>Ga0070731_10000109_pt1 | contig 153012 bp, 137 predicted proteins | sample Coa_R1_2_FD_66448 | JGI IMG/M metagenome (GOLD analysis project Ga0070731, IMG submission 66448) | Surface soil microbial communities from Centralia Pennsylvania, which are recovering from an underground coalmine fire - Coalmine... | ecosystem: Environmental > Terrestrial > Soil >... | reverse complement strand
GTTCGGCAAGCTCCGGTCTCCTCCTCGTTCGCCTGCGGCTGCGAGGCTCGGTGCAGACTAGTCGCCGCTTCGAACGAGCGTCAAGCCGGGTCACGCCCCGCTCCCAATCGATGCGGGCTCAGGCGCAGGGCCTCGAGCCGGGCCAGGATGACCCGGCGGATGCGCCGCCGCTCGAGCTGACGCCGGATCAGCGTCGCGATCACCGAGAGCGCGGAAAGCCCGAGCAGCGTCGCGAACCCGAGCGGCGCGCCGACGGCGTCGAGGCCCGGCGCCGACGCGAGCGTCGGTCCCGATCCGGCGCCGCCGGCCCCGTTGCCCTGGTCCGCGAGCCCGGTGGCGGCCGGTGTCGCGTTCGCGATCGGCTCCGCTTCGCCGAGGTCGCCGACCCGGACGAGGTCGGCCGCAGAGCCCACGGCGACGACCAGGGCGTCGCCGGCGGCGGTCACCGTCCCGGTCGCGGCCAGGGCGTCGCCGACCTGGAGATCGGGCAGCAGATCCAGGGCGTCGCCCGAGAGCACGACCCCGGCGATCGCCGTGCCATCATCGAGGGTGAAGCCGGACGTCGTCAGGCTGGCCACGAGCCCGCCAACCCGGATCCGCTGGCCGACGTGATCGGCGAGCGTGGCGAGGTCCGCATCCGGCGTGGCGTCGATCGCGGATCCCGAGCCGGATCCCGTGCCGTCGGGGGTCGTCCCCGAGCCGGTCGTGCCACCGGCGCCGCCTCCGCGATCTCCGGGAGCCGGGCTGGAGGGGCCGGCGACGGCCGGCCCGATGGCGAGATCGAACGAGCCACGAGGCACGAGCCCGTAGCGCCTGTCCGTCGCGGTCGGATACGGCCGTCGGGCGATTCCGGTGACCGTCGCCACGTGGTCCGCGAGCACGGCCGTCGACGGGATGCCGGCACCCGCGAGCCCGAGGATCGGGATCATGACGGAGCCGCCGCCGGCGAGCTGCAGCTCGGCCTTCCACCGGTCGCCGAGGCGCTCGACCTTCGTGATCGTGCCCGTCAGCCGGACGAGCTGCCACTCGTCGACCTCGCCCAAGGCCCTCGATCGACCGGCGGCCTGGACCGGGAGGCTTGCCCGGGTGGCGACGACGGACGTGGCGCGGATGCGTGGCGCGCCCAAGGCGTGGTCCGTCACGCCCGTGGCCCGGAGGACGGCTCCGATCGCCGGCGCTGTCGTGCCCGTTGGCAGCACGACCTCGATGGCGCCCGTGGTGTCCTGGATGACGACTCGTCGACCGCTCGTGTCGAGCAGCGATGGCCCGGCCGTGACCGATCCCTCGACGCTCACGGTCCCGCCATCGGCCATCTGGAGCGCGGTCGCGATCTGGAGCGGTGGCGCGGCCGATGGGCTCGGCGACGGCGAGCCCACGAGCACGATGTCGGCGCGGTCGCGGAGCCAGAGGCGATAGCCGTCCAGCGCGCCCTTCTTCGAGGCTCGCTGGCCGACGACGCCCGTGACGCGGATCGCTCGCCCGACGGGCAGGTCCGCGGCCGTGACCCCGCTCGAGGCATCCGCATACACGCGGAACGTGTGCCCGGCGGCGTCGGCGAGGTCGATCGCGATGTCGCCGCTGGTCTCCTTCGTCGCCCTGGTGGCGGCCGTCCCGGCGAGCTGCACGAGCCGCCCTTCGGTCGTCTCGCCGAGGCCGGCCCCGTCGATCGTCGCCGGGATCGGCAGGGACGCGACCCCGAGGACGCGGAGGCCGCCGGTGGCCGGCCGGATCTCGAGCTGCCCGTAGGGGTCGGCGAGCGGGCCCGTGACCACCACCGAGGTGCCCCGTGCGGGTGTCGTCATGCCATCGGCCAGCCGGACGACGATGCCGCCCGTCGTGTCCTGGATCGCGATCAGCGGTGGGCTGCCGAGCCGACCGGACTCGGCGGTCACGACGCCGCCCACGGTCACGACCGTGCCGATCGCTGCGGATCGGGCATCCGAGATGGGACGGGTGGACGGCGCGGGTGATGGTGACGGCGTCGGCATTGGACTCGGGGTTGCCGTCGGGCTCGGGGTCGGAGTCGGGCCCGGAGTCGCTGTCGGTGTCGGGATCGGCGTTGCCGACGGGCTTGGCGTGGGCGTCGGCGCCGGGCTCGGTGTCGCGGTGGGTGCCGCCGTCGCGGTGGGCGCCGGCGTCGCGGTGGGCGTGGGGCTCGGCACGGGTGTCTGTGTCGGCTTCGGCACGACCACGACGAGCTCCCCCGGCTCGGTGGCGTGGATCCGGTAGCCCTCGGTCCCGGTCCCGGAGCTGTCGTGCTGGCCGACCGGGCCGAGCGCGATCACCTGCGTCCCGGCCGGGACGAGCTGCGACCCGAGCGCGGACGAGCCGATGATGACGCGCACGCTGCCGGATCCGTCGTCGACGAGGATCCCCAGGCCGTCGGCATAGGCGGACGGCGAGCCGATCGTCGTGCCCGCAACCTCGACGCGCCAGCCCTCGAGGGGCTCTCCGACCGATCCGGTCGCGACGAGCGCGGCATCGGGCACCGGTGACGATCCGAGGACGAGGATGTCTGCCCAGCTGACCCGGATGATCCGTTCGGCATATCGATCGTCGACGGTGCCTGTGGCCTGGATGACCGTTCCGGCAGGGAGCGGCGTTCCGGCGACATCGAGGTAGAGAGCAATGCCGCCCGTCCCGTCCTGCAGGAACCCGGTTCGGCCCGATTCGAGAGCCCCGAGCGCCGTCGTCAAGGTGCCCTGGATGGTGACCGTCGCTCCGTCGAGCTGCGCTCGGGCGCCGGCGATGGACAGCACCGTTGGCGTCGGTACAGACGTCGCGGTCGCGGTCGGTGTCGGAGCGGCGGTCGGCGCGGTGGTCGGGGACGGAGTCGGGAACGGCGTCGGCTCCGGGGTCGGTGCTGCGGTGGGCTCCGGGCTCGCCGTCGCCGTCGCGGTGGGCGACGGGGTTGGCGCAGGGGTGTCGGTTGGGCTCGCGGTATCAGTCGGCGCCGGCGTGTCCGTCGGAGCTGGCGTATCCGTCGGCGCAGGAGTCTCCGTCGGCGCAGGAGTCTCGGTTGGCACAGGAGTCTCGGTCGGCGCGACCGTCACGATGGGCGTCGGGCTCGGGGTGACGGTCGGGACGGGCGTCGCCGTCGGGGTCGCCGTCGGGGTCGGGGTCGGGGCCGCGGTCGGGGCGGCGGTCGGGCTCGGCGAGGGCGCGGGGACCGGCGGCGCGGCCAGGTTCTGCGGATTCGGCGTGGGCTGGACGAACCAGTCGCCGAGGTTGGAGTTCGTGTCGACGGTGTTGCCGGAGAGCCCGCCGGGCTTCCGCTCGATGCTCGAGCCCGCTGCCGGCGCTGGTGCCGCGGTGCCTTCGACGAAGCTGTTCGTCGCATCGCCCCAGGCCACGGCATCGACCGGCGTCCCGCCGATCGCCCGCAGCACGATCGCCCCGCCGGTCGCGGCGAAACCGCCGCTGTACGTCGAGTCGGCGATCGACGCGAAGACGCCCGAAGTGTTCGCGACGAGCAGGTGCCGGCCCGGGGCGACGAGCAGGCTCGTCGTCCACGAGGCCTTTCGCGTGACCGTGCCGCCGGTCGATGTCACGTAGACCAGCTCGAGGCCGTTCAGGTCGACCGCGGCCGGCCCGACGTTCGCGATCTCCGCGAACTCGTCCGATGCGGATGCCCCGCCCGTCTGGACCTCTGACACGAGGAGCGTCGAGGTCGGCCAGGCGACGGCCGCGGCTGGGACCTGGGCGGTCCGGAATCCGGCGTGGGCCAGGACGGCTCCGACGATCGAGATGAGCATCAACGGCGCGGCGATCGCCGCGATCCGGGCACGCTGCACAGCGCACGACCTCCCGGCGGGGCGATCGACGCCGGGCGAGACGGCCCGTCCGTTCTAGCAGGTGTGGATCACCGCCGGCTCACCGCGGCCGTATCGCCAGCCGGGTTCGCGTACGATGCGCGAGCGCCGGGGGAGCGCCCGCCCAGCCCACCGCACAATCCGAGGAGCGCCGTGGCCCGCGCCAAGCCAACCGCCCGAGCTGATGCTCGCCGCCGGACCCGCATCGCCAACCGCCCCGTCGAGGACGATGTCCTCGACATGGAGGACCAAGAGGCCGAGGAGGCCCCGTCCGCGCGGCCGGCCTCGAGAACGTCGTCTGCCGCGGCGCGGCGCGCACCGGGTGGGCGACCTCCCTTCCTCGCCTCGTTCCGGTCGGCCTATCGACGGCCCAACATCCGCGAGGACCTGATCCTTCTGCCACGCCTCGTCATCCATCAGGCCTTCCTCGCCGGCGTCGGATTGATCGTCCTCGGCGCCGTGGTCTTCGCGATCTGGCCGGGCTACAGCGGCTCGACCCTGGCATTCCAGTTCCTGACGCTCCCGCCGGCATACGCCCCGATCTTCGTGATCGGCTTCTTCGCGCCCCGAGCCACCTACCTCCTCGGAGCGCTCGTCGGCGTGATCGACGCGCTCGTGTACGCCATCCTCATCGCCACCCTGCCTGGTGGGGCCCCGGACCAGGTCGCGCTGGCCGGCTATGTCGGCGTCGCCCTCTTCTGGAGCGTGGTCACGGGCACGCTGTTCGCCTCGGGGATCGCCTGGTACCGGCGATTCCTCTCGGTCACGAGCCCGCGCCGCGCGCCGGCCAAGGCGGGCCAGCAGAGCCGGGCGAAGGCGCAGCCCGCCACGGCGCGCCGCCGCTACTAGGCCGCGGCGCGCCGCCGCTACCAGGCTCCCGCAGCCGGACCCTCAACCGGCGCCGGGCCCTGCGGCCGCGGCGTCCATCGGACTCGGATCGACATGTCCAGGCGATCGCCCGGGCCCAGGGTTGCCGCGTCCGCCCCTGCGCTCCCATACGTCGTACCGAGCGCGTTGGGCCAGGCGGTCTGCGGCTCGACGCAGAGCGAGCCCGGCGGCGTGTGCACCACGATCGTCGTGATCGAGCCGCCCGGCTCGATGGACACGTCCAGGTCTGGCCAGGCGATCGCCGCGGACCCCCGCGGGCGGACGTAGACATCGTCGAGCCGACGCCGCCCCAAGGCGGGGCCTGCCCGCAGGTCGGTTCGGCCATGGACCGCGGCTCGGGCGCCCGTCGGGATCATGTCCCGCAGGACGAGGACCTCGGCGGCGTCGAGCCGGACGCGGACGTCAGACCAACCTCGACGGAACCACGGATGCCAGCCGAGCGCCGCCGGCATCGGCTCGTCGGCCTCGATCGCGGCCTCGAGGCGCAGGCCGGACGGCTCGAGGCCGAGCCGCTGGCCGACTCGACCGGCGAACGGCCAGCCGAGCGGCTCGAGCTCGACGGTCGCCTCGAGCTCGGTGGCGTCGGCTCGCAGGCAGGTCCAGGGGGCGTCGAACGTCAAGCCGTGGATCGAGTGGCGGCCGTGGTTCCGGCGGAGCCGCCAGGTCCTGCCGCGCCAGCGGAGATGGCCCTCGGCCAGCCGGCCTGGCCACGGAGCCATGAGGAACGAGCCCCAACGGATCGAGCCATCCGCCGGAGCCGGTGGGCCGATGATCAGCTCCCGATCGCCAATCCGGAGCGACGCGAGCCGGGCACCGTGATCGAGGTCGACGATGGCTTCCGTATCGCCCGCGCGCAGCGTGACGAGCCGCGCTGAGCTGGCAACCGAATTTGTGCTCATCTCGCACAAAATGTATGGGATACTCGCAACGGGAGGACAAGGGATGAGCGAAGCCTTCTTCACGGACGTCCCTGGCCGGATCCCCTTTGGCGGCCTGACCTCGACCGACCCGCTCGCCTTTGCCGTCTACCAGCCGGACCGCCTGGTCCTCGGCAGGCCGATGGCCGATCACCTGCGCATCGGCGTCTGCCTGTGGCACTCTTTCAGCTGGCCGGGCTCGGACGTCTTCGGCGTCGGGACCTTCGATCGACCCTGGCTCGCGCCCGGCCTCGATCCGATGGCCGCGGCCGAGATGAAGCTCGACGCGGCATTTGAGTTCATCGACAAGCTCGGGGTCCCGTTCTTCTGCTTCCACGACCGCGACGTGGCGCCCGAGGGCGCGAGCTGGGCGGAGACCACGACGCTGCTCGGAACGGTCGTCGACCGGATCGCGGGCCACATGCAGCGGACCGGCATCCGGCTCCTGTGGGGCACGGCGAACCTGTTCGGGCATCCGCGGTACGCGGCGGGCGCGGCCACGAATCCCGATCCCGAGGTGTTCGCCGTCGCGGCCGCCCAGGTCAAGCAGATGCTCGAGCACACGCAGCGGCTGGGCGGCGAGAACTACGTCCTCTGGGGCGGGCGCGAGGGCTACGAGACCCTCCTGAACACCGACATGGCGCGCGAGGGCCGCCAGCTCGCGCGGTTCCTGGCCCTCGTCGCCGAGCACAAGCACAAGATCGGGTTCCAGGGAACGCTCCTCATCGAGCCGAAGCCACACGAGCCGACGAAGCACCAGTACGACTTCGACGCCGCCACGGTCCACGGCTTCCTCGCCCGCCACGGCCTCGACGGCGAGTACAAGCTCAACATCGAGGCGAACCACGCCACCCTTGCGGGCAAGAGCTTCCACCACGAGGTCGCCTACGCGATCGGCCAGGGCATGTTCGGCAGCATCGACGCGAACCGCGGCGACTACCAGAACGGCTGGGACACCGACCAGTTCCCCAACTCGGTGGACGAGCTGGCGCTCGCGGTCTACGAGATCGTCGAAGCCGGTGGCTTCACGACGGGCGGATTCAACTTCGACGCGAAGCTCCGTCGCCAGAGCGTGGCCCGCAGCGACCTGTTCCACGCTCACATCGAGGGCATCGACACGCTCGCCAGGTCGCTCCTCGTCGCCGCGGACATGGTCGAGGCGAAGACCCTCGCCGGTGCTCGGGCCGCCCGCTATGCCGGCTGGGCCGGCCCGCTCGGTCGGTCGATCCTCGATGGCTCGGCGTCGCTGGCCGATCTCGAGGCCAACGTCGCCGCCGGAGGCATCGACCCCAAGCCGGCCTCCGGCGGGCAGGAGCGCCTCGAGTCCCTCGTGAACCGCCGGATCTGGTACGCGGATCGGGGACGGTGACCGCGGAGGGCCACGTCCTCGGCATCGACATCTCGACGACGGCCACGAAGGCCGTCCTCGTCGATCCCGCGGGCTCGGTCACCGGCATCGGCACGACCGAATACGGGTTCGATCAGCCGCTGCCGCTCTGGAGCGAGCAGGATCCGGGGCTCTGGACCGACGGGGCGACGAGGGCGATCCGGTCGGTGCTCGTGTCGACGGGCGTGTCCGGTGCCGAGGTGGCCGCCGTCGGCCTGACCGGCCAGATGCACGGCCTCGTCCTGCTCGACCGGCAGGATCGGGTCGTGCGGCCGGCGATCCTCTGGAACGACCAGCGAACCGCCGCGGAGTGCGAGGAGATCCGCCGGGCGGTCGGCCCGGACCGCCTCATCGAGATCACCGGCAACGACGCGGTCACCGGCCTCACCGCGCCGAAGCTCGTCTGGGTCCGTGAGCACGAGCCGGACAGCTGGGCGCGCACCGCCCGGGTCCTCCTGCCCAAGGACTTCGTGCGGCTCGACCTGACCGGCGATCACGCGCTCGACAAGGCCGACGGGGCCGGCACCCTGCTGTTCGATCTCGCCGCTCGCGACTGGTCCAGCGAGATCGTCGACGCCCTCGGGATCCCGTCGTCGTGGCTGCCGCCGACGTTCGAAGGGCCAGCCGTCACCGGTGTCATCACCGCCGCGGCGGGCGGCCGGACGGGACTGCGGCCCGGCACGCCGGTGGTTGCGGGCGGCGGTGACCAATCGGCCAATGCCGTCGGCGTCGGCGTCGTGGAGCCTGGTTCCGCGGCGCTCTCGCTCGGCACCTCGGGCGTCGTCTTCGCCGCGACGTCGGCACCGCTGCACGAGCCGCACGGCCGCGTCCATGCGTTCTGTCACGCGGTGCCCGACCGCTGGCACCTCATGTCGGTCATGCTGTCGGCGGCCGGCAGCCTCCGATGGTTTCGGGACACGTTCGCGCCGGACACGGAGTTCGACGAGCTCGTCCGTGCCGCGTCCGACGTCCAGGCGGCCGGCGACGGGCTGTTCTTCCTGCCCTACCTCAGCGGTGAGCGCAGCCCGCACCCGGACCCGCTGGCGCGCGGGACCTTCGTGGGGCTCACGCTGGGTCACGACCGACGCCACCTGACAAGGGCGGTCCTCGAGGGCGTCGCCTTCGGCCTTCGGGACGGGCTGGACTCGATGCGCGCGGCTGGCATGCCGGCACCGAAGACGATCCGGGCCTCGGGCGGCGGGATCGCGAGCCCCCTGTGGCAGCAGATCCTGGCGGACGTCCTCGACGCGGAGATCGCAACCGTGAGCACGACCGAGGGCGCGGCGTTCGGGGCGGCCCTCCTGGCGACGGTCGCGGCGGGCTGGTTCCGGACGGTCGACGACGCCACCCGATCGCTGGTCCACCCGACGGTCGTCGCGGCACCCGGCCCGAACGCGCCGGCGTATCGCTCGGCCCACGCGACCTACCGCGACCTGTATCCCGCGCTCGTGCCGTTCTTCCACCGCGGCGCCTGAGCCCGCCGCCGGGAGCGCCCGCGGGTGTGAGGCTAGTGCTGCAGCTCCGCCCGATCGGCGCTCGTGAGCTTGGTCGGCGGCTTGCCGAGGATGATCATCCCCAGGACGTCGTCCGGCGTGACCTCGTCCTTGTTCACCGTCCCAACGAGACGGCCGTGATACATCACGCTGATCCGCTCGGAAAGGTCGAAGACATCGTGGATGTCGTGGCTCACGAGGAAGATCCCCAGGCCTTCCTTCTTGAGCTCGCGGATGAGGTCGCGGACCTGCGCCGTCTCGGCCGGGCCAAGGGCGGCCGTCGGCTCGTCCATGATCAGGATCCGGGCGTTGAAGTGGACCGCGCGGGCGATCGCCACGGACTGCCGCTGGCCGCCCGACAGGTTCCGGACCGGCGCCCGAAACCGGGTGAAGTTCGGGTTGAGCCGGCCCATGACCTTCCGCGTTGCCTGCTCCATCGACGAATCGTCGAGGGACCCCACGCCGGTCGTGAGCTCGCGGCCCAGGAACAAGTTCCCCGGCGCGTTGATGTTGTCGGCCAGGGCGAGGTTCTGGTAGATCGTCTCGATCCCGACGGCCTTGGCATCCCGGGGATTCGCGATGGGCACCGGCTTGCCGTCGAGGAGGATCTCCCCGGAGTCCGCCTTGTGGGCGCCGGACAGGGCCCGCATCAGGGTCGACTTGCCGGCCCCATTGCCACCGACCAGGCCGACCACCTCGCCGGCCCGGAGGTCGATCGAGACGCCGTCGACGGCCTTCACGCCTCCGAACGCGACGCCGATGTCCCGCATCTGGACGATCGGGACCCCCGGCACCGGCGAGGCGGCCATCGCGGGCTGCTCCACCACGGTCATGTCGATCGCCTCCGGGTGTAGGTGTCGAACGCCACCGCCGCGACGAGGACGATCGCGATGACGATGTCCTGGTTGTTGGATGGGAGGCCGATGAACTGGAGGTTGTAGCGCAGGGCGTAGATGACGATCGCACCGAGCACCGCTCCGGGGATCGTCCCGACGCCACCGGCAAATGACGTCCCGCCGATCACCGCGGCCGAGATCACCAGCAGCTCGTAGCCCTGGCCGAGGTCGTTCGTCGCGCCGTTGATCTGGGCCGAGGAGATCGCCGCGGCGATCGCGCAGAGGAAGCCCATGAGGATGTAGATCTTCATGATCGTCCAGCGCGTGTTGATGCCGCCGAGCTCGGCCGCCTCGGGGTTGCCACCGATCGCGTAGACGTACCGCCCGAACTTGCGCTTCGTGGACAGGAACGTCATCGCGACGGTGACGACGAGCAGGATCACGAGCGGCCACGGGATGCCGGCTTCGAAGTCGAGCCCGTTCGGGCTGATGTTGTGCTCGGCGGCGTACTGCTTGATCAGGCCGATCGGCCAGTGGTAGGCGTTCGAGACCAGCACGCCGAAGATCACGATCAGGATGCCGCCGACGGCGACGCCGACCTCGGCCCACATCGGGCGCAACGGGAATCCGAACTTCCGTCGCTGGCGCCGGTTGTAGAACAGATAGGCGACGATCGCGACGCCGAGGATCGCGCCGAGGACCCAGCTCATCGTCCCGCCGAGCGAGCCGAGCGGCCCGCCACCGAGGGTCACGAACTGCTTGTCGTCGGGGGCCTGGGTCGAGCCGCCGCTGATATCGAAGATCAGGCCGCGGAAGGCGAGCAGGCCGCCGAGGGTCACGACGAATGACGGGATGCCGGCGTAGGCGATCAGGAAGCCCTGGATCCCGCCGAGGATCACCCCGAGGCCCATCCCGGCGGCGAGGGCCAGCAGCCAGCCGTACGGCGTGTTGACCCCGATCGTCGTCGGGTACACCTCGTGCATGAGGACGGCATAGACCATCGCCACGACGCCGAGGACGGAGCCGACGGACAGGTCGATGTTCCGCGACACGATCACGAGGACCATGCCGGTCGCGAGGATCGCGATCTCGATGGCCTGGGTGACGAACGTGAGCAGGTTGACCGGGTTGAGGATGTTCCCGCCGGTGTAGATGCCGAAGCCGATCTCGATCGCGATCAGCGTGACGATCATCCCCAGCAGCCGACCGTCGAGCTCGGTCAGTCGGACCAGCTCGTTGAACCGGTTGCGAAGGCCCAGCCCCGGTGACGGCGCCGCGACGGTCTCGGTCACTCGGTCGACTCCTGCCTCATCGACACGGAAACGACCGGCGCCCGCGGATGACTCCGCGGGCGCCAGCCAGAACGTTCCGGTTTCAGCCTCGGCTCAGCCGCAGGCCGCCACCGCGCCGGCGGCGACGCCGGTGCAGACCTGATCCTTGGTCACCCAGCCGGCCGTGATGACGTCGGCGAGGTTGGCCTTCAGGATCGGAGTCGGGTTGAGGATGATCGACTTGACGGTGTTGTTGCCCGGCGTCGTGAAGTCGTGCGTGTTCAGGTCAGCCGGCTTCGTGGCCGCCGGAAGATCCGACGGGGCCTTGACGTCGGCGAGGGCCGTGCCACCGCACATCTGGATCGCCGCGCTGCCAGCCGTCTCGCCGAGGGCGAAGGCGTTCTTCCAGACGGAGACCGTCTGCTGGCCCAGCGCCACCCGGTTGAGGGCGGCGGCGTCGCCGTCCTGGCCGGAGAGCGGGATCGTCAGGCCGACAGCCTGGAGCGCCTGCGAGACGCCCGTGGCCATGCCGTCGTTCTCGGAGAGAACCGCGTCGACCTTGTTGTTGTTGGCGTTCAGGATCGCCTGCATCTCGTTCTTCGCGCCGGTGGTGTCCCAGTTCGGCGTGTTGACCTCGCCGACGATCTTCACCTTGCCCGAGGAGACGGCATCCTTCAGGCCACCGTCATCCATGCCCGAGCGCAGGAAGGCCGCGTTGGGGTCGCCCGGGTCGCCCTTGATGATCGCGTAGTTGCCTGTCGGCTGAACGCCGAGCAGGGTCTGCGCCATGATCGTGCCGACCCGCTTGTTGTCGAACGTGATGTAGAGCGCCTTCGGGTCCTCGATCAGCCGGTCGTAGCCGATGATCTGGACGCCGGCCTGCTCGGCGGCCGTGACGGCCGGCAGAACCGCCGTCGCGTCCTTGGCGAGCAGGATGATGACCTTGACGTGCTGGTTGACCAGCGTCTGGATGTCCTTGTTCTGCTGGTCGGAGCTGTCGTGCGCGTCGGTTGACGTGTACGTCCCGCCGCCGGCGGCGATCGCTGCCTTGATGGCGGGCTCGTCAGCCTTCTTCCAGCGCTCCTGGTCGTAGTTGTTCCAGGACACGCCGATCACGCAGCCTGCCGCCGTGCCGCTCGACGCGGCCGGCGTACCCCCGGTGGGTGCGTTGCTCGAGCCGGTGCCGTTACAGGCGGCGAGCGCCAGGACGGCGACGGCCGCGAGCGCGGCCAGTCGTTGTCGCATGTGGATCCTCCTCAACGTTCCACCACTCCACGATCCCGAGAGATCGGCAGACAGGCTATCACCCTCCTTTCGGCGTTCTCACCCCCGTCACGCGCTGGCCGCAGCGGCCAGCATCTCGCGCGGCCCGAGCCAGACGGCGGGGTCGGCGAGGAATGGCTCGAAGGCGAGCTCCGCGGCACCGAGCAGGGGTGCATCCACCCCGAGGGCCGCGGGAGCGACGCGGACGAGCTCGCGTGGGGCGGCAAGCGCGTACCGGTCGAGCTGGGATTCGATCCGATCCGCGATGAATGGATGGATGCGGGAGAAGAGGCCGCCCAGGATCACCACCCGCGGGTTGAGCATGTTCACGAGGCCGGCGATCCCCCGGCCCAGCCAGGAGCCGACGTGGTCGAGGGCGGCGAGGGCCACCGGATCGCCCGCGCTCGCGGCCGCGAGGAGTCGGGTCACGCCGTCGCGCCCGGCATCCGGCGGCTGGCCGGCGAGGGCGAGGAGTCGACCTTCGCCGGTCTCCGTCTCGAGGCAGCCCACCGAGCCGCAGCGACAGGCGAGCCCGTCGGGATTGATGGGCATGTGGCCGATCTCGCCGGCGAAACCGGCGACGCCACCGAGTGGCTGGCCGTCGACGATGATCCCGCCGCCGACGCCCACCTCGCCCTGGACGAACAGCACGTCGTCGCCGCCGCGGGCCGCACCGCGGCGGAGCTCCACGAGCGCGCCGAGGTCGGCCTCGTTCGCGATTCGGACGGGGACGCGCAGATCCAGGGCGGCCGTGACGAGATCGCCCAGCGGGATATCGCGCCAGCCGAGGTTCGGGGCGGTCTTGACGAAGCCGTCGGACCGGCGGACGACGCCGACGATGGCGATCCCGATCCCGATCAGGACGTCGCGATGAGCCGGCAGGAGGCGGAGCCGATCGGTGAGGCCGCGCAGGTCGCCGACGATCTCGTCTGTCCCGAGATGGCCGCGCGGCCGCTCGACCCGGACGTGCTCGAGCGTCTTGCCACCAAGCCCGACCAGGGCCGCGGCAAGCGAGTCGACCGAGACCTCCAGCGCCAGGACCACAGCGCCGTCGGCGCGCGGCCGGACGAGCGGTGAGGGCCGGCCCGGAGCGCCGGCAGGGTCGGAGCGTTCCTCGCTGACGAGGTCGGCCAGGACGAACTCGCTGATGAGGCCGCGGATCGCGCTGCGGGTCAGGCCTGTACGGGCGACGAGCTCCGAGCGAGACAGCGGTCCACGCGCGTGGAGCTCACGGACGATCGCGCTGAGGTTGGCCCGTCGGACCGTCTCGCTCCGCTGACCGACCAGCTCGCGGCTCATCATCAACGGGGTTTGTCGTCCTCTTTACGAAATTGTTCGTGCTAGGCTCCGACATCCACCCCGCACGTGTCAAGGGAGGTTGGCCGTGGGCAGCCTGCAGGGCCGGGTCGCGCTCATCACGGGGGCCAGTCGCGGGATCGGCCGGGCCATCGCCACCACCCTCAGGGACGAGGGCGCGAGCCTCGCGCTGGCGTCTCGGAGCGGCTCGGACCTCGGCCTCGAGGGAGCCCTGGGCCTCGCCTGCGACGTCCGGGACGCGGCGGCCCTTGACCGAGCGGCCAGGGCGGCGGCGGCCCGCTTCAGCGGCATCGACATCCTGGTGGTCAACGCCGGCGTCGGTGCCTACGGGCCGTTCCTCGAGCTCGATCCCGAGCAGGTCGAGGAGATGATCGACGTCAACGTGAAGGGCGCGATCTACGCCGCCCGGGCCGCGCTCCCCTACCTCCTGCAGAGCGACGCCGCGGACTTCGTGATGATCGCGAGCGAGGCGGGCCGGCGCGGCCTGCCGTACGAGGCGGTCTACTGCTCGTCGAAGTTCGCCCAGGTCGGGCTCACGGCGGCGCTCGATCACGAGCTCCGCGAGCGCGGCGTTCGGTGCACGAGCATCTGCCCCGGCGGTGTTGCGACCGACTTCGCGATGGGCCGCGGGCGGACGCCGGACATGCCCGCCCTCGCCGGGATGATGCAACCGCAGGACGTGGCCGAGGCGGTCCGGTTCGTCGTGACGAGGCCGCGCACGCACCGGATCCTCGAGGTTGCGTTCCGGCCGGTCAGCGAGCCGTCCTGGGGCTGACGGTCGCGCCAGACGGCCGGCGGGGCGTGCGATGACGGTGCTCGGCTGGGGCGTCATCGGGCCCGGTCGCATCGCGCCGCGGATCGCCCGGGCGCTCGCCGCCTCGACCCGGGGGCGGCTGGTCGCCGCCGCGAGCCGCGACATCGTCCGGGCCCGGAGCTACCTCGACGCGAATGGGATCCGCGACGGGCGCGCCTACGGCTCGTACGAGGAGCTCCTCGCCGACCCGCGAGTCGACGTGGTCTACGTCGCCCTGCCGAACCATCTGCATGCCGCCTGGTCGGTCCGGGCGCTCGAGGCGGGCAAGCACGTCCTGTGCGAGAAGCCCCTCGCCCTCTCCGTCGCCGAGGTCGACGCCATCGCGGCCGCCGCAGCGGCCGCCGGCCGACTCGCGGTCGAGGCGTTCATGTACCTGCACCATCCCCAGATCCGGCGCGCGATCGAGCTCGCGACGTCCGGCGCGCTCGGACCGCTCGAGCTCGTGCGTGGCTCGTTCTCGTTCGTCCTGACGCACCCGAACGACCCCCGGATCGATCCGGCGATGGGTGGCGGCTCGCTGTGGGACGTCGGCTGCTACCCGGTGGCGTTCGCGCGTCGGATCGCCGGGGCGGAGCCGGACCGGCTCACCGCGGAAGGCCGGTTCGACGAGCGCGGCGTGGATCGAACGTTCGCCGGCCAGCTCCACTTCCCGGCTCGCCCGGCGTTCCCTGGCGGCCTGCTCGCCCAGATCGACTCCAGCTTCGCCGAGCCCGACCGGCAATCTCTCGAGATCGTCGGCCAGGGAGCGGTCATGCGCCTGTCCGCGCCGTTCCTGTCCGCGCCTGACGGCCCACTACCGTCGCTGACGATCGACCGCGACGGGACCGCCGAGACGATCGAGGTGCCGACCGTCGACCAGGTCGCGATGGAGGTCGAGGACCTGCATGCGGCGATCCTGCGGGGGAGCCCGCCCGCCATCGACCTGGCGTTCAGCCGCGGAACGATCGCGACGCTGGTCGCCCTCGACGCCGCCGCCCGGACCGCGGCCGGGGTCGCGCCGTTGACTCCGGCGTGAGCCGCCGGCGGCGCCTCGCCGCCATCGCCGGGGTCGCGGTCGTCATCCTCGCGGTCGCGGCGATCGGCGCCGGCGCCTGGCTCACCGCCGCACGCCCGGCGAGCGCCGGCCCGGCGCCACGCTTCGTGGACGAGACGGCCTCCTCCGGCCTCGACTTCACATACGACGGTCCGTTCGACGACGCCGTCGGCGGCGGCGTCGCGGTCCTCGACTGCAACGGCGACGGCAAGCCGGACCTGTACCTGGCCGGCGGCGCGAACTCGGCAGGGCTGTTCCGGAACGACAGCCCGGTCGGCGGCTCGCTGGCGTTCAGTCGCATCACGAGCCCCGTCACCGACCTGACCGACGTCAACGGGGCCTACCCCATCGACATCGACGGCGACGGCATCACCGACCTCGTCGTCCTCCGGAACAGCGGCAACCTCATCCTCCGCGGCCTGGGGGGCTGTCGCTTCCAGGACGTGACCGCCGCCTGGGGCCTCAATCCCGGGACGGACCACACCGAGGCGTTCAGCGCGACCTGGGAGCCGGGCAACCGGTGGCCGACCATCGCGTTCGGGAACTACGTGAACTTCGTCATCACCGACGTCCACGCACGCTGTGAGCCGAACGACTTCATCCGACCGTCGGCGTCCGGCACGGGCTTCGCGCCAGCTATTCCCCTGACACCCGCGTTCTGCGCCCTGTCGCTGCTCTTCAGCGACTGGGACGGCTCCGGCCGCTCGGATCTCCGGGTCAGCAACGACGACGAGTACTACGACCCGTACGTCGGCTCCGAGCAGCTGTGGCGGGTCGATCCCGGCCGGACGCCCCGGCTCTACACCGCGGCCGACGGCTGGGTCACGGTCCACGTCGAGGGCATGGGGATCGCGTCGTACGACCTGACCGGGGACGGCCTGCCGGAGGTGTACCTGACGAGCCAGGCGGCGAGCCGGCTCCAGACGCTCGCCGACGGGCCGAGCCGGCCCGTCTACAAGGACATCGGGCTCGACTACGGCGTCAACGTCGCCCACCCGTTCATGGGCGCGAACACGAACCTGCCGTCGACGGCCTGGCACGACGAGTTCGAGGACGTCAACAACGATGGCCGGATCGACCTCTTCGTGTCAAAGGGCAACGTCACCTCCCAGCCCGACTATGCCCAGCAGGACCCGAGCAACCTCCTGCTCGGACAGCCTGACGGCACGTTCGCCGAAGCCGCCGACAAGGCCGGGATCGTCACCTACGAGCGCGGCCGGGGCGCGGCCCTCGCCGACTTCAACCTGGACGGCCGGCTCGACCTCGTGCAGTCGTTCTACGGCGCGCCCGTCAGGATCTGGCGGAACGCCGGTCCCGTGACGGGCGATGGCTCCGACGCCGGGCAGGCGAACTGGCTGGCGCTGCGACTCTCGGAGCCGGGCGGCAACGTCGACGCCATCGGGAGCGTCATCGAGATCCAGGCCGGATCAACCACCTGGCGTCGCGAGATCACGATCGGAGGCGGCCACGCCGGCGGCCAGCTTGGCTGGATCCACTTCGGGCTCGGGGCGGCGACGTCGGCCCAGGTCCGCGTCCACTGGCCGGATGGCCAGGTCGGGCCGTGGCAGGCGGTCGCGGCCAACGGCTTCGAGATCGTGGACCGGGCCAGTGGCACGATCCAGCCCTGGATCCCCGGACCCTAGGTCAGCGGCAGGACGGCGACGTCGAGCCAGCGATCGCCGGTGGCGCGCCTCAGGACGAAGGTCAGCTCGAAGGGCGCCGACTGCGAGCTCAGCAGCCTGCCGCTGGAGTCGTACGTCTCGGTGACGACGGTGCCGGTCGAGTCGAGCCCGAGACTGGGAGCGACCTGGACGCCGAACGGCAGGATCATCCGGACGCTGACCGACGCGAACTGGTAATGCTCGACGACGGTCGTGCCGGTCGAGGCCGCGGCCTGCAGCCGAGCCTGCATCTCGGCCAGCCGGTCGCCGTGGTCGACCTCGCTGAGGATCGAGGCATCCCGGCGCAGGAGCGCCTGGTTCTCGAGCTCGAGGTTCTGGGCCAGGGTGACCAGCACCTCCTGCATGCTGGCCGGCTCGGCCAGGACCGGGTCGTACGTCGCGACGTCCTGGCCGACGGTGACGGGCGGGAGCGTCCCGGGATCCACCTGCGATGGCAGCCGGTCGAGGATCTCGCTCGAGCTCGTCCCCCCGACCGCGCCACGCGCGGGCGTCCCGGCGAGGACGACCCCGCCGCCGTATGCGACCAGCAGGACCGCGGCCAGGGCGGCGCGGACCGCCCGCGGCCGGATCCCCGCGCCAGCTCCGCCGAGCAGCCGCGTGGCGTACGCCCGGAGGTCGTCGGCCGGCGTCTTCGGCTCGGGGAAGGCCCGCTCGATGAACGGCCGGACGGCGCTCACGACCATCAGGCCCGCGAGCAGCCCGACCTTCGTCCCGAACTCGTCGACCTGGGGCGCCATCAACAGGGTGCTCACGAGCCCGACCAGGCCGGCGAAGGCCACCCGGCCGACCCGGCTCGCCGGGATCGTGCGGGGGTCCGTGATCATGAAGAACAGGAAGATCATCACCTCGGGCGAGGTCACGATCGTCCGCCAGAAGTCGGACCCGCAGACGGGCGCGAACGACCAGCGCGTCACGATGCAGTGGCCGGACGCGGCGAGGAGCCCGACGCCGCCGCCGAGCACGAGCCAGAAGGTCGCGGCCAACGCCAGGAGGTGGAGCCGGCGCGTGATCAGCAGCCCGCCACCGAGAATCACCGCGTAGGCCGCGATCATCCAGACATTGAGCGGCGCCCACCAGAAGTCGAGCGGCTCGACCCGGCCGCTGCCCAGGACCACGAACGCCAGGACGAGGCCGATGTTCGACGGGTTGAAGACATGCGTGCCGCGGTACTTGATGACGTACTTGGACAGCAGCGACAGCCCGGCCACCGTCGCGAACAGGGGCACCGCGAACAGCGACCAGTGATCGCCCGGCGCGGTCCCGACCGCCCGGAGGATCAGCGCGACCCCACTGCCGGTGAGCATCGCGCTCGCCGGCCAGACGAGCTGCTTCGTCTGCCGGAACGTGATGGCGATTTCGAGGATCGCGGCCGTGAGGATCGCGGCCAGGATCTGCGGCACGCTGACCCAGAACCCGAGCCCCACCTGGCCCAGGACGTGGATGGTGATGATCACCGAGGCCACGTGGAGGCGAGGGTCGCGGAGGCTCGGCAGGACGAGCGGATACGTGCTCGCGCCGATCGTCAGCGTCCTCGCGGTCAAGCGTCGCCCTCGTGCAGATGGCCGGTGGGGCGGGCATCATACGTCCCTCGATGACCCGCCAGGACGAACGCCTGCGCCGAGCGATGCAGACCCCGATCGTCGGTGGGCTGCCCGACGTCCCGGGCATCGGGGCGGCGATGCGCCTCACCCCGAACCTCGGGTTGCACCTCCGCGGGCTGGCAGACGAGCTGCTCGTCAACGACTTCCCCGGGGCCACCCTCAGCCGCGACGAGCGCGAGCTGCTGGCGACCGCGGTGTCCGCCGCGAACGACTGCTTCTTCTGCATGGATTCGCATGCGGCGCATGCGACCGCTCTCCTGGAGCGCCATGGCCGCACCGACGCCCTGACCCTCACCGATGCGCTCAAGGCTGGCGGCTCGGACGGATTCGACCCGAAGATGCGGGCGCTGCTGCAGATCGCGCGCACAGTTCGCGGCAGCGCCCTGAGCCTGGGTCCCGACGACGTCGAGGCGGCGGTGGCCGCGGGCGCGAGCGATGCCGACGTCCAGCTGGCCATCCTGATCGCGGCCGCGTTCTCGATGTACAACCGGATGGTCGACGGGCTTCGCGCTCGAACGCCGGGCTCCACCGAGGCCTACCGGCAGCGGGCCGAGGAGATCGCTGAGCGCGGCTACAGCGCTCCGCCGGCGGCGCCCGCTCCAGCGGCGGCGCCCGCTCCGGCGGGAGCGGGCGGCTCGCGGCGCGAAGGCTAGGCCACCGGGCGATACCGACCCCGGTCGGCGCGAGCGCCTCGATGGGCCCGTCAGGGAAGGAGGCACCATGCGAGCAGCGATCTTCGGCGGCCCCGGCCAGATCGCGGTCGGCCACCGACCGGACCCCACGATCAAGGACCCGACGGACGCCATCGTCCGGGTGTCACTGGCCTGCGTCTGCGGGTCGGACCTCTGGTATTACCGCGGCCTCTCGCCGCACGACCTGGGCGCCATCGGGCACGAGTTCATCGGCACCATCGAGGAGGTCGGATCCGAGGTCCGGGACCTTCGACGGGGCGACTTCGTCGTGACGCCGTTCACGTTCAGCGATGGGTCGTGCGCGCTCTGCCGCGCCGGATGGTCCTCGAATTGCCTGCGCGGAGGCGGCTACGGCAACCACGGCATGGACGGCGGGCAGGGCGAGGCGGTGCGGGTCCCGTTCGCCGACGCGACGCTCGTGAAGGTGCCCGGCTCGGGCCACTCCGAGCAGACGCTGCGCTCGATCCTCGCCCTCTCCGATGTCGCCTGCACCGGGCACCATGCCGCGACGAGCGCCGGCGTTGGCCCGGGCACCACGGTCGCCGTCGTCGGCGACGGGGCGGTGGGCCTGTCCGCCGTTCTGGCGGCCAGGCGGCTCGGGGCCGGGCAGATCATTGCGCTGTCCCGGAACCCGGCGCGGCAGGCCGTGGCGCGCGAGTTCGGCGCGACCGAGGTCGTCGAGGAGCGCGGGGACGCGGCGGTCGAGGCCGTTCGCGAGCTGACCGGCGGCCTCGGGGTCGAGGCGGCGCTCGAGTGCGTCGGCACCGGTGAGTCGATGTCCACGGCCTTCGGGATCGCCAGGTCCGGCGGGATGGTCGGCGCGGTGGGCGCGCCGCACGATGTCGAGGTCCCGATCGACGTCGTGATCTTCCGGAACGTCGGGCTGCGGGGTGGCGTCGCGCCGGCCCGGCGCTATCTCCCGGCGCTGCTCGAGGACGTCCTGGCCGATCGGATCAACCCGGGCCGGGTCTTCGACTTCGAGACCGACCTGGACCACGTCGTCGACGGCTACGAGGCGATGGACGACCGTCGGGCGATCAAGAGCCTGATCCACGTCGCGGGGTCGGCTCGATGACCGGCTGGACTCCCGTCGAGCTCGCGAGAATCGGTGACGCCTGACGAGGTCCACGTCGCGTCGCGGCGGCCGGATGGCAGCCTTCGACCGTTCGTGACGATGTGGCTCGTCCGCGTCTCCGATCAGCTCTACGTCCGTTCGGCCCACGGCCACGACAACCCGTGGTTCCAGCGAGCGCTCCGAGCACGTCATGGGCGGATTCGCGCTGCGGGCGTGGAACGCGACATCACCTTCGAGGATCCGGATGCCGCCGTCTCGGACCACGTCACGGCTGCCTACCACGCGAAATACGACCGTTACGGTCCGAGAATCGTGGGCACGGTGGTGTCGTCCGACGCCGTTCGATCGACGTTTCGGCTCGTGCCGGAATAGACGCTAGCCGAGTCTCCGCATCCCGGCGTGGCCGAGCTGCCGAACGCCCGATGGCGCTTCTGGACCACCGACCGTGTCGGCGACGTCGGTCAGCGAGCGGACCTCGTGGGCGATGACGTTCACGACCGATGACTCGCGCTGGAGGTCGCCGTCGACGAGGAGGAGGGCGTGGCGCCGGACGACGCCCCGGAGACGGGCCCAGGTGTCCGGCCAGAGCGTGACGTTGACCATGCCGGATTCGTCCTCGAGCGCCAGGAAGACCGTGCCCTTGGCCGTCATCGGGTGCTGGCGGGTGACGACGAGCCCACCGATGCGGACCGGCCCCGGCCGTCGATCCGCGAGGGTCGCGTTGGTGACGGCGCCCAGCCGATCGAGCGCGCCCCGGAACAGCGACACGACCTGGCGCCGGGCGTCGAGGCCGACGACCGCATAGGCATCGCCGACCCGCTCGGGCTCGGTGATTGCCGGGAGCTCCGGGGCCGCGGTCGCCGGCAGGCGCAGGTCCATCGGCCGGCCCGCCGCGGCCGAACGCTTGCCACCGGCCTTCGTCGCGGCCCTGACCGTCCGCCCGTCCACCCGCCCTCGCGCCGACCCGGCGACCTCGCGGAGCTGCCACAGGAGCTCGCGCCGCGGCCGGCCGAGCGAGTCCAGCGCGCCTGTCCGGATCAGCCGCTCGATCGTCTCCTCGGGCAGCCCGGTTCGCTCGACGACGTCGGCCAGCGACGTGTACGACCCGCGGGCGAGCTCGCGATCCAGGAGCTCCTCGTGCTGCTCGCCGATGCCCTTCACGAGACCGAGGCCGAGCCGGACGCCCCAGCCGACCGCGCTCTCGTCGGCCCATCGCTCGCGGGCGGCCGCGCCCGGGATCACGCACGCCGACGATCGGACGGGCCGGGCATGGGCCGCGATGCCGCACCCCTCGGGGAGTGGCTCGCCGGGGTCGGTGGCCGGATCGTCGTGCGAGCCGTCGTCGGCGGCAGCCCCGGCGAGGGCCCAGCCCGGCCGGCCGACCCACTCGGTCGTCGTCCTGTAGCTCGACCGGTTCAGGTCGACCGGCAGGACGCTCACGCCGTGGCGCTTCCCGTCGTTGACGAGGACCTCGACCGGGTAGAAGCCCATCGGCTGGGCGTTGATCAGGCCGACGAGGAACTGGGCCGGATAGAACAGCTTCAGGAAGCTCGACTCGTAGGCGGTCCGGGCGAACGCCGCCGCGTGCGACTTCGCGAACCCGAACGACGCGAACGCCGAGACCTGCCGGAACAGCTCCTCGGCGACCTCCTCGGTCATGGCCGGCTGGCGCAGGCAGCCGTCGTGGAAGCGCTGGTGGAGCTTCTCCATCTCGCGGTTCGAGCGCCACGTGCCCATCGCCCGGCGGAACCCGTCGCTCTCCGCCGGCGTGAAGCCCGCGACCTCGATCGCGATCCGCATGACCTGCTCCTGGTAGAGGATGACGCCCATCGAGTCGCGGAGGACGGGCTCGAGGCTCGGGTGGAGGTAGGTCACCGGCTCGAGCCCCTGCTTCCGGCGCAGGAACGGGTGGACGGCATTGCCCTGGATCGGGCCCGGCCGGATGATCGCGACCTCGACGACGAGGTCGTCGAGCGTCTTCGGCTTCGACTTTGGCAGCGTCTGCATCTGGGCCCGGCTCTCGATCTGGAAGACCCCGACGGTGTCGGCGGCCTGGACCATCTCGAAGACCTCGGGGATCTGCTCCGGGATCGCGTCGAGGATCACGCACGTCCCGCAGTCGTGCTCGATGAGCTGGACCGTCTCGTCGATGGCGGCCAGCATCCCGAGGCCGAGCAGGTCGAGCTTGATGAGCTTCAGGGCCTCGACGTCGCGCTTGTCGAACTGGACGACGACCCGGTCCGGCATCGTCGCCCGCTCGATCGGGGCGATGTCGATGAGCGGCGCGGCTGTCACCAGCATCCCGCCGGAGTGGATGCTGAGGTGCCGCGGGAAGCCGTCGATCCGGGCGCAGAGCTCCAGCCAGCGCTCCCAGTCGGACAGGCCGACCGTGCTCCCGCCGCGCGGCTGCGGCACCGGCTCCGGCTCGACCCGCGCCACGGACGAGTGCGGATCTGCCCGCCCGATCCGGTCCGTCGTCCCGCCACGACCCAGCGCGTTCGACGCCGGGGCGGGCGGATCCCATCGGTCCGGCCGCCCGAGCCGATCCACGTGGCGGCCCTCGGGCTCCGTGCGGCGAGGCGCCGACTCCGGCATCCCGCTCTCGGGATCGATCCGGCGCCCCTCGACGAGGGCCGGGGCGACCAGTCGCTCGCGATCCACCGCGTAGCCCGTCCCGCGCCCGGCTCGGAGCCAGGCCACGCTCGCCGGCGTGTCGCCCGGCCCGCCCTCGTCATCGCCGACCCGGCCGGGCCTGATCGACGGCGGCGATTGCGGGGCACCCTCCCACATCCCGGACCGGCTCGGCCCCGGACCGGCTGGACGGTCGTCGGCTGACTCACCGGCCGATTCCTGCCAGACGAACGCCCCGCGAGCGTTTGGTCGGCTCCGGGACATCGCGGTGGCCTCGGCGGGCGCGCTCGCGGTCGAATTCGTCCCGAGCCGCGTTCCGCTCGGGAGGTGTTCCGTGGCGTCCGCCGTTGGTTGCGTCTCGGGCGCGGCCGGAAGCTCGCCGAATGCTCCTGCGGCGTGCATCTGGCCAACTTCCGGGGCCGGGATCGGGCCGCGGAGGCGATTCTCCTCGGCCAGCCAGGCGAACGGGCGCGGAGCGGTGGGATCGGCGGGCGTGGGCGGCTGGCGCCAGGGCGGGACCTTGCCGACGAGCGGCAGCCGCCTGTTGAGCTGGCCCATCGCGTTGAGCTGGCCTATGCCGTCGACGAGGCCGTGGGCCTCGGCATCGGCGGCCGCGGCCCGGGCCTCGTCGCCGGCGCGGGCCGCGGCGTCCCCCTCGCCGGGCCGGCGGAAGAACTCGGCGAAGCCGCCGTCGGCCTCGAGGTCGCGCCGGACCATGACGCTGTCGTACGTCTCGAGCGCCTTGGCCACGCGATCGACGAGCGGCCGCGGGAAGCCGAGCGCGTAGCCGACCTCGCGGACCGCCGATCGGGCCCGGTACGTGACGAGGTTGCAGACCATCCCCGTGTGCTCCGGGCCGTAGCGCCGGTAGACGTACTGGATGACCTCCTCCCGGCGCTCGGAGCTGAAGTCGATGTCGACGTCGGGGTAGGTCGTCCGGCCCTCGTTGATGAACCGCTCGAAGAGGAGGTTGTGCTGGATCGGCTCGACCCGGCTGATCCCGAGCGTGTACGACACGATCGAGCTCGTCGCGCTGCCGCGGCCCTGGGCGGGGATCCCCTGCTCCTTCGCGAACCGCATCAGGTCCCAGCAGATGAGGAAGAACTCGGCGAGCCCGGCCCGTTCGATGACCCCGAGCTCGTGGGCCAGCCGCTGCATGACCTCGGACGTCAGCGGGTGGTAGCGCCGCCGGGCGCCCGCCCAGCACAGCTCCGACAGGTAGCTGAACGGCGTCTCGCCGTTCGGGACGGGGAAGCCGGGAAAGCGGTACTGCTCGAAGCCGAGGTCGACCGAGCAGGTCGCGGCCAGCTCGCCGGCGGTGGCGATCCCCTCGGCCCAGGCCCGGGCGGTCCGCTCGTCGGCCTGGCCCGGGTCACCCGGCGGGTCGCCGGGCGGCATCGCCGCCAGCTCCTGGCCGGACTTCAGGTACGACTCGCCGTCGGGCCTGCGCAGATCGGCGAGGGTGTCGAGCGTCCGGCCATGGAAGATCGCGGTCAGGACGTCCTGGAGCTCGCGGTCCTCGGGCCGGGCGTAGTGGACGTCGTTGGTCACGACGACCGGCAGCCCGAGCTCCTCGGCCAGGCGGGCGGTCTCGGCGACGAGCCAGTCGTCGTCGGCCAGGAGGTGATGCGACAGCTCGAGGAAGAAGCCGCTGGAGGCGACGCCATCGCCGGCGTGGCGAGCCCCGGGCGAGCTGCCCGGCCTGCCACCGAACAGCCCGGCATACCGCCGGGCGACCGCGGCAGCGCCCTCGCGATCCCCGACCCGCAGGCGCCGGGCGATCTCGCCCTCGCGGCAGCCGGACAGCGCCACGACGCCTTCGGTGTGCTGGGCGAGGAGGGCCCGGCTCAGCCGCGGCACCCGCTTGGTCCCGGCGAGGTTCGCGTGCGAGACGAGCCGGCACAGGCTCCGATAGCCCGACGCGTCCCGGGCGAGCAGGACGAGATGCGGTCCGCGCCGGCGCTCCCCGACCCCCCGCAGGTCCTCCTTCACGACGCGGCGGTGGCCGGGCAGCCGGGCCCGGAGCGGCCGGGGCCTGGCGGGCAGGCCCTCGACGGGCAGCTCGAGCGGCGGCGCGGGCACGTCCGGCCCTCGTCCCGGCCGCCAGCGGCGGCGCGCCGGGATCACGGCGCCGGCCGGGTCCGGCGCCGCGGCGTCGCCGAGCTCGATCTCGATCCCGATGATCGGCCGGAGCCCGGCCGCCTCGGCCTCGGTCGCGAAGCGGACCACCCCGTACAGCCCGTCGTGATCCGTGACGGCGAGGCCGGACAGGCCGAGCTCGACGCTCCGTGCGACGAGGTCCTCGACCGGTGACGCGCCGTCGAGGAACGAGAAGTTCGTGTGGCAATGGAGCTCCGCGTAGGGGGTCGTCACAGCCGGCCGGGGCAGGACGAAATTCGCCGCACAGGCCCGCAACACACCACGGGGTCATGTCGTCTGACGGGCGTGGATCGACACCGGTACGCCCTGGTTGCCGCCGATCTGACGAGGATCACCGCGATGCTCCTCCTCGCGGTCCTCCTCATCCTCGTCCTCCTCCCGGCGGCGCTCGCGGCAAACGGCAGCTGATCCACGCCAACCGAGGTCCCGGCTTGAGCTCCGGGATGGTGGCGAGACCGGTTCCCACGACCGGCCTCGACCGGGCCCGACGCCTGGTGAGCGGGCGGACGGCCAGACGCACCAGGACCCCGTTGCCACTGGGGGCGACGGGGTCCTCTCGTTTCCGGGGACCGCCGGCCGGGCTCAGTCATAGAGCCGCTCCAGGTGCCAGGAGCCGGCGATCCGGTCGAAGTAGACGAGCGCCAGCCAGCGGGCCCCGACGACCTTGAAGTAGTCGCGGGCGATCGGCTCGCGCCACCACGACTCCTCGACCCGCCAGCGATTGCAGACCTCGACCGGCTCGCGCCGGCCGTTCCAGCTGATCGCCACGAGCCGGCCGGCGTCGATCTCGACGGCCAGCGCCGGGTGCTCGTGCAGGAGTCGGGTCATCGGCGTGCCCTGTCCGATGCCTCAGCGCGCACCGGCGACCGGCGACCACGTCCAGCGCCGCTCCGAGAGCGGCGCCTCCGGATCGGTGATCTCGAACCGCCGGACGCGATCCTCTCCGAACGTCAGCGCGAGCCGGGCCAGCTGCCAGCCGAGCCGGGCGCCGTGGAGCGCCTGGGGCGTGAACAGCGGCAGCTGCTGGCCGGTCGCGGGTGCCGCGCCGGACAGCTCGAGCTCGAAGCGGGCGACCGGTGCCGCCGGGGGCGTCCGCTCGAGACGCGCCAGGAGGAGTCGCTCGATCGCCTCGGCATCGGCGGTCGGCTCCGGGAAGCGGCCCTCGACGACGATCTCGGGCGGGACGCCGGCCCGGGAGAACGTCCGGTCGAGCTCGAGCCGGAGCCGGCCGGCCTGGGCCGCGAGCCCGCGGGCGACGAGGTTGCCGGCGAGCGCGGTCGCGACCCGGCGGAGGACGAACCGGACGGCCTCGAGCTCGGCCACGGCCGGCTCGATCGGCAGGCCGAGGAGCAGCCGCTCCGGGTTTCGGCGCGGCTTGAACGGGTCCGTCTCCTCGCCGCGAGCGCGCCGACCGACGCTGGCGCCCTCCTCGCCGAACCGGGCGACGAGCGCCGAGCCCGGCAGCGCCGCGACCTGGCCGATGCGCTTCAGGCCGAACCGGCGGAGGCGGGCCCGGACGTCCGCGTCGGGCGTGAGGAGGCTGGCCGGCAGCGGGGCGAGGAACGTCGCCTCGCCGCCGGCGGGAACGGCGATGAGCTCGCCGGGTCGCGCCGCCGCGGCTGCGACGGTCGCCCCGAACCGGGTGCCGGCGATCCCGGCCCGCGGCCGGCCGCCGACGATCGGCTCGAGGGCGGCGCCGACCCGCTCGGCCAGCTCCGGCTCGGGCCCCCAGAGGCCGGCCAGGCCGTCGATCTGGGCCTCGAACAGCCCGAACGCGCCGTCGGTCGGGTCGGCCGTTCCGGCGATCGCCGGGCTGAACGCCCCGAGCCGCTCGAAGGCGGCCTCGACGGCGGTCCGGTCAGCCTCCGGAGCCGGCTCGAGGAATGTCGCCTCCGGCGCGAGCCGGTGGGCCGAGCCGAGCGGCATCCCGCGCCGGACGCCGAGCGCTCGCGCGCTCGGGTCGGCGTCGAGCACCGGTCCGGCCGACCACGGCCTGCCGCCGAGGACGATCGGCCCCGCCGGCCACGAGCCGGAGGGCTGGCGCTGCTTCGCCAGGTCGAGGAGGAGATGCGGGCGATAGAGATGGAGAAGTCGCATGGTTCCCTGTCCCGGGCACTGGGAGGGGGCGGTTGACTGGCTGGGGGCCGAGGCGCTCGAGCCCCGACTCGAGGAGGGCCTCGTGGCGGAGGCAGGCGTCGCGTTCGCCGCCGTCCGCGTAGAGGATCCGGAGCGTGGTCCGGCGACCCGGCGGGCCGGCCCGATTGCGGGCGACGACCACCTCCGTTCGCTGGCCGACCACGTCCCGACCGAGCCGGAGCCACGATCGACGGACCAGCTCGAGGCGAATCCCGGTCGCCTCGCCGACGGCCGTCGCGACGCCCGAGACGAGCCCCGGCGGCTCGAGGACGACGAGGCTGATCCCCGCCCGCCGGGCGAGCGCCGCGAGCCGGCCGAGACGGTCGGCGACGCGAGCGGCGCCCTCGAGGCGCGACGGGAGGTCGATGACGAGGACGTCGACGGTCCGGCCCGCGAGCAGCGAGCCGGCGATCGTCAGCCCCTCCTCGGCGTCGGCCGGGGTCAGGATCACGAGCCACTCCGGCCGGATCCCCCGGGCGACGGCCTCGACGGGGTCGAAGGCCGCGGCGAGGTCCAGCCAGGCGGCGATGGAGCCGGCGGCCTGGGCCTCCGCGACGAGCCGCAGGGCGAGCGTGGTCCGCCCGCTCGAGAGGTCGCCCCGGAGGGACAGGCCGAGGCCCCGCGGCAGGCCGCCGGGGCCGAGGATGGCGTCGAGCTCCGCGAACCCGGTCGAGATGATCCGGGCAGGATCCCGCTCGGGCCCCAGGTCCGGCGTCTCGAGCGGCACCGTCGCCAGCGCGCCGACGACCTGCGGGACCGGCGACGCCAGGCTCGCCGGCGCGGCCGCGCCCCACTTCGACCGGAGGGTCGTCAGGGCCGCCGTCACGTCAGGGGAGAGCACCGCCATCGCCAGAGTATCGAACAAATGTTCGAATGAATCAAGTGGCCGGCGAGGATCCCTCGGCGCGGCTGCTAGACTCCCTCGGCGCGCTGGGGATGTAGCTCAGTGGGAGAGCACCGCGTTCGCATCGCGGGGGTCAGGGGTTCGAATCCCCTCATCTCCACCAATCCCCACCCGACCCTGCCGGAACATCTCGGTACCGACCTGACTTTCGTACGGCTACCGGGCTCGCCAGAGGTCCCCGAGACTCCACGGCAAGGCAGCGAGACTGCCTTCCGGGTGAGGCTGCGCGATGCCCAATGGCCGCTTCCGGCCGCGAGTGCTGGTCGTCGAGGATGACGTCGCCAATCGAGCGCTGCTGACGCATCTGCTGACGCGCGCCGGCTACGAGGCGCTCGCCGTCAGCGACGGCCGCGATGGCCTCCGGGCCGCCCTCGAGGACCACCCGAGCCTCGTCCTCCTCGACGTCGAGCTGCCTGGGATGAACGGCTTCGACGTCTGCCGGGCCCTCCGGGCCGATCCCCGCACGGTGGCTCTGCCGATCATCCTGCTCACCGGTCGGAGCTCCGGCGGCGACGTGGTCGCCGGCCTCGACGCCGGCGCCGACGATTTCCTGCGCAAGCCCTACGACCAGGCCGAGCTCATGGCCCGCGTCCGGAGCGTCCTCCGGCTGGCCGACGCGATGGCCGAGATCGACGGCGCTCACGGCGTCATCGCCGCGCTGGCGAACGCCGTCGAGGCGAAGGACGCGATCACCGAGCAGCACTGCCAGCGCCTCGCCTCGCTCGCCCACCGCCTGGGCACGGCCGTCGAGCTCGAGCCGGCGGCCCTCCGGGCGCTGACCTTCGGGGCGATGCTCCATGACATCGGCAAGATCGGCGTCCGCGACGAGATCCTGACGAAGCCCGGACCGCTGACCCGCGAGGAGTGGGCCGACATGCGCATGCACCCGCTGATCGGCGAGCGCATCTGCGAGCCGCTGGCGCTGAGCCGGGCGTTCGGCCCGATCATCCGCAACCACCACGAGCACTGGGATGGCGGCGGCTATCCCGATGGGCTGCGCGGCGACCGGATCCCGGTCGGGGCGCGGATCGTCGGCGTGGTCGACGCCTACGACGCGATGGTCCATGCCCGGCCGTACCGGCCGGCCCGCGACCCGGAGGTGGCCCTGGCCGAGCTCCGGCGCGGGGCCGGGCGCCAGTTCGATCCCGGCCTCGTGCCGGTGTTCGTACAGCTGATCCTCGCCGGGGCGGACGAGGGCGACGAGGGTCCGATCAGGTCTCTCGAGGCGATGAGCCTGGCGATCTGAGCGGTCGATGAACCTCGATGTGGTCCTGACCGGCGCCGTCGACCTCGCCTTCCTGGCGCTCTTCGCCCTGACCCTCCGCGACTACCTCCGGCGCCGGGAACGGGTCGGCCTGATCGTCGTCGCGGTCTTCGGCAGCCTGCTCACCGTCCTGCTCGCGGCCCCGATCCGTTCCCTCATCCCGGCGATCGGCGGCGTCGTCTCGGTCGTCAGCATCGCGGCCTTCCTCCTGCATCCGCTGCTCGTCGTCTGGCTGGTCGGCCACTTCCGGCCGCTGCCCCGCTGGACGCTCCCGATGGGCCTGACGCTCTTCGTCGGCCTCGACGTCGTGATCCTTGCGCTCGGTGCGAGCGGCGGCCAGCTCGGCACCGCCGGAATCGCCCTGCTGCTCCCCGTCCTCGGCCTCTACTACGTTGGCTTCGAGCTGGGGGCAGCCGCCGGATTCGTGACCGAGGCCCGGCGGCGTGCGGGATCGTCGCGGGTCCGCCTCGCGACGGCCGCCGCCTCGACCGGTCTGCTGGCCTTCGCCGTCGCGTTCCTCATCGTCGGTGGCCTGGCCGCCGGCGCGGGCGGCGCGCCGACGGTGACCCTCGTGGTCGACGGCCTCGTGCTGCTCGCCGCGATCGGCTACCTCGCGGCGTTCGAGCCGCCGGCGTTCCTGCGGCGGCTCAGCCAGCTGACGATCGCCTACGCCTTCATCCGGGAGCTCAACGCGCTGCCGGACGACGGCCCGCTCGAGAACGTCTGGGAGCTGTTGCGGCGGACCGCGGCCCGGGCCTCGGGCGCGGCCAGGGTCGACATCGTGCGGGCCGGCGCCGCGGATCGCGCGACGCCCAGCGAGGGCGGCGGCCAGGCCCGGATCGTCGACGTCCCGCTGCGATCGGATCGAGCGGCGTTCGGGTCGCTCCGAATGGTGATCAGCGGCGGCCCGCTCTTCGTCCAGGACGACGTCGATCTCATCACCCTCCTCGCCGACCGCGCCGTCCGGGCGGCCGAGCGGGAGGTGTTCCTGCGAGAGCGGGAGAACCTCATCGCAGACCTGCAGGCGGCGAGCGCCGCGAAGAGCGACTTCCTGGCCGCCATGAGCCACGAGCTCCGGACGCCGCTGAACGCGATCATCGGCTTCTCGGAGCTCCTCCTCGAGACGGAGGAGGCGTCCGACGGGGCGATCGTTCGGTCGTACGCGGACCACGTCCACGCCTCCGGCCTGCACCTGCTCGACCTCATCAACGAGGTCCTCGACCTCGCCAGGGTCGAGGCCGGCCGGCTCGAGCTCAAGGTCATGCCGTTCGATCTCGGCGAGCTCCTCGGCCAGGTGGCGGCGACGATGCAGCCGCTGGCCGAGCGCAAGTCGATCTCGATCGTCAGCCAGGTCCCGGCCGACGGCTCGACCGTCGGCGATCCGGCCCGCATCCGGCAGATCGCCTTCAACCTGTTGTCGAACGCGATCAAGTTCACGAATCCCGGCGGCACGGTGCGGCTCAGCGCCGAGATCGACGAGGGCGAGGCCCGGATCACCGTGGCCGACACCGGGCCGGGCATCGCGATCGGCGACCAGGTCCGGATCTTCGAGGCGTTCGAGCAGGTCGGCGACGGCGCCGGCTCGGAGGGCACCGGCCTCGGCCTGGCGCTCAGCCAGCGACTCGCCGAGGCCCACGGCGGCCACATCGACGTCGAGTCCGAGCTTGGTCGGGGCAGCACCTTCACCGTGCACCTGCCACGTCATCCAGCCCTCGGCGGCGGCGCCGGGGCGGTGCCGCAGTCGCGGCCGGACGGTCCGCTGGTCCTCGTCGTCGAGGACGACCCGGCGGCCGCGGACCTCCTGCGCGTCCAGCTCGAGACGGCGGGCTTCTCGCTCGTGACGACCGCCTCGGGGCGCGAAGGGCTGGCCTGGGCCGCCGACCTGCGGCCGGATGCGATCGTGCTCGACATCCTCCTGCCGGACATGGACGGCTGGGAGATCCTGCAGCGCCTGAAGGGGAGCCCGGCCACCCGCTCGATCCCGGTGATCGTTGCGTCCGTGGTGGACGACCGGCCGCTGGGGCTGGCCCTCGGCGCGATCGACTACTTCGTAAAGCCGGTCTCGCGCGAGCCGCTGCTCGAGGCCCTCGGTCGGCTCACGTTCACGACCAAGGTGCGGACGCGGACGATCACCGCCCTCGTCATCGACGCCGACGGGGACGCCGCGGCGCGGTATCGGAGCGTTCTCGAGCCGGAGGGCTTCCGCGTCCTGTGGGCGTCGGATCGGGCCGCGGGTGAAGACCAGGCTCGAACCCTGCGCCCCGACCTCATCCTCGTCGACGTCCTGCTGCCCGGCGGGGCCGCGTTCGATCTCGTGTCGACCCTCCGACACGACCCGGCCACGGCCGCGATCCCGATCTGGGTGGCGACCCCGGCCAACCTCGATCCCGCCGAGAAGGCCCGGCTGAACGGCGACGTCATGGGCATCGTCGAGCGCGGCGACGACGCCCTCGAGGCGCTCCGGACGTGGCTGCGACCCGCCGGACGAGCGCCGCGCGCACCGGCCGCGGTAGCCGCTCAGAAGCCCCGTGGGGCGCCCGGCATCGCCGCTTCGGGCGCGGCAGGCCCGTGACCAGCCCGGCGGTCGTCCTCGCGGTCGAGGACGACCCTCGCAACGCGGCGCTGCTCCAGGCGATCATCCGGCCACCGGCCTACGAGCTCCACCTCGCGACCTCGCTGGGGGCCGCCCGCCGCTGGCTGGAGGGGCGCGAGCCGTCGATCGTGCTGCTGGATCGGCACCTGCCCGACGGCGACGGGCTGACCCTGTGCGAGGAGATCCGGGCGCGGTCGCCGGGCCTGCCCTGCCCGGTGATCCTCGTGTCGGCTAGCGCGTTGCCGAGCGACCGGATCGCGGCCGACGTCGCCGGCTGCGATGCGTTCGTCTCGAAGCCGATCCGGATCCGGCCCTTCCTCGACGAGATCGAGCGGCAGCTCGCCCGCCGAACCGGAAATTTGGCACACTAGGGCGCCGCCGCCGCCCGCGGCCTTCAGGCGCCGGGCGCGGTCACCTCGGGTCGGTTGGGCAGGTGGTGAGCCCAAGGGTCTGTAAAACCCTCGTCTTTCGACTGTGGCAGTTCGATTCTGCCCCGGCCCACCAGCCCTCAGCCGGCGATCCGCTCAGCCCGGCTCTCGGGATCCCGCAGCGCAGCATGGAGCTCGTGCGAGTGGCGGCGCAGCCAGGCTCGATCCGCCAGGTGCGTCGGCCGGTGGGCGGCGACGAGCTTCCAGAATCCAGGCCCGTGGCCGAACACGCGCAGGTGCGCCAGCTCGTGAACGACGACGGTCTCGAGGGCATCTGGTGGCGCGAGCACGAGCCGCCACGAGAGCATCAGCCGGCCCTGCCGCGACGCGCTGCCCCAGCGGGTCCGCGGGTCGCGCAGCGCGATCTCGGCCGGGCTCACCCGCAACGCCTCGGCGTGGGCATGCACCGCCCGCAGGATCGCCTCGTCGGCCCGCTCCCGGAACCAGGCCTCGAGGATTCGCGGGATCGTGCGGCGCTCGCGATCGGCCAGCCACACGACCAGCTCGTCGCCGGCCTCCGCTCCGGTCCGCTCGACCGTCGATCGTCGCCCGCCCGGGACACCTGCGATCACCCGGATCCGGTGCGGCTCGCCGCGATACAGGACGGATCCGCCGTCATCGGCGCCGCCGAGGGTCGCCGCCTCGCGGCGCCGCCGTTCGAGGCGGCGCACGTGGCGGAGGATCCAGCCGGAGCGCTCGCGCAGGAACGCCTCCACCCGGTCGTCCGGTCGGGACCAGCCGCGGCGGATCGCCGGCGGGACGCTGACCAGCACGCCACGCCGATCGTCGATCGTGACCCGGATTCCCCGCGACCGCGGCGACCGTCGGAGGACGTACGGGACCGGGATCCCGTCGAGGCGGGTCGTGCGGGCCGGCTCCTCGATCACCGTCAGTGGATCGAGTGGCCGGCGAAGACCGACGTCACCGTGAAGACGGCGACCGCGGTCACGCCCAGCAGCGTCCCGATGTAGGCATCGGCAACCTTGACCTCCAGCCGGTCGAACAGCCGCCGCGGCCGGCCGAAGACGAGCAGGGTCACGACGATCGCGAGCGCGACCTCGAGGACGAACGCGAACGCGTCCGCGTAGCCCACCGTGGCGAGCTGGGTCGCGCCGCTGGCCGACGCTGCGCCGAGCAGCTTCGGCGCGAGCCCGAGGGCGATCGAGACTCCGCTGACGATCAACCCGACGATCGCCAGCATCGGGTTCCGCCAGGCATGCGGAACGGCGAGCGCCGCCTGCAGGCCGATCACGACGAGGGTCGTGATCCCGAGCGGCAGGAAGCCGGCGATCGTCGCGTTGGCGGTGGTGAACTGGGTGCTGCCGGCGCCGATCGAGCAGAGCAGGGCGACAGCGCTCGTCGAGGCCGTCGCGCCGCTCTGGAGCGCGTGCTCGCCCACGACCTCGAGATGGACCGCCGCGGCGCCCCCCGAGCAGGCCGCCGCGAGGACCGGGCCGTAGCTGCGAAACGGGACCTGCCGGTCGGCCGGACCGAGGCGTCCGCGGCGGAGCAGGAGGGTCACCGCGACGACGATGACGACGAAGAGCCAGATCAGGACGGTGGCCGAGAGCATCAGCACGATGTGCAGGTGCACGATGCCGATCCTACGTCCTCGCCCACCCCGCGGATCGCTCGAATTTCGAACGTCTGGCCGGAAATCACCCCTTGACAGCGGCGAATCGCGTGCAAGATGGGCCGCAACGAGCAGAGGAAGCGGCGGGCCCTGTCCGCCGTGCTCGAAGGAGAGCCGTCGATCGCGGGTCATCCGGCGCCGGACACGGCGCGAATCTCTCGTGGGCGAGGCCGCCCGTGTGGCGCGGCCGGCCCAGGGTAGTGAGGGAGTCGAACCAACCAATGTCCATGGGTAGCGTCTTCACACCGAAGGGCTTCCTGACCTGGGGCGGGGCGATCCTGCTCCTCCTCGGACTTGTCGGATTCGCCGGCATCTTCAGCGAATCGAACGTCCCGGCCTTCTGGCTGGACAACGGCGAGAACGTCGCCCACACGTTCCTCGGCATCGTCGCGCTGGCCATCGTGTTCGTCCCCGGACTGAACGGGCTGTTTGCGCCGTATTACCGCTGGATCGTGATCCTGCTCGGGATCGTGGCGCTGTTCTTCGCGGTCTACGGCGTGTACGTCAGTGGCGACACGTCCGGGGCCAACACGTTCGGGGTCGCCAACCTCGAGTTCCCGTCGGACGACCTGCTCCACCTCGTCGTCGGCGCCTGGGCCCTCTGGGCCGCCTGGCGCCCGTCGTCCGCGACGGCCATGGGCTGAGCGCTTCGCGCTCGGTTCGAACGCGGCCGGCGGGCAACCGCCGGCCGTTTCGTTCTCGGCCCGGTGTGTGCGACCACGCCTGCCGGGTAGAATGCGGGGCCCGTGGGGCTATAGCTCAGCTGGGAGAGCGTCTGAATGGCATTCAGAAGGTCAGGGGTTCGAATCCCCTTAGCTCCACCACCGCCTCGAGGGAGATCCGTGACTCGAACGACCCGGGACCTCGCGCTTCTCTAGCCAGCCGACTCGGTCGGCTGGCGTGCCGTGCCCTTCGCCCCGATCGGGCGAGGGGTTTTTCGTTCCCCGAGGCCATTCGAGCGACAGGAGCCACCACGTGACCCAGACGCAGGACAGCACGACGCGACACCGGATCGAGCGGTACGACCCCGTCTCGATCGAGCCGCGCTGGCAGCGGCGCTGGGAGGAGCTGGGGCTCCACCGGACGGACCTGGGCGACGGCTCCCGGCCGCGCTACTACCTGCTCACGATGTACCCGTACCCCTCGGGCGACCTGCACATCGGCCACTGGTACATCGTCACGCCGACCGACGCGATCGCCCGGTTCCATCGGATGCACGGCGAGAACGTGTTCCTGCCCATCGGCTTCGACGCGTTCGGCCTCCCGGCCGAGAACGCCGCGATCAAGGGCGGCTTCCACCCGCGCGAATGGACGATGAAGAACATCGAGAACATGCGCCGCCAGTTCCGGAGCATGGGCGCGACGTTCGACTGGGACTCCGAGGTCGTCACCTGCGAGCCCGACTACTACCGCTGGAACCAGTGGTTCTTCCTGCAGTTCCTGAAAGCCGGCCTGGCGTACCGGACGAAGTCGACCGTCGACTGGTGCCCGAACGACGGGACGCTGGCCCGCGAGCAGGTCGAGGGCGCCGACCGGCACTGCTGGCGTTGCGGGGCCAAGGTCGAGAAGCGCGACCTCGACCAGTGGTACCTGCGCGTCACCGACTACGCCGACGAGCTGCTGAGCTTCGACGGCCTCGACTGGCCCGAGCCGATCAAGGTCATGCAGACGAACTGGATCGGCCGGTCGGAAGGGGGCGAGATCACGTTCTCGACCGCCCCGTCGGAGCACCAGCCCGGCGGCGAGCCGATCACGGTGTTCACGACGCGGCCCGACACGCTGTTCGGGGCGACGTTCATGGTCCTTGCCCCCGAGCACCCGCTGGTCAACTCGCTGACGGCACCCGACCGACGTGCGGCGGTCGAGGCCTACGTCGAGCGGGCCCGGGCGGCGACCGAGATCGAGCGCCTCTCGACCGAGCGCGAGAAGACCGGCGTCGCGATCGGCGCCGACGCGATCAACCCGGTGAACGGCGAGCGGATCCCGATCTTCATCGCCGACTACGTCCTGGCCGGCTATGGCACCGGCGCGATCATGGCCGTCCCGGCCCACGACGAGCGCGACTTCGAGTTCGCGACGAGGTTCGGCCTGCCGATCCGGCGCGTCGTGGCCGTGCCGGGGGCCGAGGAGGCGGCCATCGAGACCGCGTACGTCGCGCACGCGACGGACGAGCGGCTGGTCAACAGCGACCGGTTCAGCGGGCTGACCGCCGACCAGGGCGGCCGAGCCATCGTCGCCTGGCTCGGCGAGCGCGGCCTCGGCAAGCCGGCGGTCACCTACCGCCTCCGCGACTGGTTGATCAGCCGCCAGCGCTACTGGGGCACGCCGATCCCGATCATCTACTGCGACGTCCACGGGATCGTGCCCGTCCCCGAGGAGGACCTGCCGGTCCTGCTGCCGGCGACGGTCGACTACCGGGGCACCGGCGTGAACCCGCTAACCCACGACGAGGCGTTCCTGAACGTCAGGTGCCCGATCGGCGGGGAGCCGGCCCGGCGCGAGACCGACACGATGGACACGTTCGTCGACTCCTCCTGGTACTGGTATCGCTACCTCTCACCGGAGAAGGCCGGTGGCCCGATCGACCGGAAGCTGGTCGAGACCTGGACCCCGGTCCGGCAGTACACCGGCGGCGCCGAGCATGCCGTCATGCACCTGCTGTACGCCCGGGAGTGGACGAAGATGATGCGCGACCAGGGCATCGTGACCCAGGACGAGCCGTTCATCCGGCTGTTCAACCAGGGCCAGATCCTCGGGGCCGACGGCGAGCGGATGAGCAAGTCGCGCGGCAACGTCCAGGACCCGGACGACCTGATCGTCCGCTACGGGGCCGACAGCATCCGGCTGTTCCTGATGTTCATGGGCCCCTGGGACCAGGGCGGCCCGTGGAACCCCACCGGGATCGGCGGCGTGAACCGCTTCCTGAACCGGGTCTGGAGCCTCGTGCTGGATCCGCATCGCGTGGAGCCCGGCAACCCCGACAGCGGGAGGCTGCCGGCGGGCGAGACCGAGGCCGCCGCCGGTGCGGCGTTGCTGGCGGCCGCCCATCGGACGCTGCGTGACGTCACCGCCGACTACGAGGCCTTCCACTTCAACACCATGGTCGCGAAGCTCATGGAGCTGTCGAACCTGCTGTCCCGCTACCGCGGCTCGGCGATCGCCGGGGGCGAGGCCTGGAACGAGGCCATCCGGCTGTTCCTGCTGATGCTCGCGCCCGCCGCGCCGCACATCACCGAGGAGCTCTGGTCCCGGCGTCTCGCGGCGACCGGGCGGCCCTGGTCCTCGATCCACCGCGAGACGTGGCCGACCGTCGACGCCTCGATCGTCGCGGAGTCGACGCGCGAGGTGCCGATCCAGGTGAACGGCAAGGTCCGCGACCGGATCACGGTCCCGGCTGCTGCGACGGGCGCGGAGCTCGAAGCCGCGGTGCTCGCGTCGCCCAAGATCCAGGCGCTGCTCGGCGGGCGGAACCCCGACCGGATCATCGAGGCCGGCGGCGGCCGCCTCGTGAACCTGGTGGTGAAGGCCGAGGGCTAGCCTCTGGCCGCTGTCGGCCCCGGCTGCGGGGTCGTCGCCGGGGTCGTCGACGCCTTCGCCCGCGCCCGGTGGCGGGCTGCCTTCGCGCGGTTGCCGCATGTCGCCATGTCGCACCAGCGCCGCCGGCCGGTCGGCGAGCTGTCGAAGAACGTCCAGCGGCAGCGGTCGTTGGCACACACCCGGAACCGCTCGGGGCGCCCTGTCGCGAGCTCGCCGACGATCGCCTCGGCGATCACCGCCAGGGCATCGTCGATCGGCGCCTCGGCGTGACGATGACCGATCCGGACGGCCGTGCCGTCCAGCACGAGCCGCGGCGGGCGACGGCCCTCGAGGGCGCGGTTGACGAGATCGACGGAGCCCGGACCCGGCCGGCGCTCGTCGACGACCGCCTCGACGACGTCGCGAAGTGCCCGGCGGAGGTCGCGCACGTGGTCGAGGTCGGCGCCGGTCCAGCGCGGCCGCACGTCGGGGTGGACGAGGCCGTGGTCGGTGAACCAGGTACGGGCGTCAGACGGCTCGACGAAGTGCTCGACGAGCTGGCTCTCATCGAGGTCGAGCGTGTTGATGAAGTCGAGCGCCGCATCGAGATCGACGTGGTGGTCGTGGATCGCGGGAGCCGATGTCTGCATCTCGATAACCACTCTACAGCGCTTGACAGGTTACGCGCAAGCGGCTACAGTTCGGAACGTAACCTGAATTGCCCGACGCACCGGTTACGCAGGAATCCGGAGGTTCGCGATGACCGCGATTCTCATCATCTCGCTCGCCAGCCTGCTGGCCGCGCTCGGCGTCCTCGCCGATGCGTTCGGCGCCGACTCCCGCCCGTCGATCGGCGACGACCACTGCCACTGATCCCCGGAAGGAGACCGACCATGAACGCGCTCACCTCGTACGTCGTCACCGAGCACCTCCTCGACCTCCGCCGCGAGGCCGAGGCGCAGCATCTCGCCGACCTCGCGTCGACCTCGAGCCGACCGTCGGCGGACGGCAACGGCCGAGGTCCCGGTCGCGGATTCGCGGTCGTCGTGGGTCGATCGGCCCGCGGCCTGAGCGTCGCGCTCGGCGCATTCGCCGGCTGGATCGATCCCGTCGAGCCCGCGCGCTCGACCTCGCGCAACGATCGGACCCGACGGCCGATGGCGGCCTGACCGCTCAGGTACCTTCGCGTCGATGTCCGACACCGAGCCGTCTCGCGGTCTCGCTGCCACCAGCTGGGGCCCCGGACGGCTCGACCTGTTCTGGGTCGACGATGCCCGAGCGCTGTGGCACAGGGCCTGGGTCGCCGGTACATGGCAGGCGGACGAGTCGCTCGGCGGCACCCTCGCATCGTCTCCGGCCGTGACCTCCTGGGCCGAGGGCCAGATGGAGGTCTTCGCCGTCATGGACGACGGCGAGCTCTGGGACCGCTACTGGGACGGCACGACCTGGCATCCCTGGGAGTCCCTCGGCGGCAGGCTCGATCCGGGCGCGACGCCGGCCGCGTCATCGTGGGGCCCCGACCGCCTGGACGTCCACGCTCGCGGCGCCGACGGCCGGGCGTGGCACCGCTGGTGGGACGGCAGCCGCTGGGTCGACTGGGAGCAGGACGAGATAAGTCGCGGGTAAGCGGCATTCGATAGGGTTCGCCTCGACGTCCCGTCCGACGAAGTGCCCCGACGGACGGGACGTTGCTGTTCCTCCGCCCGGTCCCGCCGGACGAGGCCTCCGTGGATCCACAACCCCAGGCGTGGCGCGTGTTCGACGCGCCCGGCGATCAGTCCGGCTCCGCTGATGCGGCGCGAGCCGATGACGCCGGCGGCCCGGTCGCGGCCCTGCCCGCCCAGCTCAGGTCGCCGGTCGGCATCGCCCTCATCGCGGCCGCGCTCCTCGGCCTCGTGGCCGTGGCGGTTGCGCTCGGCGGGACGCCGAGCGACGGGCTGGGTCCGAGTTCGAGCGGGCTCGGCAGCTTCGACCCGGCCGGTGTCGCGGGCGGCGACCTGGTCGTGGACGTGGCCGGCGCGGTCGCGCGGCCCGGCGTCTACCACCTGCCGGCCGGCTCACGCGTCGCCGACGCGATCGCCGCCGCGGGCGGCTTCGGCCCGCGCGTGGACCCGAACGCCGTGGCCGCCAGCCTGAACCTGGCGGCCGTCGTGCACGACGGAGATCGAGTGCTGGTGCCGTCGCGTGACGACACGCCGGCGTCGACGCGCGGCGCCGCATCGGGGAGCCAGGGACTCGTCGACCTGAACCACGCCAGCGCGGAGGAGCTCGACGCGCTGCCGGGAATCGGCCCGGTCACGGCCCAGAAGATCATCTCGGCGCGGGCGGCGGCGCCGTTCCGGGCCGTCGACGATCTGCTGACGCGGAAGCTCGTCGGACAGAAGGTCTTCGACAACCTGAAGGCCCTCGTGACGGTCGGCTGACCGATGTCACGGGCCGTCGGCCTGGCGCTCGGGGCGGTCGCGGGCGCGCTGGCGGCCGAGATCGTCGCGCCCACGACGGTCATTGCCATTGGCCTGGGCATTGCGGCCCTCGCGATCGGGACGCGGGTCCTGTCAACGTCCGGTGGCGCAGGGCGCCGGCGAGATCTCCTGCCGGTGGGCGCCGGGCTGGCGCTGATCGGGCTGCGCGCGCTGCTGACGCCAGCCGTCTCGACCCCGACGCTCCCGGCCGGCGATGGACCATGGACCGCCACCGTGATCTCGGTGGGTGCCGAGCACGGCCCGACCCGTCCGGCGATCCTCCGGCTGGACGTGCCGGCTGGCCTCGTCGTCGCGGCCACGCTGCCCTCGTACCCGATCGTCGGGGCGGACGATCGGGTCGATGTCACGGGCCCGATGGAGGCACCCACCGCCGACGCCTACGGCGCGTACCTCGCGCGGGTCGGCGCCGCGGGCAGCATCCGGGCCACCGGGCTGTCGCTCCGCCCGCCGCCGAGCGGGCTCGGACGGGCGCTCGAGGAGCTCCGTCGCGCTGCAGCCACCGCGCTCGCCCGCGCCGTCCCGGAGCCCGAGGCCGGCCTGGGAGCCGGCATCCTCATCGGCCTCCGCGACCGGGTCGACCGCCAGCTCGCAGCGGACTTCACGACCGCCGGCGTCAGCCACGTCGTCGCGATCTCGGGCTGGAACATCGCCATCGTCGCGACCTCGATCGGGGCGATCGCCGGGCGGCTGGGCCGCCGCCGGCGAACCGTCCTCACCGGGCTGGCGATCGTGGCCTACGTCGCCTTCGTCGGTCCCTCGCCGTCGGTGGTCAGGGCCAGCGCGATGGCCGGGCTCGTCCTCCTGAGCCGGGAGCTCGGCCGACCGAGCCGTGCCACGGCCGCGCTCGCCTGGGCCGTCGCGGGCCTCCTGGTGCTCGATCCGGGCTACGTCGACGACGCCGGCTTCCGACTCTCGGTCCTGGCCACCGCAGGGCTGATGGCCTGGGGAACCCGGCTGGGGACGTGGCTGTCGGGTCCGCGTCCCGGTCGCGTCCGCGCGTGGTTCGCCGAGTCGCTCGGGGTCTCGCTGGCGGCCCAGGGCGCCACGCTGCCGGTGATCCTCGTGTCCTTCGGCCGCCTCTCGCTCGTCGCGCCGGTCGTGAACCTCGCGGTCGTGCCACTCGTCGCGCCCGCGATGGCGGCCGGCGCCGTCGCCCTGGTCGCGGGAGCGATCGGCGGCACCCCCGTTCCGGCGATCGCGACGGTCGGCGGGCTGCCGGCCTGGGTCCTGCTCGGCGGGATCGTGACGATCGTCCGCGCCGGCGCGAGCCTGCCGATCGCCAGCGTGACGCTCGAGGCGCCATGGGACCTGGTGGCGGCGATCGTGTCGGCGGGCCTCATCGCCGGGCTCGTGCTTCGGGGGCCGAGACTCGTCTCGTGGCTGCGTGAACGACGGCCGCTTCGCCCGGTGGCCCGCACAACCCCGGCGCCGACCTCGGAGCGCCGGATCGCGCCGGGTCGCCGGCCGCCACGGGTGACCCGTCGAGCGAGGGTCGCGTCAGCCGCCCTCGCGGGCGCCGTGCTCGCGCTCGGGCTGGCGGTCGCCGACCGGCCGTCCGGTCACGTGTCCGTGACGGTCCTCGACGTCGGGCAGGGCGACGGCATCCTCGTCGAGAGCGGGACCGGCCTGCGGCTCCTCGTCGACGGTGGGCCGGACCCGAGCGGGCTCGTCCGAACGCTCGACGAGCGCCTCCCGCCGTGGGACCACCGGATCGACATCCTGGTGCTCACCCATCCGCACGAGGATCACGTCGCCGGGCTCGCGCTGCTCCTCGAGCGGTATCGCGTCGGGCGCGTCTTCGAGCCCGGGATGATCGGACCCGGACCGGGCTATGCGGCCTGGATTGCGGCCTTCTCGGGTCGATCGCCGCCGCCGCGGGCCACCCTCGCGACCGGCGACCGGTTCAGCCTCGGCCCGATCGCATTCCGCGTCCTGTGGCCCGATCCCGGTCGGGTTCCGCTGCATCCGGCGGACGGCGGAACCGCCATCAACAACGTATCGATCGTCCTGCTCGGTACCTGGGGCAGCCACAGCCTGCTGCTCGCCGGCGACATCGAGCAGGGCGTCGACCCAGAGGTCCTCGCCCGCCGCCTCCCCCATGTCGAGCTCCTCAAGGTCGCCCATCACGGCTCGAGGACGGCGAGCACCGAGCCGTTCCTCGAGGCGGTGCATCCGGCCATCGCGGTGGTGTCCGCCGGGCTCGGCAACCCGTACGGACATCCCGCGCCGGAGACGATCGCGCGGCTCCAGGCCATCACGAAGCGGACGTATCGGACGGACCTCGACGGCAGCGTCACGGTCAGCTGGGAGGCCGACACGATCCGCGTGCGAACAACAGGCCCGGCGCGCCGAACGGCGGAGGCGCCCGCGGGGGCAACGGCGACGCAGCCGGGGGCGCCGGCGACGCAGCCGGGGGCGCCGGGACCGCCGACCACGGCGGCGGCCCTCGTCGCGTTCGCCTGCGCGATCCCAACGACGCCCGGTCGATTGGGCGCGAGCGATCCGGCGGGATCAGCCACCCCGAACGACCTTCCGCCGATCGCCGCCCTGCCGAACATCGAACCCGCCTGGATGCTCGCCGCGGCACGCGCCGGGCGGCTCGCATCCCCATGGGCGAGACCGCGCCCGCCGCGCCCGCCGAGCCCGGGAGAGCGCCTTGGCTACCATCGGCCCGATGACCGGTCCGGCCCGAGCTACGTCGACCGCGGCCGCCCCGAGCGGGGTCGGAACGGCGCCCCTCGCCTACCTGTGGGGCGACGACGCGTTCGGCCTCGACGCGGCCGTGGAGGCCTTCCGCACCGACCGGCGACGGTTCCCCGACGGCGTCCCGGGTCGCTGGCGCCCGGGGTCGGAGGCGGCCGAGCCGGGCCGGAGCATCTCGGAGATCGTCGAGCGCCTGGGGACAGGGTCGCTGTTCGGTGACGGCACGCTCGTGCTCGTCACCAACCTCGGGCCGCTCGTCCGCCGCGGCGCCGAGCGGGATCGCTTCATCGAGGCCCTCGGGCGGATCGCGCCGGGCAACGGGCTAGGAGTCGTCGAGGAGACCGACTCGGGCCGGAAGGAGCCACCGAGCCGGGCCGTAGCCGACGCCATCGCGGCGGCAGGCGGGATCGTCCGCCAGGTCGCGGCGCCGCGCGAGGGTGCGCTCGCCGCCTGGATCGAGCGGCTGGCGAAGGAGCGCGGGATCGCGCTGGAGTCCGGCGCGGCTCGGGAGCTGGCCACGCGCATCGGGGGCTTCGTCCGCGAGGGCGACGTCGACCGTCGGCAGCAGGGCCGGATCGCCGCCTCGGAGCTCGAGAAGCTGGCGCTGCGCCGCGCGGCCGACAGCCCGATCTCGGTCCAGGACGTGCGCGATCTCGTCGCGGAGGCCGTGCCGGGCTCGATCTGGTCGTTCGTCGACGCCGTCGGGATGCGGCAGCGGCAGCGCAGCCTCGAGCTGCTGGAGCGCCTGATCGACGACAGGCCCGCGCCCGTCCTGCTCGCCGTCCTGCATCGGCGGATCCGGGAGCTCATCGAGGTCAACGACCGGCTGGGTCGGGGTGAGACGCCGGGCTCGCTCGTGCGATCGATGCGCCTCCAGGCGTTTCGCGCCGAGACCCTGGCGCGTCAGGCCGGCGCGTGGAGCGCCCCGGAGCTCGATGCGGCGCTCTTCGGCCTCGTCGAGCTCGACGCGCTCGTGAAGGGGGTCGCCGGTCGGGCCAGCGACGAGGCTCGCAGCCGCCTCGCGTTCGATCTCTGGATCGCGGACCTCGCCGCGCCGGCCTGAGCCGGCAGCCGATCAGGGAGCGCCGGTCAGATCGACCAGGCCTGCTCCTGGAGCACGAGGTCCGACTCGATCGCGAACGTGCACCGGCCCGTCCCCAGGTCGAGCAGCTCGATGAGGTCGGGGTCGATGTACAGCTGGTGGCAGTCGCTGCAGAGACCGCCCGGGATCCCGAAGCACAGCCGCTCGCTCTGGTCGGGCATCCGGAACGTCGTGTCGAACCGCGTGCTGATCAGCAGGCGGCTGCAGGCGGGACAGCGATCGCGAGCGGCGGACATGGCGTGATGCTCATACGCAACACGCACGGCCGACATGACCCGACCGTACCCCCGAAACCGGTACGGCCGCCGAGCCCGTTCGGCCCGAACGGGCTACGACCTCATTGCACCCGCAGGACCGTCTTCGCCTCGGTCCAGTGCCGCTCGAGCTGGTAGAAGTCGCGCTCCGGCGGGGTGAAGACGTGGACGATGACCCCGCCGTAGTCGATCAGGACCCAGTGGGACGCGGCCGTCCCCTCGCGACCGTATGGCCTGACCTTCTCGTCGCGGAGCCCGCCGATGATCCCGTCGGCGATCGCATCCAGCTGCCGCTCCGAGCCGCCCGAGGCGATCACGAAGTAGTCGGCGAGCGTCGTCAGCCCCGACAGGTCGAGCAGCACGATGTCCGATGCCTTCTTGTCCTCCGCCAGCTCCACGATCCGCCGGGCGAGGTCGAGCGACGATCGCTCGGCCGGGGCGATCGCGGTCGTCGGCGACTCGGCCGCCGGCGCCGCCGACGCCTTCGCCCGCGTGACCCGCGACGTGGCTGGCCGCCGGGTGCGGCGGGGCAGGCCATCGGGGCGGCGGGACGGAGACTCGAGGGCAGGGTCGGTCACGGACGGCGGCCTCCTAGGCGGTACAGGCGATGGTCGACGATGTACCCGGCGACGGCGTCGGGGACGAGGTAGCGGATCGATCGGCCGGCGCGGACGCGGGCGCGCAGGTCCGTCGACGAGAGCCCCAGGCGCGGTCCTGCGAGGAAGTCGACGCGATCCTCCTGGCCGGGAAACGTCCGGGCGATCCAGCCCGGGTCGGGGGCAGGGTACCCCTCGCGCGGCACGACGGCCACGCGCGCCAGGTCGAGCATCTGTCCGGGCTGGTGCCAGCTCGGCAAATCGGCGAACGTCTCCGCGGAGAGGATCAGCGTGAGGTCCGGCGTGCGCCCGGCGCCGCGCTCCCGGCGGTCGAGATCGGCGAGCGTGTCTGCCGAGAACGACGGGCCGGGCCGGTCGACCTCGAGGCGGCTGAGCTCGAAGGCGTCGTTGCCGGCGATCGCCAGCGCGACCATCGCGAGGCGGTGCTCCACCGGCGAGACGTCGACCGGGGCCTTGTGCGGCGGCTGCCCGGCGACCACGAAAAGGATCCGCGCCAGGCCGAGCCGGTCCCGCGCTTCCTCGGCCACGGCGAGGTGGCCGACATGGATCGGGTCGAACGTCCCGCCCATGACCCCGATCGAACCGGGGCGGAGCGGGCCGGGGCTCACCGGGCGACGCTCCATGGCTCGGGCGTCCACTCGAGCTCGACTCGACCGATCCGGACGACCTCGCCCGGCTCGACGCCGGCGCGCCGGAGCGCCTCGTCGATCCCCTGCCGCTGGAGCGTGCGCTGGAACCGCTCGGCCGACTCGGCGATCGCGAAATCGGTCTGGGCGGCGAGCCGCTCGATGCGCGGACCGCGGACCCGCCACGTGCCATCGGCATCCCGACCGACCCGCGGGGCGCCGTCGGGCTCGATCCGGTGGACGACGACGCCCGCCGCCTCGAGCGGCGCGGCCAGCTCGGCGGCCGAGGGCAGGAGCTCGACCAGGGCCTCGCGGAAGGCGTCGATCCCTTCGCCGCCCGCCGCCGCGATCGCGACGACCGGGCGGTGACCGCGGTTGCGCGCCCGCCGGAAGGCCGGCCAGGCCTCGGCCGCAGCGGGGAGGTCGAGCTTGTTGAAGGCGACGAGCGTCGGCTTGTCGAGCAGCTCCGGATCGTGCGCTTCCAGCTCCGACCGGATGATCTCGTAATTCGCCTCGGGGTCGCGGGCGGATCCGTCGACGACGTGGACGAGCACCCGCGTTCGTTCGACATGTCGCAGGAACGCGTGGCCGAGGCCGGCCCCGCTGCTCGCGCCCTCGATCAGCCCGGGGACGTCGGCGACGGTCACGCGTTCAATCCCGCCGACCCCGTCCAGCTCCATCACGCCGAGGTTCGGCTCCAGGGTCGTGAAGGGGTAGTCGGCGATCTTCGGCGTCGCGGCGGTGAGCGCCGCCAGCAGCGTCGACTTGCCCGCGTTCGGCAGCCCGACCAGCCCGACGTCCGCGATCAGCCGCAGCTCCAGGGCGATCTCCCGCTCCTCGCCCGGCTCGCCCTTCTGGGCATGCCGCGGGGCCTGGTGGGTCGACGTCGCGAAGTGGCTGTTGCCGAGCCCACCGCGGCCGCCACGCGCGACGACGGCCTCCTGGCCGGGCGAGACGAGATCGGCGACGAGCCCGCCGCCCTCGGCGACGTCGAACGCGCCGGTTCCCGGCGGGACCGTCAGGACGAGGTCGACGCCGTTCTTGCCGTGACGCTTGTTCCCCTCGCCGCGGCCGCCGGCCGATGCCCGGAAGTGGCGCTTGTGCTGGAAGTCCCGGAGGGTCGTCTGGCCGGCGTCGACGCGGAGGCGGATGGAGCCGCCCCGGCCGCCGTCGCCGCCGTCGGGCCCGCCGCGCGGGACGTGGGCCTCGCGCCGGAAGGTCGCTGCCCCGTCACCGCCGTCACCGGCCCGCAGCCACAGCGTCACGCGGTCGAGGAACATCGGTGGCTATCTTCGCACGCGGTCGGGTCGCTCCCGACTGGGCCGTGACCCGCGCCCGGACCCGACGATCAGAAGTAGTTGAGCGGGTTGACGAAGTAGGCGCCGCTCGTGAACGGCACGCCGATCGAGACCGCGAAGTGGTCGTGCGGCCCCGTCGCGTCGCCGCTCATCCCGATCCGGCCGATGAACTGGCCCCTCGAGACGTACTGCCCGGCGCTCACGCCGAGCGACGACATGTGGCAGTTCTGGAGGTAGATGTTGTTGCCGATGTAGATCCAGACCTCCCAGCCGCAGCCGGTGTTCTTCCAGCCGGAGAACACGATCTTCCCGGCGTGGGCGGCAACGATCGGGCTGCCGTACGGCGCCGCGATGTCGATGCCGAGGTGGTAGTAGTGGAAGTACTGGCTGATGTAGCCACCCGGGACGGGCCACAGGAAGGTGCCACCGGTGTATGAGACGTGGCCACTGTTGCTGGAAGAAGACGAGGACGGTTGCTGTCGGGGGGCAGGCTTCGGGGTTGGGATGGGAGCGCCCCTGGCCCCGGGCAAGATGAGAACCTGGCCGACGATGAGGTTGGGGTCGCTCAGGTTGTTCATGGTCATGATCGAGTCTGGATCGACGTTATATGTCGCCGCGAGACCCGCGAGCGTATCGCCCGCCTTCACCGTGATGACGAGGCCGTTGACGGGCGGGATGACCAGGACTTGGCCGAGGTGCAGGGAATCCTTCGAATCGAGCTTGTTGGCCCACCAGATGGTCATCGCCGACACGCCGAACTTCGCGGCGATCCCGGTGAGCGTGTCGCCGGCCTTCACGGAGTAATGCTGGAGGAGGTCGCTGCCGCTCTCGACAGTCGTATCGACCGCGACCGGCTTGTAGAACGTGCCGTCGTTGACGTACGCAGCGACGTTGTCCACGCTCGGATCGGTCGCGACTTGGTCGACGCTGCGCGTGCCGTCCGAGCCACCGACCGCGAGGCGAACGCCGCCCTGCTGGCCCTGGGCCGCCCCGACCGGCTTCGCGACGCTCGGCCCGAGGCTGACGACGCCGGCGACGATCACGGCGAGGGCGACGGTCATCGGCAGGGCCCGCTCCCCGCCGAGCCGGACCCGGATCAGGCGGCGCTGGAGGCGGAGACGGGAGCCGTCACGGAACCAGGGATGGAAGCTCGCGACGCGCTCGACGAGGCTGGTGGAGTGGCGGGAGGCCGGGGCGAGGTCGCGGTGCGAGGCCAGGTGGCGCGGGGCGACGGGAGCCTGGCGCTGGAGGCGGCGGGTCGGGACCGGAACCAGCCGATCGATGATCTGTCGAGCGAAGCCGACGGCCCGGCGGTGCATGCGCCGAACGGTGAGCGATCGGTTCCGGTGTGTTGGACGCAGTCGCGCGATGGCGCGCTGGACGCCGCCCGTGGCGTTCGGCAATACGATCTCCTGGCGGGACGGTCCGGGCGCGGCGGTCGCGCGGGATGGACGCGGGGTTCGTGGACCGTCAGCGGGTCGCGATCTTGAGCTGGGGTCTCGCTTCGCGGCCGAGTCCGCTCCTCCGCGGACTGCGACGTTGAACCGACCTTATCACGGCCCGCTGCGGCCCTGCAAACGTGCAACAGGCCCGGCCCGGCGGGCCATTCGGCCTAGGCGTCGAGGCTCTTGGTGAGCCCGGCCAGGAACTGCGTGTTCGTGTCGGTCTTCGCGAGGCGATTGAGGAGCAGCTCGATGCCCTCGTTCGTGCCGACGGCCGAGAGCATCCGGCGCATCGTCCAGACCATCTTCAGGGTCGGCTCCTCGAGGAGGAGCTCCTCGCGGCGGGTGCCGGACCGCATGACGTCGATGGCCGGGAAGATCCGCTTCTCGGCGAGCTTCCGGTCGAGGATGAGCTCAGAGTTGCCGGTGCCCTTGAACTCCTCGTAGATCACGTCGTCCATCCGCGAGCCGGTGTCGACGAGGCACGTCCCGATGATCGTGAGGGAGCCGCCCTCCTCGATCTTGCGGGCCGCCCCGAAGAACCGCTTCGGCGGATAGAGGGCGATCGGGTCGAGGCCGCCCGACAGGGTCCGTCCGGACGGCGGCAGGGCCAGGTTGTAGGCGCGGGCGAGCCGGGTGATCGAGTCGAGCAGGATCACGACGTCGCGGCCGGTCTCGACCTGGCGCTTGGCGATCTCGAGGGCCATCTCGGCGACGTGGGTGTGATTCTCGGTCGGCTCGTCAAACGTCGAGCTGATGACCTCGCCCATGACGCTCCGGCGCATGTCCGTGACCTCCTCGGGACGCTCGCCGATGAGGGCGACCATCAGGAGGATGTCGGGGTAGTTGGCCGTGATGCCGTTGGCGATGTTCTTGAGCAGCATCGTCTTGCCGGCCTTCGGCGGGCTGACGATGAGGGCTCGCTGGCCCTTGCCGATCGGGTTGACGAGGTTGACGAGCCGCTGGCTGAGGTTCTTGACGTCGCTCTCGAGGTTGATGAGCTCGTTGGGGTGGACCGGCGTCAGGTCGTTGAAGACCGGCCGGCGCCGGGCCGACTCGGTGTCGACGCCGTTGACCGCATCGACCCGGAGGAGGCCCCAGTACTTCTCCTGATCGCGAGGGGCGCGGACGGCGCCCGAGACCCGGTCGCCGATCCGCAGGCCGAAGCGGCGGACCTGGCTCGAGCTGACGTAGACGTCCTCATGGCTCGGCAGCAGGCCGTGGCGGCGCATGAAGCCGTAACCCTCGTCGACGACATCGAGGATGCCGGTGGCATAGGCCAGCCCGGCATTCTCGGTCTGGCGGCGGAGGATCTGGTCGACGAGGTCGTCCTTGCGCTCCTCGGCCTGAGTCTCGAGGTCGAGCTCGCGTCCGACCTGGCGGAGCTCGGCGACGCTCATCTCCCGAAGGTCGCCGACCTCGAGGTCGTTTCGCTCTCGGGCGGCCTCGAGCTCCTGCATCTCGTCGTACTCGGAGACCGGGGCCCGACCGGGTCCGGCGCCTCCGCGGCGGGGACGACGTCGGTTGCGCATGGTGCGTTGATCTGGAACGGGCATGTGGGTAGGGCTCACCTGTGGTTGGTGTGCGGGAAACAGGGACTGTCGCCGCACACGAGGTTGTCCGCAACGGCGGACGTGTGGGGAACGACTTGAGCATACGGCCACGCTGGGCCGGCGTCAATGAGATCGAGCCGAGCTCGACGGGTTCGAGGTCCTCGTCGAGTCGGGTCCAGTCGGGCCGTCAGCCGCGCCGGCCCGCGGCTACTTCTTCTTGGACTTCGCCGCCGGCTTCGCGGGAGCCGCCGCCGCCGATTCGGCCATCGCCTGGCGCGCGGCTTCCCAGTCCTTGCGGAACGTCACGATGCCCTTGTCGGTCAGCGGGTGGGCGACCATCTGCTGGAAGACCTTGAACGGCAGCGTCGCGATGTGCGAGCCGGCGAGCGCGGCCTCGGTGACGTGGCGCGGGTGGCGCACGGAGGCGGTCAGGACCTCGCTGTCGAGCTCGTAGAACCGGACAATCTCGGAGAGCTCGCGGATGACGGTCATCCCCTCCTCGTTGATGTCGTCAAGGCGGCCGACGAACGGCGAGAGCAGGGAGGCGCCGGCCTTCGCCGCGAGGAGGCCCTGGTTGGCCGAGAAGATCAGCGTGCAGTTCGTCCTGATGCCCTCGGCCCGGAAGCGGCTGATCGCCTCGAGGCCGGTCTCGGACATCGGGACCTTCACGTAGATGTTGTCGGCGAGCTTCGCGAAGTGGCGCCCCTCGCGGAGCATCCCGTCGACGTCCTCGGCGACGACCTCGGCGGAGACCGGCCCGCTCGTGATCCCGCAGATCTGCTTGAGGACCTGGTCGTAGGTCATGCCCTTCGTCTTGGCGAAGAGCGTCGGGTTGGTGGTGACGCCGTCGAGGACGCCCCAGCGGTTGACGGTCCGGATCTCCTCGATCTCGGCGGTGTCGAGGAACAGCTTCATCGGGCAGGCTCCGAAGCGGTCGGGAAGGCGCCTGATTCTAGCCCCGAACCGCGAGGTGGGAGATCAGCCCTTCGGCGCGACCTCGAGCAGCTCCGGCTCGCGCACGGGCTGGTGGCGGCGGATCTCCGGGTGGGGCTGCAGGGCGGCCGCGACGAAGCCGTCGAACAGCGGGTGCGGCCGCTCCGGCCGGCTCTTGAACTCCGGGTGGAACTGGCTCGCCACGAACCACGGGTGGTCCTTGAGCTCGACGATCTCGACGAGCCGCCCGTCGGGCGACTGGCCGGACAGGAGCATGCCCGCACCCTCGAGGGTCTGGCGGTAGCGGTTGTTCACCTCGAATCGGTGGCGGTGGCGCTCGTACACGACCTCCTGGCCGTAGGCCGCCGCGGCCTTCGAGCCGGGTGTCAGCCTGGCCGGGTAGAGGCCGAGCCGCATCGTCCCACCCTTCTCCTCCATCTCCCGCTGGTCGGGCATGAAGTCGATGACCGGGTTGCCGGTGAACATGTCGAACTCGGTGGAGTTGACGTCCTTCGAGCCGATGACTTGGCGGGCGAACTCGATGACCGCGCACTGCAGCCCGAGGCAGAGCCCGAGGTATGGCACGTGGTGGTCGCGGGCGAAGTGGGCGGCGAGGACCTTGCCCTCGATCCCCCGGTGGCCGAAGCCGCCCGGGACGAGGATCCCGGCGACGCCGTCAAGCTTCTCGTACAGGTTCTCGCGGCGCAGCGCCTCGGAATCGACCCACCGGACCTTCACGTCGACGTCGTGGGCCCAGCCGGCGTGCTTCAGGGCCTCGGTCACGGACAGGTACGCGTCGGGCAGCTCGATGTACTTGCCGACCAGGGCGATCTCGATGGTCGGCTTGTCGCGCTTGATCTTCTCGACGAGCCCGCGCCAGCCGTCGAGGTCGGGCTTCACGTCGGCGTCGCCCAGGCCCAGCTCGCGGACGATGAGCCGGCCGAGGCCGTGATCCTCGAACTGGAGCGGGACCTCGTAGATCGTCGCGGCGGTCGGGGCCGGGATGACCGCATCGACGTCGACGTCGGTGAACAGCGCGATCTTCTCGCGGATCTCGTCGGGGACCTCGTGGTCGGACCGCAGGACGATGACGTCGGGCTGGATGCCGATCCCGCGGAGCTCCTTCACGGAGTGCTGGGTCGGCTTGGTCTTGAGCTCGCCGGTGGCGGCCAGCTCCGGCAGCAGCGTGACGTGGACGTACAGGACGTTGGCCCGGCCGACGTCCTTGCGCATCTGGCGTATGGCCTCGAGGAACGGCAGCGACTCGATGTCGCCGACGGTCCCGCCGACCTCGACGATCACGACGTCGGGCTCGCCGTCGCGGGCGACGCGGACGATTCGCTCCTTGATCTCGTTGGTGATGTGGGGGATGACCTGGACCGTCCCGCCGAGGTAGTCCCCGCGGCGCTCCTTGGCGATCACCGCCTGGTAGATCCGGCCGGTCGTGACGTTCGACAGCTGGGTCAGGTTCTCATCGATGAACCGCTCGTAGTGGCCCAGATCGAGGTCCGTCTCGGCCCCGTCGTCGGTGACGAACACCTCGCCGTGCTGGTACGGCGACATGGTCCCGGGGTCGACGTTGATGTACGGATCGAGCTTGAGGATGGAGACGTGGAGGCCCCGCGCCTTGAGCAGCCGACCGATGCTGGCGGCGGTGATGCCCTTCCCGAGTGAGGAGGTGACGCCTCCGGTCACAAAGACATACTTCGCCACGGGTCAGGTCCTCCGGGGGTTTTTCTGATGCTACCGGATGAGGCCTGTCTCGTCGAATCGAATCGGCCGAATCGGAGGCGATGATGGAGTTTGGCGAGCTGGTCATGAAGCGCCGGACGGTTCGCCGGTTCGAGGACGCGCCGGTCGATCGCGAGGTCCTCGAGGGGATCGCCCGACTCGCCCAGCACGTGCCGTCGGGTGGGTTCAGCCAGGGCCAGCGGCTGATCATCGTCACGGATCCGGAGCAGCGACGTCGGGCGGCCGAGACCTGCGGTGAATCCTTCTACGAGGCCGACGGCTACGGCCGCTGGATCAGCACCTGTGCCGCCCAGTTCATCCCGTGTGTGAGCCGAGAGATCTACCTCGCCCGGTATCGCGAGCCAGACAAGCTCGCGGAAGGCGAGGCACAGGACGAGGACTGGCCGACGCCGTACTGATGGGTCGACGTCGGGATGACGGCGATGATCGTCATGCTCGCCGCCCACGACGCGGGCCTGGCCGCGGGGTTCGCCGGTCCACAGGACATCCCGGCGCTGCGCCAGGTCCTCGGGCTGCCGGGCGACTTCCACCCGATCGGGGTGATCCCGGTCGGCAGGCCGCTCGCCGACAAGCGCTCGCCATCGCTGGGGCGCGGCTGGGTCCCGTTCGAGGACTACGCCCACTGGGACCGGTGGTCGTTCGCCGGCGACCGGTCCGGTCCTCGTTGCCGCGCTAGTCGGGGATCAGCTCGCGGAGCCACCCGGCGACGTCCAGCGAGCCCACGCGGGTCAGGGCCACTCCCCCGACGATGACCGCGCCGCCGGCGATCTGGGCCGTCCGGATCGGCTCGGCCAGGAACAGCGCGCCGAGCACGACCGCGATGAACGGGACGAGGAACTGGTACGCGGTGACGCGGGTCGGCCCAACCAGCCGGATGGCGTTGAAGACGAGGACGTTGGCGAGCCCGGCCGGCAGGATCGCCGAGTAGAGCAGTCCGCCCCAGGCGCCCGGCGACACCGCGCTCCAGTTCGCGGAGGTCGCCTCCCACAGGCCCGGCAGCAGCAGGACGGCGCAACCGCCGACCATCGCCCAGGCCGTGGTCCGGAGCGGCGAGTGCCGCCGGAGGTGCGGCGCACCGAACGCCGTGTAGACGGACCAGCACAGCGCTGCGGCGAGGGTGAGGGCGTCACCCAGCAGGACCGTGGAGGAGAGCGAACCGCCACTGAACCCGAGGCCGAGGCCCGAGCCGGCGGTCACGACGATCCCCACCCCGAGGAACGAGACCAGGCCACCGAGGAGCTTCCGGCGGGTCAGGACGTCCGAGCCGGCGACGACGGCCAGGAGCGCGGTCCCGACCGGGGTCGCGGCGATGAGCAGGGCCGAATCGCCGGCGGGGATCCACTGGAGGGCGGTCGACCAGATGACCTGGTAGACGCCGAAGCCGAGCGCCCCGAGGCCGGCGATGACGAGCCCGTCGCCGCGTGGCGGGTGAGCGCCGCCCTCGACGAGGCGCAGGGCGAGGAGCAGGACGATCGCCGCGAGCCCGAACCGGAGCAGCGCGAAGGTGATCGGCGGGATCTGCTGGTTCGCGGCCTTCACGACGATGAAGTTGGCCGCCCAGAACAGCGTGACGAGCACGACGCCGGCTTCCGCCGTCCGGACCTCCCGGGCGGTGGCGGGTACCGAAACGCCCGCCGGTGCTCCGGCGGGCGTCGTCGTCGCGGTCGGCCGCGGGTCGGCGTCGATCAGACGGCGTCCTGGTCGAGCTCGAGGGCCTCCTCGTCGTCCTCCTCGGTGACCTTCAGCCACACGAAGAGCACGGCGAGCACGATGAGCGGGATGACGAGCAGCGCGCTGAGGGTGATCCCCAGCGCGATGGCGATGGTCTTGAGGACGCGCATCGGCTTCTCCTTCGCGAGGATCAGCGCCGGCTGGCCGGCGCCTGGGACCCGCGTCGCAACGCGGGGGCTCGGGCGATCATCTCGGCGACGTCGTCCTTCGTGAACTCGACCAGCTCGTGGCGGATGCCGGTCTGGTCGAGCCGGAGCAGGCGGAGGACGTAGGCCCCTTCCTGTTCGAAGAAGAAGACGTCGCGAGGTTGCTGCTCGTCAACATAGCGCCCGATCACGCGGAGCGCAGATTCGTAGCGATCCGGGACCGAATCCTTCGGCGCGCCGCGGCCGGCGAGGGCCTCGTCCATGAACGTGCCGACGTCGTCGTCCGCGAGCTGGAGGGTCTCCTTGCGGGCCTGGCCCAGCGAGTCGCCCCAGCCGACCGACGTGCCCTCGATGACGAGGCCCTGGATGATGAACGAGACGTCCGTCTCGAGGAACACGATCTCGCGCATGCCCTTGTCGTCGAGGTACGCCCCGACCGAGCGGAGGACCTCTTCGTAGTCCTTCCGGGGACTCCCCTCGTAGATGCGCACCCGCGCCTCCTAGGAGCCGGTCGTCCGATCGAGCAGGCCTCGCTCCTTCGCCCGTCGCGAGCTGTACCGGAAGATGGCGGCGGCGGCGAGTGTAACGACGGCTCCTGTCACGATCAACGACAGCAGGACCAGCCCGTTGTCAGGCGTCACCTGCCCGGTCAGCGTCGTGAACAGCGATCCCTGGCCGCCGATCGACGAGGGCGCGGCCGCATCGAAGGCGCGGCGGGCGCCGTCGATCCACCAGGCCAGCGGGTTGGCCAGGCCCACCGCCTGGATCGGCGCGGGCAGGATGCTGAGCGGGAACACGGCGCCGGAGACGAGGAAGAGGGCGCCGGCGAACGCCTCCGGGTAGGACCACGACTCCTGCCGGGTCTGGAGGCAGATCGAGCCCATCAGGAGCCCGAGGGCGAGCGTCACGACGAGGCCGCCGACGGCCGTCACGGCGAGCATGAGCCAGTCGATGCGGCCGGGGTCGAACGGGACGCCAAGGGCCACGATCCCGATCGCCATCGTGATCACGGCGCCGGTCACGCCGATGAGCAGCCGGGCCGTGCCGCGGCCGAGGAGCACGACGAGGAAGTCGCTCGGGCTGACGTAGACGTACTTCAGCATCCGGTACCGCTCCCGGTCATCCAGGATCGCGAACGCCAGGCCCGTGATCCCGATCTGGACGAGCGCCCAGAACGCCGTCCCGATGACGACGAACGAGCGATACGTCGCGGTCGCGCTGCCACCGACCACCTGGAGCATCACGACGAGGATCAGGGCCGCCGCGACCGGCTTGGCGACCGAGTAGATGAAGAACAGCAGCGGATCGGTCCAGTTCGCCTCCATGAGGTAGCCCAGCCGGGCGGCGGTGACGAAGGACCGGGCCAGCTCCCCGTCGGGTGCCTCGGGCTCGCGCCGGCTGGGCGCGGCGGGATGGACGGCGCCGGACGCGGTCACTGCCAGCGGACCGTCAGTCGGCCCTCGACGCGGGCCCGGCGCTCCATCGCCGCCAGCATCCAGCGGGCGATGGCCGTCGCGACGACGGCCAGGATCACGAGGATCCCGAGCTCGACGAGCGGTGGCGGGGTCCCGATCGGGAACGGCGCCCCGCTGAACACGAGCTGGCGCATCGCGTCGAGGCCGGTCGCGAGCGGGATGAAGCCGACCGACAGCGCCCCGAGCAGCCCGAGCCGGGCGACCGGGAAGTTCAGCCCCGAGACGAAGTAGACGGGCTCCACGAGGAGCTGGCCGAGGTGCCAGGCCTCGCGGCCCCAGACGAGGAAGAGGCTCGCGAGGACCATCCCGACGCCGTAGAGCGCGGCGAGGGTCATGACGAACACCAGGAAGACGAGCAGCCACTGCTCGACCGCGAAGCTCACGCCGAAGACGGCGGTCGAGATGACGAGGATCGCGAGCGCGCGCGTCGAGCTCATGACCATCCCGCCGAGGGCCATCCCGAACAGGATCGACATGAAGTGCATCGGCGCGGCGAAGTAGAGCTCGAGGTTGCCCTGGCTCTTCTCCCAGTAGAGCTGGTTGGCCATCATCCAGATCACGTTGATCCAGAACGCCGTCATCGCCCCGCCGACGACGACGAAGCCGACATAGGCCTCGGGGGCACGCAGGGCCCGGTAGACGAACACGAACGCCGAGGTCGACAGGAACGGCAGGAGGATCTCGAAGAACACCCACGACTTCTCGCGGAACAGGCCGATGTAGCGCGGATAGGCCCGGCCGCGCACCGCGCGGAGGTTCGTCAGGAGCGCCTGCCGGCGCGTCCAGCTGGCGGCCTGCCGAGGCGAGTTCCCGGACCGGCCGACGAGGTCAAGCCGCGTGGCCATCGCGTGCCTCCTCGCACTCGCCGAAGCCCCGCCCGACGAGCTCCACGAATACGTCCTCGAGGGTCGGCTCGGACTTCCGCAGCCCGAGGATGGTGGCCCCCTTCCGGCCCAGGGCGCCGACCACGGCACCGAGTGCCGAGTCGTCGGCGAGGACCAGGTTCATCGCGACGGTCTGCCGATCGCTGCCGTCGGCGTCGACCGCGGCGCTGGCCTTGACGACGCCGGGCAGGTCGGCGAGCGACGCGGCGCCGCCGTCCAGGCGGTCGAGCTCGACCCGGAAGATCGATTCGCGCTGGACCCGGCGCTTCAGCTCCGCGGGCGTGCCGATCGCGAGGATCCGGCCCTTGTCGACGATCGCGATGCGATCGCACAGCTCGTCCGCCTCGGCCATGTAGTGGGTCGTCAGGAGGATCGTCCGGCCCGGGACCGCGGCCCTCCACTCGACGATGAGCTCGCGCAGCGACCGCGCCGCGGCGACGTCCAGGCCGAGGGTCGGCTCATCGAGGAACAGGACCCACGGATCGTTCATCAGGCCCCTGGCCAGGTTCATCTTCTGGCGCTCGCCGGTCGAGAGCGTGCTGACCCGGGCGAGGCGCTTCTCGCCGAGACCGACCCGATCCAGCAGCGCATCGGACCGCGTCCAGCCCTCGCCGCTCGGCAGGCCGTAGAACTGGCTGAACATCCACAGCTGCTCGCGGACGGTGAGGATCCCGTAGCCGGACTGCTCCCCGCCGGCGACCATGTTCATGATCCGGCGGATCTTCTTCGTCGCCTGGGCCACGTCGAACCCGAAGATCCGGGCCTCGCCGGAGGTCGGCGTCAGGAGGGTGGTGAGGATCTTGATGAGCGTCGTCTTGCCGGCGCCGTTCGGGCCGAGCAGGCCGAACAGCTCGCCCGCCTCGACGTCGAGGTCGACCCCGTCGAGAGCGACGACCGGGCCGCCCTTCGCGCCATAGACGCGCCGAACCGCGCGCGCCTCGATCGCCCGCGGCTCTATCGCCCGCGGCTCGGCGGGCGTGACGGCGGCGTCGGTGGTCGCGTCGGCGGCATGGCTCGCGCCGGAAACAGCGGACATGGGCACCCCGTCGGCCGGTGTGGGGACGGCGCCGAGTCTACGCGCTCGCGCGCGAGGGGTAAAGCGGCGATCTAACGCTCGAAACGTTCCCGTCTAACGGTCGACGTTCAGCCGGCTGGCGGCCTGAGCTTCGAACCCTCCATCAGCCCGTAGATGTGTCCGTCGGGCGCCCGGAAGTGGAACCAGCCATAGCCCTCTCGGCGCGTCGACCAGTGGATGTCGTCGAGGATCTCGATGCCGGCGGCCTCGAGCTCCCGGCGCGCCTCGACGACATCGTCGACGACGAAGCCCGCGACCGGGCCGGTGAAGTGCTGCCTCTCGAAGTCGGACTCGGGATCATCGGTCGAAAGGACCTCAACGTAGTCGTGCTCGGCATCGGCCATCGGCCCGAGCTGCGCGAAGGTCCCCTCGTCGACCTCGACCGGCAGCCCGAGGACGTCGACGAACAGTCGCCGCATCGCCTCGTACTGATCGGTGTACGTCGTGAGCCAGCCGAGCCGGTGGATCCGCATCCGAGCCTCCTCTGTGACGTCGGCCCATCGCCTCGGCCCGCGCGTCGACTACCCACAGCCCGGTGAGCCCGCGGTTGCCGTCGATCACGTCTCTCCTCGGATCCCTGCACGGCTCACTCAGCGGGACGAGGCGAGGGCCGCGGCGATCTGGCCGGCGACACGGGCGTTGTTCACGATCAGGGCCGTGTTGGCCCTGATCGAAGCACCGCCGGTGAGCTCGCCAACGCGGGCGAGGAGCCACGGCGTGAGGTCGGGTCCCCGGATCCCGGCCGTCTCGGCGCCGGCGACCGCCTCGTCTGTGGCCGCGCTCGCGACGGCCTCGGGGAGAGCGTCGGCCTCCGGCACCGGGACGCAGACGAGGATGCCGCCCCGAAGGCCGAGCCCGAGGTGGGTCCGGACCCGTTGCGCGGCGGCGGCGACATCCGGCACGGACGACGGCGACCGCAGCCCGGAGCTGCGCGCGTAGAAGCCGGGCAGGTCGTCCTGGCCGATCGTGACGACGGGCACGCCCCGGGTCTCGAGGTACTCGAGGGTCAGGGCCGCGTCGAGGATCGACTTCGGGCCGGCGCACACGACCGCCATCCCGGTGCGGGCGAGCTCCTCGAGGTCCGACGAGATGTCGAACGTCCGGCTCGCTCCGCGATGGACGCCACCGATCCCGCCCGTGGCGAAGACGTCAATGCCGGCCGCTCGTGCCGCGATCATCGTCGCGGAGACCGTGGTGGCGGACCAGCCGGCCCGGTCGAGCGCCTCGGCCAGGCTCGCCCGAGCGGCCTTCATGACGCTCCCCGCGGGAGCCGTCGCGAGCTCGAGCAGCTGGCGGTCGTCGAGCCCGATGTGGACCTTGCCGTCGTGGATGGCGATCGTCGCCGGCTCGCCGCCGGACTCCCGAATCGCGTCACCGCAGGCGAGGGCCACGTCGAGGTTCTGGGGATGCGGCAGGCCGTGGGCGATGAGCGTCGACTCGAGGGCGACGGTCGGCCGTCCGGCCGCCATGGCCACCTCGACGTCGCGGAAGACCTCGAGCCGGCTCGCCATGGCGCCGGGTTTCGGAGCGGGAGCGGCCCGGCCAGGACTCATCCTGCGGGCAGCTCGATCCGCGGTGCCGTGAGGTGCCGGGCCGCGGCCCGATGACCGGCGAGGGTCGCCCGATGGAGCGCCTCCGGCTGGGGGCGTCCGCCCGCTCGGGCGGCGAGCCAGGCCACGATGAACCCGGCATCGAACGCATCGCCGCCACCGGTGGTGTCGGTCACGGCGACCGTCGGGGTCGCGATCTCGAAGCGCAGCGCCTCCTCCACGCCGGCCTCGCGAGCGACGACCCGGGCGCCGCGGCTGCCGCGCTTGATCACCGCGATCGACGCGTACTCGAGAAGCCCGTCGCCGGCCGGACGGCCGAGGAAGGCTTCGGCCTCGACCTCCGTCGCGAAGAGCAGGTCCGGATTGGCGGCGGCGATCAGCTCGCGGGCCGCGCGCCGACCGCTGGCGAGGAGCGGCGCGATGGACGCCAGGTCCACCGACACGAGGGCGCCCTTCGATCGTCCGAGCTCGATCGCCCGCGCGCCGGCCCTGCCGAGCGGGTCGCCGAGGAGCGAGTAGGCCGGCAGGTGGACGAGCTCGAGGCGGTCGAACCAGTCGGGCTGGAGGTCGTCCGGGTGCAGGTGATCCGCCGCCCGCCGGTCGGCCACGAACGAGCGCTCGCCGCCTGGCGCGACGAGGACGCCGATCCGGCCGGTCCGCGCTCCGGCGACCCGCGTCGCTCGCACGGTCACGCCGTCACGTTCGAGCTGGTTCACGAGCGAGCGACCGGCGCCGTCGCGCCCGACCGCGCAGACGAGCTGGACCTTCGCGCCGAGCCGGGCCAGCCAGCGGGCCGTGTTGGCCGCCGAGCCGCCCTGGCGGATCTCGACGCGGCCCGGGACATCGGTTCCGGTCTCGACCGGACGCGAGGCGGCCAGCACCACGTCCAGCATGAGGTCGCCGAGGACGAGGATGCGCGCGGCGCTCACGAACACGGATGGTAGCGATGGCAACCATCCGTCAATGCCGCATCGAGGGTCCCCTCGGTATGCTTCCCTCGATGCGCTCCGTCTCCGCCGATCGAGGACCCGCGATCGCGCCAGAGCTGGACCAGCTCGTGATCAACACGATCCGGACGCTGTCGATGGACGCCGTCCAGAAGGCCAACTCCGGGCATCCCGGCGCGCCGATGGGGGCCGCGCCCATGGCCTACGTGCTCTGGACGCGGTTCCTCCACCACGCCCCGAGCGACCCGCACTGGATCGACCGCGACCGGTTCGTGCTCTCGGCAGGCCATGCCTCGATGCTCCTGTACTCCCTCCTGTTCCTCACGGGCTACGGTCTCGAGGTCGAGGACCTCGAGCAGTTCCGGCAGTGGGGCTCCCGGACACCGGGCCATCCCGAGCACGGCGTCGCCCCGGGCGTCGAGGCGACGACCGGGCCGCTCGGCCAGGGCTTCGCCAACGGCGTGGGCATGGCCATCGCCGAGCGGCGCCTCGCCGCCGAGTTCAACCGCGAGGGCCACGACGTCATCGACCATCGGACGTATGTGCTCGCGTCGGACGGCGACCTCCAGGAAGGCATCGCATCGGAGGCGGCGAGCCTCGCCGGGCATCTCCGGCTCGACAAGCTGACGGTCCTGTACGACGACAACCGGATCCAGCTCGACGGCCCGACCTCCTTTGCCTTCTCCGAGGACGTCCTGGGCCGGTTCGAGGCCTACGGCTGGGGCGTCGGCCGGGTCACCGACGGCAACGACCTCGGCGCGATCGAGGCCGCGATCCACGCCGCCGACGACGACGGCAGGCCGTCGCTCATCGCGGTCCGGACGCACATCGGCTACGGCTCGCCGCACAAGCAGGACACCTCGAAGGCCCATGGCTCGCCGCTGGGCGAGGACGAGGTCCGGCTCACCAAGGCGTTCTACGGGTGGGATCCGGACGCCCATTTCCTGGTCCCGCCGGACGCGCTCGAGGCGATGCGCCGGGCAGTGCCGGCCGGCCGGGCCCTCGTCGACCAGTGGGACGCCGGGATGGAGGCCTATGCCGCGGCGTACCCGGCCGAAGCCGCCGAGCTGCGCCGCCGGTTCGCCGGCACGCTCCGGGACGGCGCGCTCGACGGGCTGCCGACGTACCAGCCGGGCGACGAGCTGGCGACGCGCCAGGCGTCGCAGCAGTCGATCCAGGCGCTCGCGGGGCGCGTGCCCGAGCTCTTCGGCGGCTCGGCCGACCTCTCGGAATCGAACCTCACGCTGATCAAGGACGCGGCTGACTTCGAGGCCGACGAGCCGGGCCGGAACCTCTGGTTCGGGGTCCGCGAGCACGCGATGGGCGGCATCGCGAACGGCATCGCCTACCACGGCGGGTTCATCCCGTACGCGGCCACGTTCCTGAACTTCAGCGACTACATGCGCGGCGCGGTCCGCCTCTCGGCGCTGGCCGGCCTCCACGTGATCTACGTCTGGACGCACGACTCCGTGGGGCTCGGCGAGGATGGCCCGACCCACGAGCCGATCGAGCACTACGCCGCGCTGCGGGCGATGCCGAACCTGTGGTTCGTCCGGCCGGGCGATGCCAACGAGGCCGCCGCGGCCTGGGGCCTCGCGGTCGAGCGGCGTGGCGGGCCGGTCGCCCTGTCGCTCACGCGCCAGAAGCTGCCGACGCTCGCTGGCACCCCCGAGCTGGCCGGCGAGGGCGTGCGGCGCGGCGGCTACATCCTCCGGAAGGGCTCCGGCGAGGCGGGCGGCGACGCGCCCGGCATCATCCTCATGGCCACGGGCTCCGAGCTCCAGCTGGCGATGGCCGCGGCGGACGCGCTCGAGACGGGCGGCATCACGGCCCGGGTCGTCTCACTGCCCTGCTGGGCCGTCTTCGACGGGCAGGACCAGACGTACCGAGAAACGGTCATCCCGCCGGGCGTCGCGAAGCGCCTCTCGATCGAGGCCGGCGCCTCCCTCGGCTGGGAGCGCTACGTGGGCGACTCGGGGGCGATCATCGGGATCGACCACTTCGGCGCCTCGGCGCCGGCCGCCACCATCTTCGAGCGCTACGGCTTCACCGCCGATCGCGTGACCGACGTCGCCCGGCGCGTCGTCCGTGAGGGCCTGCACGGCCGCATCCCGACCCTCGATCCGGGCCACCAGCCGGCAGGCCTGCGCAGCTGAGCCGCCAGGATCGATCGATGCGCATCGCGTTCGCGGCCGACCACGCCGGCGCGGCCCTGAAGGCCGAGCTGATCGGGCGCCTGCAGGCGGCGGACCTCGGCCACGAGTACGTCGACCTCGGCGGCGATGGGACCGACCCGAACGACGACTACCCGGACTTCGCGGCCCGGCTCGGTCACACCGTTCGTGACGGGGCCGCCGACCGCGGCATCCTGATCTGCGGGTCCGGCGTGGGCGCCTCAGTCGCCGCAAACAAGATCCGCGGCGTCCGCGCGGCGGTCTGCCACGACACGTACTCCGCCCACCAGGGGGTCGAGCACGACGACATGAACGTCCTGACCCTCGGCTCGCGGGTCATCGGCATCGAGCCGGCGGTGGAGTGCTCGCGAGCCTTCCTCGGGGCGGTGTTCAGCGGCGAGCCGAGGCATCGCCGGCGGCTCGACAAGGTCCTCGCCATCGAGCGGGACGATCTCCTCGGAGGAACCGGCTGATGGGCTCGACCCTCTCGATCCGACTTGCGCCGGAGGACCAGGCCCGGCTCGACGCGGTGATCCAGCACGCCCGCACGAACCGCTGGGCGGAGCGGCTCTTCGAGCGCGACACGAGCCTCTGGTCCGACGACGCGAAGGTCCAGGCGACGATCGCCGACCGGCTCGGCTGGCTCGACGCGCCGGAGCACTTCACCGGCCAGCTCGCGGCGCTCGAGGGCTTCGGCGAGGCCATCCGGGTCGATGGCTTCACGACTGCGGTGGTCATGGGCATGGGCGGGTCGAGCCTCGCGCCCGACGTCTTCCACCGGGTCTTCGGCACCGCCGACGGCTACCTCGACCTGCGGATCCTCGACTCCACGGATCCCGCGGCGGTCGCGGCGACCGTCGACGACCTCGACCCGCTCCAGACCCTCTGGATCGTGGCCAGCAAGTCCGGCACGACGACCGAGCCGCTCGCCTTCATGGCCGACGCCTGGGCGCGCGTGTACGCCGCTCTCGAGCGTGCCGGCTCGGACCAGCGCCCGGGCGACTTCTTCGCCGCCATCACCGATCCGGGCCGGAGCCGCGAATCGATCCCCCACCACGATGAGCTCCGCGAGGTCTTCCTGAACCCGCCGGAGATCGGCGGCCGCTACTCGGCGCTGACCTACGTCGGGCTCGTCCCGGCGTCGCTCATCGGCGTCGACCTCGACGCCCTGCTCGCCTCCGCGTCGGCGATGCTCGGCGAGTGCCGGGAGCCCGCCCCGACCGACAACCCCGGGCTCCATCTGGGTCTCGCGATCGGGTCGCTCGCGCGGGCGGGACGCGACAAGCTCACGCTCCTCGCCGACGAGTCGATCGAGAGCTTCGGTTCGTGGCTGGAGCAGCTCCTCGCCGAGTCGACCGGCAAGCACGGCGCGGGCATCGTGCCGATCGATCTCGAGCCCGGTCGCTCGGCGAGCGAGTACGGCCCGGATCGGGCCTTCGTCTGGATCGGCCTGACGGGCAGCCGGGTTCCGAAGCTCCTCGACGAGCTCGCCGCCGCGGGCCAGCCGGTGATCCGCATCGAGATCGACGACCCGATCGACCTCGCCGGCGAGTGCGTCCGCTGGGAGGTCGCGACGGCGTTCGCCGGTGCGGTCCTCGGCATCGACGCGTTCGACCAGCCGAACGTCGAAGAAGCGAAGGAGCTCACTCGGCAGGTCCTCGCCGCGGCCGGCCATCCCGACGAGCCCGATCCCGCGGCCGCGGCACGCTCGGCCGCGAGCGCCCCGACGCTCAGTCCGGCGACGCTCGGGCGGGATGGCCTGGCCGACGCGCTCGCGATCACGTTCCGGGACCTGGAGCCGCCGGCCTATGTCGCGATCCAGGCGTTCATCGCGCCGAGCCAGGCTCGTGACGAGGCCTTCGCCCGGATCCGGCGGACGATCGCCGACACCCGCTGCGCGACGACCGCCGGCTACGGGCCCCGGTTCCTCCACTCCACCGGCCAGCTCCACAAGGGCGGGCCACCGACCGGCGTGTTCCTCCAGCTGACGAGCGACCACCCGACGGACCGGCCGATCCCCGGCTGGCCCTACACGTTCGGCCAGCTCATCGACGCCCAGGCGCGCGGCGATCGCGAGGCCATCGCCGCGCATGATCGGCCGGTCGCCCACGTCCATCTCGGCGTCGACGCGGACGCCGACCTCGCGACGCTCGAGTGGTCGCTGGCGCGAGCCCTGAGGAGGTAGCCATGCATCTCGGCTTCATCGGGCTCGGGCGGATGGGCGCGAACATGTGCCGCCGGCTGATGGCGGACGGCCACTCGCTCGTCGTCTACAACCGGACCGTCGAGCGGGCGACGGAGCTCGCCGACGAGGGGACGAAGGCCGGCCACGCGATCACGGCGGCGACGTCGGTCGCGGAGCTCGTCTCGAAGCTCGAGCGGCCGCGGATCGTCTGGATCATGGTCCCGGCCGGCCAGGCCACCGAGGACCAGATCACCGAGCTGACCGGCCACCTCGAGCCCGGCGACACGATCGTCGACGGCGGCAACACCAACTTCAACGACGACGTCCGCCGCCATGGCGAGCTCGCCGCGAAGGGCCTCCGCTATGTCGACGCCGGCGTCTCGGGCGGCATCTGGGGGCTGAAGGTCGGGTACTGCCTGATGGTCGGCGGCGAGGCCGACGCCGTGACCCCCCTCGAGCCGATCTTCCGCTCGCTCGCGCCCACGGACGGCTATCTCCACACCGGCGCCCCGGGCTCAGGGCACTACGTGAAGATGGTCCACAACGGCATCGAGTACGGCCTCATGCAGGCCTATGCCGAGGGCTTCGAGATCCTCCACGCGAGCGACTACGAGCTCGACCTCACGAAGATCTCGGACCTCTGGAACCACGGCTCGGTCGTCCGCTCGTGGCTCCTCGAGCTGGCCACGCTGGCGTTCCAGTCGAACGGCCAGGACCTCGACCACCTGAAGGGCTGGGTGGCCGACTCGGGCGAGGGCCGCTGGACGGTCCAGGAGGCGATCGACCACGACGTGCCGGCGCCGGTCATCACCCTCTCGCTGCTGACCCGCCTCCGGTCGCGCCAGGACGATTCCTACGGCGCGAAGGTCCTGGCCGCGCTCCGGAACGAGTTCGGCGGCCACGCGGTGCAGACCGAGTAGCGGCGCCTGTTCGAGGTGGAGGACCAGCATCCGATGAAGCATCCGACCGCCGGGAGCTCGGGCCCGGGCCGGTTCGCCCCGTCCGGCGGTCGATGGCTGCATCTGACGCCGCGTCTCGCCGCCGGACGGCGCCCTGGGACACCCGGCGGCGTGCCCGCCGATGGGATGCCACATCTGCTGAAGGTCGGGGCATGACGTCCCGGTCCAAGGCGCCACCGAGGCCCGCTTCGACGGCGGCGAAGGCGCCGGCGAAGCCGCACCCCGGGCATCACCCCGGCGTGGGCAGCGCCTCGTCCGAGGACGCGATGGTCCCGGCGGTCGCGGCGGGTGCCCAGTCGATCCGCGACATGCGCCTCGCGCGCGACGGCCATCGGAAACGCCGTCCCGCCGGCGAGCGGAACCCGCTCCGCGAAGGCCTCCGGCTCGAGCGCGTGCCCGACCCGCACACGATGGTCATCTTCGGGGCGACCGGCGACCTGTCCCACCGGAAGGTCTTCCCGGCCCTCGCCCAGCTCTGGCGAACGAACCTCCTGCCGCAGGACTGGATGCTCGTCGCGGTCGGGCGGAGGCCCTACACCGACAACTCCTTCCGCGAGGAGATCGGCAAATCGCTCGACCAATGGTCGCGCGTGGAGCTCGAGCCGGCCGCCGAGCGCCAGTTCCTCGAGCGGATCACCTATCACCGCGGCGACTTCGGCGACGACGCCGCGTTCGACGCGCTGACGCATAAGCTCGACGACATCGACCGGGAGCACGCGACCGCCGGCAACCGGCTCTTCTACCTCGCCACGCAGCCGTCGGCCTTCGCGACGATCGTCGCCCAGCTCGGCCGCTGCGGCCTCGATCACGAGCGCCACGGCGAGGGCTGGCGGCGGATCGTCATCGAGAAGCCGTTCGGTCGCGACCTCGACTCGGCGAAGCGCCTGAACCGCGAGGTCGGCAAGGTCTTCCGCGAGTCGCAGGTCTACCGGATCGACCATTACCTCGGGAAGGAGACCGTCCGGAACCTGCTGGTCTTCCGGTTCTCGAACGGGATCTTCGAGCCGCTCTGGAACCGGCGCTACGTGGACCACGTGCAGATCACGGTGGCCGAGTCGATCGGCGTCGAGGAGCGCGGCGCGTTCTACGAGGAGACCGGCGCAACCCGCGACGTCCTCCAGAACCACCTGCTGCAGCTGCTCAGCCTCGTGGCGATGGAGCCACCGGCGACGTTCGAGGCCGACGCGCTCCGCGACGAGAAGGTCAAGGTCCTCCGGGCGATCGACCCGTTCAGCCGGACATCGGTCAACACGGAGGTCGTGCGCGGCCAGTACGGCGCGGGCTGGGTCGCCGCCCAGCCGGTGAAGGGCTACCGCCAGGAGGACGACGTCGACCCGGACTCGGAGACCGAGACGTATGTCGCGGCCCGCCTGCTCGTCGACGACTGGCGCTGGTCGGGCGTGCCGTTCTACCTGCGGACGGGCAAGCGGCTGCCGAAGCGGGCCTCGGAGATCGCGATCCAGTTCAGCGCGGTCCCCCACCGCCTCTTCAAGGACACCGCCGGCGATCCGCAGCCGAACCTCCTCGCGATCCGGATCCAGCCGGACGAGGGCATCCTGCTCCGCTTCGGCTCGAAGGTCCCGGGCCTCGGGCTCGACATCCGGACCGTGAACATGGACTTCACGTACGGCTCGGCCTTCTCCGTCGACGCCCCGGATGCCTACGAGACGCTGATCCTCGACTCGATGCTCGGCGACGCCTCGCTGTTCACCCGGGCGGACGAGGTCGAGGCGGCCTGGGGCATCGCCAACCCGATCCTCGAGTCGTGGCTCGACGCCGCGCCGCCCGAGTTCCCGAACTACGCGGCCGGCACGTGGGGCCCCGACGCCGCCGATGCGCTGATCGAGCGCGATGGCCGCCGCTGGCGGCGGATCTGATGCTCACCGACGCGAACCAGCCGATCGCGAAGCCGGGCCAGCCGGTCCTGCGCTGGAACACCCGGACGCACTCGATCGCCGGGATCGAGGCCGAGCTCGCCCGGATCTGGTCGTCGGTCTCGCTCACGACCCCGTCGGAGGACGGCGACGCTGAGCGGCGCGTCGCGCCGCGGAGCTCGGTCATGAACCTGGTGGTGATCGCCGGACGGGCCGAGATCGGGGAGCGGATCGCCGCGGTCGTCGAGGGCCTCACCGGCCGCCATCCGTCGCGGACCATCGTCGTCTCGCAGGCCGATCCGGACGGGCCGCCGTGGCTCGACGCCCAGGTCCAGGCCCACTGCATGCTGCCGCGGGACGGTGCCGCGGAGACGTGCGCCGAGCTGGTCTACCTCACGGCCGGCGGCCAGACCGGCCAGCACCTCGCCGGCTGCGTCTCGCCGCTGCTCATCCACGACCTGCCGGTCACGATCTGGTGGCCCGGCGAGCCGAAGCTCGATTCGCAGCAGGCCGGCGACCTGCTGGACCTTGCCGATCGGGTGATCGTCGACGGCTCGGCCTGGTCGGGCGACGGCCTCGCCCGACTCGTGGCGATGTCGCGACTCCCACGGCGGTTCCAGATCCGCGTCTGCGACTTCGCGATGCTCCGGCAGTCGCGCTGGCGGGAGGCCATCGCCTCGACGTTCGATCGACCATCGCTCCTGCCGTTCCTCGGCGGGATCCGGAAGGTCAGCGTCTCGTACGGCGCCCACGACGGGACGCCAGGCCTGACGAATGTCGTGAAGCCGATCTATCACGTCGCCTGGCTGGCCTCGCGCCTGCGAATGACCGTGGCCGACGGCCTCGTCCCGAGCCGGGAGGCCTGGGGCGCCTACACCGCCACCCTGCGGCAGGGCCGGCGCCGGATCGACGTCGCCCTGCAGGCGGTCCAGTCGACGTCGCCCAAGGGCACGACCCTCGCCGTCCGGATCGAGGCCGAGCGGCGACGGCAGCGCCTCGTGGTCGACGTCACCGCCCATGCCGACGGGGTCATCGTCCGGGCGAACGCGGACGGCCGCGAGCTTGCCGAGCGGCAGTTCTTCGCCCCGCGGCGGAAGGAATCCGACCTGCTCGCCGAGACGATCGAGGGCGTCGGTGACGATCACATCTCCGCGACCGCGCTGGAGACCGCGGCCGCGCTGGTCGAGGGTCGGGGTTGAGGGGGCGGCAGGCGCGAGCGGCACGATCGTGAGCGAGCCGGCCCTCGAGATCCACGCCAGCGCCGACGCTGGTGCCGCCGCAGCGGCGGACCGGATCGCGGCCGCGCTGACCGCGGCGGTCGAGCGCCGCGGCTGGGCCCACTGGGCCACGACCGGTGGCTCGACGCCCGTGGCGATCTACCGCGCGCTGGCCGACGATCCCTACCGGCGCTCCGTGCCATGGGATCGCGTCCACGTCTGGTGGGGCGACGACCGGTTCGTGCCCCGCGACCACCCGCTCTCCAACGTCCTGCCGCTCGACCAGGTCCTCGTCCGCGCGTCGGCCTTCGCCGGGATCTCGGGGGCGGGCGACGTCGGACCCGACGTCGAGCAGGGCCTCGAGGCCGGCGTGTACATCCCGTCCGACCAGATCCATGCGATGCCGATGGGCCCGGCCCTCGGCGCCGGGCACGACACGGCGTGGGTCGCGTCCCGGTATGGCGAGGCCCTGCGCGCGGCAGGCCTGCCACCGGCGGCGAACGGGTACCCGACCCTGGACGTGATCGTGCTCGGCGCCGGCCCGGACGGCCACATCCTGTCGTGCTTCCCGGGCTCGACCGCGTTCGACGGCGCCTGGGTCGCCGCGGTGCCCGCCCCGACCCATCTCGAGCCGAAGGTCCCGCGGGTCAGCCTTCACCCGGCGTTCGTCGAAGCCGCGCGGGAGGCGATCGTCATGGCCTACGGCGCGGGCAAGGCCGACATGCTCGCCACCGCTCTCGCGTCGACGATCGATCCGGCTCGCTGGCCGATCCAGCACGCCCGGCGGTCGAACGCCACCTGGATCCTCGACGAGGCCGCGGCCGCGAAGCTGGACCGGTGACGCGCCCGACGCCCGGCGCGGCACTGCCGGCTCGGGTGCGGGGACCGTTCGCGGCCGAGCCGACGAGGCGGGTGAGGTCGCGCGACGGCGTCGAGATCGCCGTCTTCGAGGCGGGCCTCCGGTCGTCGGCCGAGCCGCCGCTGGTCCTCGTCCACGGCGCCACGGCCGACCACACGACCTTCCGGGCCCTCGCCCCCGTCCTCGGTGCCCGCCGGCGCCTGCTCGCCGTCGATCGCCGCGGCCGAGGCGCGTCGGGCGATCGGGCCGACTACTCGATCGGGCAGGAGTACGACGACCTGGCAGCCGTCGCCGACGCCGCGGGCAGCGGACCGGGAACGGTCGACGTCCTCGGCCACTCGTACGGCGGGCGATGCGCCCTTGGAGCGAGCCTCCGGACGTCCACCATCCGCCGGGTCGTGGCCTACGAGAGCGCTCCGTTGCCCGCCGGGTCGTCGTATCGGCCGCCGGGCCTGCTCGAGGAGGTCCGAGGCGCGCTCGAACGAGGCGACGGGGAAGCCGCCCTCGCCACGTTCCTGGCCGGCATCGTCGGCATGTCGGCCGCGGAGCTCGACGCCTACCGGGCCGAGCCGGTCTGGCCGATGCGCGTTGCCGCGGCGTACACGATTCTCCGGGAGATCCAAGCCGAGACCAGCGACGCGGCCGGCCTCGAGGCGCTCTCGCGGGTGACCGTGCCGGTGTTGCTCATCGTCGGCGGCCGCAGCCGGTCGCCGTTCGGGATTGGGACGCAGGCCCTCGCCGATCGGCTCGCTGATTCGGAGGTGGTGACCATCGAGGGCGCGGCCCACGCCGCCCATCACACCCACGTTGCCGAGTTCGCGGCCGCCGTCGAGGGCTTCCTCGACCGCTGATCCGGCCGTATGCTCGGCAGCGCCATGGCCGAGCCACGCGATCCGGGGGCGCCCACCGCGGGCGGACGCGTCTGCCCCTGGTGCTCGGGAGCCGCGAGCGAGACGGACACGAGCTGTCCGTCTTGTGGCGCGGCACTGGCCCAGCGCGAGGACCTCGGCGGCGTGCTGATCCCGGGCGTGACCGGGGTCGACCCCGGGCTCAAGGCCCTCGCCGACCAGCCGATGCGCCTCAAGGGCCCGAGCCCGACGCAGGGCCTGGCGAGCGGGATCGTGCCGGCGGTCGCCCTCGGCGGTCCGGCGGGTCTGGCGATCCTCGGCGGGATCGCGGCGGTGGCGGCGACGGAGTACCTCGGCTCGCGGGGTCCGGGCGGCGCCGGCGTGGATCCAGCCAGCGTCGGGGAGCTGGGCGGCGTCGCCCAGCTGGCCCTCGAGCAGGCGAAGCGGGCCGAGTCCACGTCGACGGGCCAGGACCACACATGGGACGTGCCCGCGCCACGCGAAAGCGGGCCGGAGCACCCATGACGGAGCCCGCGTCCCCGACACCGCCAGCGGGTGCCACCGACCGGATCTGCCCGTGGTGCTCGGCCGCCAACCCGTCCGACGCCACGACCTGCCACGCCTGCGGCGCGGCGCTCGTCGAGCAGCAGCCGGGCGAGGACATCCCGGGCGTGACCGTCGTCGACCCCGGCGCCGTGGCGGCCGCGGCCCAGGCGGACGCGAAGATGCTCATCCGTCCGACGTCGCGGGACGTCGCGGTCGAGACGTTCCTCGACGAGATCAGCGACGGGAAGCTCTGACCGGGCGGGGCCGCAAGGCTCCCCCTGATCGGGCCGTCCGGCACGTCGCGAATCGAGGGTCGCGGCTAGGATTCCACGCGTGACTGACGAGCGACCCTATTCGCCCGGTCTCGAGGGCGTCGTCGCCGCCGAGACCGCCCTGAGCCTTGTCGATGGCGAGCGCGGCCGACTCCTCTACCGCGGCTACCGGATCGGCGATCTCGTCGACCACGGCACGTATCCCGCCGTGGCCAACCTCCTTTGGACCGGCGAGTGGGCACCCGGCCACCACCTCGCGACCGCACCACTGCCGCCGGCCGTCCTCACGACGCTGCGGGCCCTGCCGAAGGACGCGAAGCCGATGGACGCCCTCCGGACGGCCGTGTCCGTCTGGGGCACGACCCAGGCCTTCGACTGGCCGCCGACCCCGGAGCAGGCCCGCGCGCTCACCTCGTTCTCGCCCTCGGCCCTGGCCGCGTTCGCCCGCCTGCGCAAGGGCCTCGAACCCGTCGAGCCCGACCCGTCGCTCGACCTCGTGCCGGGCTTCCTCTACCAGCTGAACGGCGAGCAGCCGGACGAAGGCACCGCCCGCGCCCTCGACGCCTACTTCATGGTCGGCGCCGAGCACAGCCTGAATGCTTCGACCTTCACGGCTCGCGTCATCATCTCGACCCGGAGCGACATGGCGTCCGCGGTCGCCGGCGCAATCGGCGCCCTGAAGGGCCCGCTCCACGGCGGCGCCCCGTCCGAGGTCGTCGAGCAGATCCACCAGGTCGGCTCGCCCGAGCACGCCGAGGAGTGGATCCGCGGCGCCATCGCCCGCGGCGACCGGCTGATGGGCTTCGGCCATCGCGTCTATCGGGCCTATGACCCGCGGGCCGCCGCGCTCCGCAAGGTCGCCGAGTCGATGGCCCACAAGCCCGACTGGCTCGAGCTGGCGATCGCGGTCGAGGACACCTCCCTCCGCGTCCTCGCCGAGCTCCATCCAGAGCGGGCCCTGAAGACGAACGTCGAGTACTACGCGGCCCCCGTGCTGATGGGCGTCGGCCTGACGCCCGACCTGTTCCCGGCCGCCTTCGCCCTCGCCCGCCATGCCGGCTGGACCGCTCACATCATCGAGCAGGCCGCGGCCAACAAGCTGATCCGGCCGGACGCCCGCTATACGGGACCAGCGGAGCGCGACCTCCCGAGCTGAACCGGCCGGCTCGCTCGGGGCGCGGCTGCGCCTTAGGGCCTGACCGCGAGCCGCGTCACGGGGCGGTGGGGAAACGCGGCTCGCCGCGAGCGGCGTTCGTGCCATCGGAAACCCACGCAATCACGGGGCGGCATCTGGCGCCCGGCGAGTCGGTGGTTTCAGCCGGGCGGAGCGTGCTGCGTGATGAACGAGCGAGCGCTGACACCGCGCGGGCCGCTCCGTTCCGACCTCGTGACCGCCTCAGATTCGGCTGGCAATCTCCGGCGCTGGGCGCGGGTGGAGCCGCGTCACACCGACGGCCCCGGCAAGGAACGCCAGGCCGCCGACCAGGAACGGCGCCGCCAGCCCGGCGGTGCTCGAGACGAGCGCCCCGATCGCCGGCCCGACGATTCCCGCGCCGTACAGCGGCAGGTAGACGAGGTTCAGCGTCTGCGATCGGCGCTCGGGCGGGACCTCGGTGGCCAGCAGGCCGAAGACCATCGAGCTCGTCGTGGCCGCGGCCGTCGCCACGACGACAGCCGTGACCGCGAGCGCCGCGACGCCACCGGTCGGCGCGACGATCGGCATGAGCCCCAGGGCGATTCCACCGCCGACGAGCGCGCCGACGAGGATCGGCCGAAAGCCGATCCGGTCGCCGAGGGCCCCGGCGGCCGGCGCCAGCAGCGCGCCGAGGAGTGCCGCCGTCCCGGCGACGAACCCGATCGCGCTCGTCAGGCCGGGGCCGGGCGGATGGATGGCCTCCACGAGGACGGGCACGTACGGCCGGCTCATCTGGTTCGCGAGGAACGCGGTCCCGAACACGAGGAAGATGCGCCGGACTGCCCGGTCCGAGATCACCCCACGCATGGCCCCGAACGCGAGGTCGAGGACCCGGCCCTCGGGGATGACCACCGGCCGGACCTCGCGAGAGCCGAACGTGATGAGCGCCGCGGTCCCGAGCGAGAGCAGCGCCGAGAGCCCGAAGACGCCACCGATCGACCAGCCCGCCCCATCGACGAGGACCCCGGCGAGGATCGGCCCGACGGCGAACCCGATCGGCCCGGCGGCCCCGAAGATCGCAATGATCGTGCCGATCCGGGCCCGCGGCGCGACGTCCCGGATGCCGGCGAGCATGACCCCGGTGTTGCCGAGCTGGAAGCCGATGCACAGCATCACGACGGCGACCTGCCATGGCGCGTGCGCCAGCGCCATCCCGCCGAACACGAACGCCTCGACGACCGCGCTCCGGGCGATGACCGCCTTGCGGCTGTAGCGATCCGCCCAGACACCCCACAGCGGGACGAGCGGCATCCCGAGCACGAAGAGCAGCGATCCGAAGAGCCCGACGAACGCCAGCCGGTCCGACCCGCCGACGCCCATCGTGGTGAGGAGCTGGGGCAGCAGGGCGAACACCTGACTCACGCCGATGCCCTCGACGAGCGAGGTCAGCCAGAAGATCGCAACGATCCGGCGCCAATCATCACGGGCGTCCGGCTCGGGCACCGGGGCAGCCTATCGGAACGCGGCCTAGACTCGGGCCGCTCGGAGGTGCCCAACGGCCATGGCTCGCTGGCTGGCTCGGCTCATGGATGCCCAGGACGGCTGGGTCCAGCCGCTCGGCACGTGGGCCCACGGCCTGCTCCACCGGTTCTTTCACTGGGTTCCGGGGCTCCGTGACCTGCTGAACGGTCGGTGGCTTGGCCATCCCGTGCATGCCCTCCTCACCGACGCCCCGATCGGGATGCTGTTCCTGACGATCGTCCTCGATGTCGTCGGCCAGCCGGTCGCGGCCGAGATCGCCCTCGGGCTCGGGGTCCTCGGCATGGTCGCGGCGGCGGCTGCGGGGCTCGCCGACTACTCGGACACCGACGGCCGGGCGCGCGACCGCGCCACCCTCCACGCGAGCGTCATGCTCGTGGCCCTCGTGATCTACCTCGCCTCGCTGGTCCTCCGCCTGACGGGCGACCCGAGCGGGGCCGGCGTGATCTGGCTGTCGATCCTCGCGTTCCTCGTCCTCGCCGCTGGCGCCTTCGTCGGCGGCGACGTCGTGTACGTCAACGGCAACATGGTCGACCGGCATGCGTTCCGGGGTACCGGGACGAAGTGGATCTCGCTGGAGCCGTCGGAGACGAACGCCGACGGCTCGATCCCCGAGGGGAAGCTCGTGAGGGCCAGGCTCGGGGTCAACACGCTCGTCCTCGTCCGCGACGGCGATCGGATCCTGGCCCTCCACGACACGTGCGCCCATGCGGGCGGGCCGCTGTCGGGCGCGACGTACGCGGACGGGATCGTCGAGTGCCCGTGGCACGGGTCGCGCTACCGAATGTCCAACGGGCACGTGATCCAGGGGCCGTCCGTCTACGACCAGCCGGCGTACGAGGTTCGTGCCCGGGACGGCGGCGGCTGGGAGGCACGTCGCCAGGCATAGCCCATAGCCCATGGCCCGGGGCCCGGAAGAAGGGCCGAGCGCCAGGCCCTTGCCCACCCGCCGATACTGCCGGCCGTGGGCCTGGTCATCGAGATTCCGGACCCGTGCCTCGTCGTCCTCGTCGGCGCGGCCGGCGCCGGGAAGAGCACGCTCGCGGGGCGCCACTTCGGCCCGGAGGAGATCCTGTCGTCCGACGCGTACCGCGGGATCCTGACCGGCGACGAGGCCGACCAGCGACTGAACCGGGTGGCGTTCTCGATCCTGCATCGCGAGCTCGAGCGGCGTCTCGCCGCCGGCCGGATGACGGTGGTCGATGCGACGAGCGTCACAAGCGGCGCCCGCCGGCAGTTCCTGCGCCGGGCGAGCCGCCACCGCGTCCCGGCGGTCGCCATCGTGCTCGACCTCGACCCGGCGATCGTCCTCGCCCGCAACGCGAGCCGCGCCGACCGTGTCGTGCCGACGTTCGCGGTCCGGCGCCAGCTGGGCGACGTGGCCCGCAGCCTCGGCCGCGGCGAGCTGGACGCGGAGGGGTTCTCGGCGATCCACCATGTCCGGACGCCGGAGGACCTCGACCGCCTCGAGATCCGGCGCGTCCGGGCTTGACGCCGCACCGCCGGGGGACGACAGTCGGCGCCGCACCCACGACGGAGACGAGGAGGCCACAGCGATGATGTCGGGCAGCCAGCCGATGCCGCCGGAGCCGGTGGCCGAGGAGCTCGAGGAGGCCGAGGAGGTCGACCGGGACGCCGAGCGGGCCAGGGTCGCGCTCGAGGAACAGGCGATGGCGGCGACCGACCGCAACGCGGCCGAGGCGGACGGAGTCGAGGCCGACGAGCCGGAGAAGCCGGGCCTAATCGAGCGCCTGCTCGATCTCGTCGAGGGCGGCGACGACGCGCCCGAGACGCAGACCGCCGAAGGCTGAGGCGAGGGCCTGATCGGCGGGCTCCCGGCTCGCGCGCCGTCGGCTGATCAGCCCCTGAGCCTCCTCCTCATGAAGCGCTTCGCCGCGGCCCTCGGCGCGCTCGCGTTCGTCCTCGGCGCGACGGCGCCGGCGATCGCGATCACCCTCCCGCCGACCCAGCCCGGCGTGTACGTCTACGACCTCGCGCGCATCTGGACGCCGGAGACGATCTCGTCGGCGAACGCGACGATCGCGGCGATCCGGCAGCGGACCCAGGCCGAGATCGCGGTCGTGTCCTGGCCGAGCGGCCTGTCGGACGTCTCGACCGACCTCGCCCAGAGCGACGCGCTGACGATCATGAACGCGTGGGGCGTGGGCCGGGCCGGTGTCGATGACGGGCTCGTCGTCCTTTTCGACCTCGACACGACGCTCCAGCACGGTCAGATCTACCTGTACACGGGCTCCGGGTTCAGGGCCATGTACCTCGCCGACGACGAGGCCGCGGCGATCGTCAACGACACGATGCTGCCGAAGGCGAAGGACGGCGACCTGGATGCGGCCCTCCTCGACGGCCTGGCGCGGATCGACCACGTCGTGCAGCCCGGAGGCAACCCCGATCGGGCCGGGCAGGCGCTCATCCACACGCTCGTCGCAGCGGCCATGGAAGGCGGGGCGCTGATCGTCCTCGTCCTGTTCGCCCGGACGTGGTGGCTCCGGGGCCGCGACGCCCGGGTCCCGACGATCGACGATTCCGTGCTGCTGCCGGCGCCACCGCCCGAGCTGACGCCGGCGCTCGCGGCCGTCCTCCGGAAGGACGAGGTCGACAACGAGGCGTTCACGGCGGCCCTCGTGGACCTCGGCCACCGGAACCTCGTCACGTTCTCGGAGCACAGCCAGCTCCTCGGCGGCCACAAGGTCGATCTCGTGATCCCATCCTCGGACACGTCGGACGCCGCCGTGGCCGACGCGCGGAAGCGGCCGCTCGGGACCGCGGAGCAGAGCCTGGCCGACGACATCCAGGCGCAGTCGATCGGCGGCGTGATCTCGGCGAGCCAGCTCCGGGCCGGAACCGGCCGGAAGCTCTTCGACGCGTTCAAGACCTCGCTCGGCAAGGCCGCCCTGGCCTCGGGCTGGTTCCGCGACGACCCGACGAAGCTGACGAGCGTCTGGCTCGGCGTCGGAATCGTGGTCGTGGTCGTCGCCGCGGGGGTCTTCTTCCTGTTCGGCATCGACCAGTCCAGCGATTCCTCGCGGCTGCTCCGCCCGGGCGCGGAGTACCTCGGCGCACCGATCCTGATCGGCGTCCTCATCGGCGCGGCGATCATCATGGCCCAGCGCTGGCTCGTCGCCCGGACGGAGTCCGGCGCCCAGACCCTGGCGATGGCCCTCGCCTACCGGAACACGCTCCGCTACGAGATCGGGCAGTCGGCGACGATCGACCAGGCCGTCGTGCGGACGACGAGCCGCCTGCCCTGGATCACGACGCCGGACGAGCTGACCGTGTGGGCCGTCGCCCTCGGCCTGAAGTCCGAGATCGACCAGCTGATCAAGCAGACCTTCCAGGCGAACCCGCAGGGCGGCTGGGCGCCGATCTGGTTCGTCGGGTCGGGCGGGTTCGCTTCCGTCGGCGACATGGGCAGCATGCTGTCATCGATCTCGACGACGAGCGCCTCGTCGTCGGGCGGCGGCTACGGCGGTGGGGGCGGTGGTGGTGGGGGCGGAGCCGGCGGCGGCTTCTAGGCCCGGAGCGGCCGGCGGTCAGCCGGCGAACGCCTGCCCGCCCGCGATGAGCACCACGCCGACGCCCGCGGCGAGCAGGCCGAGGACGTGCGACGGGCTGAGCCGCTCGCGGAGCACGCCGGCGGCGAGGAGGACCGTGGTCGCCGGATAGAGGGCCGAGAGCACGGCCGCGATCGCGAGCGGCCCAGTCTGGATCGCGACGAGGTAGGTCGCGGTGCCGCTCATGTCGAGCACGCCGACCGCCAGCGTCGCCGGCCACAGCTCGCGCGGGATTCGCCACGCCCGCCGTGTCGCGACGATGACGACGAGGCAGATGATCGTCTCGGTGGTCCGCAGGACGGCGAGAGGCGTGAAGACGAAGCCCGGATCGAGCCGCGAGATCGCCACGGCGAGGAGGCCGAGGGTGATCCCCGCGGCGAGGCCCCACCCGAGCCCGCTCGATGGCGCGCCCTCGCCTGCCGGGGCGCGGGCGATGGTCGCGACGCTCGCGATCGCGATGCCGATCCCGGCCATGACGATCGGCGGCGGAGCGCCCTGGATCGCGAACCCGAACGCCACGGGGATCCCGGCGACGAGGATGCCCGCGACCGGAGCGACGACGCCCATCCGCCCGGACGACAGGCCGTGGTACAGGAACCCGAGGCCGGTCACGCCGAGGACGCCGCTGACGATCGACCAGGTCACGTCGCTGGTGGGCATCAACGGCTCGCCGTGGATCGTGATGAGCGGCAGCGCGATGAGCACGCCGATCAGCTGGCTCACGGCCATCACGCCGAAGAGCGGCGCACGCTTCGTCGCCACGCCGGCGACGAAGTCCGAGAGGCCCCAGATGCCCGACGAGGCGAGGCCGAGGACGACGACCGCGAGGGTCGGCGGGAGCGAGTCGCCGGGCAAGCGCGGGAACCGCCGTCCGATCGCCGCGGCGATCAGGCCGGGGCGACCTCCGGGTCGGGAGCGTTGCGATCGATGGGCGGCGGGGGCACGGGCTCGCCGATCGGCGGGGGCTCGCCGACCGCCGACGCGGATCCAGCGGGCGCGGCTCCCGGCGGCCCTGCGGCGTCCGGCTCCGCGGCACCGTTCGTGGCCGGCTCGGCGTCGGGTGTCAGCGCCGTGGGACCGGGCAGGATCGAGACCTTGTCGGCCGTCCTGTCGTAGCGCGACGACGTCGTCAGGTAGATGACCTGGAAGTCGGCGCTGATCTCCTTGAGGAGCTGCAGGGCGCGCTTGGCCCGATCGTCGTCGAGGGTCACGAACGGATCGTCGAGGACGAGCGGCGGACGCCGGTCCCCGGTGACGAGCCGGACGAGGCCGATCCGGGCGGCGAGGTACACGAGGTCGAGGGTGCCCTGGCTGAGGACCGAGACGTCGACCCAGTCGCCGAGCTCCGGCGCGAACACCCGGATCCCGAGATCCTGGTCGTCGACCTTGACGCGGCGGTAGCGGCCGGCGGTCACGCGATCGAGATCGCCGACCATCCGCCGCTCGAGGTAGCGGGTCGCGGTCCGGATCGTCGCCCGCTCGGCGGCTTCGAGTGCCCGGAGGGTCGTGTCGTAGACGCGGGCTCGGCGCTGGAGGTGGGCGAGCTGCTCGCTCCAGGTCGCGACGTGCTCGGCGTGGGTCGCGACCTCCTCGGCGTCGATCGCGTTCTGGTCGACGCGGGCGCGGGCGCCCGCCTCCTCATCGCGGACGATCCCGAGCGTCCGGTCCGCGTCGGCGACCTCGACCTCGAGGCGCTCGCGAGCGCGCGCCTCGCGGGCGATCGGCCCGAGCTCCTCGAGCGCGCCGGACTTCTGCTCGATCTCCGCCGCGGCGGCATCGCGCGCCTGCGGCAGCGTGCCGATCGGCTCGCGCCCGACGAGGCCCTCCAGCTGGGCCCGCAGCCGGAGGATGCTGTTCTCGTGGGCCTCGGATCGGTCCATGAGGTCCTGGACGGCGGCGAGATCCGGCAGGCTGATCGACGAGAGCTGGTTCTGGAGGAGGACCTCGGCCATCTGGAGCTCGTTCTCGAGCTGGGAGCGACCGCGGAGGCGGCGCTCGATCTCCGCCTCGCGCAGGTCCTTCGTCTTGCGGAAGTCCATGGCCCGGATCCGCTGGCGCCGGCCGATCATCGCCAGGATGACCCCGACGAACAGGAGGATGACCGCGATCGCCGGCGTCCCCGGGATGTCGATCGGCGCGCCGGGGATCTGGATCTGGACGGACGGCAGCCGGACCGGCAGCTTCGTGAGGGTGTCGGCAAGCACGAGGGCCACCGAGACGAGGATGAACACGACGGCGATCGCGGCCGTCGGGCGCCACGCCCGCGGCGTCGGCTCCTGGACCTCGAACTTGACCTCGACCTCGCCCTCGAGGCGGGCTTTCAGCTCGCGGATCCGGGCGTCGGCGTCCCGGACCTTGCCGAGGATCTCGCGGAGGAGCGGCAGCTCCATCTGCGACGGGCGCGCGGCCTCGAGCTTCGCGATCTCGTCGGCGACGTCGACGGCGGCCCGGTAGCGCTCGAACCGCTGCTTCGCGACGTCGCGCTCGGTCGACAGCCGCTCCGCGAGCCGCGCCTTGTCCAGCAGGGAGCGCTTCTGGACGAGCGCGGCCTCGGCGGTGACCCGGCGATCGCGGGCTGTCGCCAGCGCATCGCGATCCTTCTCCAGCTGGCCAAGGGCCGCCTCGCCGTTCCTGAGGGCCGCCGCCGACTGGGCGAGGGCGGCCTCGGCGACCTTGATCTGGCCCGGGTTCTTGTCGCCCTTCGTGTTGAGGAGGAACAGCGCGCGTTCCAGCTTGCGGCGGGCCCGGCTCGTACCCCGGTCGCCGCCCGAGATCGAGGCCTGGAGGCGATCGCGGAGGGCGGCCTCGTCGCGATCGAGCCCGTCGAGCTCGTGGTGACGGACGGACGCGGTCGAGCGGAAGAAGGCCTCGGACGGGATCCCGGTCAGCTCGGCCATGACCTGATCGGCGAGGGCCGGATCGGTGATGGTCTGCCCGTCGGTCCGCAGGTCGACGGTGCCCTTCGAGCCGCGGAAGGCCTTCTCGAGCGAGCCGGCCTCGACCCCGTCCTCGACCTCCTGTTCGAACTCGAGGCGGACCCACGGCCGGTCGTCCTCGCCGGCCTTCCACGACCGCAGGCTGTCGAGATCGCCGGAGCTCGACGTGACCCGGCGGGTGAGCGCCAGCTCGAGGGCGCGCTGGATCGTCGTCTTGCCCGACTCGTTGGGGCCTCGAACGACGTTGAGGCCGGGCGCCAGCTGCAGGTCGAGATCGGCGTGGCGTCGCACGTTGCGGACCTGGAGCCGGGAGATCCTCACAGGGTGACCTCCTCGCCGGCGAGGAGGAGCCGTCCGAGGCGAAGGGCGTCCCGCAGCTCGGCCGCCGCGTCGCGCGCTGGGTCGGCGCCGTCGCCGGCCGCCCCGACGCCGTCGTCGGGACCCGACTCCAGGGCGCCGGCCTCGGCCTCGGCGATCTGGGCCTCCATGTCGCGGATGAACGCACCGAGCACGGTGTCGGGCAGGGGCACCGTCCCATCCGTCAGCGGCGCGATCGAGCGATCGCGGATCCGGAGCTTCAGGAACCGCTCGCCGAGCTCGTTCTCGACCTCGTCGGTCGAGAGGTCCAGGACGTCGGGGCGGACGCCGATGAGCTGGACGTCGAGGACGAGGTCCGGGTCGGCCTTCGCGGCCAGCGTCTCGACGAGGGCCGGCTGGGAGCCCAACGTCGCCGCGTCGAGCTCGAGGCGCTCGAAGCGGGTCCTGCCGACCTTCCGCTCCTGGACGTCGACCTGCTTCGTCTCGCCGGGCTTGTCGAGTGAGACCAGCAGGACGTTCCCCGCCCGGTCCTGGTCCATCGCCACGGCTTCGGGGGCGCCCGAGTACGCGTAGATCGTGTCGCCGGCCCTGTCCTTCAGGGTCGAGTGCCAGTGGCCAAGGGCGAGGTAGTCGAGATGGCTGGCGGCGATCTGCTCGACCGTGATCACGACATCATCGCCATCGGTCCGATCGGGGATCGCGACCGCCGCGTGCAGGAGCCCGACGTGCCAGGTGGCCCGATGGTCCGTCGCTGCGTCGAGGTTGAGGAGCGGTGATTCGGGGGCCCGTTTCGTGGCGAAGCAGCGGCCGTGGACGACGACGTCCAGCGCCGGCAGGTGGATCTCGGTGTGGTCCGGGTCGAGGACCGTCACGAGGTCCGTGCCGAGGGCGCCCGACATCGCCGGGATGTCGTAAGTCCGGTAGATCGAGGCGCGGTCGTAGACGTCGTGCGTGCCCGGGATCAGCACGGTCCGGATCCGGGCCTCGACGAGGCGCCGGAGCTGGGACGCGGCCCGCTCAACGGAGCGCCGCGGCTGGACGTTCGAATCGAAGAGGTCGCCGGCGATCAGGAAGAGGTCGACGCGCTCGGCGAGGGCCAGGTCGACGGAGGCCACGAACGCGGCGAACTGCCGTTCCCGCTGGGCCACGGCCTGGTCGCCGAGGTCCGCATGCCGGGCGCCCAGATGGACGTCGGCGGTGTGGACCAGACGCAGCATCGGCGGAGCGGTCCCTCCTGCGATCCCCTACTCCGGAGGGCCTGGCGAGCGGGGCGCCCCCATTGCTCCCCGCCCGCCTGACCGTACCGTCGCAGGCCATTGTGACAGGTCGGCTGGCACGGTCAGTCAGGCCGGAGACGCTCGTCCGCGAGGTCGATTCGGCTCCGTCAACGGACCGACGGCGCGAACCGCCGAGGCGTTGTACCGTGGGGACACATTCACCGGCTCGCCCCGCGCTTGGGACTCCGGTTCGGCACCAAGGGTCGCGCGGCGCCGGCTGAACGGCCGATCTCCGCGATGCCGACGGAGCCCACCGAGGCAGCCAGCTCACTCGCGATCCACGCGCTCCGGAGGCATCTCGTGACGTACACCGACCGATCGATCACCTGCGTCGACTGCGGCCAGGAGTTCATCCATTCCGCCGACGATCAGGCCTACTACGCCGAGAAGGGCTTCGCCTCCGACCCGAAGCGCTGCGTGAGCTGCCGGGCCAGCCGCCGCGCCGCCCGCGAAGCCGGCTCCTCGTACGGCGCCCAGGACCTCGGCGGCCCGCGCGGCTACGAGCGCAGCGCCCCGACCCGCGAGTACTTCGCGGTCCTGTGCTCCGAGTGCGGCAACCAGGCGCAGGTCCCGTTCAAGCCCCGGATGGACCGCCCGGTCTACTGCTCCGACTGCTTCCGCAAGGTCCACCCCGACTGACCTCGTCCCGGGCCGACGGGCGTGGTGCCCATGACCTCAGGCCCACAGCCGGCCGCCGCGTACGCGATGGCGGGCCGCTTCGCGGCGGACCGCTCGATGGCCGCTCGGGAACAGGCTGCGACGCCGGCCGCTCGATGGCCGGCCTGTTCGAGGCGGGCGCCCAGCCGCCGCCACCCGGCACTTCATGTCATACGAACGCAACCAGGGCAATGGGCCGGGAATCCGGGTTCCAGCACGTCGTGTGGCGCGCCACGACCGGCTGATTCATCTCGCCGCGAGCGTGGCTCGGGACGAATCCGGGGTGACCAGCGGCGAGGCGGAGCCTGCAGCGACGCTAACGCTCGGGTGGCGTGCGTCTGGCACACATCGCGGGAGCCGCGGCGAGGCTCGGTCGGGCGCGACATCGTGGCGGCCGGGGCGGCCACGGCCCCCGGGGCGGCCGCGTCGACGGGTAGCGACCAGGCGAGTGACACGGGACCCGTCGATCCAACCCGAAGGATCGAACCCATAGACTGACGGCGTGACCCGCACCGAGCGCGCGACCCTGGCGGCGGCCGTGCTCGGCTCGGCGATCGTCTTCCTCGACGGCTCGATCGTGAACCTGGCGCTCAACCAGATCGGGAACGACCTTCCGTCCACGATCCTCGGCCGGCTCGAGGGCCAGGCGTACGTCTCGACGGGATACCTGGCGACGCTGGCCGCCCTGCTGATCTTGGCCGGCGCGCTCGGCGACTACTACGGCCGGCGCCGCGTCTTCCTGATGGGCCTCGTCGGTTTCGGGATCACGTCGGCGATCTGCGGCCTCGCCCCCAACCTCGAGCTGCTCGTGGTCGCCCGGATCTTCCAGGGCATCGCCGGAGCCCTGCTCGTGCCCGGGGCCCTGGCGATCATCACGGCGACGTTCGACGGACCCGCCCGCGGCCGGGCGTTCGGGATCTGGGCGGCCGCGACGACCGGCGTCACGACCTTCGGGCCGCCGCTCGGCGGCATCCTCGTCCAGCTCGTCTCGTGGCGCAGCGCCTTCCTGATCAATATCCCGCTCGTCATCGTCGCGGTGTGGCTCACCACCCGGTTCATGCGCGAGACCAGGGACGAGACGGCAAGCGGACACTTCGACTGGCTCGGAGCATTTGTCGCCGCGGTGGCGATCGGCGGCCTCTCGTTCGGGATCATCCGCGGCCAGCAGAAGGAGTGGCAGGACCCGGTCGCCTGGACGGCGATCGTCGTCGGGGCCGTCGGCTTCGTGATCTTCCCGTTCCTCATGGCGAAGCGCGCCCACCCCCTCGTGCCGCTCAGCCTCTTCCGGAGCCGAGCCTTCACGGCGATCAACATCTCGACCCTGCTGATCTACGGGGCGCTGTACGCGAACTTCACGTTCCAGGCCCTCTTCATGCAGGGGACGCTCGGCTACTCGCCACTCGGCGCCGCGCTCATCGGCCTGCCGAGCGGGCTGATCCTCACGTTCCTCTCGACCCGCGTCGGCACGATCGCCGGCCGGGTCGGGGCACGCCGGTTCCTCGTCGCCGGGCCGCTGATCATGGCCGCCGGCCTGCTGTGGTGGCTGCGCGTCCCGGCCACCTCGACGCCGTGGACGGCCAACCCGGCGATCCCCGCGACGCTGGCGCCACCGCTCTCGGTGTTCACCGATCCACTGCCGTCAGTGCTCCTGTTCGGCTTCGGGATCGCCCTCGTCGTCGCGCCCTTGACGTCGACGCTGATGAGCTCGATCCCGGTCCGGAATGCCGGCCTCGGCTCGGCGATCAACAACGCCCTCTCGCGGATCGGCTCGCCGATCGTGAGCCCGCTCCTGTTTGTCGTGGTCAGCAACACCTTCTACTCGGCCCTCGCGACGGCGTCGCCGGGCACGGACCCGGGCTCGGCCAGCCTCCGAGCGACGTTCTCGCCCCTCGCGCCACCGCCGGCCGGCGCGGATCCGGGGGTGGCCGCCGCCGCGCATCTCGCCTCGACCGATGCCTACCACCTCGCGGTGATCGTGTGCGCCGTCCTGTTCATCGCGGGCGCGATCGTCAACTTCGTGGGGCTGCGTGGCACGGGCGCCACCTCCGCCGAGCCAGCGTCGGCCGAACCGGTCGCGGCAGCGCCCGGCTGAGGCCCTCCTCCAGACAGGCGAAGAGGCGGACCGGCCAACGGCCCGCCTCGACGGTTGACGCCCCCCGGCTCGTCGGCCGGGATGGTTTCGGGATGTTCCCGGCTCGTCCGCCGGGACGGGTTTCGGCCCTTCCCGGCTGGTCGCCGGGGCGGCCGCTCGGGTTCAGGCCTTCTTGGGCTGGGCCTGGTATTCCTTCCAGGCGCCCCAGACCATCACGAGCGACCCGACGAGCGAGCCGAGCAGCGCGATGACGTAGGCACCGCCGTAGAAGATCGCGAGGAAGCCGAAGATGCTCAGCAGGCCGAGGAGGCCGAAGAGCGCCGCGATCGCGGTGACCACCAGGACGATCGTGGCCACGGGCGCCGGCCAGGTCATGTTCGGCGAGCTGTACTTCAGCCAGTAGACGACGAGGACGATGATCGCCGTGATGAACCCGTAGCTGATCCCCCCGGTCACCAGCCCGACCAGCCACGAGATGATCGAGATGATCGCGCCGTAGCCGACGATCTTCTCGTTCGCGTTGAGCTTGGCCCACCACTCCTGGATCTGCACTGCCATCCTCCGCATGTGTCAGCCCACATCCGCGCATTCGCGCCGGCGTGCGGCCGCTAGCGTAGTCCCCGATCCCGCTGATCGGAAGCCCCGAGCCGATCCACGATCGATTGCAGGTCCTCGGGCCGGTCGACGTCGACGAGGCTGCCGCCGTCCGGATCCACGGCTCGCCACTCGGCCTCGGGCACCCCGCTGGTCCGGAGGCGGTCGAGGAGCGATCGCAGCGACCGGTCTCCCCGGCCGAGCGCGGTCATGGAGGCGGCGCGAGCGGGCGCGACGCGAAGGGCCGCCGGCAGCGGCCGGCGATCGCCCGCGACGTCGAGGACGGCGGCTTCCGGCGGGCCAGGCGGATCGCCGCGTCCGAGCTCCGCGAGCAGTCGCCGGAGCAGCGCCGGCCGGACCAGCGGCATGTCGCCACCGATCACGATCGCGAGGTTCTCGTCGGTCGCGGCGAGCCCCGCGGCGAGGCCGACGAGCGGGCCGCCGAATGGCTCTGGGTCGATCACGAACCGCGCGCCTGGACGGAGGGCAACGTTCGCCGACCCGGGAGCCAGCACGACGATGACCTCCTCGGCGACCGCCGTCGCCGCCGCGACGGCGTGGTCGAGCAGGGGCCGGCCGTCGAGGATCGCCTCGAGCTTCGATCCACCGAACCGCGACGACTGCCCGCCGGCGAGGACGATCGCGGCGGTCATGCCGGAACGGGCGGCTTCGGCGCCCGCGGGCCCGGGACGTGGCCCTCGGGCGTGCGCTTGAGGATCTCGCGGCGATCGAGGTCCTCAAGGATCGCAAGCACGTACCGTCGGCTCGTGCCGGTCGCGTCCCGGAACGCCGCGGGCGTCAGGGCGCCGATCGTCGCGAGGTCGAGGGCCTGCCGAGCCAGATCCCGATAGGTCGAGGTCGCCCAGGCGAGGTCGGCTTCGAGCCGGATCAGCCGGCCGGCGGCGAACAACGCCCGGACGCCCTCGGGGGAGCAGCCGGCCGACCGGGCGGCCTCGGAGAGCGGCAGCGGAGCCGGGACCGCGAGGAGCCGCTCGAGGCGGTCCATCGCGGCCGAGGTCTCCGGTGGGATCGCCGGCCCGGCCGATGGATCCCGAAGCTGGTCGCCGCCGCGAGCGACGCGGCCCCGGCCGACGAGGTCGCCGATCACCGCGTCGACGGCCTGGATCGCCGCGGGCCCCGCGTCGCGGTCGAGGGCCGAACGGCGGCGAAGGCTGCGGAGCGCGATCGATCGAACATCGGCCACCGATCGGCCCGCGCTGCCGCTGACGGTGCCGAGGATGTCGGCCTCGAGCGCCGCGATGACGTCCGGCGCGAGCACGAGCCCGGTTGCCGGACCGCTCGCCGCTGCCTCGCGCTCGCCCGCGGAGGCGAGCGCGTTCCGGACGGCCATGACGCGAGCTGCCGGAAGCGCGCCATGCAGGGCGACGAGGGCATCGGCCGCGGCCGCGGCGTCGGCCGATTCGACCGCCTCGGCGAGGGCTCGTGCCCGCTCCACGTTGATTCGGCGACGAGCCACGCCGCGCGGGGCGATCGGATCGAGCACCCGGAGGGACGCGATCGGGAGGCCCGGCGAGGGCCGGCGGAGCACGCCCCGGTCGCCGACGAAGGTCGCCACCGGCTCGGTGAGTCGGATCCGGACCCCGATCGAGCCATCGTCGAGATCGATCGCCTCGCGGCCCCGGGTCCGCACCTCCGCGTCGACCTGGCCGGTCCCGAGGTGGAGCCGCAGGACGGTGCCGTGGGCGGGCGGCCAGCGCTCGCCCGAGCGGCCTGCGAGATCCACGATCGCCCGAAGGCGAACGAAGGGCCGATCGGACGGCTCGATCCCCGGATCGCCCGTGAGCACGTGGCCGCGCCGGAGCTGCCCTGCTGCGATACCGGCGACGTTCAACGCGGTCCGGCCGCCGTCATGCGCGTCCGCCGACCTGTTGTGGACCTCGAGACCGCGGACGCGCACGGGCTGCCCGCCCGGCTCGAGACGCAGGATGTCGCCAGCAGCGATCGTGCCGCCGCGCAGCGATCCCGTGACCACCACGCCTCGACCCTTCACCGTGAACACCCGGTCGATGGCGAGCCGGCGGGGGCCGGCGGGAGCGGCCTGCCTCCGGACCGCGACCCGGTCACGAAGCGCGTGAAGCGCGGCGACGACGCCGGGCACGCCCGCCCCGCTCACGCCGGATGCCACGAGGATCGGCGAGCCCTCGAGGGTCGTCCGATCGAGAAGCGCCTGGACGTCGGCGGCCACCTCGTCGATCCGAGCGGCAGCGACCGCGTCGGCCTTCGTCACGACCGCGACCCCGTCGCGGATCCCGAGCCCGTCGAGCAGCTCGAGGTGCTCCAGCGTCTGCGGCCGCGGTCCGTCGTCGGCGGCGACCACGAGCAGCGCCGCGTCGATCTCGCCCGCCCCGACCAGCATGTTGCCGACGTATCGGTCGTGCCCGGGCACGTCCACGAAGTCGAGGCTCGTGCCGTCGTCGAGGTCGAGGTGGGCATAGCCGACGTCGATCGTCAGGCCGCGAGCTCGCTCCTCGGGCAGGCGGTCGGCATCGATGCCGGTGATCGCCCGGAGCAGGGTCGTCTTGCCATGGTCGATGTGGCCGGCGGTGCCGATGACGACCGTCGCCATCGGTCAGGCGGCCAGGGCCCGGGCGATTGCCTCCGCCAGGTCGTCGTCCCGGTCGGGCTCGACGGTCCGGAGATCGAGGATGACGCGCCGGTCCTCGATCCGGCCGACGACGGCCGGTCGTCCGGTCCGCAGCGCCTTCGCGAGCGCGTCAGCGCGCCGGGTCCCGAGCGCGAGCCCGCGCGACGGCAGGCCGACCCCCGGCAGCGCCCCGCCCCCGAACGTCGCCTCGGTCTCGATCGCCAGCGTCCCGGTCCGGGTCGCGAGGGCAGCCGCGCGCGTCGCCAGGGCCGAGACCGGCGCCGAGACGGCACGCCAGAGCGGGACCTCCTCGACCGCTCGGCCGGACCGATAGAGGCCCAGCGTCGCCGCCACCGCCGAGAGCGTGACCTTGTCCGGTCGCATCGCCCGGGCCAGCGGGTCGCGCCGGATCCGGTCGACGAGGTCGTGTCGACCGACGACGAGCCCGGCCTGCGGCCCGCCCACGAGCTTGTCGCCGCTGAACGTCACGATGTCGGCCCCGGCGGCGAGCCGCTCCCGCGGCTCGGGCTCGTGCGGCAGGCCGAATCGAGCGGTGTCGAGGAGCGCCCCGGACCCGAGATCGTCGACAACGATCGCCCCGTGGGCGTGGGCGAGGCCAGCGACCGCCTCGAGATCGGGGTCCTCGACGAAGCCTTCCTGGCGGAAGTTGGAGCGATGGACGCGGAGGACCACGCCCGCCCGCCGCTCCTCCAGCGCCGCCTCGAAGTCGGCGGCCCGCGTGCGATTGGTGGTCCCGACCTCGACGAGGCGAGCCCCGGCGCGGCGGATGATCTCGGGGATGCGCACGCCGCCGCCGATCTCGACGAGCTCGCCCCGCGACACGACGACCGGGCCGCCACGGCCCGCGAGGCCGACCGCGAGGGCAACGGCGGCGGCGTTGTTGTTCGTGACGAGGGCGTCCTGCGCGCCGGTCAGGTCGACGAGCAGGTCCTCGGCGGCCCGATAGCGACGCCCGCGCCGGCCGGTGTCCGCGTCCAGCTCGAGCAGCAGCGCCGACGCGGCGGCCGCTCCCGCCGCCTCGATCGCGACGGCGGGCCACGCCGCGCGCCCGAGGTTCGTGTGGATGAGCACGCCGGTCGCGTTGATCACGAGCGGCGGCTCGGCGGCCCGATCCCGCGCATCGAGCCACGCGGCGGCTTCCTCGGCCAGGAGCTCGGGCGATCGGGCGCCAGCGCCGGTCTCCGCCGCGAGCCGATCCCGCTCGGCCGCCACCGCCGATCGAGCCGCGTCGAGCAGCGCCGCCGGGTCGCGACCGTCGGCGCTCCTCCGGAGGACGGCGAGGACGCGCTCGACGCTCGGCGGTCGGCTCGCGGTCGTCACGTCGGAGACACCTCCTGGCGGGAGCGCGTGGGAGTCGAACCCACCGCGCGACGCCAAGCGCCGCGCCACTCGTTTTGAAGACGAGGGAGCCCACCGGGACCCCTCCGCTCCCGGTTCGAATGGTGCACCTATGATCCGGCTCGTGGTGCAGACGCGAGAGCGGATTCGCCTCACCGAGCTGACCGAATGCGGCGGTTGCGCCGCGAAGCTCGGGGCCGACGTGCTCGAGGAGGCGCTCGCCGGGCTCGCCGTGGCCGGCGGCGGGCAACGTCCGGCCGAGCTGATCGCCGGTCTCGATCCGCCCGATGACGCCGCAGTCCACCTCGTCGCGCCGGACGTCGCGGTGATCGGGACCCTCGACTTCTTCCCGCCGATCGTCGACGACCCGTTCACCTACGGCGAGATCGCCGCGGCCAACGCCCTCTCCGATGTCTTCGCGATGGGCGGTCGGGTGCTGTTCGCGCTATCCGTCGCGGCCATGCCCGAGGATCTGCCGGTGGCGTCGTTCCGGGCCATCCTCGACGGAGCCGCCTCGGTCGTCCGCGAGGCGGGCGGGATCCTGGCCGGCGGCCACACGATCCGCGACCCCGAGCCGAAGTACGGGCTCGCGGTCGTCGGTGTGGCTCACCCGGATCGGCTGCTCCGCAAGGGCGGCGCCCAGCCGGGCGATCGCCTCGTGCTGACCAAGGCGCTCGGAACCGGGCTCCTGGTCAGCGGCCATCGCCAGGGAAAGGCCTCCGACGCGGACCTCGATGGCGCCATCGTTGCGATGCGGGCCCTGAATCGCGAGGCCGCCGACGTCCTCGTCTCGCACGACGTCCGGGGCGCCACCGACGTGACCGGCTTCGGCCTCCTCGGCCACGGGCTCGAGATGGCCCGGGCGTCCGGCACGGCATTCGTCTTCGAGGCCACGGCGTTGCCCGCCCTGCCCGGCGCGCTCGACGCTGCTCGAGCGGGCGTCGAGACCGGCGGGGCCGCCCACAACCGCCGGTTCGTCGCCGGGTCCCTGACGGTCGGGCTCGACCTTCCGCCGGAGCTCGTCACGCTGGCCCACGATCCCCAGACCTCGGGCGGGCTGCTCGCGTCGATCCCGCCGAGCCAGGTCGAATTCGTCGATGCGGCGCTCTCCGCCGCCGGCGTCGACCACTGGTGGATCGGCCACGTGGAAGCCGCCGCCGAGCCCTCGCTCCGGCTCGCATCGCCCCGCCGAAGGCCCGCGGCGTAGACTCGGGCGACCGGCCCAGATCGGGTCGGCGATGAGCCACTGCTGACGCGCGGAGGATCCGTTGCCGAAGTCGTACGTTTGTCTGACCCAGCCCCTCGTGCGAGACACGAAGGGCGGCGAGCTCCGTCCCGCGACGTGGGACGAGGCGCTCGACCGGACCGTCGCGGGACTCCGGGCCGCGCTCGCGAAGCGTCGCGAGGGCGAGCCGGTCCCGATCGGGATTTTCAGCTGCTCGAAGGCGACGAACGAGGTCAACTTCGCGGCGCAGAAGCTTTCCCGGCAGGTCCTGGGCAGCAACAACATCGACAGCTGCAACCGCACCTGACACGCCCCTTCTGTCGCCGGTCTGGCGACCGTGTTCGGGGCCGGTGGCGGCACCAGCTCATATCGCGAGGCTGAAGAGACCGATCTGATCGTGCTCTGGGGCTCGAACGCCCGGGAGACCCATCCGATCTTCTTCCACCACCTCCTGCGCGGCGTCCGCAACGGCGCCCGGCTGTTCGCGGTCGACCCGCGCCGGACGTCCTCGGCCGAGTGGGCCGATTCGTGGCTCGGGCTCGATGTCGGCAGCGACATCTCGCTGGCCAACGGGATCGCCCGGGAGATCATCCACGCCGGCCTCGCGAACCGCGAGTTCATCGGGCGGGCCACCGACCACTACGAGGACTACGCAGCGACGGTCGAGGCCTACCCGCTCGACCGCGTCGAGCAGGATACCGGCGTGCCGGCAGCCGCCATCCGCGAGCTCGCGCACGCCTACGCCTCGGCCGACCGGGCGATGATCTGCTGGACGCTGGGCATCACCGAGCACCACAACGCGGTCGACAACGTCCTCGCGCTCATCGACCTCGCGCTGCTGACAGGCCATGTGGGGAAGTACGGATCGGGCCTGAACCCGCTCCGCGGCCAGAACAACGTCCAGGGCGGCGGCGACATGGGCGCCCTGCCCGACCGCCTGCCGGGCTTCCAGCACGTCGAGAACGACGCGCTCCGGCAGCGCTGCGAGATTGTCTGGGGCTGCGACCTGCCGGCGAAGCGCGGCTGGCACCTGTCCGGCATGTTCGAGGCGATGGATCGCGGCGACCTGACCGCGCTCTACGTCATCGGCGAGAACCCGCTCCAGTCCGAGGCCGACCGGCACATCACCGAGCGGCGCCTCCGGGGCCTCGACTTCATGGTGGTCCAGGACATCGTCATGACGGCCACCGCCGAGATCGCCGACGTCGTCCTGCCGGCCGCCGCGGGCTGGGCCGAGTCGGAGGGCACCGTTACGAACTCCGAGCGACGCGTCCAGCGGGTGCGCAAGGCCCTCGAGCCGCCGGGCGACGCCCGCGACGACCTCTGGATCATCTACGAGCTCGCCCGGCGGATGGGCAAGGACTGGGGCGAGGCCTCGGCCGAGCACACCTGGAACGAGGTCCGGGTCATCTCGCCAGTCCACCGCGGGATGACGTACAGGCGCCTCGAGGAGCTCGGCGGCATCCAGTGGCCGTGCTACGACGAGGACCACCCCGGTGAGCTGTTCCTCCATTCCCGGCTGCAGGAGAACCCCGTGCCCGGGCTGCGGGCGCCGTTCGTGCCGGTCGAGCACGATCCGCCGGTCGACACGCTCACCGACGAGTTCCCGATGCGGCTGACGACGGGTCGCCGGCTCGACTCCTACAACACCGGCGTCCAGACCGGCTCGTTCCGCTCGCCGATGCGCCGCGGCGAGACGCTCGACCTCTCGCCCGAGGACATCGAGCGGCTGGGCCTGACCGAAGGCGAGCGGGTCCGGATCAGCTCACGTCGCGGCCAGGTCGAGGCGCCGGTGCGCGCCGACTCGGGGCTGCGGCCCGGCCTCGCGTTCATGACGCTGCACTTCCAAGACGACGTCGCCACCAACCTCCTGACGATCGACGCCACGGACCCGAAGTCCGGCACGGCCGAGTTCAAGGCAACGGCGATCCGCGTCGAGAGGCTCGAGACCGCCGAGCAGCCCGAGGCGCCCGTCCCGGCCTAGGGGCGAGGCGCCTCGGGCTGTCAGCCCAGCGCGCCGACCTGGGCGAGGAACGCCGGCGTCTCGAAGTAGACCCGGCCCCGCACGACCTTCCCGTCCTCGAGGTCGTAGGCGACCGCGAGCGGGACCCTGACCTCCTTGCCCGTCGCGGGCACACCGGCGAACTCGCCCGTGTGGCGGCCCACGAAGTCCCACTCCCCGACGGCCCGCCCCTCGCCGACGAGGAGCCGCTCGTTGATCGCCTCGGCGTGGAAGGCCTGCTGGTGGAAGTAGGTGAGCATCGCCGCGATCGCGGCCGGGCCGCGGAACTCCTGGCCCGTCGCCATGACCGTGAAGCACACGTCCGGGGCCATGATCTCGAGGTCGCTGTGGCCGGACTCGAGGTAGCGGCTGATCGTCGCTCGCGTCTCGTCGACGCTCATCGTCCGCATCGTCGTCGCCGTCATCGGGGTTCCTCCCTTCACGTCGTGGGGGCCGGTGGCGGCCCGCTGGGTGCAATGTCGCCACCGCGCGTTCCCGCGCCGTTCCCGCTGCGGTACGGTGTCGGCCGTTGGGAAGAGAGATGGCCGCGGGGAAGCTTCGGGCGCGCCTGCTCGGTGGCTTCGAGCTCGGCGTCGGCGACGGGGTGGTCGCGGCGTCGGCGTTCGAGCGCCCGTCGGGCCTCCGACTGCTCAAGCTCCTCCTCGTCACGCCCGGCCATCGTCTCCGGCGCGAGGAGGCGGCCGAGCTGCTCTGGCCCGACGCCGACCCGGAGCGGAGCGGCGCGAACCTGCGGAAGGCGATCCACTTCGCCCGCCGCGGCCTCGCGTCGGCACACCCGGGAGCGGAGGCGATCGTCGATGCCGACGGCCGGGAGGTGTGGCTCGATCGTGATCGGCTCGAGGTGATCGACGCCGACGAGCTTGCCGGCGCGATCGGCAGGGTCGAGGCTCGCCAGCGCGCCGGCGACGACCGCCTCGGCTCCGCCCTCGCGATCCTCGCCCGGTCCGGCGGCGAGACGCTGCTGCCCGCCGACCCGTACGAGCCCTGGCTCGAGCCCGCCCGGGAGGGCCTCCGCCAGCGCGCCCTCGAGGCGCTCGTCGTCGGAGCGGAGGCCGCCCGCGCTTCCGCGGATCGGGCCTCGGCGCTCGCCCTGGCCGGTCGAGCCCTGGCCCTGGAGCCGGCCGAGGAGCGGGCCCATCGGCTGCTCATCGAGCTCCACCTCGACGCCGGCGAGCTCCACGCCGCCCGGCGGCAGCTGCAGTCCTGCCGGCAGGCCGTCGCCGAGGCGTATGGCGTCGAGCCGGACCCGGCGCTGGCGACGCTCATCGCCGAGGCCACGGCAAGCCGGCCGAAGGCCGAGCGCGGCCCGATCGAGGCGCCGATCGTCGGACGCCGCGCGGAGCTCGAGCGAGCCCGGGCCGCGATCGACGGGGTGGCCGCCGGCGCACGCGCCGGCGCGATCCTGATCCGGGGCCAGGCCGGGATCGGCAAGTCGCGGGTGCTCCGCGAGGTCGTCGCCGAGGTGCGAGCCGCGGGCTGGTCCGTGCTCGAGCTGCGGGGCCTGGAGGACGCCGTGAGCGCACCGTTCGCTCCGGTGGCCCAGGCGATCGTCGCCGGGCTGGATGGCGATCTCGGGCTCGTTCCCGAGCCGGCCCGGAGCGCGATTCGCTTCGCCGATCCCACAGCCTCGGCGGCCGCGCCGGCCGTCGCGTTCGGCTCGGACGCTCCGGTCCAGCGGGGCCTGCTCGATGCGCTCGCCGAGGTCGGCCCCCGTGAGGTGCCCATCGCGCTGGCCGTCGACGATGCGCAATGGCTCGACCGGGCCAGCCTCGAGCTGCTCGAGGCCGCGATCGGCGGTTCCGCCGCGCGATCCGGCCTCGTCGTCGTGACGGTTCGGGACGAGCCGTCGCTCGTCAGCGGTCCCGTGAGCGTCGTCCTGGCAGCCGTCGAGCGAACGGGCGGCACCGATGTCAGGCTCGGTCCACTGGCCGAGGCCGAGATCCGCGACGTCATCGAACGGGATGTCGCGGGCGGACCGATCGCCGACGACCTCGCCGCCGCGATCGGCCAGCTCTCGGCGGGCGCGCCGCTGTTCGCCGCGGACCTGTTCCGTTCGGCGCGGGAGACCGCCCTCGTCGAAGAGCGGGACGGTCGCTGGTCGTTCCGGCGGGGCGTCACGTCCCTCCAGGTCCCCGAGAGCATCGTTCGCCTCGTCGACCGCCGCATCTCCCGGATGGGCCCGGTCCAACGGCTCATCCTGGCCACGGCCGCCGAGCTCGGCGACGTCGTGGCCTTCGATGATCTCGTCGAGACGGGCTCTGGCCCGGACGAGGTCCTCGACGCCGTCGACGCCGCGCTAGCCGCAGGGCTCGTCGTCGAGCGCGAGGGTCGTTACGCCTTCGCCCACCCGCTGTACCGGGCGGCGCTGCGCCGCGGCCTCCCGCCGCGTGACCGGGCGTCGGTTCACCGGCGGATCGCGATCATGCTGTCGGCCGGGATCGACCCGCACGATCCCGACGCCGTTGCGCGCGCAGCGGCACGTGGGGTCGACGTGGCGGCCGTCGCCGGCCATGCGGCCAGCGCCGTCGAGCTGGGCACCCGCGCGGCCGCGCCGCTGGCGGTCGGCTTCGGAATCGGCGCGGGGATTCGGCAGGCCTACCTGTTCGATTTCCCGGCCGCCGTCACGACCCTCCAGCGCGCGCTCCGCCTGTGGGCTCGCCAACCGGAGGCCGACCGAGCGGCCATCTCGATCTCCCCGGCCTACGTCGAACTGGGCCAGGCGCTTCGACGGACGGGCGACGACACCGGCGCCGCGGCGGCGTTCCAGGCGGCGATGGACGCGGCCCGGGACGACGACGAGCTCGCGACGGCCGCGTCGGCCGCGGCCTGGCTGCCCTACGAGCACGGGCGGTTCCGGTCCGCTCTCGCGATCCTCGACGCGGTCGGATCCCGGCTGGCCAACCCCTTGGCCCGTGCCCAGGTCGACTCGGCGCGGGGCTGGATCATCGGCCGCGACGGCCACTGGACGGAGGCCGCGGCGATCCTGCAATCAGCCGTCCGTACCCTCGACGGCCGTGGGCCCAGCGTCGACCTGATGCGCGCCCTCGATCGGCTCGCGATCGCCTATCGCGACAGCGGCGCGTCGCATCCCGCCGCGTCCATCCCGATCCTCGAGCGGGCGATCCACATGGCCGTCGAGCTCGGCCGGACGGGCGAGCGCGCCGCCTACGAGATGCACCTCGGCGGTGCGTTCCGCGACATCGGCCGGACGGACGATGCCGTCGCCGCGCTGGATCGAGCGCGTGGCCTCGCCCGCCTCACCGGCGAGCTGTACATCGAAAGCGTCGTCGAGTGGATGTCCGCCGAGGCTGAGGAGACCCGCGGCGATCCCCGCGCCGCGATCGCCCACCGGCGGCGCGAGCTGGAGATCTTCACGGGGATTGGCGGCAACCCGCGGCACGAGGCGCTCGCCCACGCCCACATCGCCCACCTCGCTCGACGATTGGGCGACGATCAGCTGGCGAGGACGGAGGCCGAGCTGGCCCGTGTCGGGGCGCGACATTCCGGGATCGACGGGCTCGAGGCCCGGATCGAATGGGCCCTCTCGACCGAGGATTGGTTCGCGTCGCCCGAAGACGTCGCCTGACCCCGGGCTGACGGTCACGCCGGTCGGCACCGTCCGGCCCTGTTCCGACGGGATGGCCGGCACGACCATCCCTGGCGGAGGTAGTGCCATGTTCAAGCGACTCTTCGTGACCGGCGCCGCGATCGGCGCCGCATCGGCCTGGGCCGGCTTCGTCGCGGCTCGAACGATCTGGCGGCAATGGGGCATCGAGCCCGCCGAGCAGACCATCGCCCTGCCGGGAGACGACCTCGTCCCGGCGGCCGGCGCCGTCGAGACACGCGGGATCGACATCGCCGCACCGCCATCGGCCGTGTGGCCGTGGCTCGTGCAGATGGGCTATGGGCGGGCCGGCTGGTACAGCTATGACGGGCTCGACATCGACAAGCCGAGCCTCGATCGGATCGTGCCCGAGCTCCAGTCCATCGAGGTCGGGAACGTCATGCCCACGCATCCCGGTGGCGGGTTCGTCGTGAAGGTCGTCGAGCCCGAGCACGCGCTGGTCGTCTACAACGACCGGGCGACGGTCGAGGCCCAGGCCGCCACGTCCCGCGGCGCCTCGGGAGGCGGGATCGAGGCCGCGTCGCCGAACGTCCGGGTCACGGGCGCCTACCTCGACAGGGCCGTCCCGGGCGAGTTCGAGGCGAGCTGGGCGTTCGTCATCGAGCCGACCGCGACCGGAACCCGTCTGGTCGAGCGCTTCCGGGCCCGGATGGAGCCGCCGAAGCGTCCGTCCGGCCAGCCGTTCAGCATCCCGGGATTCGCGTTCTCGCTCCTGGGCTTCGGCGTGTTCGTGATGGTCCGGCGCCAGATGCTCGGCATCCGCGATCGCGCCGAAGGCCGGCCGATCCGGCCGTCCATCCTGTTCCGGACCGCTCGGCCGATGGGTCGGGCGGCCATTCGCCCGGCCTGACCCCGTCCGCTTCCGCTCGGCGGCCGGCTGGCGTGGCCGGCCGCCGATCTACACTCGGCGCCAATGGACCTGCACGTCGTGGGGCCGCTGGCCTCCCCGGCCGAGCGTGCCGCCGTCGATGCGATCGTCGGGCCGGCGACATCGGGCTGGCAGGGTGGCGCCCGGGACCCCATGACCGAGGGCCACGCCGTCCACGGCGGGCACGAGGCCCGCGCTCGACGCGACCTCCTCCTCCCCGCCCTCCACGCCCTCCAGGACCGGATCGGGTTCATCAGCCAGCCGGGGCTCAACTACGTTTGCCGGCGCCTGACCGTGCCGCCCGCCGAGGCCTACGGCGTGGCGACGTTCTACGCCCTGCTCTCGACGACGCCGCGGCCACCGACCGTCGCCCACGTCTGCGACGACATCGCGTGCCGGCTCGCGGGGGCCGAGGACGTGATCTCGGACGTCGAGCGGGCCCTCGGCCCAACGGGCTCCCCAGGTCGCGATGGTCGAACGACCTGGCTCCGGAGCCCGTGCCTCGGCCTGTGCGAGCGGGCGCCCGCGGCGATGGTCACGCGCTCGGGCGAGCGGCCGCGACGCGAGGCGTTCGGCCCCGTGGACGTGGCGGCCATCCTGGGCCACCTTGAGGTCGGCGATGTCGAGGCCGGCAGCGCGGTCGGCGGCGGCTGGCGGACGGCGGCTCGCGAATCCGTCCCGCAGGTCGGGCAGTCGGAGCTCCGGCTGCTGGCCAGGGTCGGCAGCGTCGACCCGACCTCGCTCGACGCCTATGTCGCGGCCGGCGGGTATCGGGCGCTTCGCAACGCCCTGGCGATGGGCCGCGACGCGACGATCCACGAGGTGACCGACTCGAAGCTCGTCGGGCGCGGCGGGGCCGCGTTTCCCACCGGGCGCAAGTGGTCGGCGGTCGCGGCACAGCCGGCCGAGCCGCACTACGCGGTCTGCAACGCCGACGAGTCGGAGCCGGGCACGTTCAAGGACCGGATCCTCATGGAGCTCGACCCGTTCGCGGTGGTCGAGTCGATGACGATCGAGGGCTACGCCACGGGGGCCGCGAAGGGCTACCTCTACATCCGCGGGGAGTACCCGCTCGCCGAGGGCCGGATGCTCGCCGCGATCGCGGCGGCCCGGGCGGCCGGCTACCTCGGGCCGGCGCTTGGCGCCCGCCTCGGCGCAGCCGGGGGCGAACCCTTCGACTTCGACATCGAGGTTCGGCGCGGCGCCGGCGCCTACATCTGCGGCGAGGAGACGGCGCTGTTCGAATCGATCGAGGGCCGGCGCGGCGAACCGCGCAACAAGCCACCGTTCCCGGTCGAGTTCGGGCTGTTCGGCAAGCCGACCGTCATCAACAACGTCGAGACGCTGGCCAACGTCCTGCTCATCCTCGGTGATGGCGACGGGGTCGGCGGCGGGGCACGCTTCGCCGGGTCCGGCACCGACGGCTCGACCGGGCCGAAGCTCTTCTGCCTCTCCGGCAACGTGGCCCGGCCGGGGCTCTACGAGGTCCAGTTCGGCACGACCCTCCGTCAGCTGCTCGAGCTGGGTGGCGGCGTCCCCGGCCGGCAGTCGATCCGGGCGATCCTGCTCGGCGGCGCCGCCGGCGTGTTCGTCGGACCCGAGACGCTCGACACGCCCCTGACCTTCGAGGGCACCCGGGCGATCGGGGCGACGCTCGGCTCGGGCGTCGTGATGGTCTTCGACGAGACCGCGGACATGGTCGGCACACTGCGGCGGATCGCCGCGTTCTTCCGCGACGAGTCATGCGGCCAGTGCGTTCCCTGTCGGGTGGGCACGGTTCGCCAGGAGGAGCTCCTGGCGCGTCTCGCGGACGGCACCGCGGTCCGATCTCGCGAGGCGGAGCTCCAGCTCCTCGCCGACATCGGCCGGGCGATGCGCGACGCGAGCATCTGCGGCCTCGGCCAGACCGCGTCGTCGGCCATCGAGTCCGCCCTCCGGCAGCCGGAGCTGGTCGCGACATGACGACCGAGTCCCGGGCCCGCGAGCCGCACGAGTACAGGCCGGCCCCGTACGACCCGCCGCCGGACCTGGCCCTCGTCATCACGACGCCGATGGCTAGGGCCACCCACGTCCCGGCCGCGCCGCCGGTCGCGGCGCCAGCGCCGGTCGCCGTCACGATCGATGGCACCGCGGTCAGCGTCCCCGAGGGCTCGACGATCCTCGACGCCTGCCGGGCCGTGGGCAAGGACATCCCGACGCTCTGCTACCTCGAGAACCTGACCCCCGTGAACGTCTGCCGCGTCTGCGTCGTCGAGGTCAAGGGCGCCCGCGTCCTCGCTCCGGCGTGCTCCCGCCGGGTCGAGGCCGGCATGGAGGTCGAGACGGAATCCGAGCGGGTCCGGCACTCGCGCAAGACGGTGATCGAGTTCCTCGGCTCGTCGGTCGACACCTCGCTGGCCGGTCCGCAGCGGCCCGATGGCACGCTCGCCGCGTACGTCGAGCGCTACGGTGCCGACCCCTCGCGATTCGGGCCGGCCGCGTCACCGTCGCCGGCCGGTGCCCGCGACGCCCGCCAGCCCGGCCACCACCACGAGCCATCGGGCGCGGAGGCGGCGCAGGTGGCGACCGTTGGGCAGCCGGTGAAGGTCGACAACGACCTCTACGTCCGGGACTACTCGAAGTGCATCCTCTGCTACAAGTGCGTCGAGGCCTGCGGCGACGACGCCCAGAACACCTTCGCGATCGCGGTCGCGGGGCGCGGCTTCGATGCCCGGATCTCGACCGAGTGGAACGTGGGCCTGCCCGACTCGGCCTGCGTCTACTGCGGCAACTGCATCGGCGTCTGCCCGACCGGCGCGCTCATGTTCAAGTCGGAGCACGACATGCGGGCCGCCGGGACCTGGGACGAGGACGCTCAGTCCGTGACCTCGACGATCTGCCCGTACTGCGGTGTCGGCTGCGCCGTCGACGTCCACGTCCAGGACAACCGGATCGTGAAGGTGACCTCGCCGATCGATTCGTCCGTCACCGACGGCCACCTCTGCATCAAGGGCCGCTTCGGCTTCGAGTTCACCAACGCCGGACCCCGCGCCGGCGAGGGCTGAGGCCCCGTCCTAGCGGGCGGCCAGGAGGTCGCGCAGGTCGATGCGGCCGTCGTGGCTGTAAACGTTGAAGCCGTCGCCCCGCAGGAACCCGACGAGCGTCACCCCGAGCCGCTCGGCGAGGCGGATCGCCAGGTCGGACGGGGCCGAGACCGCACAGATGATCGGGATCCCGGCCATCGCCGCCTTCTGGACGATCTCGAAGCTGACCCGACCGGACACGAGCAAGAGGCGGTCCCAGAGCGGCAGCTCGTGCACCCGGACCCGTGAGCCGATCAGCTTGTCCAGGGCGTTGTGCCGGCCGACATCCTCTCGGATCGCGACGAGACGCCCGTCCGTCTCGAACAGGCCGGCGGCGTGGAGTCCGCCGGTCCGCTCGAACGCAGCCTGCGCGGCCCGGAGCCGGTCCGGCAGGGAGAGGACGACCGCGCGACTGACGACCGGGAGGCCGACGGGCAGCGGCTCGCACCGGACGGCGACATCGTCGATCGAGGCCTTGCCGCAGATCCCGCAGGAGGCGGTCGCGACGAAGTTGCGGGCCGCGAGGCGCGACGGGTCGAACGGCCGGGCGAGGCGGACGAGGACGCTGTCGTCGGGCTGCGACTGCGTCGCCGGGTCGCCGTAGCGGACGCCCGCGATCTCGTTGCCGGCGAGCAGGCCCTCCGTGGTCAGGAACCCGATCGCGAGCTCGTCCTCGTAGCCCGGCGTCCGCATCGTGACCGCGACCTGGACGGGTTCCTGGCGCGGGCCGGCCGCGCGAATCTCGAGCGGCTCCTCGCCGACGACGAGGTCGTCGCGCACCTCGAGCACCTCGCCCCGGACCGCCACGACCTTCGTGCCGGTGACGTGGCGGATCGGCAGGGAGGGGTCGAGGGGCTCGGAGCGCTTGACCGGCGCCGGGCTCGGCTCGACGGGGGCCCGCCGAGCCGGTCCAGGCCCGGTCGGTGTCCTCATGCGGCGGGCTGGCCCGCTCCGTGGGAATGGAGATGAAGGTGGGGCTTCCGGTCCGGGCCGGGCTCCACGGTCCCACCGACGGCGAGCAGCAGACGCTCGGAGGCCTCCGCGATCTCCTGGATCGCGGCCTCGAACGCGGCCGCATTGCGAGCCGACGGGACGCGGTAGCCGCTCACCTTCCGGACGAACTGGCGAGCGGCGGCTTCGACCTCGCCGGTGGTCGCCGGGACCTCGGAATCACGCAGGGTGCGGATGCTTCGACACATGGGCGGAGCGTACCAGCGGGCCCGTCGAAGCCTCCCCGGCAGCCCGGTGCCGGGTGGCTGGGCGCACCGCGTTGTAATGCGGACGTTATTCGCTTCGGACCCGGAAGGACGATGATGTCGGTCCGGGCCCGCGTGCCCGTGTCGACCGCATGGGAGGCGCCTCGAACCGGTGGACCCGACGGTTCTCCTCTTCACGCTGACCTTCTTCTTCCTGTTCGGCGTGTCGGCCTGGCGCTTCCTCCGCCGGCCCGGCCCGCTGGAGCTGTCGGTCCTGGCCGTCTTCGGGGCGTTCGCCGCCCTCCTCGTCCTGAACGTGATCAACGCCTCGGTCCCGTCCCTGACGCCGATCTTCCGCCCCGCGCTCGTCGCGATCCTGTTCCTCCAGCCGTACCTCGTGCTCCGCCTCGTCGACCAGATCCAGCGGGTCCCGCTCGGGATCTCCCGGGCGGTGCTCCTCGGGGCCGTCGCCGCAACGGCGGCCGTGGTCGCCGCACCGGGCCACACGGTCGCGACGATCCCGGCCGTCGCCTACTTCTTCCTCGCCCAGACCGTGGCGGCCGCCCGGTTCGCCGTGGCGAGCCGGCGTCGGTTCGGCATGGCCCGGATCCGGCTCGCGCTCGCGTCCGTCGCGACCGGGCTCTTCGGCGGCGCCCTCCTCATCGCGGGCATCGGCGCGGCCGCGGCCAACGGCGGAGCGACATCGCCGGCGGTCGTCCAGGGCTCGCGTCTCGCGGGGATCCTCGCCGGGTTCGGCTACCTCGCAGCCTTCGTCGCACCAGCCTGGCTGCGCCGGTTCGCCTACCGGGCGCTGGCCTTCGACCTCGTCCGGTCCCTGGTCGCCCCGCCGGTCGGCACCGACGCCGGCCGGCTCTGGGAGCAGCTGGCGTCGACGGCCCGGGAGATCCTCGGGGCGCGTCGCGTCGAGATCCTGGCGGAGCCGGGGGGCCAGGCCCTCGCGAGCGTCGGAGGACAGCCGGAATCCGCCGGCGCGGAAGGCGTCGACGGATCGGCGACCGCCGCGTCGGGTCGCGTGCCGATGTCGATCATCCAGGTCCGCGTTCGCGCAGCCGGCGGGCCGAGCGAGCAGCTCGGGGCGGAGATCGAGGGCCGCCCGCTGTTCGTGGAGGACGACGTCGCCCTGCTCCAGCTGCTCGGCTCGCTGACGGCCCGGGCGGTCGACCGCGAGGGTGCCCTGATCGGTCTCGGGGAGGCGAAGCGGGCGATCGAGGAATCGGCCGTCCTGCGCGCCAGCGAGGCTCGCTTCCGGGCCCTCCTCGAGGCCGATCCGAACGCCGTCCTCGCCCTCGACGAGAACGGCAAGGTCACGTGGGCCACCCGCCAGGCGGGCGAGGTGTTCGGCTCGCGGGCCGAGGACCTCATCGGGGTCCGCCTCGCCGACCTCGTCGTCCTGCCCTCGGACCACGCCGCTCCCGGACCGGCGCTCTCGGCCGACGGGGGCGTCTTCCGAGCCGAGACCACCGGCCGCCGCTCGGATGGCACGCGCTTCCCGGCCGAGATCGCCCGATCCGAGTTCGAGCTCGACGGCCGACCGTTCCAGCTCGCGGTCATCTCGGATGTCAGCTGGCGTCACGAGGCCGACCAGATCCGGGAGCGCTTCCTGGGGGTGCTGTCGCACGAGCTGCGGACCCCCGTCACGTCGATCTACGGCGGCACGCAGCTCCTGCTCGGCCGGGGGGCCCGCCTCGATCCGGCGACGCGCGCCGACCTGCTCGTCGGCATCGCCGCCGAATCCGAGCGGCTCCAGCGGATGATCGAGAACCTCGTGGCGATGGCGCGCATCGAGCGCGGCGCCGAGTACTCCGGCCCACGTCCGGTCCTCGTCGAGCGGATCATCCGGGGGCTCGTCGAGCGCGAACGGGCGCTCTGGCCCGAGGTCACGATCCGGATGTCGAACCGCGGGCCGATCTCGATGGTCGCGGCCGACGAGGAATACCTCGCCCAGATCATGCGGAACCTGCTGTCGAACGCGGCGAAGTACGGCGGGCCGGGCTCGACGGTCGACGTCGAGCTGGTCGACGGGCCGGAGGAGGTCCACATCCTCGTCCGCGACGACGGTCCGGGCATCAGCCCCGAGGACGCCGACAAGCTGTTCAACCTGTACTACCGTGCCGCGCCGGCGGCCGCGTCCGCCCCCGGCGCCGGGATCGGCCTGTTCGTCTGCCATGAGCTCGTCGCGTCGATGGGCGGGCGCATCTGGGCCACGGCGCTCCCGGAGCGCGGCGCCGAGTTCGGGTTCAGCCTGCCGGTCTACCCGGACGAGCCGGAGCCGGTGGACGTGCCCGCGCCTGGTATCGTCGCGAAGGACTCGACCAACGGCTCGACACCGGCTCCGGAGCCGACCCATGGCGACGGCTCCACGCCGACGCCGTCGCCGGCACCATCGCCGTCACCCGAGCCGGTCCCGGCGGCCCGCCGCAGCCGGACGCCGACGGCGGCATAGCGTCGGCCTCGGCCGGAAGCCTCGGTCCGCACCGGGAGCAGCCGTCCGCGCCGGGATCAACCGTCCGCGCTATGCGAGCGGGGCGAACCTCGCGCTGAAGTGGCGCAGCGCCGGCGGACTCTCCGTGATCCGCATCCCGCGGAGCGACCCGGCTCGCTCGGCCACCCAGGTGACCACCTCGATCGCATAGTCGACGTGGCTCTGCGTGTACGTCCGGCGCGGGATCGCCAGCCTGACCAGGTCCATCGCGGCGGGCGTCTCGGTCCCGTCCGGGTGCTGCCCGAATATCACGGTCCCGATCTCGCAGCCGCGGATCCCGCCTTCGCGATAGAGCGCCACGGCGAGGGACTGGCCCGGGTACTGCAGCGGCGGGATGTGCGGCAGCAGCCTGCGCGCGTCGAGGTAGATCGCGTGGCCGCCGAACGGCTTCACGAGCGGGACGCCGGCCTTGTCGAGCGCCTCGCCGAAGTACGCCGTCGACCGGATCCGGTAGCGGAGGTAGTCGTCGTCGACGACCTCGCGGAGGCCCTGGGCGATCGCCTCGAGGTCGCGGCCGGCCAGGCCGCCGTAGGTCACGAAGCCCTCCGTCAGGATCAGCAGGTTGCGGCATTGCTCGGCGAGCGCGTCGTCGTCCATCGCCAGCCAGCCACCGATGTTCGCGAGGCCGTCCTTCTTGGCCGACATCGTCATGCCGTTCGCCAGCGATGCCATCTCGCGGACGATCTCGACGACCGGCCGATCCGCCATCCCGGGCTCGCGGAGCTTGATGAACCAGGCGTTCTCGGCGAAGCGGCAGGCGTCGAGGAAGAGGGGCACGCCGTGGCGGTCGCAGACCTCGCGAACCGCCCGCAGGTTCGCCAGCGAGACCGGCTGGCCGCCGCCCGAGTTGTTCGTCACCGTGACGAACACGACCGGCACGTCGCCGGCCCGGTCCCGGAGGAGCACCTCGAGCGCCTCGACGTCCATGTTCCCCTTGAACGGGTGGTCAGCGGCGGGATCGCGACCCTCGGGGATGACCAGGTCGACGGCCTCCGCGCCGGTGAACTCGACGTTCGCCCGGGTCGTGTCGAAGTGGGTGTTGTTCGGGATGACCTTGCCCGGGCCGCCGATGACGGAGAACAGGATCTTCTCGGCGGCCCGGCCCTGGTGGGTCGGGATCACGTGCCGGAACGGGAACAGCGCCTGGACGCTCTCGAGGAACGCATACCAGGACGGCGACCCCGCGTAGCTCTCGTCACCGTGCTGGATGGCGGCCCACTGGTCCCGCGACATCGCCCCCGTGCCGGAGTCGGTCAGGAAGTCGACGAGGACATCGTCGGCGTGCAGGTTGAAGAGGTTCCAGCCGGCGGCTTCGAGGGCCCCCTCACGCTCCTCGACCGTCGTCAGCCGGATGGGCTCGACGGAGTGGATCCGGAACGGCTCGATGATCGTTCGCCAGTGGTCCACCGCCCGAGTCTAGGCCCGGGGGCCGGCGGACCAGAGTGCCGATTCATCCCAGGTGCCAGTAGATCGGACCCGTCCAGCAGTGGTCGAGGGCCAGGCACGCGCCCTTCGTGAGATCCCATTCCCGACCGCTCACGTACGGGCCGCGATCGACGACCGGAACCGTGATGGTCCGGCCGGCCCACCTGAACGTGACCAAGGTGCCGCACGGCAGCGTCCGGTTCGCGACGCCGAGGAGCGTCGCCGTCAGCGTCTCGCCGCAGGCCGTCCGATTGCCGTAGAAGCCAGGGCCGTACCAGCTCAGCTGGTGGTCGTAGTGCCAGGCGGCGACGACGATCGCGGGTGCCGGTGGGCCGACGACGGCGGGACGGATCGGCGGCGCCGAGGGCGGCAGCGGCTCGCTGAGCGGCGCGTCCGGAGCCAGGGCGCCGGCGGACCGGCCGGCCAGGTCGAGGAGGGTCGTCGTCGACGTAGCGAGATCGCGACCGAGCGTCACGGGCTGGAAGGCCCCCTCGGCGATCTGCTGCTGAGAGTCGGACGGACGGGATCCGGCCGCGGCGGGGACGACGACCAAGGCGAGCGCGGCGATGAGGACCACGCCCGCGACGACCCGTCGGGGTCGCATGTCGCGGCGAACCGTAGCCGGGCAGGGGTTGCGCGCCGTCGGCCTCGAGCGACGCGACCGTCACGGGCCTGTGACATCGTCGTGACAACCGCATGACAGTCACCGATCGCACGACGCCGGGCTCCCCTGCCGCCGATGCCGAGGATCGCCTCGAGCTCGTCCGGCCGATCGACCTCGTCGGGACGCTCCGACCCCTGTGGCGCGGACCGGGCGACCCGACGATGCGGCTCGCCGCGAGCAGCGTGGCTCGGGCGTGCCAGACGCCCGACGGGCCCGGCGCGATGGTGGTCGATCTCGTGGCCGGGACCGCCCGAGTTCGCGCCTGGGGCCCGGGCGCGGCCTGGCTTGCCGCGCATGCGCCGGCCTTCCTCGGCTTCGACGATGACGACGCCGGGTTCGAGCCAACCCTCCACCCGGTCGTCGCACGCCTGGCCCGCGGGCGACCCGGGCTCCATCTCGGCCGCACGGGGCTGGTGTTCGATGCGCTGCTGCCGGCGGTCCTCGAGCAGAAGATCACGGGGCAGGAGGCGTTCCGCTCGTATCGGCGGCTCATCCATCGGCACGGCTCGGCGGCTCCCGGCCCGACCGGGCTCCACGTCCCGCCGTCGGCGGCGGTGATCGCCCGCCTGCCGTCATGGTCGTGGCCGCCGCTCGGCATCGAGCCGCGCCGGGGCGCCCTCCTGCGTCGGATCGCCGCGGAGACGCCGCGGCTCGAGGCACTGGCCGTCGCTGCTCGCGAGCCCGGTGGCGGCGGCGCCGGAGCCTCGGTTCTGGCGACCCGGCTCCGCGCATTCGCCGGAGTCGGGCCGTGGACCGCGGCCGAGGTGACGCTCCGGGCCCTCGGCGATCCCGATGCCGTCTCGATCGGAGACGCCCATCTGCCGGACCTCGTCGCGTGGACGCTGGCGGGCGAGATCCGCGGGACCGACGCGCGGATGCTCGAACTCCTCGCGCCGTGGGCGGGTCACCGCGCCCGGGTGATGCGCCTGCTCGAGAGCGGCGGATCGGCGCCGCCGCGGTTCGGGCCGCGGGTGGCGCCGCGCGACATCAGCCGGATCGACGCGGTCGATCGCTGACCGTTCTACGGGGTCGCGGAAGCGCCGGGTCCGCCGAGGAAGCCGCGACCGCCGCCGAGTGCGGCGATGTCGCCGATGATCACGCGGGTCGCGGTGACGCTCCCATCCGGGTTGGCGGTGCCAACGACCGTCACCGTTTCGCCACTCGCGATGTCGGTGAGGGCCTTTGTCGCTGCGGACACCTCGGTGACCGTGGTCTGCGGCGTCAGGAGCACGATCCGCGAGCCGGTGGCCGTTGTGATCGTCATCTGGTTGGTCGAGACGGAGCCGACGGTCCCCGAGGCACCGCCGGCGAAGCCGCCGCCGTTCCGTGGCCGGCCGGATGCCCCGGGTCCGAAGAAGCCGCCGTTTCCATTGACGCCGGTGTCGCCCCGCGTGGGCGTTGCGGTCAGGTTCGCCGCCGCGTAGCCGACGCCGAACGACGCGATCGCCAGCACCAGTCCGCCGACGGCCGGCAAGAGGAAGCGCCTGGCGCCTGGCTTCGATTTGGCGGGCCGGATCGGCACACTGCCTGGATCGAACGGTGCCGGCTGGTCGACCGGACCTGACATGGGATCTGCCTCCTGGAGGGATTCGTGACCCGGACGCCGGGTCGAGCGGCCATGGCCGAGCTATTCGGTCCGCAGCGCGACGATTGGCTGGAGCCCGGCGGCGCGACGCGCCGGATAGAACCCAAAGATGAGCCCGACGGCCGCGCTGACGCCGATGGCAACGAGCAAGGAGATCGGGGTGACCGTCGCCGGGACGCTCGTGAGGTTGGCGATGGCCACGGAAACGAGGATCCCGATCGCGGCTCCGACGAGCCCTCCGATCGAAGTCAGGGCGACCGCCTCGATGAGGAACTGGCCGAGGATGTCCCGACGTCGCGCCCCGAGTGCCTTGCGCAGCCCGATCTCGCGAGTTCGCTCGGTCACCGAGACCAGCATGATGTTCATGATTCCGATCCCGCCGACGATCAGGCTGATGCTCCCGATCGCCGCGAGCAGCACCGTGAACGTCGAGGACGCCGACGTCGCCGCTGACAAGAGGTCCTGCTGTGTCTGGACGGCGAAGTCGGCCTGGGTCGGATCGGTGATGTGGTGGGTCCCCAGCAGGACCTGTGTGGCCTCGGTTTCGGCGTTGGTCATCGCGTCCTGGCTCACGGCGCTGATCGCGATCGTGCTGACGTTGGTGCGACCGAAGATCCGCTGGGCGGCGGTCGTGACCGGCACCACGACCTGGTCGTCCTGATTGAAGAACCCGCCGGCAGTGCCTTTGGCAGCGAGCACGCCGACGACCTGGAGGCGAACCGTGCGGATCGGAGCGTTCCGGCCACCTGACGAGAAGCTGAGGCTGAGATACTGGCCAACCGGCTCACCGCCATTGAACAGGTTGCTCGCTGTCGTCGCGCCGATGACCGCAACTGGAGCATTGGAGTTGACATCGTTCTGGGTGAAGAACGCGCCGTCGGCGATTGACCAGTTGCGAACCGTCAGGTAATCCGGCGTCGTTCCGGTAACCGTCGTGTTCGTGTTCTGGCCGCCGACAACGACCTGGGCGCGACCCGTGAGCTCCGGCTCGATCGCGGCCGCGTCCGGCACGGCGCCGGCTGCCTGCAGGGCCGTGACGTCGTCGAGCGTCAGGGTGGTGGCCGCTCCGCCCGCGCCGCGGGCCAGTCCGGTGGAAACGCCGCCAGGAGAGACGAGGACGAGGTTCGTGCCGAGGCCGTTCAACGTGTTGGAGATGGACGCGGAAGCGCCCTCGCCGACGGACACCATCCCGATCACCGCAGCGACGCCGACGAGGATCCCGAGGATCGTCAGGGCAGCTCGAAGCTTGTTCGCGGCAGTGGCGACGAGCGCGGTGCGAATCGTCTCGCTGATCGGCATGTCAGTTCGCGCCGCCGGTCGTCGGGTCGGGCCGAGCCCAGGCCACATGCGCGGCCGTGGTCAACGGTACGGTTGGTGCGGCTGCCGCGGCCGCGGGCACGGAATCGGTCGGCGTGTCGATGACGATCCGGCCGTCGAGCAGGTGGATCTGACGCCGGGCGAGGGCGGCAACCCGAGGATCATGGGTGACCACGATCACGGTCCGACCGAGCGCATTGAGCTGGCCGAACAACCGCAGGATCGCAGCCCCTGTCGCCGAATCGAGGCTGCCGGTCGGCTCGTCGGCGAGCAGGATCGCCGGGTCGGTGACCAGCGCGCGAGCGATCGCGACGCGCTGCTGTTCACCGCCCGAGAGCTGGTTCGGCCGGTGGCCGGCGCGATCGGCCAGGCCGACCGCCTTCAGGGCGGCCAGGGCCTTCCTCCGACGCTGCGTATCGCCCCGATACGCCAGCGGCAGCGCGACGTTGTCGACCGCCGAGGTCCGGGCCAGCAGGTTCCACTGCTGGAACACGAAGCCGACATAGCGATTGCGGACGCGGGCGAGCGCGTCGTCGCGGAGCTCCGACACATCGACGCCGGCGAGCACGTAGCGGCCATAGTCGGCAACGTCGAGGCAGCCGACGAGGTTCATCAGCGTGCTCTTGCCCGAGCCAGACGGGCCGACGATCGCGACGTACTCGCCTCTCTCGATCCTGACGTTGACCCCACGAAGGGCGTACACGGCCGTGGCTCCACCGGCCCCCAGCGAGCCGTCCGCGCTTCCGTACCGCTTGACGATGTTCTCCATCGAGACGAGTGGCGCCTGCGGCGCCGGAGGTTCAGCCACCACCGCCGAGCACCACGCCACCACCACCCGGGAAGAACCGGCCGTTGCCGCCGGTGCGATTCGTCGTGGAGTTCGATTGGACCGATTCGACGACGGTCTCGCCGCCACTCAGGCCGGTGAGAATCTGCGTCTCCGATCCGTTGCTGATTCCGGTCGTCACCGGCACGTTCGTCTCGGTCTTGCCATCCGCGCTCAGGATCGTGACGACCTGCTGGCCTCCAACGGTCTTCACCGCGAGACTCGGCACCAGAACCGCGGAGTCTGCCCGGTCCGTGACGACGGCCGCTGTCGCGCTCATCCCCACGAGCAGGGCCGGATTCGACCCGGTGACGCACACGATGACCGCGAAGCTCGCGACGCCGGAGATCTGCGTGCCGACCTTGCTCAGCGAGCAGATCGACCCAACGACCGTATCGCTGCCGAGACCGGTGGCTGTGATCGTGGCCGCCTGGCCCATCTTCAGGGTCGAGATATCGGTCTCGGACGCTTCGCCGGCGATCTGAAGCTTCGTGAGGTCCATGACCTCGATCTGTCCGGTCGTGCTCGACGAGCTGGAGCTCGAGCTCGCACTGCTCGACGCACTCACTGACTGGCCGACGGTCAGGTTCACGGCGGTCACCGTCCCCGCGATCGGGGAGGTGATCGTCGGACCCGTGTCCTGGAGATTCGTCACGGTCTCCTGGGCCTGCGCGACGGCCGCCTTGTCGGCGGCGATCTGAGCCGCGGTCGCAGGCGCGACCTTCTGGTCGTAGCTGTCCTTGGCGGACGTCAGGTTCAGGCTCGCCGAGGCCACCTGGTTCTCGGCCTGGTGGAGCGAGATCGTCGCGTTGAGCTCGGTCGCGCTCAGCGCCGTTGTCGCACTCGCGACCGCGGCCTGGTCCTTGGCGATCTGGGGGTCCCCCGCGGGGAGGGTGCTCTCGTCGGAGGCCAGGGTCGCCTTTGCGGCCGCAAGGACCGCCTTTGCCTGATCGATCGACTCGGTGTTCTTGGCCTCCGTGTCCGACAGCGACTGCCGAGCGGTGGTGAGCTGGAGCCTGGCTTGGCTCACCGAGTCCCTCGCGGACGCAATCGCGCTGGCCGTCGGCCCGGCGGCATCCGTCGACTCCTTGGCCTGAGCCGCGGTGAGATTCGCCTGAGCGGTCTCGAGTTGGACGTCATAGGCGGAAGGATCGACTGCGGCGAGGATCTCACCCTGGGTCACAGCGTCCCCGACGGCGACGTTCACGGCGGTCACCGTCCCGGTCGTGCCGAACGACAGCTCCTTGACGGTCGACGAGGCTACGGTTCCGGAGATGCTGACGCTGCTGACGATGGTCCCGGTGGTCGCGGTGCCGGTCACGAGTCGCACGGTCGGACTCGAGAACGGATTGACGAACCAGACGATCGCTGCGGCGATGGCGAGGAGCACGAGGAGGACGAGAAGCCATCGGAATCGTCGGAGCCGGCTTCGCGGGACCGCGATCTCTGCCTCTTCGAACTGGAGGTCGCCTGTCCAGCTCGGCGGCTCAGCTGCCTCGACCATGCTTGCTGCCTCGTTCTTCCCCGGCACTGCATCGCGCGGCGCTCGCCGCGACGGAGAGGAGCATGCGCCGCTCACATGAGAGAACGCTGACAAGGACGCCTGAGATCGGGCGTATCGTTGGGGAAGTGTCAGAGCGAGCCATGCCGAAGTTCGAGAAGTCCTCGCCGGAACTCGTCGCCCGATTCAACGCGACGCTCGACGACGCGGCCGGGCCCGACGTCGTGCGGCGCCAGATGTTCGGCTACCCGTGCGCCTGGATCAACGGCAACATGGCGACCGGGCTCTTCGCCCAGGACTGGTGGGTGAACGTCGCCGACCCCGATCGGGAGTCGCTCCTCGGGATGCCGGGCGGCCACCAGTTCGAGGTCATGCCCGGCAAGGCGATGGGCCGCTACGTGGTGATGCCGGCCGACCTGGTCGCCGACGACAGCCGGCTGCACGCCTGGATCGACAGGGCGCTCGACTTCACCCGCACGCTGCCGCCGAAGCGGAAATAGCTACCCGCCGGCTGACGGCCTCGTCATCGCCGACGGGTCGATCGCGGCGTCGAACTCGTCGGGGCTGAGGTAGCCGAGGGTCAGCGCGGCTTCCCGGAGCGTCGTGCCCTCGTGGTGGGCCTTCTTCGCGATCTCGGCCGCCTTGTCGTAGCCGAGCCTCGGGGCCAGGGCCGTCACGAGCATGAGGGAATTGCCGAGGTGGTCGGCGATGCGCGCCCGGTCGGCCTGGAGGCCCTCGACGGCGAACTCCCGGAAGCTGCGGCAACCGTCCGAGAGCAGGCGGATCTCGTGGAGCAGGTCGTGGGCGATGACCGGCTTGAACACGTTCAGCTCGAAGTTGCCCTGCGAGCCGGCGATCCCGATCGCGGTGTCATAGCCGATGACCTGGACGGCGACCATCGTGAGCATCTCGCTCTGGGTCGGGTTTACCTTGCCCGGCATGATCGACGAGCCCGGCTCGTTCTCCGGCAGGACGAGCTCGCCGAGGCCCGCCCGGGGCCCCGAGGCGAGCCATCGGATGTCGTTGGCGATCTTCATCAGGCTCGTCGCCAGCGTCTTCAGGGCGCCCGACGCGAAGACCGTCGCCTCCTGCCCGGCGAGAGCGGCGAACTTGTTGGGCGCCGAGACGAATGGCAGGCCGGTGAGCTCGGCGATTCGGCGAGCGACCCGCTCCGCGAACTCGGGGTGCGAGTTCAGCCCGGTACCCACGGCGGTCCCGCCGAGGGCGATCTCGTACAGGCCCGGCAGGGTGGCCTCGATCCGGGCGACGTCGCCGTCGAGCTGGGCGACGTAGCCGCTGAACTCCTGGCCGAGGGTCAGCGGCACGGCATCCTGGAGGTGGGTCCGGCCGATCTTCACGATGTCGGCGAACTCACGGGCCTTGGCGTCGAGGGCATCGCGCAGTCTCCGCACCGCGGGCAGCAGGGGGTCGTCGAGGGCCATCGCGACGGCCATGTGGAGCGCCGTCGGGAACGTGTCGTTCGATGACTGGCTGCGGTTCACGTCGTCGTTCGGGTGGATCGGCTGCTTGCCGCCTCGGGCGCCGCCCGCCAGCTCGTTCGCCCGGCCGGCGATGACCTCGTTCACGTTCATGTTCGATTGGGTGCCGGAGCCGGTCTGCCAGACGCGGAGCGGGAACTCCCCGGCGAGCTGTCCGGCGGCGACCTCGTCCGCGACCCGGACGATGAGGTCGCGCTTGGCCGCCGGCAGCAGCCCCAGATCGGCGTTCACCTCGGCGGCGGCCCGCTTCAGGATGCCGAACGCCCGGATGATCTCGACCGGCATCGTGTCGGCGGCGATGTCGAAGTGGTGCAGCGACCGCTGGGTCTGGGCACCCCAGTAGTGATCGGCCGGCACGTCGATGGCGCCCATCGAGTCGGTCTCGCTCCGGGTGCCAGTTCCCGGCCGGGCCTCCGTCGTCGTCACCCTGCCAGTATCGTCCCGCGGCTCAGACCACGTGCGTCTCGACGAGCGCCTGGCCGGCGGCGAACCGCTCGAGCCGGAGCGGCCGGACGTCGAGGGTGGGCGTCACGCCGGTGGCAAACTCCGCGAGGATCTTGCCAACGATCGGCCCGTGCTGGAAGCCGTGACCACTGAACCCGGCGGCCAGCAGCAGGCCGGCGAGGCCCTCGACCGGCCCGAGGATCGCATCGCGGTCGGGCGACATCTCGTACAGGCCCGTCCACGTGTGGGCGAGGGCCGCGCGCTCCAGCGCCGGCAGCAGGCCGATGGCGTAGGGCAGCAGCTCGTCCGCGACGAAGCGGTCGTCGTTGGCCGTGTCGAAGCTGACCCTCGGCTCGCGCGGCGTGACGCTCATCAGCAGGCCGTCGCCCTCGCGATGGAAGAAGAACATGTTCGCCGTGTCGATCACGAGCGTCCGCCGCCCCGGCCGGCCGGGGAACGGCGTCGTGACCACGAGCTGTCGGGGCTCCGGCGTCACCGGCAGCGACACGCCGCACGTGGCGGCCAGCGCCGGCGCCCAGACACCGGCCGCCAGGACCACGATCGGGGCGTCGATCGAGCCATCGTCCGTCTCGATGCCCACCACCCGGCTGCCGTCTCGCGAGGTGCGGATCGCGGACACGGACGTGCCCGTCCGGAGCCCGGCCCCGGCCCGGCGGGCGAGCGTCGCGTAGCCGTTGACGAGGCCGGACGGATCCGCGATCCCGTCGTCCGGACCGAAGGTCGCGCCGACGACCCCGTCGACGACCAGGCCCGGCACGAGGTCCCCTGCCGCTCCGGCATCCAGCAGCTCGACCCGGGCCCCGACCCGCCGCTGCATCTCGGCACCCGCCCGATAGGCGGCCCAGGAGGCCTCGTCCCGGACCAGGAAGAGATACCCGTCAACGTGCACGTCGAGCGGCAGGCCGTGCGTCGCGCTGAACTCCCGGATCATCCGGACGCTCTCGAGCGACAGCCGGACGTTCACCTCGCTCGAGAACTGGTGGCGGAACCCGCCGGCGCAGCGGCCGGTCGAGCCCAGCCCGACGCTCGCCTCGCGCTCGAAGAGAACGGTCGAGAGGCCGCGCTCGGCGAGGTGCCAGGCCGTGCTCAGGCCCATGATCCCGCCGACGACGACGACTGCGTCGGCGGTTCGCAGCCGCTCCTCGGGCATGGCCGGATCGTAGCCTGCGCGACCCCGGAACCGAGCGCCTACCCTGTGGCCCGATGCGTTCCCTGCTGCTCTGGATGGCCCGCAATCGATGGCTGCGGGACCATCTCCCGCGGCTGTGGTTCGCCCGCCGCGCCGTGCGGCGGTTCATGCCCGGCGAGGACGTCGGGAACGCGCTGACCGCCGCGGTCGGCTTCCAGATCGAGGGCATCGCGACGCTCTTCACCCGGCTCGGCGAGAACCTCGAGGCGATCGGCGACGCCGACGGCGTCGCGAACCACTACGACGGCGTCCTCGACGAGATCGCCGAGCGGAAGCTCGACGGCGAGGTGAGCGTCAAGCTCACCCAGCTTGGCTACGACCTCGACCGGGAGCGTGCGCTCGAGCACGTGTCCGAGCTGGCGACGCGGGCCGCCGGCAACGGCAAGACCCTCTGGATCGACATGGAGGGGAGCGCCTACACCGAGGGCACGATCGCCTTCTACGAGCGGCTCAAGGTCGACCACCCGAACACCGGGCTCTGCCTCCAGGCGTATCTCCGCCGCACCGCCGCGGACATCCAGCGCCTCCTGCCGATCGATCCCGCGATCCGGCTCGTGAAGGGTGCGTACGCCGAGCCGGCGACCCTCGCCTACGGCAGCCGCCACGACGTCGATGCGAACTACCTCGCCCTGTCCGTGGCGATGCTCGAGGCGATGCGGGCCGCCTCGAAGATCCGGATCGGCCTCGGGACGCACGACGTCCGATTGATCGAGCAGGTCGCCCAGCACGCGGCCGCGCTCGGCCTGCCGAAGACATCGTTCGAGGTCCAGATGCTGTACGGCATCCGGATGGACCAGCAACGTCGGCTGGCTCGCGATGGCTATCTCGTCCGCGACCTCATCGCCTATGGCGAGGCCTGGTATCCGTGGTACATGCGAAGGCTCGCGGAACGGCCCGCAAATGTGTTGTTCGCGTTGCGCCAAGTGATCGGCTGAGATGTAGCATTCCGGGACCAGTCGTCAGCGCGCGCCTCGCCGGACGTGCAACGAGGAGGCCCCCATCGTGCGAATCAAAGATGCAAAGCCGGAGGAGCTTGCGCCAAAGCCGCGCAAGCCGAAGGTGATGAGCCCGCGTCAGCTGGCGATCCAGCAACGGGAGCGGGCGGTCGAGAAGGTGCTCAACGAGCTGGGCGCGGGGCCCGCCTCGGCGATCAAGAAGATCGAGCTCGAGGAGGGCGAGAAGCTCGTGACGATCCGGGCCGCGATCGCGAAGCAGATCCGGACATCGGGGAGCTCCGTCCGCCTCGGCGTCCGCAACGGCGCGATCTACCTGAGCCGGTCGGCGATCCCCGGTCGCCGCGGCGGCCGACCGCGCAAGAACCCCTGATCGTTACGCGAGTTTTCGCGTCGCGCTGAGCGACGCGCGCTCAACTCCCAGCGCTCGCGGGCGCTTTCGCGGGCACGTGCCGGTAAAACTCCAGGGGCTCCGGTGAGAGGGGCGTGTCGCCGCGGATGAGATCCGCGGCCTTTTCCGCGACCATCATCACCGGCGAGTAGATGTTCGCGTTGGTGATGCGCGGGAAGACCGACGCGTCGACGACGCGCAACCCGTCGACGCCGTGGACGCCCATCGTGGCCGGGTCGACGACCGCCATCGGGTCAGCGGCCGCGCCGAGCCTCGCGGTGCAGGACGGATGGAGCGCGGTCTCGCCGTCGCGGCCGACCCAGTCGAGCACCTGCTCCGGCGTCGAGACGTCCGGTCCCGGTGACGTCTCGCCGTCGTCGTACGGCGCGAGGGCCGGCTGGCCGAGGATGCGCCGGGCGACCTCGAGCGCCTCGACCCATTCGCGGCGGTCCTGGTCGGTCGAGAGGTAGTTGAACCGCAGCGCCGGATGGACCGTCGGGTCCGCCGAGGTGACCCGGACCGAGCCCCGGGCATCGGAGTACATCGGCCCGACGTGCACCTGGTAGCCATGGCCACCCGTCGGGCCCGAGCCGTCGTACCGGATCGCGAGCGGCAGGAAGTGGAACATCAGGTTCGGGTACGGCACGTCGTCGTTGCCGCGGACGAAGCCGCCGGCCTCGAAGTGGTTCGTTGCGCCGGGACCGCGCCGGAGGAAGAGCCACTGGAAGCCGATCCACGGCCGTCGCCAGGACTGGAGCGCCGGCTGCATCGAGACCGGGATCCGGCTGCGATGCTGGACGTAGACCTCGAGATGGTCCTGGAGGTTGGCGCCCACGCCCGGCAGCGCGGCCATGACGTCGATCCCGAGGCCTCGCAGGTGCTCCGGGTCGCCGATGCCCGCAAGCTGCAGGAGCTGCGGCGTGTTGATCGAGCCGCCGCACAGGATGACCTCGCCCGCATCGACGGCATGCGCTGACCCGCCGCCCGGCCCGGTCCGGTAGTCGACCCCGGTCACCCGGGGTCGAGCGTGCTGCCCGTTCCCGGCGGCGTTGCCCCGGAGCCCGGTGACGAAGGCGCCGGTCCGGACCGAGAGGTTCGGGCGGCCCATGACCGGGTGGAGATACGCCCGCGCGGCCGAGATCCGGCGGCCGCGCCGGATGTTCCGGTCGAAGAGGGCGAATCCCTCCTGGCGGTAGCCGTTGACGTCGGCGGTCCGCTCGTAGCCCGCCTGCACGGCCGCGTCGAGCATCGCCCCGAACAGCTCGTTGGTCGCCGGCCCGCGCTCCAGGGGGAGCGGTCCGCCGTGGCCGCGCCAAGGGTCGTCGGGGGCGGCCGCGAGGCAGTCCTCCAGCCGCTTGAAGTACGGCAGGCAGTGGGCGTAGTCCCACGTCTCCATGCCGGGCGCGGACGCCCAGCCGTCGTAGTCGAGCGGGTTGCCGCGCTGGAAGATCATCCCGTTGATCGAGGACGACCCGCCGAGGACCTTGCCCCGGGCGTGGTAGATCCGCCGGCCATGCATGTACGGCTCGGGCTCCGACTCGTAGCCCCAGTCCCAGAACCGGTTGCCGATCGGCAGCGCCAGGGCGGCCGGCATATGGACGAACACGTCGAAGCGCCAGTCGGGACGGCCGGCTTCGAGGACGAGGACGCTGGTGCCGGGATCCTCGGACAGGCGGCTGGCAAGGGCGCAGCCGGCCGATCCCCCGCCGACGATCACGACGTCGAAGCGCTCCTCGGCCATCGACCGATGCTAGACGGTCGGTGTCCCCCCGAGCACCACCCAGACGAGCAGCCGATGGCGGCCCGGCCCGTCGGCGTCCGCGACGAGCCTGTACTCGAGCTCCCGGGGCCGCCCGTCGGCGAAGTTGAACCGGACCGTCGACGTGATCGTCCGGCGCCGCACGAACTCCTCCCACAGCTGGCCGATGTCCTCGCGGATCGTGGGGTCCCCGGGGTTCGTGAACTCCTCGATCTGGCGACCGAGGATGTGGCGCGCTGGGAGCTCGACGATGGCCGAGAGGGACGGGCTGACCTCGATGAACCGGCGCTCGTCGTCGACGACCGCCCAGGCCTCCGCCGGCCGGTCGGGCGAGAGCGACTCGCCGACCGCCGACGTCCGGAAGGCGTACCAGATGGGCGGCCCCTCGCCATGGCGGGCAAGATCGTGCTGGGCGCTGACGATCGCGGCCGGATAGCGGGCTCGCAGCGAGCGCTGGAGCTCCTCGGTCGTGGCCCCGCCGCCGAGCGACGCCAGGGCCGCCCGTGCGAAGCGGCCGAACTCGCGGTCCTTCGATGGGAAGGTCCGGAGCCGGATGTCCACGGGGTCAGGATAGGCAGCGCCGATCGGCGCTCGCCTGGTACTTCGGGGGCAGGACCTTCGTCCTACGCGTGGCGGAAGTGGAGCTGGAACTCCATGACCCCGTGATCGTCGACTGACAGCACGTGGAACGAGGTCGGGGCCTCGATCCCGAAGTCGGCGAACTGGATCTGGAGCGAGCCGTCGACGGTGACGATCCCGCTCGACAGCGTCGCGGACACCGCGATCTGGACCGACTTCGTGACGCCGTGGAGCGTCAGGTCACCGGTCGCGGTCGCCGAGATCGTCTGGCCGTCCGCGGGCAGCGACCCGAGGTCGATGGGCTGGGTCAGCTTGAACTCCGCGGTCGGGAACTGGTCGGTCTGGATGCCCTGCCGGCCGAGCTGGCCGTCGCGCTGCGGGTCGTCGCTGGCCAGGGTGGTCAGGTCGGCGGTGACGTCGACGGCCGTGATCTGCGTGCCGCTCAGGGTCAGCGTGCCGGTCACGCTGGAGGTCCGCCCGACCGCCGTGTTGCCGCCGATCCCGGCGAGCTGCTCCTGGACGCGATAGCCGACGAAGGTCTCGGAGTTGTCGGCCGTCGACCCGATCGAGTCGTCGACGTTCCACGTGCCGGCCAGCGCGCCGGTCGTCCCACCGCCCGGGCTCGCCGGCCCGCCGTCGTTCGTCGCGCTGCCGCCGCCGTTGCCGACCCCGGACGCGATCGCCACCGGCGGTGGACCGGCAGGCCGCAGGAACACGTACCAGAGCCCATAGGCGCCGCCGACCGCGAGCCCGACCACGATGACGGCGAGGACGACGAGGGCCGGATGGCGCCGAGGCATGCGCGCCGACCTACGTGGCGGGTGCGGCCGTGGCCGGCAGGCGGACCGTGAAGAGGGCGCCGCCGGCTTCCGGGCTGGCGGCCTCAACGGAGCCCCCGTGGCGCTCGGCGATCCAGCGGGCGATCGCCAGGCCCAGGCCCGTGCCACCGGCCGGGGCCCCGGGCGCCCGCCAGAAGCGGTCGAAGATGTGGGGCAGGTCGGCGGGCCGGATGCCCGGGCCCTGGTCGGCGACCGTCAGGCTTGCCTCGTCCTCGAACGTCCGGACGGACACCCGGACCTCGCCACCCGACGGACTGTGGCGGATCGCGTTGTCGAGCAGGATCGTCACGAGCTGCCGGAGCCGGGCCGGGTCGCCGACGACCGCGACGGGCTCGGGGTCGACGACGAGCCGGACGCCACGGGCCTGGGCCGGGCCGGCGAGCGCCGCGGCGGCCTCACCGGCGACGTCGTCGAGCTGGAGCGGCACGCGGTCAAGCGTCACGGCGCCGGAGTCGGATCGGGCGAGGAGCAGCAGGTCGTCGACCATCGACGTCAGGTGGCTGACCTCGGCATCGATGTCCTCGAGCGCCTCACCGACGCTCGACACCGGCTCGGCTGCGTGCCGGCGGAGGTGCTCGACGGAGCTCCGGATCACGGTCAGCGGCGTCCGCAGCTCGTGGCTGGCGTCGGCCGCGAACTCGCGTTGCCGGCGCAGCGCGGTCCGTTGCGCGGTCAGCGAGTCGCGGATCGGGACGAGCGCGCGGCGGGCATAGAGCCAGCCGAACCCGGCCGCCACGATGACCATCACGAAGCCGCCCAGCAGCAGGACGACGAGCAGCGACTGGAGGGTCTGGGCCTCCGTCGAGCGATCCTGGACGACCTCGATGTAGACAGGGGCCGTGGCGGACACGCCGAGGACCGTCGCGACGTCGGACGAGACCGTCGTCGCCTCGGTGTAGACGCGGACGGGAACGTCGACGGCGGTCGTGGCGCCCGGGCTCGTGAACGAGGCGGTCACGTCGCGGATGTCCGGCGACGCGCCAGGGGTCGTGGACAGCGCGGTCGTGATCGGCAGTCCCTCGGGCGCGGCGAACTCGCGCGGGCCGGCGAGGAGCTTGCCGTCGCCCGAGACGAGCATCACGAACGTGCCGGCCGTCCCGCCGCCGAACGCGATCCCGGTCGGCAGGTTATCCGGGCCCGGCCCGGGCCCCTGCCGGCCGCTCTCGACGACGCGCGCGGTGGAGTCGGCACGCTGCTGGAGCTGGGCGATCGACGCGGACGACAGGGAGTTCTCGACGCTGGCGTAGAGGACCCCGGCCAGGACGACGAGGAGCAGGAGGGTGGAGCCGCCGCTGAACAGGACGAGGCGCCAGCGGACGCGGCGGACCAGCCGGGCATCCTCCTCGACCGATCCGGCGTCGATCGAGTCGGGCGAGGGGCTCTCCGGTGGGGCCAGCTCGGGCGCGGCCTCGGCCGGCAGATCAGGCATCGGCCATCCGGTAGCCGACGCCGCGGACCGTCTCGATCCACCGGCCGGCCGAGCCCAGCTTCGTCCGGAGGTAATGGACGTACGCGTCCACGGCGTTCGGGGTCACGGCCACGCTGAAGGGCCAGGCCTGGTCGAGCAGCTGGTCGCGGCTCAGGCTCTGGCCGGGATGCCGGAGCAGGCACTCCAGCAGAGAGAACTCGCGCGGCGACAGCTCGACGGTCCGGCCGTCCACCGTGACCCGGCGAAGCTTCTCGTCGAGCCGGATCGGCCCGACCTCGATGACGGGATCGGCGCGCCGTGGACCCGGCTCGGCCCGCCGGGCGAGCGCCCGCAGCCGGGCTGACAGCTCCTCGAACGCGAACGGCTTGACGAGGTAGTCGTCGGCTCCCGCGTCCAGCCCGGTGACCCGGTCATTGACGGTGTCCCGCGCGGTGAGCATCAGGATCGCGAGCTCGCGACCCGAGCGCCGGATGCGCTTCGCGACCTCGAGCCCGGAGATGTCCGGCAACCCGATGTCGAGGATGACGGCTTCGATCCCGGCCGCGGATTCGGCCAGCTCGAGGCCCGTTTCGCCGTCGTTCGCGACCTCGACGAGATGGCGGTCGTCCTCGAGGAGCCGCCGCAGGACGCGGGCGAGGCGCTCGTCATCCTCGACGAGGAGGAGGTGCATGGCTGATCGGCTCCCGGCTTACTGCGGCACGATCGTGATGTCGCTCGCCGACGGCCCGCCGGTCCCGGTCTGGCCCGTCGTCGGGGCGCGCACGTTCAGGCGGACGATCACGGTGCCGCCGGTCTGCACGTCCCCGGCCGTGGCGGTCGCCTGCTGATGGTAGGTCGTGGTGCTGTCGAGGGCGATCGTGACCGACTGGCCGCCGGCCGTCTGGACCGTGATCGACGTCGGGCTGATCGCGGTCACGGTGCCCTGGATCGAGGCCCCGCCACCGAACGCGCCCGTGCGGCCGATGCCGGCGCCCGGGACTGCCCCGTTCCCGCCGAAGCCACCCGGGAACTCGCCGCCGGCGAACACCCGGCCCGCGCCATTGCGACCGTTGGCGCCCGCGGCGGCCGCCTGGGGTGCCGTCATCCGGCCCGCGGCGAAGGCCACGCCACCGATGGCGACGGCCAGGGCGAGGCCGAGCGCGACGTTGACCCACCGGACGACGCGAACCGATGTCGGAGAGGTGGTCAGTCCCGACCCTGGCACGCCGGACGGTGTCGGCTCCGGGGGAACCGGCAAGAACGCGCCAACCGGGTCTGCGTCCGTCGCGGGGGCCCGCGGTGGCAGGGTCATGCTGGGCTCATTGGATGTGGGTCAGGCCGCGCTGCCCGTCTGGGCCAGGTGGATGAGATCGCTCGCGGCGGAGATCGGGATCGCGAAGCCGAGACCCTCGGCGCTCGTCGCGACCGCCGTGTCGATGCCGACCACGGCGCCCGTAATATCGAGCAGCGGGCCGCCGCTGTTGCCCGGGTTGATCGCCGCATCGGTCTGGATGAGGCCATTGAGGGTCACCGGCCGATGCGTGGTGTCGTCGGTGACGGTGATCTGCCGGTTCAGCCCGGAGACGATGCCCTTCGTGACCGTCTCGGTGTACGTGCCCAGCGGGCTGCCGATCGCGATCGCGGTCTGGCCCACCTGGATGCCGTCGGAGCTGCCGATCGTCGCGGCGGCGAGACCCGTCGCGTCGACCTTCACGAGCGCGAGGTCGGTCGTGTCGGAGGTCTTCACGACCGTCGCGGGCAGCTGCTGCCCATCGAGGAGCGTGACCGTGAACGACGTGCCGCCCTCGACCACGTGGCGATTCGTGAGGATGTAGCCGTCGCTGGTCAGGATCACGCCCGAGCCGACGCCCGTCGTCGGGACGTTGAACGGCGACAGGCCGTCGCCCGACAGCCCGGTGACGGTGATCGTCACGACCGATGCCTTGGCCTTCGCGACCACCGCGGTGATGTCCTCGGCGACGGCCGGCGCGGGGCTGCCAGCGGCGGCGGTCGGAGCGCCGGCCCCGGTCGTGACCGCGTTCGCGGTCCCGGTGGGGGCGGCGGCGATCTGGTGCTCGACGATGGCCGCGGTCCCGGCCGAGGCAAGGACGGCGGAGAGCAGGCTGGTGACCAGGATGGTGCCGGCGAACCCCCGACCACGGCGAGGTGGCCGCGGGTTCGCCGGCGGGAACACCGGGTCGGCGAGCGAGGGAGGAGGAGCCAGCTCGTCGTCGGTGAGGATCGGGTCGGTGTTCACGCTGACGATGTAAGCCCCGGTGCGTGAGAAGTTCGTGAGATCGCGGGCTCGGTGACGGGATCTCGCCATTCGAGCGGCTGGACGATCGGATCGAGCCGCATGGTCCAGCCGAGGCGGCGGTCGGGCCACACCGCGAGCGCCCCGTACCCGGGCCGGGCGTCGACCCAGTCGAGCGCGCCGTCGCCCAGGATGAAGCCAGCGGTCGCGTACGCGTCGGCCCAGCCGAGGCTCGGGCCGACGACCGTCAGGCTGGCGAGGGCCGGGTCGCTGCCATCGTCCGGCGTCCGCGGATCCTGGATGTGGGCGCCGCGCTCGTACAGCCCGGACGTGGCGACGGCGAGGCCCCGGACCCGGAGGATCCTGACGACCTCTCGGTCGTCCTCGGGATCGCGGATGCCGACGCGCCAGCCCCCGCCGGAGCCGGGCTCGGCGTCGCCCCGAGAGAGGATGTCGCCACCGGCGTTCACGGCGAAGTGCCGGAGCCCCGCGTCGTCGAGGTGGCGGACGGCCTCCTCGACCGCCCAGCCCTTCACGAACCCGGATGGGTCCAGCCGGCCGTCGGCGCGATGGCCGCGCACGTCGAAGGCGCCGCCGCTGACCAGGCGCAGGTGGTCGCAGGCCGACAGGACGAATCGGACATCGTCGCTCGCCTCGGCCTCGTCGAGCCGGCCGTCCGAGATCCGGCTGATCTCGCTGTCGGCGATCCAGGGCGAGAAGACCTGCTCGTGGTGGGCGAGCTCGTCGAAGAAGGCGTCCAGGACCGGATCGACGCTCGCAGTCGACGCCGGGTCACGGACGTCGACCGTGACGACCGTGCCCATCAGGCGCTCGACCCGGACGACGCGCCCGGCCCCCTCGATCACACGCCGGCCTGGTCGAGGGCCGCCTGGAGCGACTGCTCGTAGGCGGTGCTCGTGTAGGTCGCGCCGGACACGAGGTTGATCTGGGCGCTCTGGGCGCTCAGGGCCTCGTTGGTCAGGATCGGCTCGGCGTAGGCCGAGATCATTCCCGAGCGCCCCCCGGATGGCAGGGCCAGCGCGGTGACCGAGGTGATCTTGCCGTTCGCGACGGTCACCTGGACCTGGACGTCGCCGTACCGGGTCTGGATGAGGGTGCCGGAAACGGTCTGCGTGCCGGCCGCGCCCGAGCCGGACGTGGCCGTGCCGCCGGACGCGGTCCGCCCGCCAGATGTGTTCGTGCCGCCGGAGCTGGAGCCCGTACCGGAGGTCGAACCCGTGCCTGTCTGGTCGCCGCCAGCCACGGTCGTCGAGTCGGGCGATTTGAAGCCCATGACGAGCGCCGCCCCGAGGAGCAGCGACGCCAGGGCCAGGCCGATGCGGGCGGTCAGCGCGTTCGCGGACATGGTCATCAGTACGCGAACCGCTCGGCATGGATCTGGCGCCGGCCGAGGCCGAGGCCGCGCAACGTCGCCTCGAGGCGATCCATCATCGGGACCGGCCCGCAGAGGTAGACGTCGCGGTCGCGGATGTCGGGCACGGTCTCTCGCAGGGCGCGGCCGGAGAGCGGGTCGCCGGGCATGTCGGCGGAGCCACGCCGGCCGACGAGGTAGTGGACCGTGATGCCGCGAAGCGAGGCCAGGGCATCGAGCTCTTCGCGGAAGACGACGTGCTTCGGCTCGCGGGCGCGATAGAGCAGCGTCATCTCGCCGGGCCCCGCCGGCAGCGACTCCACGAGGGCCCGAAGCGGGGCGATGCCGATCCCGCCGGCGATCAGCAGGACCCGGCGTCGCCGGCGCCGGGCACCCGTCATGACGCCGTAAGGACCCTCGACCCAGACGCGGGTCCCGGGTTCGAGCCGCTGGAGGGCGCGAGTGCCGTCGCCGAGCGCCTTGACCGTGATCCGCAGCCACTCGCCGTTCGGTGCCGAGGAGAGCGAGAACGGATGCCCGTGCCACCAGCTCGGGCCGGCGAGGAAGCGCCAGACGAAGTACTGGCCGGACCGGACCGCGAGCGTCTCGAGCCGCCGGCCGGTGACGTAGATCGAGGTCAGGCCGGGCCCTTCGCGGACGACCCGCGCCACCCGTAGCCCGTGGCGGAGGTTCAGGGCGATCGGCTGGCCGAATCGGAAGATCACGATCATCGCCACGGCGACCGCATACAGCCCGATCCAGTAGACGCGGGCGAGCGGGTCGTGCATGAAGTCGCTGCCCACGAGGAGCTGGTGCATGAAGCCCAGGGCGATCGCGGCGTAGGCGAGGAGGTGGAGCAGGAACCAGGCCTCGTACGAGAGGCTCGCCCGGGCCGCCCGCACCGAGCTGACGCCGATGGCCACGAACAGGACGCCGCCGATCGTCGCCGGCAGCACCCAGGCGTAGGTCGTGACGATCAGCACCGCCTCGTCGAGGATCCCGCGACCGTCGCCGAAAGCGTACCCGACGACCGTGAAGATGCCATGGGCGACGATGAGCCAGACGGTGCCGAACCCGAGCCAGCGGTGGGCCCAGGCCAGCCGGTCCATGCCGAACAGCTGGTCGAGCCACGGGCTCCGGGACATGAGGACGAGCTGGATCAGCGCGAGATACGCGGCGTAGAGCCCGGTCAGCTGGCCGATCGCGGTGAGGATCGCTCCGGGGGCGCCGAGATCGTCGAGACCACCGTGGCGAATCCACATCGCCGCGATGAGCAGGCCGTTGAGGGCCAGCACCCAGACGACGTCGGGCGCGACCACCGGCCAGGCGCGTGGCAGCGGCACACGTCGGCGGCGCGGCTGGGCCGGCTGCGGGGGCCGCGGAATCGCTCGGCTGGACAGCGTCATCCGGCCGCGCCCGCACAGTCGTACAGGCTGCCCTGGCTGGCGGACAGCGCGACCGGCTGGCACGTCGTCCGGACCCAGGCAAGCCGGTTCGCGCCGTCGAGCGACGCGCCGGGACCGATACCGTTCGGACCGTTGCCGACGAGGACGTAGCGCAGCTCGCCGCTCCGGATGAGCGCCTTGAGCTGATCGAGGGTCGGGGCCGCGTCGCTGCCCGTGAAGCCGCCCATCGCCATGACCGGCTCGCCGGTCGCGAGCTGGATCCCAGCGGCGTCCGAGGCGCTCGTGACGGCCACGATCCAGCGGGCGTCGCCGCGATGGTCGACGAGATAGCGGCTGAGGTCGTCCTCGCGCGCGAGCACCGAGGCACCGGGGCCGCGGACCTGCCCCGCGGCGGCCGGCCCGGCCTGCGGATCGCCGTCGGCGTAGGCGGTCCTCATCGTCTCCGCGGCATACGCGACGGGCGCAGCGAGCGTGGCGATGAGCGCGAAGGCGATGGCCGCGCGGGCGAAGGTCGGGCCGATCGAGTCGGGCGGGATCGCGACGAGGATCGCCGCCGCGACCGAGATCGCGACGATGCCGATCCCGAGCCCCGGGACGAAGCCCGGCGTACGGTCGAGGATCGCCCAGGCCGTGACGCCGGTCGCGAGGATCCCGGCGCCGAGGGACAGCCCGGCCAGGGTCGACGTCCGTCGGCGTTCCCAGAGGTCGACCGCCGCCGCGCCGACCAGTGCCGCGATCGCCGGGGCGAGGGCGACCGTGTAGTAGGAGTGGATGATCCCGGACATGAAGCTGAACACGAGGCCGTTCACCCCGAGCCAGGTGCCCCACAGCAGGTAGCCGGCCAGCCGCGCATCGGTCCGGTGGGAACGCCGGTGGATCAGCACGGCGACGGCGATCGACAGGACCGCGGCCGGTAGGAGCCAGGCGATCTGCCCCGCAAACAGGTTGTTGAAGAGCCGCAGGAGCCCGGGCTCGCCGCCGAAGCCGAAGCCGTTCCCGGGGCCCGGCCCGCCCGGGCCGCCGCCAGGACCGCCGGCGCCGGGGCCGCCGCCGAGGTTGGTCAGCCCGTCGAGGCCGGAGCTGAGCCCGGATCCGCCGGGCGTGTTGCCGAAGATCCGGCCGAGGCCGTCGTAGCCGAAGATCAGCTCCAGGACCGAGTTGTTCGTGCTGCCGCCGATGTACGGCCGGTCCGCGGCCGGGATCAGCTCGACGATCGCGACCCACCAGAAGCTCGACACGACGACGGTGACGCCGGCGGCGGCGAGCCCGCCGATGCGCCGCCAGATGGTTCCCGGGGCGGCCACGAGCCAGGTCAGGCCGAAGGCCGGCAGGACGAGCCAGGCCTGGAGGTACTTCGTCAGGAACCCGAGACCGATCAGGAACGCGGCGAGGAGCGCCCAGCGAATCGCGCCGCGCTCGAGACCGCGCCCGAGCGCCCAGGCGGCGCTGACGAGCAGGAGCGCGAGGATGGCGTCGGGGTTGTCGTACCGGAAGATCAGGACCGAGACTGGCATCAGGGCCATGAGGACGCCCGCCAGGACCGCCGCGGGCTGCCCGAACGAGCGCTTGACGGCCAGGTACAGCACGAGCACGGTCGCGACGCCGGCGAGCGCCTCGGGCAGGAGGATCGACCACGAGCTCAGCCCGAAGAGCCGGACCGAGAGGCCCATGAGGGCGGTCGCCAGCGGCGGCTTGTCGAGGGTGATGAAGCCGGAGCTGTCGAGGGCTCCGAAGAACATCGCCGACAGCGACCGGCTCGCAGCCTGGGCCGCCATCGAGTAGTACGTGTTGGCGTAGCCGGAGACCGTCAGGTTGAAGACGTAGAGCACACCGGACAGGGCCGCGAGCCCGGCCATCGACAGGCGATCGACGGAGGGTCGCGCGACGGCAAGGGGCAGCGGGGCGGCCAACGGCCCGACGTCAGGTCGGCGCACGGCGCGATCGGTCATCCTGGCCATCACAGCCGACGTTCATGAGAGTCGCCTGAGACGGAGGTTCCGGTCCGGCTCCCCGGACGTGCGGATTCCGGTCGACTCGGATCAGCCCTCCAGCGCCGCCTTGAGGCGCGAGAGGTTGGCCACCTCGGCATCCATCGTCGACTGGACGGCGCCCCCCATGAGCAGCTTCTTGATGCCGGTCAGCTCGGCCGCCAGCGAGAACGTCAGCTTCGTCCCGTCACCGGCCGCTCCGAGGCGGTATTCGCCCGTCGGCCGAACCGGTCCGGCGATCGCCTTGAATGCCAGGTGGCGCGGCGGCTCGTACGCGGTGATCTCGTAGTCGGCATCGATGCGGCGGCCACCGGGACCCTTCACGCCCTGGCGGTAGACCGCGCCGACGCCTTGGCCCGAGGCGTGGGCGATGTCGAGGACGCCCGGCCGCCACTTCGGGCCGTTGAGGCCGTCGGCGAGGTAGGCGAACACGTCGGCCGGGGCGCGGTTGATCGTGATGCTGTTCGAGGCGGATGACATGGCGCGGGCTCCTCTGGTGGATCGGGCCGGGATCGAGCGGGTCAGCCGCCGAGGCCGGCCAGGATGCGAAGCAGCGGGACGGCGGACCCGAGGGCATCGGCCAGGATCGCGGGCAGGTCCGGCGAGAAGGCCTCCCCGTCCGAGAGCCGCTTGCCGAACGTGACGTCCTTTAGGGTGAGCAGCGCGGCGTCGGGATGGTCCGGGGCGAACCCGGCGGGCATCCGCTTCGAGCGGTCGCCGCCGACCTCGCCGAAGTTCGCGACGAACGCCGGATCCTCGATCGCGGCATGGACCTGCTTCGGGTGGGCGTCGACCTCCTGGCGCCACGCGGCGAGGGGTCCGGGATCCGGGTGCCACATCCCGCCCCCGAGATAGATCTCGCCCGGCGCCAGGTGGAAGTACCCGCCGCCATGGTGGCCGCCCATCGGGACCGGCTCGCCCGTGGCCGTCCGCTCGACGTACGGGAAGCTGGCTCCGATATTGGTCTTGTACGGGGACTTGTCCTTCGAGAAGCGGACGTCGCGGTAGATCCGGAACGGCGACTTCGCGGGGTCGGCGGCCAGGGGGATCGCGCGCGACCGGAAGACGTCATCGAGGGCGACGCACAGGGCCTCGAGGGGCTGCTTGAGCAGTCGCTCGTAGTCGCCCTTCCGCGGCTGGAACCAGGCCCGCTCGTTGTGCTGGCTGAGCTCGGCCAGGAACTCCACCGCATCCGGTCGGAATCCGGTGAACGACGACACGATGACGGCCACGGCACGAGCCTCCAGCGAACGCGGCGGGCGAGACCCCAGATCCTAGGCCGGACCGGTCATCGCCGCGTGATGCGTCGAGGCGGATCGCGTCTCCAGCAGGCCGATGGCCAGGCAGGCCGGGCAGGCCGCCTCGGAGCAGGCTCCCGCGCTCGCCAGTGGCAGCGTGGGGTCGACCGCGGCACGCGACCGGCGGCGCCTCCGCAGCCAGGCCCAGCCGATCGCCCCGAGCAGCGCCAGGCCCACCACCACCACGACCCCGACCGCGGCCCCGCCGAGGAACCGGATGAGCTCCAGGGCCGGCGCACCGATGACGTACCCGAGCGCGAAGTGACCGCCGACGAAGACGCCGTTGCCGACCACAAGCCCGGCCAGGAACGACGGATACGGCAGCGCCGCCAGACCGCTCGCCGTGACCGCCCCGATCCGGAGGCCGGGCGTCGCCCGGGCCACCGCGACGCCCCGAGCGCCGCGCCGGCGGAGCCAGTCGGCGAGGCGGTCGAGCCGATCGCGCGACACGCCGACGCGCGCCACGAGGGCGAGGAGCGGCCGTCGAAGGGCGCCCCGCACGAGCAGGAACTGGAGGCTGCCGCCGAGGAAGCCCACGGCGAGGATGGCCGCCAGCTGCAGCGGTGCGGCGGACCCATTCGAGGCCGCGGCCACCCCCGCCGCGAGCACCAGGAGGTCGCCCGGGATCGGGATGGGGAGACCGGCTTCCTTCACGAACAGGAGCCCGAGGAGGCCGAGCAGCGGGGCGAGGTCCACGTCCGTGCTACGCGGCGTCGGGCTCGCCGGATGCGTCGGCGGCGGATGCGTCCGGCCCGGTCGGGGCGTTCACGGCCCGGTGGAGGCTCGCGTAGGAAGCAAGGAGCAGGCGCGCGACCTCGGGCCAGTACGCGAGCCCGGCGCCGGTCGGCCCGTGCGGATCGGCGGTCGCGCCGCGGTCCCGGACCTCGGCCGCCTCGCCGCGCAGCCGGCCGGCCTCGGCGACCGCGTCCTCGGGGAGGTCGTAGACCGCGCTGTAGAGCGCCGTGATCGCCTCACCGGCAGCCGCGCCTGCCGCCAGGCCGATCTCGCGTCGGACCACCCACCAACGGAGCTCGCGCCGGGCGACCTCGTCGATGTCGACGCTGGCCGGCAGGCCGAGCAGCCGGTAGCCGCGCGCGATCGGAGGTTCGTACCGGTCATAGCTACCGGCCGAGCGACCGAAGCGGACAGCCGCCCAGGCGAGCCAGAACGCGGCGCCGATCGCCCGAAGCCAGTCGACGCGGGCCTGCTCCCGATTGGCCCGAACGAGGAGCCGGAACAGCAGCGGGCCCTGCCGACGGTAGTAGGCCTTCCACATCCCGAGCTCGAGCCGGGCGAGCCGGTCCGGATCGAAGTCGCGCCCCCAGCCCCTGGTGCCGGCCGTCACGGGGCCAGTCTGACGCATGGGCCTCCCGCAGGGCGGACAGAATGGACCGATGCGCCTCTCGAACGCCGAGGCCCGCCGTCGTGCCCTGACCGCCGACCACGGCGTCCTCGCCACCATCGGCTTCGACGGTGCACCGGACCTCGTGCCCGCCTGCTTCGTCATCGACGGCGACCTGCTGGCGATCCCCGTCGACACCGTGAAACCGAAGGCGTCAACGAGCCTGGGCCGCAGCCGCAACCTGGACCGCGATCCGCGGGCCACCTTCCTCGTCGAGCGTTGGGACCCGGCCGATTGGTCCCGCCTCTGGTGGGTCCGCCTGGAGCTCGAGCGGATCGAGCCGCCGGGGCCCACGGTCGCCGCCCTGGCGGCGAGCCTCGCCGGCCGCTACCCGCAATACCGCGAGCAACCCTTCGCGGCGCTGCTGGTGTTGCGGATCGTCGACCTGGCCGGCTGGAGCGCGACCTGACCGAACCGTCCCGATCCTGACCGGACCGGCGGCGACGTTGCCGCCGATCACCGGCGGATGGTCCGGGGACGGATGATCCTTGCGTCCGGGGGTATTCTTCCGGCCACGTTGCCCGGGCCCGGACGCCCGGCAGGTCGGGGGGTTCGAGAGGCACATGTCCCTGCTCCAGCGGGTCGAGCGGCACCGCAAGGGCGCCGACACCGCGGTCGCGACCGTCACGAAGACGGAGCCGACACCGCGCAAGCCCGTCCAACGGGCGCGCGGCGACCTCATCGCCGAGATCCGGGACCTCGTGCAGACCGAGGTCGAGGGCGCCTTCGACGAACTCCTCGATGCCGCCGACGCGGCCGACGCGCTCAGCCGGATCACCGGCATCGTCGATCGCATCATCACCAGCCACGAGTTCGCGGTCACCCGCGAGGAGCGCAACAGGCTCGTCGAGGAGGTGGTCAACGAGATCAGCGGCTTCGGACCGATCGAGCCGTACCTCGCCGACCCGACGATCACCGAGGTCATGGTCAACGGCCCGCGCCAGGTCTACATCGAGCGCAAGGGCAAGATCCAGAAGGTCGACGTCGTCTTCCTGAACGACGAGCACGTCCGCCGGATCATCGACCGGATCATCGCCCCGATGGGCCGCCACATCGACGAGACCAGCCCTCGCGTCGATGCCCGGCTGCCCGACGGCTCGCGCGTGAACGCGATCATCGAGCCGCTCTCCCTCGTCGGGCCGGTCATCACGATCCGCAAGTTCTCTGCGACGCCGTACACCGTCGACGACCTGATCTCGTTCGGCACTGCCAGCGCCGAGACCTTCCAGTTCCTGCGGGCCTGCGTCGAGGCCCGCCTGAACATCTTCGTCTCGGGCGGCACGGGCTCCGGCAAGACGACGACCCTGAACGTGATCTCCCAGTTCATCCCCGAGGGCGAGCGGATCATCACGATCGAGGACGCCGCCGAGCTCCAGCTCAACCAGGAGCATGTCGTGACCCTCGAGGCGCGCCCGCCGAACATCGAGGGCGCCGGCGAGATCACGATCCGGGACCTCCTCCGAAACGCGCTCCACATGCGGCCGGAGCGGATCATCGTCGGGGAGTGCCGGTCCGGCGAGGCCCTCGACATGATCCAGGCGATGACGACCGGCAACGACGGCTCCCTGTCGACCGGCCACGCGAACACGACCCGGGACATGCTCCGGCGGCTCGAGACGATGATCCTGATGACCGGCTACGAGCTGCCGCTGCGAGCGATCCGCGAGCAGATCGCCTCGGCGGTCGACCTCATCGTCCACACCGCCCGGCTCAAGGACGGCTCGCGCAAGATCGTCAACATCACCGAGGTCCTGGGGATCGAGGACGACGAGATCCTGACCCAGGACATCTTCGCGTTCGAGGCGCACGGGGTCGACGAGAAGGGCAAGGTCATCGGCGAGATGAAGTCGACCGGCCATCGGCCGACGTTCATGGGCGCGTTCAAGTCGGCCGGCGTCGAGCTGCCGCCCGGCGAGTTCGGCATCCCGCCGCTCGACCCGACGAAGCCGATCCCGAAGGGCAAGGGCCGCTGGCAGTCCGAGGAGTCCACCCGCGCCGCCGCCTTGCGGGCCGTGAAGATCGGCCTCGGCAAGGCGGTCACGGCGGGCGGGATGGTCTACGTGAACGCGATCGGCCCCGTGGACCCCGAGAGCGGCCAGGTCGTGGCGGGCGGCGTCCGGGAGCAGACGCGGCAGTGCCTCACGAACCTCAAGCGCAAGCTCGAGGAGGCCGGCTCGTCGCTCGACAAGGTCGTCTGGGCGAACTGGTCGCTGAAGGACTCCACCGAGTTCGACAGCTTCAACGAGGAGTGGGTTCGGTGGTTCCCGGGCGACCCGCCCGGCGGCCAGGGCACGCTCCTGTCGCTCGCCCAGCGGCGCGAGGGGTTCCGCGTCGCCCTCGGCGTGATTGCCCAGGCCTGAGGGCGTTCCGCTCGGGGCTAACGGCCCTGCCCCACGGCGCTCTTGCCGTTCGCGATCTGGAAGGAGCCCGGTTCCGGGCGGTGACAGCTCGCCCCCGGCGCCTGGCGCTCAAGCGTTCGAGGCGTGTGGTGCCCAGGTTCGGGCAACACACGTCGATGTGAGGGCCTGATCGGCTTTGCTGAGGCGCACATCGACGAACCTGTACTACACCGCCCGATGGCGCGGTCGAGGCCATTTGGTCTTGCCTAGGCCATGCGGCCCTATCGATGACTTGGGCGATCCGAGGAGGCCTCTCGCGATGTTCATGGCAATGACGCTCTTCGGCTTTACGTTCTCGGGCACATTGGCAGTCGAGATCGCTGCCGTGGCGCTGGTCGCGGTCGGCGCGGCGATCTGGGCAATGCGACGCGGCAGATAGGCCGTTGCCCGGGCCCACGTCCGGCGGGCGCCTGCGCAGTCGAAGACCATGCGACCGTGAACCGATCCGTGTGGGCTCCACGAGGCAGTCGCGCGCCTGTCCGCCCACGCACTCAGTCACGGCCAGGCGCGGCCATTCATGAGGAGTTCGGACTGTTTTCGTCAGTGGTCGGGGCGAGAGGATTTGAACCTCCGACCTCATCGTCCCGAACGATGCGCGCTACCAAGCTGCGCCACGCCCCGACCGAGGTCGCCCGTTTGAAGGGCTCGCGGATGATACCAAGTCAGACCGACTCGACCGGCTCGACCTCCGGGACGGGTCCCGGCAGCGGTCCCTGGACCGGCCACATGATCACGCCGGCGGCCAGGAACGAGACCGCCATGAGCACGAACACCACCGGCAGGCCGGAGCCCTCGCCAAGGACCTGGATGATCGCGCCGTACAGCGCAACCCACAGCGAGCCGACGCCGAACGCCAGGGTGAAGTAGACCGCGAAGGTCACGTCGCGGAGGGGGGTCGAGACGACATCGGCGAGGAGCGCCTGGAGCTGCGGGCTCTCGGCGAACGAGAACAGGCCCATGATCACGAGGCCGATCCACAGCCCGACGAGGCTCGAGCCGGCCGCGATGAAGGCGAGGAACCCGACGGCGCCGCCGACGTAGGCGCCGATGATCACCGGTCGCCGGCCGAGGCGGTCCGACAGCCAGCCGGCGACGAGCGGCATCGGCACCGACAGGATGACGAGGCCGGCGTACATGACGCTGGTCACCGAGTCCGGCAGGAGCAGGACCTGGGTCAGGTAGATCAGGGCGAAGAGGTTCGCGGTCCCGAGCCCGCGACCGCCGCCGCCGAAGATGGAGGCGAGGTAGATCCGGCGGATCGTCGGGTCCCGCCAGATCGTCCGGAGGCCCGAGCGGACGGAGCCCTCGGCGATCGCGGCCACGCGGTCCTCGCCCGTCTCGCGGACCCACCGGAGGATCGCCAGCGCGATGATCGCCGCCGGGACCCCGAACAGGACCGACACACCCCGCCAGCCGAGCACGCCGATGAGGGCCGCGCCGAGGACCCCGGCCACGACCGTCCCGACGTTGCCGCCGGCGATGTGGGCGCTGATCGCCATCCCCCGCCGCTCCGGCGGGAACTGCTCGGCCAGGAGGGCGTTGCCGACCGGGTGCTGCGGCGCCCCGCCGATCCGGGACGCGACGTTCGTGACGGCGAAGGTCGCGAAGCTCGTGGCCGCGCCCTGGAGGGCGAACGCGGTGCCGAAGAGAAGCCCGCCGACCCCCATGATCAGGCGCCGGGGCATCCGCCGCGTCAGGTCGGCGAAGGTCAGCTGGACGAGCCCGGCGCTGATCGACCCGAGCGCCGAGAGGAACGCGATCGACTCGGCCGTCACCCCGAACTCCTCGATGATCTTGATGAAGATCAGCGGCAGCAGGACGGCCTGGGCGTGGTTGACGGCGTGGGCGACGGCGAGGAGCCCGAGCGTGACGTTCGGCCGGATGCGGTGGGCTCGGGCCGGGGTCACCCCGTCATCCTGCCCGATGTCAGTTGACGGCGCTCGGCCTCACGCGCACCGGCTCGGGCTCGCCGTACCAGTGGCCCTGGCCGAACTCGATCCCGAGCTCGAGGAGGGTCCGCCGCTCCTCCTCGGTCTCGATGCCCTCGGCGACGAGGCGGCAGCCGGACGCTCGCGAGAAATAGCGCATCCCGACGATGAGCGCCTGCCGGCCGAGGTGGGCGTTGACCCGCCGGATCAGGCTCTGGTCGAGCTTCACGAAGTCCGGCCCGAGATCGATGATGTGGCCGAAGTTCGCGACGCCGGCGCCGGCGTCGTCGACGGCGAGCCGGATGTCGTGCCCGAGCGAGCGAACCGCGGCCCGAAAGGCGTCGTAGTCGCCGATGACCTCGTGCTCCGTGATCTCCAGCACGACGGGCCGATCGGCGACGGACAGGACGGCGCGCAGCGCGGCCGGGTCGTCGAGCAGCTGCGGTGACACGTTCACGTCGAGCCAGCGCCCGGCGGGCAGGCCGTGGGCCGCCGCGATCGCCGCCTCCAGCGTCGCGAGCTCGAGGTCGATCCCGATCCCAGCCGCCTGGGCATCGGCGAAGACGAGGTCGGGCCGGCGACCCGAGGTGAACCGGGTCAGGGCCTCGTGACCCATGACGTCACCGCTTGCGAGCTCGACGATCGGCTGGAAGGCCGGCCCGAACGCGCGCTCGGCGATGATCCCCGCGATCGATTCCCGGATCTCCCGCTGGTGGCGGTGGGCGTGGAGGCGCTCGGCCAGGAGCGCGCTCGGCGCGGTGCTGAAGTCGACGAGCGTGGCCCACTTGTCCACGAGCGTCCGGGCGAAGGAGGGATCCCGGGTGCCGATGACGATCCCGCCGTCGAGGTGGCCGCCGTGCACGATCGGACCGAAGGCGAAGGCCCGGATCCCGGCCGCCGTCATCGCCCGACCCCACGCCCCGTCCTCGGGCAGCGGGTCCCACTCCTGAGCCCACGGTCCGGACGCGGCCCGCTCGCGGAGCGCGCGGCTGCGGTGGACGGGCAGGCTCGCCCCGGCGGTGATCGGGATGCCAGGCTCGGCGCTGGCCGCCAGGACGTCCGTGTCGGCGCCATTGTGGAAGGCACCGACGGCGGCGAGATCGACCGACGGGAGGCTCCGGAGCTCGTCGCAGATGGCCTGGGCGGTCGTCTCGATCGGGTCATCGGACGAGACCCGCGCGACCGCTCCGGCGAGGGTGCCTGCGACGCGGCCGACAAGGGCCAGGTCGAGCTCGACCTCGCGGAGGCGGGTGACGTCGACCATGTGCCCGGCATAGCCGATCGTCCGGCCCGCGTCGTCGAGGAGCGGACCGGCGTGGATCTCGACCGCGATCTCGCGACCGTCCTTCGTCCGCCGGATCACGAGGTCGCCGGACACCGGCGCGCCCTTCAGCGTGCGTCGGATCCGGGCCTGCGAGGAGCCGCGATCGCCGGCCGGGACCATGCCCGCCGGGATCGCCTTGCCGAGCACCTCGTCGGGCGTCCAGCCGAAGAGCCGCTCGGCGCCGCCGCTCCAGAGGACGATCCGCTGCTCCCGGTCGAACGCCATCGTCGCGAAGGGCGAGCTGTCGATGATCGTCTGGAGCAGCTGGGTCGTCCGGGCGAGCTCCGACACGACCGCCGCGCGGTCGAGCTCGGCGGGATCGTCGTTCTCGCTGGGATCCGGTGCGGCGAACATCAGGCGAAGGGCTCCAGGGTCTGGGGCTGACTGGATCGCCGCGCCTCAGCGGAGGGCGAGACGCGGCGGCGGGGACCCGCGACGCGGGGGGTCATCACGGTCGCCGCGGGTGGAACGTTACCATATTACTATACAGAGCGTCTAGTATCGAAATAGACGAGAAGTGTGTTAGGGTCGCGACATGACGACCGTCCACTCGACGACGACCGGTGACGGGACGACGGGGCCAGCCCGCCACGCGGGGCGACCGCGCGATCCTGAGATGGACGCCCGCATCCTCGGCGCCGCGGTCGAGCTGCTCGAGCTCCACGGCCTTGCCGGCGTCACGGTCAGCGGGGTCGCGCAACGGATCGGCGTCTCGCGGGCGACGATCTACCTCCGCTGGCACTCCGCCGAGGCGTTCCTCGGCGCGGTGGTCCGGGCGGCCGCGGGCGGCGATCCGTACCCCCTCACCGGCGACATCGCCACCGACCTGCGCGCCGGGACCGAGTTCGCCCACCGGGTCGTGGCGGGACCGCATTTCATCCCGGCACTCCCCGAGCTCTTCGCCGCCGTCCTCGCCGACCCGCCCCAGGTCGATTTCGACGACATCGCCCCGAATCGCCAGCGGTTCGCGGCACTGTACGCCCAGCAGGCCGCCGCCCAGGGCTTCGATCCGTCGCTGGATCCGCATCTCGCGCTCGACGTCCTGCTCGGTGCCCAGCTCGTCGCGATCCTCGCCGAGAAGCGACCCCCGACGACGCGCTACGTCCAGGACCTCGCCGAGCTCCTCGTCCGCGGCCTCCGTCCCCGATCGCCCCGGGCCTAGACGCCAACGAGCGGCCGGTTGGGCCGGCCGCTCGCTCGTTCCCGTGGCGGTGGGCCGGCGTGGCCGGCCCGGATCAGGTCAGAACTGCTCGAGGTAGCGCTCGACCTCCCAGTCGGAGACCTGCGTGCGGTACTCGTCCCACTCGTCGCGCTTCGCCTCGATGAAGTGGCTGAAGACATGGTCGCCCAGCGCGTCCCGGATGACCTCGTCCTTCTCCAGCTCGTCGAGTGCGTCGCCGAGGGTGCCAGGCAGCTCCCGGATGGCCTTCGCGGCGATCTGGGCGGCGTCCATCTCGAACAGCGACTCCTCGACCGGCTCGCCGAGCTCGAGGCCCTTCTCGACGCCATCGAGACCGGCCGCGATCATCGCCGAGAAGGCGAGGTACGTGTTCGAGGAAGGATCGGGGCAGCGGACCTCGACCCGGGTGCCCTCGATGGACTTGCCCGGCGAGACCATCGGCACCCGGATGAGCGCCGAGCGGTTCGTCCGGCCCCAGGTCAGGTACGTCGGGGCCTCGTAGCCCGGAACCAGCCGCTTGTAGCTGTTCACGAGCGGCGCGAGGACCGCGATCATCCCGCGGGCGTGGGCCAGGATCCCGGCCATGTAGCTCTTGGCGATCGGCGACAGGCCGTATGAAGACTCCGCGTCGGCGAAGCTGTTCCGGCCCTCCGCGATCGAATAGAGGCTCTGGTGGGTGTGCATCCCGGAGCCGTTGATCCCGTGGATCGGCTTCGGCATGAACGTCGCATACAGGCCGTGCTGCTGGGCGATGGCCTTGAGGGTGAATTTGAACGTGATCGCGTTGTCGGCTGTCTGGAGCGCGTCGGCGTACTCGAAGTCGATCTCGTGCTGGCCGGCCGCGACCTCGTGGTGAGCCGCCTCGACCCGGATCCCGAACGCCTCGAGGGCGTCGACCATGTCATGCCGGATCTCGCCGGCGAGATCGGTCGAGAAGTCGAAGTAGCCGGCCTGGTCGTGAGGGAGCGGCTCGATCGCGCCGTCCTCGCCGCGCCGGAAGAGGAAGAACTCGAGCTCCGGGCCCATGTTCACGATGTAGCCGAGCTTCCGGGCCCGCTCGACCTGGCGGCGGAGGACGCCGCGGGGGTCGCCGGCGAACGGCTCGCCGCGCGGGGTGTAGACGTCGCAGATCACGCGGGCGGTGCCGCGCGGTCCGGAGCCCTTGAGCCACGGGATCTCCGAGAAGGTCCGCATGTCGGGCATGAGGTACTGGTCGCTCTCGGCGATCCGGGTGAAGCCCTCGATCGAGGAGCCATCGAACCACGTCCCGTGACGAACGGAGCCCTCGAGCTGGTGGATCGGGATCGTCACCGACTTGACGACGCCCATGATGTCGGTGAACTGGAGCTGGACGAAGCGGATGCCCTTCGCCCGGGCGCCCTCGATCTGCTCGATGCCCGATACGGCTTCGTAGGGTGCTACCACCGATCCTGCCTCCTCATGGTTGTGCCAGCCGCACGAACACTGCGGCGATGAACCTTCGGGAGGCGATCGTAGCAGGGCTGCCCCCACGGATCCGCGGTCGATTCTGGGTCGCGCCTCCCCGGAAGTCAGGCGTCTTGCACGAGTCTGACGGCGATCGACAGCGCGACCCGGAGATCCGGGTCCTCGAGATGCCAGCCACTCGCCGCTTCGATCCGCCGCAACCGGTAGGCGACCGTGTTCCGATGGACGCCGAGGGCCGCGGCGGCCTCGTTGACGCCGCCCCGCTCGAGGTAGGCGCGGAGCGTGGCCACGTGCTCCCGGCGGACGTCCGGCCGGCCGGCGAGGATCGGTTCGAGCAGGGCCCGTGCCAGGCGAGCGCCCTCCGGCAGGTTATGCAGGACGCCCAACAGGCGGTAGGCCGCTAGGCGCGAGGCCCGGGCCACGACCGGGGGTTCGGGCAGGGCCACCGCCGCCTCGAGCGTCGCCCGCGCTTCGGCCTCGGCGGCCGGCCGCTCAGCCGGCGAGCTGAACGGCCGCGACAGAGCGACGGGCCGCTCGAGGATCGCGGCGATCCGGCCCGCGAGCGGGACCCCGTCGGGATCGTCCGAGGGCCGATCGCCGGCAGGCCGTCCGATCGCGAGGATCGCTCGCAGCTCGAGGCTGTCGGCATCGCCTCGGAGGGCCATCTGGCGGGCCGGAGCCAGGAGGCGGACCTCGTGCCGCGCCGCTTCCCGGACCCCCCGTCGCTCGGGGCCTTCGTCGTCTGGGGTCGTGCCCCGCTGGCGAGCCACGAGGACGACCCACGGCGGGCCCGCGGCCGGGAGGGCATCGGCTCGGCGGGCCGTGTCGGCCGCCACGCGGACCGCGTCGTCCCGGGCCAGCTCGAGGGCAAGGAGGCCGCCGATCCGCTCGATCGTGACCCGGCCCAGCTCGCCGGCCGGCGCGTCGCCGAGGAGGACCAGCGCCCCGCCGATGCCCGCGCTCGACGGCAACGGGAACCGCTGAGCGGCCGCCTGGCGCGGCCTGGCCAGGTAGCGGGTCGCGAGCGCCGCACCTTCCGGGGCGGCCGGCGGCGCGTACACCGCGAGCGCCCGGCCCGAAGCCCCTTCGAGGGCCGCCGGCCGACCGAGGAACGTGGCGATCGCGGCGACGAGCGCTTCCGGGCCACCGCCCTCGAGGGCTCGGCGCTGGAGCTCGGACTCGAGCAGCCCGGCCTGCCGTTCGAGCTCGGCGCCGCGCCCGACGAGGAAGCCGATCACGGACCGCTCCAGGGCGCCGACCTCGGTCCGGGGAACGAGGAGCGTGGGCGTGCCGGCGACGTCGAGGCCCGCGGCGACCTCGGCGAGGGCCTCCGAGGCAGGTCCCGCCGGCTCGGTCCCGTTCGATCCGGTGCCGTCGGCGTCCACGAGGAGCGCGCCCGAAACGGGCGTGCCCGCCAGCGCCCGAACGAGCGCGGCACGATCCTCAGAAGCGGGCGCGAGCGCCTCGAGCGCGGGCGCCGGGACGAGCGCGAGGTCACCCGGCTCGAGGGCGTCGAAGGCCGGCACGCGGGCCTTCAGGACCCGGACCCAGGCGATCGGCCGGCCGGCGAGGTCGGCGGTGCCGAGCTGCCGCGCAGCAGGCAGCAGCGCCGCGCGCAGGTCGGCGAGGTCGGTCACGCCGGCGGCAGCCCGCCCGCCGCCGAGGCGCCGTCGGCCGTCCCGGGCCCGGAGGTCCCGGCCGTCCCGACCAGGCGGTCGATGATCTCGCCGAACTCCCGCTCGAACTCGACGTGGCGGTCCGCCCGGCCGACGAGGTCGACGGTGCCGTCGGCCCGGAACCGCGCCCAGACACGCCGGCGCGGCAGGTAGAACGTGATGGCCAGGCCGGCCAGGAGCGCGGCGAAGGCGAACCAGACGATCCCCTGCCCCGGATCCTGCTTGGCGATGAGCAGCGTGTACGCGCTGATGTCCTTCAACGCGACGGTCAGGCCGAGCCCGGTCATCGTCTGCGCCTCGCCCGGCTGGAGGGCGATCGGGATCCCGGAGATGGTGGCCGCGGTCCCGTCCGGGTTCGTGCCGGTGACTGCGTACGGCAGCACGACGAGCTGGGCCACGCCGCCCCCGCTCTGGTTGAGGATCAGCTCCAGGCCGAACGGCTTGCCCGGCACCGGCATCGCCCCGAACGGCAGGCCCGAGACGGCGTCGGTCAGCGGCACGGCGCCCGACCAGAGGACCGAGTCATCTGACGAGTCCCGGATCTCGAGCACGGGCGCCGGCCCGAAGCCGTTCTGGTGGAACGTGTAGCCGCCGGCGGTCAGCGGATCGTTCACCCGGATCACCTTCCGGGCAATCTGCTGGCCGTTCTGGTAGACGGCCAGGTCGGTTGTGTAATCGGTTGCCTGGCCGGTGTCGAGGCCCGGGGCGCTGAACCCGAAGTTCTTGACGAGGAGGAGGTTCGGCGTGCCGATGGGCTGGACCGTCAGCGTGTCGCCGTTCGCGACGACGAGGCCCTGGGTGTCCCCGAACCGCGCCGTCACGAGGCCGGCGACGAGGAACAGGATCAGGCCGAGGTGGGAGATCAGCGTCGCGAGCTTCGTCCAGCGGTTCCGGTCGCCGTAGACGAAGCGGGTCCCGTCCGCCGCCGTCTCCTCGCGGACGCTGAACCGCCGGCGCCGGAGCGCGGCCCCGAGCGCCGCCGGCGTGATCGCGGCGGCGGCGCTGAGCGAGACCCGGTCGGGCAGGCGCGGATCGAAGTACGCGTCCGGCTGGACGACCCGGATCTCGGCCGACTGCCGCCACAGGCGGGGGGTCCGGTCCAGCGTGCAGAGGAGGATCGAGACTGTCAGGACGATCAGCCCGAGGCTGAACCAGGTCGACGTGAAGACATGGAACAGCTGGAGCCGTTCCATCACGTCGACGACCGCGCTGCCCAGGACCGGCTCGTAGATCGCCCGGAGCTTCGCCATCTCCGTCGAGTAGTCGCCGATCGAGCGGAACGCGAAGTCGGGGAGCTGGCGGACGGTCATCCCGACGACCGCGAGCAGGGCCAGCATCACGATCTGGACGACGGCGAAGTTGACCGAGGTGAAGAGGCGCCAGACGGCCATGCCGCCGCGCGCGGCGAGGCTCGGTGCGATGGGCTCCGGGGTGGACCGGCCGAGGGACCGGTCGGCTGTGAGGGTCGCCACGGCCGGCCGATCCTACACCGGCTCCGGCCGTCGCCGGCTCGCCTCCCCGGACTCGGTCAGCGCGTCCCGAACTGGTACGTCTGCTTGACCAGCCGGAGGTAGGTGAACGTCTCGGTGTCGCGGACGCCGGGGATCCGCTGGAGCCGGTCGTTCAGGAAGTGCAGGAGCGCCTCGTTGTCCTCGGCCACGGCCTCGATGAGGATGTCGTAGCGGCCGGCGGTGATCACAACGTAGTCGATCTCGGCGAGGGCCGCCAGGGCGTTCGCGACGTCGAGCAGCTTGCCGGGTTCGCAGCGAACCCCGATTAGGGCCTGCTGGAAGCCGAGCTTCTCCGGGTCGGCGACGCCGACGATCTGGAGGAAGCCGCGCTCGACGAGGCGATTCGTCCGCGCCCGGACCGCGGCCTCGCTGACCTCGAGCGCGGTCGCGATCTGGGTGAACGGCCGGCGGCCGTCCGCCTGGAGGTGCTCGATGATCTGCTTGTCGAGCGGCGACAGCTCGTCCTGGCGCCGATTCCGGCGCCCGCCGTTGTCGTCGTGATTCGAATTTCGCATGCCAGGCGATCCTAGCAGCCACCCTTGAGGCCCGGACCGGGCCCCGATCCCTGGCTTATCAGCCGCCACCCGAGTAGTAGGCGACCACCGTCCTTCCCGGGCTCGGCAGATAGTCGCCGCCGAAGACGTAGACGGATCCGTTCGAGCTGGCCACCGAGACTGCGCCGCAGCGGCCACCGCCGGCGAAGGCCTGTCCGGCCTGCCACTGGTTCGCGGCCGGGTTGTAGACGTCGTGGCGGGTGCAGTTCGAGACCCGGATCATGCCGTCCGACCCGACCACCGGGAGCCGGTCTCGCCGTATCTGAGGCTCGCCGGGCCCGGCGTCCAGGTCCCGATCGCGGGTTCGAAGATCCAGACCCGTTCGGGCAGGAAGAGGTAGAGCGTCGTCGGCGTGCCCGGCGAGCCGCCGTCGATGCTGCCCTGGGTACCGTTCGTGGAGGCGACGGCCGCGACCGCGCCCGGATCGGCGTCGGGCCGCGGCATCCGGCCGAGGCGCGTCCAGCTGTCCGTGGCGATGTCGTAGCGCTCCACGACGTCGAGGGCATCGTGGCCGTTCGCGGTGCAGCACTGCGAGACGCGTCCGCCGAGGACGTAGATCTTCCCGGCAAGCACCGCGATCCCGAAGTCCGTCCCTGGCGTCGGCATCGGGGCGAGCGCATGCCAGGTGCCCGCCGTCGCGTCGTAGGCGAGCGTCCGCCCGTGCCGGCCGTCGACCGTGACCCCGACGATGTAGACGATCCCGCCGCTCCCGGCGACGGCCTTCGCGCCCTGGATCCCACCGGCGAGGTCGGGGCGACGGGTCCACGTATTGCGCTTCGGGTCAAAGCGGTCGACCCGCAACGTGCCGGCGGCAGCTCCCGGGCTGAACACGAGGATCCGGCCCGACGGGTTGGCGACGCCGGTCTCGGGGGATGGAACGGGCAGGACGGTCACGCTCGACCAGTTGTCGGCCATGCCCCCGAACGTCGGATCGAGGGCGGCGTCACGCCGCCGATCCGCGTCAGCCCGCGGCTCGCGTACCCCTCGAACCCCGCGGGACCGTCGACCACGGCATCGCCGGGATCGCCAGCCGAGAACGAGACTCCCCCCGAGGGCGTGATGACGAAGGCTCCGCAGCCGACGCCCTGCGACGCGACGATGCCGTCGGGGCCGGCCGCCGCAATGGCGATGCCGCTTCCCTCGCAGACATCGTCCGCGGGCTCGGCCAGGTCGACGCGCGTCCAGGTGCTGGCGTCGGTCGAGGTCCACAAGGCCGGAACGAAGTTGTCCGACGAGCCGGTGCGCAGCATCCCACCGACGACGAAGACCCCGTCCGCGACGGCGACGGAGTCGCCTTCGCTGGTGTCGAAGACCGTCAGCGGATCGATTCGGCTGATCTGCCACGCCTGGTCGCCGAGGTGCCACGTCCAGGCTGCGGCGTGGCCATCGGCCTGGCCGGCGGCGAGGAACCGGTCCCCTGCGCCCGCAAACACGTTGGCGTTGCTGCTTACGCTGCTCGGTGGCTGGACGGCCTTCGTCCAGGTGCGCCCGTCGGTCGACTGCCAGGCCTCGATCTGGTCCGTGACGACGTTCGGGCCGATCGCGAGGAAGCCAGCGTCATCGGCCACGAGCTGGGTGATCTCGTCGCGGCCGAACGGACTGCCCGCCACCCGCTGCCACGGAGTCCCGGAGACCCAGACGCCATCGGTCCCGCAGGCCGCGAGGGCGCAGCCCACGATCACGCTGGCGTGGTCGTTCGCCGCGACGAAGGTGGGCCGGACCCGGTCGAAGGTCACGCTGTCGTCTTCGACCCGCCAATCGACGCCGTGCTTCGACGACCAGACGACGCCGCCCCGGTCGGTGGTCCCGATCGCGATGAGCCCATCGAGCATCCGGGCGATGCCCCCGAGCTCGGTGGAGGTGCTCGCGGTGGCCCAGCCGATGCCCGGGGTGACCGGCGCGGCGGTGGGCCTGGGCGTGACGGGCGGGAACGTCGGAACCGGTGTCGACGTCGCGCTCGGAGACGGTCCGGGCAGGCTCGGCGCCGGCGACGGCGTGGCCTGCGCGACGCACGCGCCGACGATGCTCGCGATGGCGAGCCCCGTCGCGACGGTCCTCGCTCCCCTGCGGCCCAAGCTGGCCACGCGCCCTCCCTCCGGCACTGCACGCCGGTGGGACGCCGATCTCGCATCCATGTGACAGACCCGCCGCGGGCAGGATCGGTGGTCGCTACCCCCGGTCGAGGTCGACGAGCGTGGCGCCCAGGGTCTCGATCGACCCGCGAGTGATCGGGTCGACGACGAGCTGGACCTCGGCCAGGCCGACCGCGGCGTACTCCCGGAGCCCGTCGGCGATCCGGGCCGCCGAACCCTCGAGCGGCGGCGGCGGCACGGCCTTCGAGTAGAGCGAGCGACGGCCCCGGCCCTCGGGCAGGCGGACGAGGACGGCCACGGTCCGTTCGACCTCCGACGGGTCCCGGCCGGCCGACCGGGCGGCCTCGTCGACGATCGGCCCCAGGGCGGCCGCGCCGGCCGGCGTGTTCCCCGTATCGGCGAACCAGACGTTCCAGGCCTGGACGTGGGGCAGCGTGATCTGGAGCATCCGCGGCCCGCTGCTGCCGATCATGAGCGGCGGCCCGCCGGGCCGGTGCGGACGGGGCAGCAGCTCGGCGTCGCGCGCCTGGAAGTAGCGACCCTCGAAGTCGATCGCGCCATCCTGCAGGAGCGTCCGGATGATCGTGAAAGCCTCCTCGAAGCGATCGATCCGGTGGTCGTACGGGAAGCCGAACGCGGCGAACTCGGCCTCGTTCCAGCCGGCGCCCAGGCCGAGGGTCAGGCGACCCTGGCTGACCTCGTCGACGGTCGAGGCGAGCTTGGCGAGCATCGCCGGGGTGTGGAACGCCGTGCACGCGACGAGCGGCCCGAGGCGGATCCGCGAGGTGCTCGCGGCGATCGCCGAGAGGCTCGTCCAGACCTCCCACGGGCCGCGGGTGTCGCCGTTCTCGTAGCGATACAGGAGGTGGTCGCCGAGCCAGATCGTGTCGAAGCCGACGTCCTCGGCCGCCTTCGCCATCGCGAGGTACTCGGGCCAGCGGACCTCGCGCTCGACCTCGGGCAGCTGGATCCCGACGCGGAGTGGACGGTTGGCCATGGCCGCCGAGCCTAGGGGATCACCCGGCCGTGCGCTCCACCGTGCCCCAGTAGAACGGGTCGCGCCGGACGAGCCGGGCGGTCCAGCCGATCGGGGCCAGGCGGGCCGTGAGGTCGGCCGGGTCCCACAGGACCTTCACGATCCGGAAGCGACGGCCATCCTGGAGGGTGCGGACGACGATCTCGGGCTCGTCGCCGGCGACCTCCTCGCGCCAGAGCCCATGGGGCGATTCGTCGAAGACGTAGACGCGGCCACCGGGCCGGAGCATCCGGTCGACGGCGGCCCAGAACGCGTCGAAGCGGGCCGCCGGGATGTGCGAGAGGAGCGCGCCGAAGGCGACGAGGTCGGCCGGCCGGTCCGGACGCCAGGCGAGGACATCGGCCGCCACCCGCTCGACGTTCGCGGCCGGCACCTTCGCCGCGTTGATCGCGAGCATCTCGGGCGAGCTATCCACCGCGACGACCTGCCGGGCCATGCCGGCGAGGATCGCGGTGAGCTGGCCGGTGCCCGGCCCGAGCTCGATCGCCCGATCGACCGGCCCCAGGGCCTCGAGGGCCCCGTTCGCCATCCGGCCCAACGGGGCGAACGGGTCGCCCGGCGGGCGGCTCGTCGCGTCGTACTCGGCGGCTCGCTCGCGGTAGTAGCGGATCTGCTCGGCGAGGACCTCGTCGACCACGGCGGCGGAGGGTACCAGCGACGGTTGCCGGAAGCGGTGTTAACCGAGCCCCGGTAGACTCATGGATCGTTGCGCGTGCAACAACCATCGCCGGAGGACCACCATGCCCGACTACGACTCCAATGCCTGGGAGGACAACCTCATCGCGGACCTCCGGGCCAACGGCGGCCGACCCTCATCTGGCCCGCTCAAGGGCCAGACGTTGCTGGTCATGATGTCGACCGGCGCGAAGTCGGGGCTGCCTAGACGCTCCGTGCTGACCTACCACCGGGACGGCGAGGACTACGTCGTGGCCGGCAGCAAGGGCGGCGCCCCGACCGATCCGGCGTGGGTCAGCAACGTCCGAGCCAACCCCCGCGTGACCATCGAGATCGCGGGCGTTGAGCACCCGGCGACGGCCACGATCGCCGAGCCCGCGGAGCGCGATCGCCTCTGGCGACAGCACGTGGCCGAGCTGCCCTGGTTCGGCGACTACGAGCGGAAGACCGACCGCAAGATCCCGATGATCCGGCTGCGTCCGGATTCGGCAGCCTGATCGAGCTGCCGCGACGGCTGCCCCACCGGGGGGTGGTCGGGGCGGTCGGATTTGAACCGACGACTTCGTGCTCCCAAAGCACGCGCGCTACCAGGCTGCGCCACGCCCCGTCGGCGGGATCATAGGACCGAGGCCGTCGCCGGGGATCACGTCAGAAGCCCCGGTTCGCGAGCGCGCGCCGCATCCGGTGGGCGGCCCGGGCGCGATGCGAGATCGCGTGCTTCTCCGCGGCGGAGTACAGCCCGAACGTCCGGCCACCAAGAGGCTCGATCGATGGCTCGAAGATCGGGTCGTAGCCGAAGCCACCCTCGCCTCGCGGTCGGAGCGCGATCCGGCCCCTGGTCGTCCCCCGCCGCACGACGACCGCCGGCGACCTGACCCGGTCCGCTGGAAGCGCCAGCGCGAGCGCACAGACGTACCGGGCGGTCCGGCCCGCGAGCGGGACGCCGGCCAGCTCGGCCAGGAGCTTGGCGTTGTTCTCGGCGTCGGTCGCGTCCGGGCCGGCGTAGCGGCGCGTCCGGACGCCGGGCAGGCCGCCGAGGGCGTCGACCTCGAGCCCCGAGTCGTCGGCGAGGGCGGGCAGGCCCGTCGCCCGGGCCGCGTAGCGGGCCTTGATCCGGGCGTTGGTCTCGAACGTCAGGCCATCCTCGATGGGCTCCCCCGCGACGCCAAGCTCATCGAGCGACACGAGATCGGTGTGGTCGAAGGCCAGCAGCTCGCGCAGCTCGCGGAGCTTGTGGGCCGAGTGGGTCGCGACGACGAGGCGGCGTCGGCCGCCGGTTGATCGGCTCAGCGCCTGACCGTCGCGAGCGTCGCGGCCTGGGCCTCGAAGAGGCGAGTCAGGCCGATCTGGGCGAGGTCGAGAAGGCTGTCGACTCGGGCACGATCGAATGGCCGACCCTCGGCGGTGCCCTGCAGCTCCACGTACCGCTGATCGTCCGTGCCGACGACGTTCATGTCGACCTCGGCCCGCGAGTCCTCGGAGTAGTCGAGGTCGAGCATCGCGATCGAGTCGATCACGCCGACCGAGACGGCCGCGACCTTGCCGACCAGGAACCGGTCGAGACCGTGGGTCATGAGCGCCGCCGCCAGGGCGACGTACCCGCCGGTGATCGACGCGCAACGCGTGCCACCGTCGGCCTGGAGGACGTCGCAGTCGACGGTGACGGTTCGCTCGCCCAGCTTCGACAGGTCGACCACGCCCCGCAACGAGCGGCCGATGAGGCGCTGGATCTCGTGCGTCCGGCCCCCGATCCGGCCCTTGACCGACTCTCGATCCGTGCGCTCGGCGGTGGCCCGCGGCAGCATCGAGTACTCGGCCGTCACCCAGCCGCTGCCCTTGCCGCGGAGATGGGGCGGAACGCGATCTCCGATCGTGGCCGCGCACAGGACCTCGGTGTCGCCGACGCGGATCCGGCACGAGCCCTCGGCCCACTTCTGGACGTTCAGGGTCATCGTCACCGGCCGCAGGTCGGTGGGACCACGGCCGTCGTTGCGAACGCCGGGTGGTCGATTGCCGATCATCCGCGACGCTCCCCTCTCCCCGAAGCCAATGACTCGCCGGCTTCGGCCCGCTCCTGGGCCTTCGCCACGTCCCACAGCTCGTCCAGTGTGCCGAAGTCGAGGTCGCGCATCTGGGCGCCGCGCTCGGCGACCATCCGCTCGACCCGTCGGAACCGACTCCGGAACTTGGCGTTCGCCATCCGGAGGGCCGATTCCGACTCGATTCCCAGACGCCGACCGACGTTCACGACCACGAGCAGGAGATCCCCGAACTCCTCTCGCCGCTCGGCGGAGCTGGCGGCCGCGGCGAGCTCGGCCAGCTCCTCGGCAACCTTCTCGAGGACGCCGTCGACGGCCGGCCAGTCATAGCCCAGGGCGGCGGCCCGCTCCTGCATCTCCTGGCTCGCGGCCAGGGCGGGCAGGGAGGTGCTGATCCCGTCGAGCGCGCCCTTTGGCGCCGGCGGGGAGGCTTCGCCATCCGCCGACGCCTCCGCGGCCTCGGACCGCTCGTCGGCCTTGATCCGCTCCCATTGCCGGGTGACGTCGGCGGCGGTCTTCGCGACCGCGTCGCCGAACACGTGGGGATGCCGGCGGACGATCTTCCGGGCCAGCGCGGCCTGGACGTCGGCGAGATCGAAGACGCCCTCCTCGGCGGCGAGCTGGGCGTGGAGGACGACCTGCAGCAGCAGGTCGCCGAGCTCCTCGGCGAGACCGGGCGTCGCGTCGCGCTCGAGGGCGTCGTAGACCTCGTAGGTCTCCTCGAGAAGGTGCTTCCGAAGCGACTGGTGGGTCTGCTCCCGATCCCACGGGCAGCCGTCGGGCCGACGGAGGCGCTCGCTGATGTACGGCATCGACCATGGTCCGGCCGACGCGAGCTCCGGCGCGACCGGCGGCAGGTACAGGGCGCGATCCAGGTCCGCCGGCGCGAGCGCCGCGATCGAGAGCGGCGCGGCGTCGGGGTCGGCGAGGGTGTGGACGGGGTGCTCCCCCGGATACAGACGTCGCAGCAGGGTGAGCGGATCGCGTCCCTCCGGCCCATGACGACCCGGCACCGGCTCGATGTCCGTCGCTCCCGGCGGCCCGCCAGGGACAAGCATCGTCGGCGGCACGATCAGGAGCGGTCGCGAGGCCTCGATCGGGAAGGCGACCACGGCGCTCGACGAGACGATCTGGAGCCCCGCGCCGGGGTCGAGGCCCCACCGGAGCCGCGCGTCGGCGACGAGGGCGTCGAGCATCGGCCGATCAGCCAGTCGTCGAGGAGGTGCTGTTCGCCCGGGTGATGTTCGCCGCCGCCTTCTTGGCCGAGTACCAGTTGCTGAAGCCCGAATCCTTGAAGACCGCGATCTGGGAGGCATCCGCCGGGCGCATCTGCTCGGCGACGACCTTGAACAGGTAGTCGCCGTCGTTGGGGATGTCGACGACCGTCGTCGTCGAGCCGACCGTCGCGGCGAAGATCGCGTTCTCGAGATCCGACGTGAGCTGGCCCTTGGCCACCCAGCCGATGTCGCCGCCCTTGGCGGCCTCGTCACCCTCGCCCTGGTCGCGGGCCAGGGTCGAGAAGTCCTCACCGGCGTCGGCCCGGGTCTTGATGGTCTGCAGCCAGGCCTCGTTCCCGTCGCCGTAGGGCCGCATGAACTGGACGACGTCCCAGCCGTACTGCGTCCGGAACGGCGGCAGGATCTGGCCCGGCCGGATGCCCGGCGTGAAGATCTGCTTCCCGAACTCGGCGTCGATGGAGCTCTGGGGGTTGTACCAGGGCAGCTTGCCGCCATCGGCCCGGGCGGTCGTGTCGTCGTTGTTGTTGCTGCGCGCGATCTCGTCGAACAACGATGGATCGGCGACCAGCTCGCGGTAGGTCGCGACGGCGGCATCGTGGGCGACCTGCCAGGCGGGGTCGGTGGACGCAAGCTTCGAGGCGTTGGCCGCGTCGTGCTTCGGGGCGAACAGGATGTGGCGCACCTTGACCGCGGTCGGATCCGGGGTGATCGCGGTGAGCTTGATCTGGAGGACGTGGCGCTGGAGCGACGGCGCCGAGAGGTCGGCGACGACCTTGTCCTGGAGCTTGCTCTCGACGACGTCGGCCCTCACGGCGACGAGGTAGTCGCTCAGCTTGATCCCGGCCGCATCGAGCTTGGTCTGGTAGTTCGCGTCGACGGAAGCGGGGGTGATGTCCGTCACCCGCCCGATCCGATAGGTGCCGTCGGCGCCGAGGATCACGGCGGTCGGCTGGTTCGGCTGGGCCGCGAAGATCGCGTCCTCGAACGCCTGGTCGTAGCCGCTGCTCTTCGTGATCCAGCCGAGGTCGCCGGCCTGCGGCGCCGACACCGCCGTCGAAACGGTCTTCGCGATGTCGTCCCATGACTTGCCGGCCTGCAGGTCGGCCAGCGCCTGATCGGCGGTCGCCTTCGCGGCCGCCTTCTCCGCGTCACCGACCTGGCCCGTGTTGGGATCCGTGGCGGGCTCGACCTCGATGACATAGGCGTGACGGGTCTCGTCGGTCGTCGCCTCCTTCGCCAGCTGGGCCTGGACCTCGGCGTCAGAGACCGTGATCCCGGCCTGCTGGGCGAGCTCGGCCTGGAGGTCGACGTCGATCAGCTTCTCGAGGGCGACCGACACGACGGATTGGAGGGTCTGGTCGAGGTAGCTGACCTCCTGCTGGTAGACAGTCTGGGTGATGTGGCCGGCCGTCAGCTGGGCCTTGACCTGGGCCTCGGTGTACTGGATCCGGAAGGTCTCGATCGCCATCCGGTTCCGGACGTCGTCGTTGGTGATGACCTGGCCGTCGACGGTCGCCGCCGTCCCGAAGTGGTTGCTGTACCAGGTCCAGCCGGCATAGCCGACGAGGATGAGGATCGAGACGACGATGGCGCCGGCGAAGCCGGCGTTGATGATCGTGGAGCGGCGGGCCCCCGAGTCCCAGCCGGAACGGCCGGGTCGCCGGGCAACGGGTCTGGCTCGAAACGTCATGCGGCTGGGAATGCCTCGCGGAGGGGGCGCGTCGAGACGGCCGACGCGGTCACGGGCGACGGAGTGTACCGCAACGTGTCAGTCGGGCCGGGCGAACCGGTCGATGAGCTCCGTGTATCGCGGCGCCTCACGCTCCCACGACAGCTCGTCGGCGCGCCCGAGCATCGCCTGGATGCGGACCTGGCGCTCGTGGGGCTCGTCGACGACGTGGAGCACCGCGGCCGAAAGGCTCGCTGCGTCGCCAGGCTCGTACGTGACCAGCTCGTTCGCCCGGAACGTGTCCATCACGGTCGGGAGGCGCGACGCGACCACAGCCTTGCCCATGGCACCGTACTCGAGGATCTTGGTCGACACGCTGAGGTCGGTGAACTGGCTTCGCGCCGTCGGGGACAGGCCGATGTCGGCGGCCGCGATCGCCGCCGGGACGTCTTCGATTGGGATCCGGCCGTGGAACGTCACCACATCCTCGAGCCCGGCCTCTCGGACGAGCCCCGGGAGCGGCCGCTCTCCGAAGTCCCGGCCGTAGATCTCGAAGCGCAAGGGCAGCCCCGGCCGACTCTCCCGGAGCCTGGCGACCGCTGCGATGGCGACGTCGACCTCGTAGATGGGCGACAGCGCGCCGGCATAGACCAACCGGAGAATCCCGTCGGCCATGAACGCTCGAGCCGGTTGTCGTGCCGGATTGAATCGAGCGAGCGATGGGACGTTCGGGACGACGCTGATCCGTGCCGGCTGGACGCCGAGCCGGATGAGGCGGTCGCGGAGCGCGGCATTGGCGGCGATCGCGTGTGTCGCCGCGGCAATCGACGCCCGCTCGGTCGCCATCAGGGTGGCTTGGACGGCGCCGCCCGACGCGCGCGGGAACCGACTCGCGAAGAACTCCGGCATCGCCTCGTGGAGATCGATGACCAGTGGTACGCCCGTCAATCGCAGCGGCAGACCGGCGAAGACCAGCCAGTCCGGCAACGTCGCGATCTGGGCGAGGGCGTACCTGCGGCGCCGCTGGTCGCGCGCGAGCTGCGCCGCCGCGCGGGCGAAGAACCCGACGTATTCGCCGAGATATGTCCGGATGCCGGCGCCCTGATGACGACTGACGTCCAGGCGGTGGACGTGCGCCCCTCCGACGACGCCGAGCGGCGGCTCGCCGGGTCTCCGCAGCGCAAGGACATCCACGTCACGATTGGAGGCCAACAGGGCATCGGCCTCGCGTCGGAGCCTCGGGTCCTCGTCGAAGTAGCTATGGGTGACGAGGACGATCGGGCGTCGGCTCATCCCCGCACGGCCCGTGTGAGCCGGGCCCGCCATCGGCGGAGACGCAACCGCAGGCTCATGGGCAGTCGATCCTTCAACGGTCGCCGCACCGAGAGATCCACCGGCAGCCCAAGCCGGCGGCGGTAATCGGCGATGTGCCACTCCGCCTCGGCCAAACGGGCCTCGAGAAGCTCGACGCGACGAGCCGGGGCGAGTGACACCCAATCCGGGATCGACCGGCTCTCGATTGGGCGTGCGGGCCGGTCGTAGACCTCGACGAGCCGTGCTGCCAGCCTGTTGGCATCGTGGCGGCTGGCGACATATGTTCGCCCGCGTGCCGCCAGCTCGCGGCGCAGCTCCAGGTCGGTGACGAGCCTGCGAAGCTGATCGACGAGCTGGTCGGGTTGCACGTTCCAGACGGGGGCGTCAGGAAAAGCCTCGAGACTCGGCCCCAGGCGGTTGGCGACGGCCACCCGGGAGCTCGCCATCGACTCGATGGACACGAGCTCGTAATCGCCGGTGATCACGTTGTCGATGACGACGTCCGCCTCGGCGATCGCCGCCATCACGGCATCGTGGGACACCCCTTCGACGAGCTGGAAGTCGAACCGGACACCATCTCGGCGAAGCGCCTCCACGGCGGCGATGACGTGATCCGTCCCTTTCGTGGCGCGACGAGACGGCGCGTGGAGGACGAGCGGAATGTCGCGTTGCTCGGGTGCTCGCTCCGGAATCGCGTCGAGATCGACGGCGCGAGGCATCAACTCCGCGTCGGGAACGAAGGCGAGGTAGTCGGGGGCGACGACGAACGTTCGCTCGCAATAGGTCCGGAGGATCTGGATCACCTTCTCGGTTCGATCGTCGTCGCTGCGGACCTCGCTGCCCTTGAGGTGGCTCCATGGGTTCGCCTCGACGTGGACCCGGCGAAGGCGGGCGTCTGACCCATGGAACGTATGGAAGAGCTTCGGTCCAAGGACGCGGTACAGCGGGACGTCCCACAGGGCCGGCACCCCCGGCCAGTCCGGGAAGAGGGACCTCCCGAAGTGGAGGTGGACGACATCGAACTGCTCGACCGCCTCGACGAAGGTCCGCCACGGCACCCGTGGATCTCCGGTGATCGGAATCGTGCGGTCGGCCGGATACCCAAAGGCGTGCGCGCCGTACTGCCACAGCTGCGCATCGTGGCCGAGGCGGCGGAGTGCGGCCACGAGGGCACTCGCCTGACCCGCCGGGTTCGTCGGCGCGTGGAGGATCCGCACGGCCCTATCTCATCACGGCTTCGTCACCACGGCCGGCCGGTCAGGCGGCCATACAGCTCGACGAGCTTGGCCGACTCGGTCTCCCAGTTCCAGCGCTCGTGGGCCGCGGCGAGACAGCGGGCCCGGAGGGCGGCCCGCTCGGCCGGCGGGGCCGAGACG
>Ga0070731_10000107_pt1 | contig 154749 bp, 151 predicted proteins | sample Coa_R1_2_FD_66448 | JGI IMG/M metagenome (GOLD analysis project Ga0070731, IMG submission 66448) | Surface soil microbial communities from Centralia Pennsylvania, which are recovering from an underground coalmine fire - Coalmine... | ecosystem: Environmental > Terrestrial > Soil >... | reverse complement strand
CACCAAGCTCATTCGCGGTTTAAGAGCCCAGGCGGCTGCGGGCTTCCAGTCGCGACGGGGGCGGCGTCGTGAACCGACCCCCGTCAGCCCTCAGTATGCTGCTTTCCCGACATACAAGGCGGCGCGATCGCTCCCAGCCTGTCCGGCGCTGTTCGGTTTAGGCTGCGCGCCAGGGATTGTGCCGTGCTAAAATACGCAAGATGAAAGCGGATACTGATCAACGCGGGCCACTGCTGACCCTGACGAATCGTCTCGGGCGAGCCGCGTCGGATGCGGGCGCGTCGACGGTTCGAAGCCGGCTATTCATCAAATATGTTGCGCTGTTCGTCATCGTAGTCGTCCTTGCGCTGGTGGCCAACGGCGCGTTCGAAATCTGGTTTTCCTACCAGGAAAACAAGGCGTCACTGATTGGTATCCAGCACGAGGAGGCCGAGGCAGCGGCCGGCAAGATCGAGCAGTTCATCAGCGAAATCGAAAGCCAGGTCGGTTGGACGACGCAACTGCCTTGGTCGGATTCGACGCTCGAGCAGCGGCGCTTCGACGCACTGCGGCTGTTGCGGCAAGTGCCCGCCATCACCGAACTCGCGCAGATTGATGCCTCGGGCCACGAGCAGCTGCGGGTGTCGCGGCTCACCATGGACGTGGTCGGCAGTGGTATCGACGATTCCAACAAGCCAGGCTTCACCGAAGCCGTCGCGCATAAGGTGTATTTCGGCCCGGTCTATTTCCGCCGCGAATCCGAGCCGTACATGACTCTTTCGCTCTCAGGCACGCGGCGCGATACCGGCGTCAGCATTGCCGAGGTCAACCTCAAGCTGATTTGGGATGTGGTGTCAAAGATCAAGGTCGGCGAGCGCGGCCACGCCTTCGTGGTTGATGCCAACGGCCGCCTGATCGCGCACCCCGACATCAGTCTGGTGCTGCGCAATACCGACATGTCGAAGCTGGCGCAGGTCCGCAGCGCTCGAGCCGGTAACGGCGCCGAAGCGGTTCAGCAAGCGGAAGACATTGCCGGCCACAGGGTGCTGACCGCCTCCGCGCCCGTTAATCCGCTCGGCTGGATCGTTTTTGTGGAGACGCCGATCGAGGAGGCCTACGCACCGCTTTACGCCTCGATCCAGCGTACCGGCATTGTGCTGCTTGGTGCGCTCGCGCTTGCCTTCATTGCCGGTATGGTCCTGGCCCGGCGAATGGTGGTGCCAATCCAGGCGCTACGCGCCGGCGCGGCACGGATCGGCAGCGGCGACCTGACACAACGCATCAAGATCAAGACCGGCGATGAGGTTGAGGCGCTGGCCGATCAATTCAACGACATGGCGGGGCGGCTTGAGGAATCCTACGCCGACCTCGAGAAAAAAGTCGAAGACCGTACTCTAGAGTTGAGCGAGTCGTTGGAGCAGCAAACGGCGACATCCGAGGTTCTCAAGGTCATTAGTTCTTCGCCCGGCGACCTGAAACCTGTTTTTGAAGCAATGCTGGTGAATGCGACGCGGATCTGCGAGGCCAAGTTCGGTACTCTGTTCCGTTTCGAGGGCGATGCGTTTCATTTCGCGGCGGAAGTCGGTACGCCGACGGATCTTGCCGACCTGAACAGGACACGCGGGCCGTTTCAACCAGAACCGGGCACGTTGCTTGATCACTGTATGCGGACCAAGCAGGTGAGCCGCACTGCCGATTACACCGCCGAACCTGTCCTCGCCACGGCAGCCAAACTTGGTGGCGCGCGCTCGACCATCGCCGTGCCAATGCTCAAGGATGATGAGTTGGTTGGCGCGATCGTAATTTACCGCGATGAAGTCCGGCCTTTCGTCGACAAGCAGATCGAGTTGGTGCAGAACTTCGCGGCCCAGGCCGTGATCGCTATCGAGAATACCCGCCTGCTCCAGGAATTGCGCCAACGCACCGACGATCTGAGCGCATCATTGGAGGACTTGCGAACGGCCCAGGATCGGCTGGTTCAGACCGAGAAGCTCGCTTCGCTTGGCCAGTTGACGGCGGGTATCGCCCACGAGATCAAGAACCCTCTCAATTTCGTCAATAATTTCTCCAGCGTTTCTGTCGAATTGCTCGATGAATTGCAGGAGACTGTCGCCGGCGTGAAGGTCGATGACAAGACGCAAGCGGACATCACCGAATTGACGGACACATTGCGCGGCAATCTGGAAAAGATCGTTCAGCATGGCAAGCGTGCCGACTCGATCGTCAAAAATATGCTGTTGCATTCGCGCGAAGGCTCGGGCGAGCACCGGCCGGTCGATATCAACACTATCGTCGAGGAAAGCCTCAATCTCGCCTATCACGGGGCAAGGGCGGAGAAGCAGGGCTTCAACATCACGCTGGAACGCTCGTTCGATCCGGCCGCGGGCGAAGTGGATCTGTTCCCGCAGGAAATCACGCGGGTTCTGCTCAATTTGATTTCGAACGGCTTCTATGCAGCGACCAAACGCAAGGGACAGGCGGCCGAGGGGGATTACGAACCGATCCTTGCGGCAGCGACCAAAAATCTCGGCGACCGCGTCGAAATCAGGATTCGCGACAACGGCACCGGTATTTCGCCGGAGGTGAAAGCCAAGATGTTCAATCCGTTCTTCACCACGAAGCCTGCCGGAGAAGGCACCGGGCTCGGGCTCTCGCTCAGCCATGACATTATCGTGAAACAACACGCTGGCACCATCGCGGTCGATACCGAGCCGGGAAAATTCACTGAATTCAAAATTGTTCTGCCGCGCAGCGCGGCAGTCCTCGCCAAGCCAGGAGGACGAGCGTGAGCCTTCTTATTCCCGTTGTCGGCAGTTCCGGGACTCTTCGTGATGTGGCCGAAACGCGAGTCGGACACGCCGCATGACCGCGTGCATTCTTGTCGTCGACGACGAGCCGGATCTCGAAGCTCTCGTTTTGCAAAAGTTTCGCCGCCAGATCCGGGACGGAGCGATGAGCTTCCTGTTCGCGCACGACGGCGTCGAAGCTCTCGCAACGCTGAAAGCAAATGACGGCATCGATCTCGTTGTCAGCGACATCAATATGCCGAGGATGGACGGGCTATCTTTGCTGCAGCAGCTGCAGGAGCGCGACGAAAAGATATCGGCCATAATTGTATCGGCCTATGGCGATATGTCGAATATCCGAACCGCGATGAACCGTGGCGCGTTCGATTTTGTGACAAAGCCCATTGATTTCGGCGATCTGGAGACGACCATCGCCAAGACCATACGGCACGTCGAGTTGCTGCGCGAAGCACGGCAGCGGCAGGCCGAGGCGGAGCGGGCCCATGCATCGCTGTCGCGGTATTTCTCGCCAAATCTGGCGCAACGGCTCGCGAGCGAAGCGGCTGCGGGAGAGCTTGCGGGCCAGCGCCGCGAAATCGCGACCTTGTTTACGGACATTACCAGCTTTACCGCGCTGGTCGAAACGCTGGAACCTAGCGTGTTGGGGCCGCTGCTTAATGACTATCTCACAGGCATGACCGATATCGTGTTCGCCCATGACGGCACGGTGGCGAAGATCATCGGTGATGCCCTTCACGTGCTGTTTGGCGCTCCCGCCGATCAGCCCGACCATGCCACGCGCGCCGTCGTCTGTGCACTGGCTTTGGACGAATACGCCCAGTCGGTTAGTGAGCGCTACCGGCAAAATGGTCTCGCGCTTGGCACGACCCGGATCGGCGTCCATGCCGGGCCGGCGATCGTCGGCGCCTTCGGCGGAAGCCGTTTCTTCGATTACACGGCCTATGGCGACACCATCAATGTCGCCGCGCGGCTTGAAAATGCAAATAAGCAGCTCGGCACTCGCATCTGCGTGAGCGCCCCGCTTGCAGCCAAGGTCGACCATTTTCAAGGGCGTCCGGTCGGCGACCTGGTCTTGCGCGGCAAGACGGAGGCACTGCGCGCCTTCGAGCCGCTCACCAGTGAACAGTACGAGTCTTCCGGGAACAAGGCGTATCTCGACGCTTTTGCCAAACTGGAAGCGGGTGACGCAGGTGCGATGGCGGCATTTGCGGCGCATGTCGGCAGGGAGCCACAGGACCTGTTGGCGAACTTTCATCTCAAGCGACTTCTGAACGGCGCAAAAGGCACTTTGATTGCGATGGATTAGCGCGACAGGAGTGGTTGAATTTCTTTTATGACCTGCGCATAGGCAAACACCGCAAACACTGCCGTACAGCTGATAATGTTGCCGGCAAAAATCGGCAGGATGATGCTGCCGATCATCGTCAGCCGCCGCATCTCTCCGTTCGGCACGGGAACGAGCGCCTCGACGCTCGCGGCGACGATGTGCACGAAGCTCGCTTCGCGAAGCTGCACCGGTTCAAGGGCGCTTGTGTTGAACAGGAGGACGCGTTGGGCCCGGCATTGGACCAGGCATTCGTCGCTGGCCGACCTGCGGCTGCGGAATGTTCCATTTTGGCATCGAATCCTGCCAATTTGATCTGAATCAATGTCGGCGCGTGATGAATCTCGCCAAATAGACCCCGTTGATCCCACCGAACGGCAGATTCATGGCGCAGTCCCACGCACAGCAGAAGTATATGACCATCGGCGAGGGTGGCTTGGCCGCCGCCCTGACAGCCCTTGCGTTCATTTCGATCGTGATCGCCGCAAAGGCTTACACTGCGGAATATGCGTTCCACGCGTATTTGTTCGCAGCCGCGAGCGCGACCGCAGTGTTCGTCATCATTAATCGCTATTTCGAACGCGATCCCGAGCCTGTGCCGATCGAGGCCGATGGCAGGCCAAACTACAATATGGGCCCCGTCAAGCTCGCGACGCTGCTCGCGGTTTTCTGGGGCATCGCCGGCATGACGGTTGGGCTGTGGATCGCGCTCGAGCTTGCGTATCCGGCGCTCAACTTCGACCTGTCCTACATTTCATTCGGCCGACTTCGGCCGCTGCATACCTCGGCCGTTATCTTTGCTTTCGGTGGTAATGTGCTGCTTGCGACCTCGCTCTACGTCGTGCAGCGCACCTGCCGCGCTCGGCTCGTCGGCGATCTGGCGCCGTGGTTCGTCATCCTCGGCTACAACTTCTTCATCGTCATCGCCGGCACCGGTTATCTGCTCGGCATCACCCAGTCCAAGGAATATGCCGAGCCGGAATGGTACGCCGACCTGTGGCTAACGATCGTCTGGGTCGTTTATCTGCTCGTCTATCTCGGCACCATCATGCGGCGTAAGGAGCCGCATATCTATGTCGCCAACTGGTTCTACCTCGCGTTCATCGTCACCATCGCGGTGCTGCACGTCACCAACAACGCTGCCGTGCCGGTGTCGCTGTTTTCCTCAAAATCCTATGTCGTCTGGTCCGGCGTGCAGGATGCGATGGTGCAATGGTGGTACGGCCACAACGCGGTCGGCTTCTTCCTTACCGCGGGCTTCCTCGGCATTATGTATTACTTCATTCCAAAGCGCGCCGATCGTCCGGTCTATAGCTATCGGCTGTCCATCATCCATTTCTGGGCGCTGATTTTCCTCTACATCTGGGCCGGCCCGCATCACCTGCACTACACCGCACTGCCGGACTGGACGCAGACGCTCGGTATGACGTTCTCGATCATGCTGTGGATGCCGTCATGGGGCGGCATGATCAACGGCCTGATGACGCTGTCCGGCGCTTGGGACAAGCTGCGCACCGATCCCGTGTTGCGCATGATGGTGCTGTCGGTCGCGTTCTACGGCATGTCCACTTTCGAGGGACCGGTGATGTCCGTCAAAGAGGTCAATTCGCTGTCGCACTACACTGACTGGACCATCGGCCACGTGCATTCCGGCGCGCTTGGCTGGGTCGCTTTCATCTCGTTCGGCGCCATTTACTGCCTGGTGCCGTGGCTGTGGAACCGGCCGCTTTACTCGCTGCGCCTCGTGAGCTGGCACTTCTGGATCGCGACTATCGGCATCGTTGTCTACGTTACCTCGATGTGGGTGTCGGGAATTCTGCAAGGCTTGATGTGGCGTTCCTACACCAGTCTCGGCTTTCTCGAATACTCCTTCATCGAGACGGTCGAAGCGATGCACCCGTTCTACGTAATCCGTGCGCTCGGCGGTGCGTTGTTCCTCTCGGGCGCGCTGATCATGGCCTTCAATGTGTGGCGGACGATCTATCCGCCGCGGGCGGCGCTCGCGATCGACGTTCACCTGGCGCCGGCGGAATAGGGGCCGCAATGTCACTCTGGCAAAAGCACTGGATTCTCGAGCGCAACTCGATCCTGCTGTTGGTAGGCATCCTGATCGTTATCGCGATCGGCGGGCTGGTCGAGGTTGTGCCGCTGTTCTATCTCAAGAGCACGATCGAGACAGCGGACGGCATGCGGCCATACACGCCGCTCGAGCTCGCCGGACGCAATATTTATGTAAGCGAGGGCTGTTATCTCTGCCATTCGCAGATGATCCGCGCGCTGCGCGACGAGGTCGAGCGTTACGGGCATTATTCGCTCGCCGCCGAAAGCGAATACGATCATCCCTTTCAGTGGGGCTCAAAGCGCAATGGTCCCGACCTGGCGCGCGTCGGCGGCAAATATTCCGACGACTGGCATCGCGACCATTTGAACAATCCCCGCGCTGTGGTGGCCGGCTCGATCATGCCGTCCTATCCGTGGTTGTTCGAGACCGATCTCGACTATTCGCATATCGCGGAGGACATGAAAGTCCAGCAGACCCTCGGCGTGCCCTACACCGACGAGATGATCGCCAACGCCCTTGCCGATGTGCGCACGCAGGCTACGGCTGACGCACCCGACGCCGACGCGCTCGCCAAGCGCTATCCGAAGGCGCAATCGCGCGATTTCGACGGTGATCCGCGCCGCATTACCGAGGCCGATGCGCTGATCGCCTACCTGCAAATGCTCGGGACGCTCGTCGACTTCAAGCTCTATGACGATAAAGCCAACATCCGTTGAGGGACCGAACGTGTCGACGACATATGCTTATTTCTCGCACTTCGCCCAGACTTGGGGCCTCGTCTATTTCTTCGTGATCTTCATTCTGGTGCTCGCTTACGCGCTTTGGCCGTCGCGGCAGAAGCAGTTCGACGATGCGGCGCGCATACCGCTGCGGGAGGACTAGAATGAGCGACAAGGCGAAGCAGCAGGGCAAGACTCATGACGTTGGCACCACCGGTCATGAATGGGACGGCATTCACGAATTGAACACGCCGTTGCCGCGCTGGTGGTTGTGGCTGTTCTACGCAACGATCGTCTGGGCGATCGGTTACTGGGTCGTCTATCCGGCGTGGCCGCTGATCTCGTCTTATACCGGCGGCGCCTTCGGGTGGCATTCGCGCTCGGCGGTCGCAACCGATCTGACCGAACTCAAGGCGCAGCGCGGCCCCATGATGGCAAAACTGGCTGAAGCTTCGCTGCAGCAGATCGAGACGACGCCGGAGCTGCTCGATTTTGCTCGCGCGCTGGGACGGAGCGCCTTCGCCGATAATTGCGCGCCGTGTCACGGCGCCGGCGGCGGCGGCGCCAAAGGTTACCCCAATCTCACCGACGACGACTGGTTATGGGGCGGCAAGCTCGCCGAAATTTCGCAAACCGTCACACACGGGGTCCGCTCGACCGACGACCAGGGTCATCAGGGCTCGATGCCCGCGTTCGGGCGCGATGGGATGCTCAAGTCCGATGACATTGCAACCGTCGCCGACTACGTCCGCTCGCTGTCCGGTTTACCAACCAAACCGGGTGCCGACCTGGCGCGGGGTGCGAAAATATTCGCCGACAATTGCGCCGTCTGTCATGGCGCTGACGGCAAGGGCAAGCGTGACGTCGGGTCCGCCAACCTGACGGATCAGATTTGGCTCTACGGATCGGATACCAAAGCGATCTTCGACGGTATCTGGAACGGCCATGGCGGAATCATGCCCGCCTGGGGCGGCAAGCTCGACCCGGTCGCGATCAAGGCGCTGACCGTCTACGTCCACACCTTCGGCGGAGGGGAGTGACGCATGTGTCCCGGCAGCGCATCAGTGCCCGCCATCAAAGGCGTGACCGCGCTGCAGCCGGCGCTTGCGGGGCTTGTTGACAGCGCCAAGCTGACGCACGCCGGGCTTGCCGAGTCCGAGCCGCCGGAGCTTGACGATGAGCCGCTCTACGCGGCGCGGAAGAAAATTTATCCGCAGCACGTGTCGGGAACCTACCGCCGTGTGAAATGGGCGGTGCTGTTTCTCACGCTAGGCATCTACTACCTGTTGCCGTTCGTGCGCTGGGATCGCGGCCCCAATGCGCCGGGTCAGGCGGTGCTGCTCGATCTTCCGGCCCGGCGGTTCTATTTCTTCTTCATCGAGATATGGCCGCAGGAAGTCTATTACCTAACGGGCCTTCTGATCGTCGCCGCCATGGTGCTGTTCCTGATGAACGCGGTCGCCGGCCGGGTGTGGTGCGGCTACCTGTGTCCGCAAACGGTATGGACCGACCTGTTTCAGACGATCGAGCGCTGGATCGAAGGTGACCGGCGCGAGCATTTGCAGCGCGACAGGCAGGGATGGTCGCTCGACCGCGTGATCCGCGCCGGCGCAAAGCATTTTCTGTGGTTGATGGTGGCGTGGTGGACCGGGGGCGTCTGGGTGCTTTACTTCGCGGACGCGCCGCACCTTGTCTACTCGCTGGCGACCTTTCAGGCCCCGCCGGTGGCGTATGCCTTTATCGGCTTGCTGACTTTTACGACATACGCGCTTGCCGGCTGGATGCGAGAGCAGGTCTGCGTCTACATGTGTCCGTGGCCGCGCATCCAGGCGGCGCTGACCGACGAATATGCGCTCAACGTCACTTATCGCTGCGATCGCGGCGAGCCGCACGCCTCGCTGAAGAAGGCCGCTGCGATGCATGAGGCCGGCCAGCCGGCTGGCGACTGTATCGACTGCCTGCAATGCGTGCATGTTTGCCCGACTGGCGTCGACATTCGCAACGGTCCGAATCTGGGCTGCATCCAGTGCGGCCTTTGTATCGACGCCTGCGATGCCGTGATGGCAAAAATCGGCCGCGCGACGCGGCTCATCGCCTACGACACCGATATCAATATCAAGCGGCGCCAACAGGGGCAGCCTGCCGTCTACAATATCGTGCGCGTGCGCACGCTGCTCTATGCCGGCGTTATCGCGCTGGTCGGCGGCGTCATGCTCTATGCGCTTGCCACGCGCCACCATGACGACATCAGCGTGCTTCACGATCGTAATCCGCTTTACGTGCGGCTATCCGATGGCGCAGTGCGCAACGGCTATGCGATTCGCATCCTGAACAAGACGCTCGAGGAAAGAAGCTACGCGCTTGCGGTCTCGGGGCTGCCCGGCGCCGAAGTGGACGTGATCGGCAGCGAGAGCAGCTTCGGCGGCAATCCCGAAGTCTATGTCGGCCCCGATCAATCGCGCGAGATGCGAGTGCTGATTACGACGCATCGGCATCTTGAACCCGAAGCTTCTATTCCGCTCACCTTTAGCATCGTCCCGGTCCAGGGCGGCACTGCAGTTAACGCAGCCGATCACTTCCTGGGACCATGAGAGCTTCTCCATGGCTTACTCCGATAAGGAAATCGAGATGCAGCAGCTGAACACGGTCCGGCGTCTGACCGGTTGGACGGTTCTGCTCTGGCTCGTGGGCTTTTTTGGCATCGTCTTCGCGGTCAACGCCGTGATGGTCTACGAAGCGCTTTCGACCCTGAGCGGCGTCGAGACCGACAGCGCCTACCAGGCCGGCAGGATGTACGAGCAGGAAGTGGCGATGGCGAAGGCTCAGGCCGCACGGCAATGGCGCGTCGACGCCAGGCTGACACCCTCGGCGGACCGCGTTGGGATCGACGTGGTCGCGCATGACGCTGCCGGTCAGCCGCTCGCCGGCATGAAGGCAACGGCAGTCTTCGAGCGTCCGACCGATCGCAGGCTGGATCAGGGCGTCGCCCTGGACGAGGGCTCGGCCGGGCACTTTCAGGGCAGCGCCACCGTTGGGCCGGGACAGTGGGACGTTGTCATCGAGCTTACGCGCCAGAACGAACAGGTGTTTCGTTCGAAGAACCGCGTCGTTTTGAAATGAGTGCCGGTAATGGCCGAAACGCTTGATCTTTCGCAGTTCGTCGAGCAGCGCGACGGCGGTACCGCGCACATGACGCTGGCGGTGGATGGCGTCGGCTGCGCCGGCTGCATCCGCAAGATCGAAGGCGGGCTGTCCAAACTTCCCGGGATCGTCGATGCGCGGCTGAACTTCACGCAGCGCCGGCTGTCTGTCGACTGGCTGGATGATGAGATCGATGCGGGAAAGATCATCCAGACGATCGAAGACATCGGCTATCACGCCCATCCTTTCGCGCCGGAGCGGGTCGAAGCCGACGACGCCCGCGAGGCAAAGTGGCTATTGCGATGTCTCGGCGTCGCGGGTTTTGCCGCGATGAACGTGATGCTGCTGTCGATCTCGGTGTGGTCGGGCAACGTTTCCGACATGACGCAGGAGACCCGCGATCTGTTCCACTGGCTGTCGGCCCTGATCGCGCTGCCCGCGGCGGCCTATGCCGGCCAGCCGTTTTTTCAGAGCGCGTGGCGCGGGCTGCGTGCGCGGGCGCTCAACATGGACGTGCCTATCACCGTCGGCGTGACATTAGCGCTCGCGCTGTCGATCTACGAAACCGCGACGCATGCCGTGCACGCGTATTTCGATTCGGCCCTCATGCTGCTGTTCTTTCTGCTGTGCGGCCGCTATCTCGATCTCGCGATGCGGCGCAAGACACGGCTGTTTGCCGGCAATCTCGCTTCGTTCAAGGCCGATTTCGCGCATCGCCTCGATCGCAATGGCGAAGTGACACGAGTGCCGGCGGCGGCGCTTAATCCCGGTGACCGGGTGCTGGTTCGGCCGGGCGAGCTCGTTCCGGCGGACGGTGCTGTTCTGACCGGCGTTTCGGACATCGACGAGAGCCTGGTGACGGGCGAAACCATGCCCCGCGCCGTCGGTGCTGGGACGACCGTCTATGCCGGCAGCATCAACAGCTCCGGGGCGCTTACCATGAAGGTGGTCGCCGCGGGCGGCGCCACACTGGTCGATGAGGTGGATCGGCTTTTGCAAAAAGCGACGGCGGCGAAATCGCGCACCGTGCGGCTTGCTGATCGTGCGGCGAGGCTATACGCACCGGTGGTGCACACAGTGGCTGCGCTCACCGCCGTCGGCTGGCTCGTTGCCGGCGCGTCGTTGCACGACGCCATCGTGACTGCCATTGCCGTCCTGATCATCACGTGCCCGTGCGCCATCGCGCTTGCCATTCCCGCGGTGCAAGTGGTGGCTGCGGGCCAGTTGTTCAGATCGGGCGTCATCCTCAATTGCGGCGACGCCATCGAACGGCTGGCCGAAGTGGATACCGTCATCTTCGACAAGACCGGCACGCTGACATTGCCCGATCCGGCCGTCGACGACGGGACGGTTGATCCCGATATTCTCGAATGCGCGGCGCGGCTTGCTCTGTCGAGCCATCATCCGCTGGCGGCGGCGTTGGCACGGCGCGCACGCGCGCGCGTTCCCTATGACGGCGCGGTCGAAGAGGCGGGCAGCGGCGTGCGAGCGTCGATCGACGGCCAGGAGGCGCGGCTCGGCAGCATGGCATTCTGCGGCATCACCGATATGCCGCGGGCCGCGGCGAGCGACCGCGAAGCATCGTTCATCGCCTTCGCCTGTGCCGGACGCACGGCAATGATTCCGATCCGGCAGAGACTGCGGCCCGACGCCGTCGCCGTGGTCCAGTCTCTCAAGGCGCTTGGGCTCGATTGCATCATGCTGTCCGGCGACCGAGCGGAAGCGGCCGAACCGGTCGCGCGTCGCCTCGGCCTCGGCCAATGGCGTGCCAATTTGACGCCGGCGAAGAAAATCGAAGCGATCAAACTTTTGAAGTCGCAAGGGCACCGCGTGCTTATGGTCGGTGACGGATTAAACGACGCGCCCGCACTTGCCGCGGCTCACGCCTCAATGTCGCCGATCACCGCTGCGCATCTTACGCAGGCCCACGCCGACGCCCTGTTTCTCGGCGAACCGTTGGCGCCGGTGCTTCGCGCGATTGTCGTAGCGCGTCAGGCGCGATTATTGATGAAGCAAAACCTTGCACTTGCCGTAATCTATAATGCGCTGGCCGTTCCGGTCGCGGTGGCGGGCCTAGTCACGCCGCTGATTGCCGCATTGGCGATGTCCGGTTCGTCGATACTGGTCACGCTTAATGCGTTGCGTGCCCGGCTTGCGACTCAGGTGAGAACCACTCCGTCTCAGGCGGCACCGCGGGGTGACGGAACCGTGATCGGGCGTTTGGACGGCGCCGGCGCCAAGGCGGAGCCGGTACGGTGAACGTCCTTGTCTATCTCGTTCCCATCGCCTTGATGCTTGGCTTGACCGGCCTCGCGGTTTTCCTGTGGACGCTCAAGAGCGGGCAATACGACGATCTCGACGGCGCTGCCGTTCGCATCCTTCCCGACGACGACCTCGAGACGTAGCGCAGCGCAATGCGGCTGCGTCAGTTCAGCCATGCGGCTTCCCTTGAATTTGATCCAGATCAAAACCGAGTGCCCGGAGTCGCAGGAGTATTAGTTGCTGCTGCAACCGATGTCCCTGGTTCGGTTTACTGCGGTGACAGCTCATCGTCGCCAGCCGCGATAGGAAATTGAGCGAGAAAGGGAGGCTTCTGATGAAGCAGGACATACCTGGCACGGTCATGTTCGACGGCACGCTGGCGCAGAAAGGTTTTGCGCTTAATCGGATGTGCTTCTCCTTCAACAGCGCGGAAAATCGCACTGCGTTTCTAAAGGACGAGGATGCCTACTGCGCCAAATACGGCCTCACCGAAGAACAGCGGGCAGCCGTAAAGAGCCGCAACGTGCTCGGCATGATCGAGGCAGGTGGCAACGTTTATTATCTCGCCAAGCTTGCGGGCATCTTCGGCCTTAACGTGCAGGACATTGGCGCCCAGCAGACCAACACGACAGTCGACGAATTCAAGGCGAAACTCGCCGCGGCGGGGAGGTAAGCATGGCTACGATTATCGGCGGTGTCGCCACAACACACGTTCCGTCGATCGGCAAAGCGATTGCGGAGAAAAAGCAGAACGATCCGTACTGGAAGCCGTTCTTCAAAGGGTTCGATTACGTTCACTACTGGCTCGCGCGGGAAAAACCCGACGTCGCCGTGGTGTTCTACAACGACCACGGGCTCAATTTCTTTCTCGACAAGCTGCCGACATTCGCGGTCGGTGCGGCGAGCCAATATCGCAACGAGGACGAAGGCTGGGGAATTCCAGTGTCACGGGCAATCGCCGGCGATCCGGACCTTTCCTGGCACCTGATCAATGCGCTCGTCGCCGACGAGTTCGACATCACCATGTGCCAGGACATGCTGATCGACCATGCAGTGACCATTCCCATGGCCCTGATGTGGCCGGGCGAACGCTGGCAGGGAATTAGAATTGTGCCGGTTTCGATCAACACGGTGCAGCATCCGCTGCCGTCGCTGTCACGTTGCCTCAAGCTCGGTCAATCGATCGGCCGCGCCATCGCGAGCTACAAGCCCGAGCTGCGTGTCATGGTGGTGGGTACTGGCGGCCTGTCGCATCAGCTCGACGGCAAACGCGCCGGGTTCATCAACAAAGAGTTCGATCAACTGTGCATGGACAAGATCGTCAATGAGCCTGAAATTCTGGCCCGTTACTCGATCCATGATTGGGTCGAGCAGGCCGGCGCGCAAGGCGTGGAATTTCTCAATTGGATGGCGATGCGCGGGGCGTTGACGGGCGAAGTCACCGAAGTGCACCGCAACTACCACATCCCGATCTCGAATACGGCTGCGGCGACGGTCGTGCTGGAGAATCATCCGATCGCCGGGCGGAAGGCAGCCTAGCCGGAGAAAGTCAGGAGAGGCACGAACAATGATACAGGCGCGACCAAACATCGTCATCGTCGGCGGCGGCATCGGCGGTCTGTTTGTGGCGAATGCTCTCGTCACGCACGGGCTGCCCGTTGCGATTTACGAACAGGCGCCGGCCCTCGGCGAGGTCGGAGCCGGAGTTTACATAACACCCAACAGCGTGCGGCATTTGCAGCGGATCGGGCTAGGGCCCGCAGTCGAGAAATATGGCGCCAAGATCGGCAAGAATTCCCGCTACTACCACCACGACGGCAGTCTCATCGCTCCGGTCCAGGTCACGGATTCATCGGGCTGGAATGCGACCTACGGCATGCATCGCGCCGACCTTGTCGACATACTGGTCAACGCGCTGCCGGCCGGCGTGGTTCACACCGGGCACCGCTGCGTCGGCTTTGAGCGCGGGAACGAGGTTGGCCGCGTTACGTTTGCCAACGGTGCCGTCGCCGAGGGCGATGTCGTGATCGCTGCCGACGGTATTCACTCCGTGCTTCGGCCGCATGTTTATCCGCCATCGCGTCCTGTGTTCTCAGGCACTGTCGCTTATCGGGGCGCGGTTCGAACCGAACTGGCGCCGGAATGGCCTGCCGAATGCTGGGAGATGTGGCTCGGCAACGGCAAGCATTTTCTGACCTATCCGATGCGTGCCGGATCGCTCATCAACTTCGTCGGCTTCGTTCCGGCGAAGGAAGGGATGACGGAATCGTGGTCGGCAGCCGGCGATCCTGACGCGCTACGCCGCGAATTCGCCGGCTGGGATCCGCGGATTGGGCGGTTGCTGCATCACGTCGAAACAACGTTTCGGTCGGCTTTGCACGATCGCGACCCGAGTCCTAGCTGGACACGGGGCCGCCTGACGCTGCTCGGCGACGCGGCACATGCGATGCTTCCCCATCTCGGGCAGGGTGCCAACCAGTCGATCGAGGACGGCATGGCGCTTGCGACGATTCTGGCCAATGCCGGTCGCGAGTCCGTTACCGGGGCGTTGCTCGCGTACGAGCGGCTTCGCCGCGAGCGGGCGGCGAAGGTGCAATCCGGCGCGCGCGAGAATGGCCTGCGGTACGATTCCTTTTATGCCGACATCGCTGTTCGCGACGCCGAGATCACCGCTCACGCGGAGTTCCGCAAGCGTCTCTATGATCATGATGTCGTACCGGAAGCTCGCGCCGCGGCGATGGAACTGGCCTAGTTTCGCGGTCTGCATTCGCGCGGGGATGAGAACGGACTAAAAAGGCTTGGCATATCGAAGTAAATTGGCTCCCCGGGCCGGATTCGAACCAGCGACCAACCGGTTAACAGCCGGTTGCTCTACCGCTGAGCTACCGGGGAAAACGGCAGCACCTCGCGCGCGCGGGTCGCGTATAACAAAGCCACACGGGCTTTGAAAGGCGCAACTCTTGAACTTTTCAGCAAGAACTCCCGAGGGGCGAGGAGTGGAAGCCACGCCCGGAATTGAACCGGGGTACACGGTTTTGCAGCTCTAACAAAGCCATATTGTCGCATCCCAACACGTAATATCAGGTCATTTTTCTTCCTATATTTCAATGAAAGGGGCAGGGGGCTATCCGGCCTGTACCCCCTGTTTCGGGGCGTCGGGTGGCAATTTTCCTGTCTGGAAAGACAGCCCCTCAATCGAGCAGCCGGCAGGTCACCGCGAGGTCGAGATCACCGCCCGCAGCGATGGTGCTGCGCATCGGTGAGCGCAGCATCGATCTGGGCTACCGAACACCGGCGCGTTGTATGGCGACGTGGTGAACCGTGACGGGCACGCCAAGGGCATTGGCGGCGGTCGGGATATCGCCGTGGTCGCGGCGGGCATGGTGGACGATGCGGCTTGCTTCCTTCGCGGGGCACCACCATGACGATACCGCGCCCGCGGGATTGCGCGTCACCATGAGGCGATTGTCGCGGGTGACGGCGATCGAGGTGAGATCGAACGCGGCGACGTAGTCGGATACGCCGCGCGGCAGCGGCGGGATGGTTGCCATGAGTGACACCCTCGATTAAATCGAACGCGTCAGCGAACAATTTTCTTACCCGGATTCCCTTCGAGGGGATTCCGGGTATTTTTTAGCCCAAGATGGCGGCGAATGCGAACGCGATATTATTGCGGCGGCGATGGTCGCCCAAAAATGTCTGCTACGCCCGAGAGCAACCGAAATGTCGCGTCATTGCAAGACGAGAGTGCCCCTGGTTTCCTGATGGAAGTCGTCGAAAAATTCATAGCGGCCGGGCGCCAGCGGGCGCACATGGACAGTGCCCGCGGCGCCGGGGGTCACCACCTTCTCGACCCGAAGCGACACGCTTTCGAATTCCATCGGCGTCGAATCGAGATTTTTGACGGTTATCTCCAGCGGCTGGTTGGCGGGGCCGTGGACTTCCACCGGTTGGAAACGATGGTCCTTGACCGAGATGGCGACCGCACCGCCCTGTTGCGCGCTTAAGACAGGTGCGACGAACACGACCGCTCCAATCGCGGCGATGGTTCCGATCGTATTGCATCCTACAAAACTCCTTCGCACGAAAGCCTCCCTTCAAAGTCCTCGACGCAAGGTCCGGTCAGAATTCGAATTCGAGCAGCAACTTTGCCCGGTAATGTGAAAAGTCTGTCAGATCGAGAGCGGGAGATACCCCGACCTCGTGCCCCGCGATCTGCGTCTCCCACGCCGCGCTCACCAGCATCTTGGACGAGACCTGCCAATAAAAGGTTGGTCCCAGATAGTAGGCGTCGCCAGTGAAAGTATTGAACCCGACGCCCTCATAGTGTCGTAGATACCAAAGATCAGCGCCGACCACGACCTTCGGCACGATCTGATAGGCGAGCGCGGAGGAGATTCCGAATGTCGACTCGCTGAACCATGCGCCGGAGTCGCCGCGCGTGGTTTCCGGCTCATAGAGAATATTGGAGCCCAGGAACAAGCGATTGTTGATGAGCTCGTAGTCGGATTCGAGCTTGGCCTCGAGCTCGTAATTCACAATGCGGGTTCCGCTGGTTTCATCGCGGCTATGGTATTCCGGCTCCAGCGATAGAGTGACCGCAAGCGGCGATGGGCCGCGGTCCACTAGGACGGACCTGAAAGTGCCGGCAAGGCCGTTGAAGGTGCCGAGGTTGAGGTCGTTAAGACCGTCGACACCGTGAATGTCGTAATAGGAGACCGTCGGCCCGAATTCCAACTGTACGAACTGGTTCGGCGTGTATTCGTACTCCAACTCGGTCAGGCTCGCGGCGTAGTTGCCGCCGCGCTTGCCGAAATTAGCGCCGGTCTCCGGCTCAAACGCCTTTTCGCCCTCGATGCCGGTCGACGAGCCTACGGTGATGTCGCCGAAAATGTATTTGCTCTCGAGCTCGTGGAACCCGCTGTCGTCTTGCGCCTTGGCACCGGCGGCACCGGCAAGGATCGCCCCGAGCGAGACCAGAAGCCGGTGCGGCAGACTGTGAGTGACCTGAAAGATCGGCATTGCTCTTTCTCATTGCCGGCGCCAAGCCACCACGTTCCACGCAGCGTCGTCGGCTGCTAGTCAAATGCAATTCCCCGATCTTTGTTGTCAAGAAAACTGAGCAATATTCGCAAATATTAGAAGCGTTATATATTTGAATTAGGAGCGTTCTAAAGTATTTCTCGAAGACATGAATTCTAGAATGACTTTAATCGGAGCAAATATTTGCAGTCGGCCGCCGATGACGCGCCCGAGGTCGCCGTCGAACTGATCTGCGGCGGCAATATCATCGACACCTTTCCAATGCGCCGGGCCACGCTACCGCGGCTGAGTGTTATCGTTGATCCACCGCCGCCTCCAGTGCCGGGCCGCTATCGCGTCGATCTGTATGCCACCGGCCGGCTGGTTGATGGCATCGAGCGCGAGCTTGGCAGAGCCGCCACGATTGAAGATGCCACGCGGCTCTATGACGAGCAGGCCATCCGCTATCGGGGCCGGCTTGTAGTTCTACGAGGTGGCGTACCTTTCACCGCCTGCCCCAGCTCAGAAGCGACGGCAAGCCTCGCGACCTGGTAATTTAGTGGTAGCGCGAGCAGAGCGCTCTCCACTTGCGCACGACGAGGCTCCGGCAGCTTGGCGATGTTGGCCGCGATCCGCCTCGCCTCGTTGCGGGTGAGCAGCTCACGCCGCTTGATGCAAACCGCAGCTCCGCCGGTTTGATAGAAAACGAAGATTTGCTCCGATTAAAGTCATTCTAGAATTCATGTCTTCGAGAAATACTTTAGAACGCTCCTAATTCAAATATATGACGTTTCTAATATTTGCCGATATTGCGCATTGTTGTTGACAACAAACATCAGGGAATTGCATTTGACGCAGCAGCCGACGACGCTGCGTGAACGTGGTGGCTTGGCGCCGGCAATGGATGTGTTGTGAATGTCACACCCTTAGGGCCGCTCTAGTCCTAAGATCAGTTGTCCGGGGGCTGAGTCAAACAATGAAGCGCATTCTGGGTGCAGTACTTGCAGTGGTTGCGACGTCAGGAGCGGCGTTCGCTGCCGATGTTTTGGTCAAGGCACCGCCGGTGTACAAAGCACCCGTTTCGACGGCATATAGCTGGACGGGCCTTTATATCGGCGGGCACATCGGCGGCGCATGGGCCAATAACGACTGGTCCTTTCCTTTTGATTCCCTGAATTCCGTCGTCCAGGAGCCGATCTGCTCGGCGTTGGCCCCGGGCTGCGTTACGTCCAGCACGTCCTCCGGATCGAATACGGCATCCGGCTGGCTGCTCGGCGGCCAGATCGGCTACAATTATCAGCTGAAGAATAACTGGGTGCTGGGCATCGAAGGCGACGCCAGCTGGTCGAGCCTTAAGGGATCCAACAAGGATCCGAGCTTCTCCACTATCAATCAGACTCAGACCGATTTCATCGGCACGCTCGCCGGCCGCGTCGGCTATGCTTGGGATCGGCTCCTGGTTTACGGCAAGGGCGGCGGCGCCTGGGCCAACAACAAATACTCAGTCATCTCCACCACGACGTTCACGGTGGGCAATGGCTCGCCCGCACCGGTGAGTGTGTACCCGGGCATGCTGACTGACGGCGCGACCGTGAACCGCTTCGGCTACATGCTCGGGGCCGGCATCGAATATGCGCTCACGCCACAGTGGTCGGTGAAAGCCGAATACCAGTATCTGAATTTCGGCACGCAGCGCACCACGCTCTCTACGGCGACCACTGTCGTCTCGCCGTTCGATGAGGATATCAAGCAGACCATCCAGGTCGCCGAGATCGGCTTCAACTACAAGCTCGATCCGACTGGGCAGGCGACCTGGGCCGCGTCACATCCGATTTTCGATCAGATTGGGCAGGCCACCAACACGCCGCGCTTCTATGCCGGCTCGGATTACCTGCTGTGGTGGGTCAAGGGCGCACCGCTTTCGATTCCGCTCGTCACCACCGGGCCGACGAGCAACCACGAAGGCATTCTTAACAGCAGTGCAACGACGATACTGTACGGCGCGTCGTACTCTCCCGCACAGGGCGGCAACGACACGCAGAACTTCAATGCATTGTCGGGCGTCAGACTGCGTCTCGGCTATTGGCTCAACAACTATGTTGCGGTCGAAGCCGGCGGCTTTGTGCTGCAACAGGGCAACGGCAATTACTACCTATCGTCGGACTCCACCGGCAATCCCGGATTCGGCATCCCAGTGTACAACAGCATCCTGTACCTTCCGGAAGGCCACTGCCCGCCCAACCAGCCAACCTGCGGCACCGGCGTGGGTGAGGATCGCACGCCAATTTCGATTCCCGGCGAGCTGTACGGATCGGTCGCCATCACCAACTCGTTGAACCTGTGGGGCTTGAACGCAAACGGGGTGGTGAACTTCATGCGCACGCCCAACTGGGACGTGAGCGCGCTGGTCGGCGTTCGCTATCTGAACCTGAGCGAAAACTTTAATCTGTGGACCAACCTCACGGGCACCACGGGCCTTAGCACGTCGTTCTTTTCCGGCATGTCTGGATATACCGACGACGACTTCAACACGCGCAACCAGTTCTACGGCGGGCTGCTCGGCCTGCGCGCACACGGCACGTACGGACGGTTCTCGGTCGAAACGACAGAGACGCTGGCGCTGGGCGTGAACCACGAAACGATCAACATTTACGGCTACTACGACTCGGTCGGGTTCTCGATTTCGACGAGCGGAAATTACGGCATATTCGCGGTGCCCCAGAACTCGGGCATCACCTCGTCGAACAAATTTGCGGTTGTCCCGGAGGCGCAGATCAAGCTGGGCTACGACATCACGCCGTCGATAACAGTGACCGTGGGCTATGACTTCCTCTATATCAGCAACGTGGTGCGGCCCACCGACCAGATCGATCGCAATGTCATAAAAGGCCAGTTTTTCCAGGAAGATCCGGGAAGCACGAGCACGTCGTACCCGCAGCGGCTCGACAAAACCACCGACTTCTACGCCCAGGGCGTGAGCGTGGGTCTGTCGGCGCGCTTCTGAACACCGCCGCTAGGCCCCGTCTCCGTACAACGTGGCAGCACATCCAGGCCACTCTGCGCGAAGGGCAACCCGGAAGATGTCAGCGTGGCACTGAGGATGGTGCTGCAATTAGAGGGCGTCGCTTGGCTCACTTCGCTGCGACCGCCGCCTGAGAAGGACATGGTCGTCCGAATAGGAAAGTTTTGGGTTTCAGTGATTGCGTTGATAACAGTCGCCGGCATCCTTGCTTAAACGAATTTAGATACGCGGATAACGCCCACCCAAAACGTCTGAAAGGGGGCGGGCCGCCTCTAGCTCCGCGACTAGGAGGCGCCGAAGGGTGTGAAAATTTCCACACTCCGGTTGCCGCGCGGTGAGTGGCAGTGCGTCGAAAAAACGCTGCAAGCTTGTGCCCGCGGCGATGACACCGCGAATATCAGTGTTGCATTGCGGCTTGTGCTACAGGGCGAGCGCGTGCCGTATTCTTTGATCGCGCTCCTCAGGCTTGGGCTGCGGCCGGCCACGACGCCATGACCTCGATGAACGCCCCTTCTCCATCCGCGTTGGGCTTGATGTTAAAATCCCACGAGCCAAAGTGGTCACGAAAAACTCCGGGACGGTCGAGCCTCTCCGTCGGATGTGAGAGAAAGAAGTGCATCACTGCCAACATTTGAGGTTGCTCATTGGTGGCGAGGAATTTGCCTCCCTTATCCGCAATGAGCTTAACGATGCTGCCCGCCAACACGTCCGGCGTCGTGCCCGAGTTGGCGGCGAGTTCCACTCACCGAACTGCGGCGCGAGATCGCAAGAGTTCAGGAAGCGAGGAGTAAACAATCATGAGCGGACACATTCGCCGTCGTGGCGCGAATTCGTGGGAACTAAAATACGATGCCAATCGCGACCCGATCACAGGTAAGCGCCGTGTCCGGTTTGTGAGCTTCAAGGGCACCAAACGTAAAGCAGAGGTCGAGCTGCGTGGCTTGTCACGCAAAATGCAGCGGGCGAAGGCGTCGACCCGTCGGTCGAAACAATTGCCGAATTCAGCGAACGATGGCTGAACGATTGGGCGGCCCTCAATGTCAGCCCGAAGACGCTTGAACGTTACCGGCAGCTTTTCCGACTCTATGTCGTGCCCCATCTCGGCACCGTGCGCATGCAAAAATTGCAGCCGGTGAACCTCGTCAAGCTCTACTCGACGCTATTAAACGGCGGCGGAAAGGAAGGTCGCCCGCTGTCGGCCCGGTCGGTGGGGCACACCCATCGGGTCCTGCATCGGGCGTTGGGTCACGCGGTCCAATGGGGCGTTGTTCTGCGAAATGCTGCCGACAGTGCGACGCCACCGCTCGTCGAGGAGAAGGAGGTCGAAATTTTGCAAGAGGGCGACGTCAAGGGCCTTCTGGAAAAATTGCGCGGCCGATCGATTTACATGATTGCGCGGCTCGGACTGGCAACCGGCGTGCGGCGCGGCGAAATGCTCGCGACCCGTGTGGATATCGACCTAAAGGCCGGGAAGATAAAGATCACCCGGAGCCTCGAACAGACGAAGGCAGGCGGTCTTCGCTTCAAGCCGCCGAAAACCAAAAAGGGCAAGCGGACGATCACGATTCCGCCGACCATCGTCTCCGATCTGAGCACGCACCGGATAGCCCAACAGGATCGCGAGCGGCATGGACGTCCTGACCATCTCGCGGCGCTTGGGACACTCCTCGCCGATCGTCACGCTCACGATTTACGGCCACCTGTTTGGCAACACCGACGATCGCGCTGCCGAGATCATGGAGGCGGCGTTCTCACAGATGCGGACAGATTAGAAACGAAACGCGATCAGGTCGGTGAAAATTTGGGTGGCAATTCGGTGGCAAATTTGGTTTTTCGGCCACCGCGCTCAAACTAAGCTGTTGAAATTGTTGGAGGCCACGCCCGGAATTGAACCGGGGTACACGGTTTTGCAGACCGTTGCGTAACCACTCCGCCACGTGGCCATCACGAGCATCGGCAGCCAAAATGCCGTTGCCAGAAGCACCTGCTCTATAGAGGACGACCCCCCATGAGGCAACGTTATGACGATAATTCTTAATGTTTTCTCGCCGGGCTCCCGCGGCGGCCTAGGGACGCAGGCAGACTTGCGTTTTGCCGGACCCTGCCGCAAAGGTGTTCGGCGAAATTCGGAACCATAGACATGTTCGACACGGTCACCGCGCGCCGCATGATGGTGGACGGACAGATTCGCACGGCCGACGTCACCGATCTCGACCTGATCGGGGCCATGCTGGCGGTGCCGCGCGAGCAATTCGTGCCGGCGGAGGTTGCCGCGCAGGCTTATGTCGACAGCGATCTGCCAATCGGCGACGGACGGGCGCTGCTCAAGCCGATGGTGCTCGCTAAACTGATACAAGCGTCGCGTGTACGTAGTAGCGACCACGTGCTCGATGTCGGCTGTGGCTCAGGTTATTCGTCAGCCGTGCTATCGCGGCTGGCTGGGTCGGTCATCGCACTTGAGGAAGACGAGGCCCTGGCACGGCAAGCGCAACAGGCGCTCGCTGCCGCCCCCGGCGGGCGTGTCAGTTGCGCCATCGGGCCGCTCACCGCGGGCTGGCCCGCGGCGGCGCCTTACGATCTGATCCTGCTCAATGGGGCGACCGAAATTCTCCCCGAGGCGCTCGGCCGACAGTTGAAGCCGGACGGGCGGCTCGCCTGCGTTTTCGGGCGGGCGCCGACCGGCAAAGCCATGATTTACCGCCAGATTGAAGGACATTTGGTCGGCAGGCCGATATTCGACGCCGCGGCGGCGCTTCTGCCGGGCTTTTCCGCACCGCCCTCGTTCGTCTTCTAATATCCCTTGAGACTGCCTCGAATGCCCGGCTGAGGCAGCGTCGCCGCGTCTTTGAGCCGCCAATCTTCGGCTCTTTCTGCCCGATCCCGATCGCGGGTCAGGACCTGTGGCTCTTATGTGCCAATTCGCAGAATTCTGCCGGTTGTCCCCTGACCGGGGGTTTCACGGCACCCGCAGGCCCCCTAAAGTCGCATATTCGACTCCGTCTGCCGGCTAGGGCGGCGGAAAAATGATCTGTTGCTTGGGTGATAATGAGTCTCGCGGGGCAGGTGGTGCGGGGCAGGGCAAACGCAGTGAGTACGTCGTCGAACGCTGTCGGGTCGCGGGCTCGTTCTGGGCCTATTGCGTGTCTCGTCGTGGCGGCGGCGAGCCTCGGCGTGTGCTGTGGAGATGCGGCCGCGGACACCCTCGAATGGGCTCTCGTGCAAGCCTACCAGAACAATCCGTCGCTCAATGCTCAACGCGCTTCAGTGCGTTCGATTGACGAGAACGTCCCGCAGGCGCTTTCGGGCTATCGTCCAAAGCTCTCGGTTACGGCCAACGGCGGCTATGATTACGCGAACACGCTCTCGCATTCAGTAAGTCAGGCTGTCTTCCCCAATACCGTGAGCTACACGAATTTCGCCGAGCCGTATGAATCGCGTGGCGTCGGCGTGAGTGCGACGCAGACGCTGTTCAACGGGTTGCAAACCGCGAATAAAGTACGCCAGGCCGAGAGTCAGGTCATGGGTGCGCGCGAAACTTTACGTGTCACCGAACAGCAGGTGCTGCTCGATGCCGCGACGGCCTACATGAATTTGTTGCGCGATCAGGCCATCCTCGATCTGAACCGCAGCAACGTCGAAGTGTTGACCGAACAGCTCAAGCAAACGCGCGACCGCTTCAATGTCGGCGAGGTCACCCGCACTGATGTGGCACAGTCGGAATCCCGGCTCGCTGCGGGACGATCATCCTTGCTCGGGGCGCAGGCGAACTACGTTACATCGCAAGCCAACTACCGCCGCGTTATCGGTGTCGATCCGGGCCGGCTCGCCCCCGGCACGCCGGTCGACCGGTTCTCGCCGAAAGTGCTCAACCAGGCGGTTGCAGAAGGCCAACAGCAGAGCCCGTCGGTTTTGGCTGCAATGTACGGGGTCGATGTTGCCGAACTCGCGGTGAAGGTCAGCGAAGGCGCGCTTTATCCCAATCTGGCCGTGACCGCGAGCGCGTCGAAGAACTGGGATCCTCTCTACAACGTCAACAAACAGACGCTGGCCTCGGTCGTGGGTCAGTTGACCGTGCCAATCTACCAAGGCGGCAGCGAATACTCGTCGATCCGGCAGTTCAAGGAGACGCTCGGTCAGCAACGCCTCAATCTCGACGTCAACCGCGATCAGGCGCGCGAAACGGTGGTGCAGAGTTGGGGCCAGCTCGACGCCACCAAGGCGCAGATCGAAGCCACCACCGCCCAGGTCAATGCCGCCGAGATTGCGCTCAACGGCGTGCGCGAAGAGGCTCGCGTCGGCCAGCGCACCACGCTCGATGTGCTCAACGCGCAACAGGAACTCGTCAACGCCCGGGTGGCGCTGGTGACCGCGCAGCATGACCGCGTCGTGGCGTCATACACCTTGCTGGCGGCCGTCGGTGGATTGTCGATGCAAAAGCTCGGTCTCAATGTGCCAATCTACGATCCGCAGGTGCACTACCAGCAAGTGCGTGATGCGTGGATCGGCGTGCGCTTGCCGGACGGCAAATAGGACAACGGAAGACGAAGGCGATGAGGCGGAGTTGTGGGTCGGAGACGACCATGTCCACAGGCCGCTGTGTCCACAAGATTCTCGGCATGACATACCAGCCGGCAGCGTTCCATAATCGGCGTTGATGATTCGCCGCGGCCGTGCGGGCCACCAGGGATGGACTTGCGGCGTTCGGCGCTTGAGGATTTAACGCGAGGTGGCGAGGAAGCGCGGATGACGCAACCGGCGAAATCGCAGGAACCGTCGATGGAGGAGATTCTCGCCTCCATTCGCCGTATCATCGCCGACGACGACGCGACCAAGTCAGCGCAGAAACCGGCTGAGGCCGCGCCCGAGGCGCCTCCTGCGCGGCCCGCGCCACCGCCACGACCGCCGAATCCTGCGCCGCGCGTTCCGGATCCGAGCCTGTCGGTGAGCCCGGAGCCGCCGGTGTCCGCGCCAATGCACGACGAAGCCTTTGAGCAGTCTGCCGAAATCCTCGATCTTACCGAGTCTATGGCCGCGTCGATGCCGCCGCCTGAGCCGAGTCTGGAGCCACGCCCGACGCCTGGTCCCGCTTTTCGCACCATCGACGGCAGTTTTGACGTCAGCTACGAGGAGCCGGCGGAGAAGCCCGCGCAACCGCGACATCGCAATGAGCCGTCCTCCCAATTGTTGTCGGGAGCGACCAGCGCGGCCGTGGATTCCGCCTTCAACACGCTGGCGCAAACCGTGCTGGTGCAAAATGCCCGCACGCTTGAAGATCTGGTGCGGGAAATGCTGCGGCCAATGCTGAAATCATGGCTCGATGACAATCTCCCGGGCTTGGTGGAGCGTCTGGTCCGCGCAGAGATCGAGCGCGTCTCGCGGGGCCGTCTAGGCTGAGTGCGGCGGCTCGTTACCGCAAACCGGGCAGGCCGCCTTTAGGCGCCCTTCAATGCCGCGGCGAGCCGCAGCGCCTGACCCGACAGCACGCTCGGCTCTTCCCTGAAGCTCGCCGGCGGCTTGAGCGCCGTGCCGATATTGCGCGGAATGACGTGGATATGCAGGTGGAATACGACTTGGCCACCGGCTGGCTCATTGAATTGCTGGATGGTCAGGCCGTCGGCTTCGAAAACCTTCACTGCCGCTCGCGCAACCGTTTGCGCCACTATGATCAGATGGGCCAGATCGTCCGGCGCTATGTCGAGAATAGTGCGGGCCGGCGCCTTGGGGATCACCAGCGTGTGGCCCGGTGCCCGCGGCATGATGTCGAGAAAAGCGAACGCCTTGTCGTCCTCGAAAACCTTGTACGCCGGCAACTCGCCGCGCAGGATCTTTGCAAAGATATTGTTGGTGTCGTAGCCCGGCATCGCGATCTCCGTAGCGATCTTCATAATCAATCCTGGTCGAGAACTAAATCCTTGCGGTACGGCGCCAATGTCGCGAGCTCGGTGCCGGCCGCTTCGACATACGCGCGCTCGCGTACCAGGTAATCCGCAATGGCCCGGCGCAGGCCCGGGTCGGCGATGTAGTGGGCCGAATGGGTCGTCTTGGGCATGTAGCCGCGGGCGATCTTGTGTTCGCCCTGTGCGCCGGCTTCGACGAAGCTGAGCTTGTGGGCGATCGCGTAGTCGATGGCCTGGTAATAGCAAAGCTCGAAATGCAGGAATGGATGGTGCTCGATGGCGCCCCAGTGCCGGCCGAACAAAGTGTGCGAGCCGATGAAATTGATGGCGCCGGCGATCCAGCGGCCGGCCCGCTTGGCCATCACCAGCAGGATTCGATCACTCATCCGTTCGCCGGCCAGCGAGTAGAACGCGCGCGTCAGATAGGGCCGGCCCCATTTGCGCGAACCGGTCTCCATGTAGAATTCGAAGAAGGCGTCCCATGCGCTTTCGGTCAGATCGCGGCCGGTCAACCAGTGCACCGTCACGTCGTTCGCCAGCGCGTCACGCCTTTCGCGTTTGATGGTCTTGCGCTTTCGCGCCGACAGGGCTGCGAGGAAATCGTCGAAACTGCCGTAGCCCGAATTCGCCCAGTGGAACTGCTGATCGGTGCGCTGTAGGAAGCCTTGCTGGCCGAGGAACTGGCACTCCGGCTCGGTTGCGAATGTGACATGAACGCCTGACGCGTCATCGATCCTGCAAAGTTCGATCAGGCCTGCGGCAAGACCCTGGAGCGCGGCGTCGGCGTGCGCTCCCGGCCGCACCAGCAGCCGCCGGCCGGTCGCGGGCGTGAACGGCACCGCGACCTGGAGCTTTGGATAGTAGCTGCCTCCGGCGCGCTCATAGGCTTCTGCCCAGCCCCGGTCGAAAACATACTCGCCGCGAGAATGGCTCTTGACGTAGCAGGGTGCGGCGCCGAGCAGCGTTCCGTCGGTGGTTTTGACGAGGAGGTGCTGCGCTTGCCAGCCGGAACGGCCGCCAACCGAGCCCGACTCCTCAAGAGCCGACAGAAAAGCGTGTGATATGAAAGGATTGAAGGCGGACTCTTCATCGGACATCTCAGCAGGGGCCGGAATCGCGGGCTCACTCGTCAGAGCCGTTTGCGTCGGTATCTCTCTGATCTTAGTTGAGGAATCTGCATCAGGGTTGGCGCAAGCATTCCATGCCGCGGGCTCCACTTCGCCGATTGCGCGTAGGGCGTGGACACGAAGCGCAGTCGCGTCATTGTCGCGTTCCTGACTACCGCTCGCTGGCGCTTCGCCTTGTGCTGCCTTCATGGCCGGAAGCCCTCGAAAATCATCTGATCGGCCCAACGAGTGGCGCGCTGCCGCTCGGGTTCCGTGCGCACCGCCCAAGTGAGCAGCGGCATGCTTAAAACGTGCCGCGCAAAGAGCGGTGCCAATGCCGGCAGATCGGCGACCGCATAAGCGACGAATTGCGGTCGCGCCGTCAAGGCCGTGACCAGGTAACCCATGCCGAGCCGCATCCAGGGCGGCATCAGATCCCAATAGGGGTGCGGCCGGTACTTTGCCGCAATGATTCCGCATACAAGCTCCGGACGCCTCTGCTGCAAGCCGCAGAGTTGGCGCGGATCGAACGACATCGGTGCCACTGGCCCGTGATAGCCGGCAAGAACGTCGGCGACACGCGTCGGCAGGCGGTCATCGCCATCGAACCGGCTCTTGAGCTCGACGAGCATCGTGATGCGGCCGCCGACAAGGTCGCAAAGTTCGCCCAGCGTCATCATGCGGTCCGCCGCGTCGCGGAACGGAATGCGTTTGAGTTCGGCAGCGGTGAACTGATCGAGCCGGCCTTCGCCATCGGTCAGGCGGCCAAGCACGTCATCGTGGTTCACCATTGCTTCGCCATCAGCCGTGATCTGCACGTCGACCTCGATGCCGTAATTGGCGGCGATGGCCGCGCGCACTGCAGATGGCGTGTTCTCGATCACGCCGCGGGCGGCGTCGTGCAGCCCGCGATGGGCGATAGGCCGGGCGATGAGCCAGTCAAGCGAGGTCCACACCGCCTTAGGATACCTCGAAGGTGCCCTCGACTTCGACGGCCGCATCGACCGGCAACGCGGCGACGCCGACCGTGGAGCGCGCGTGTTTGCCCTTGTCGCCGAACACCGCGACCATCAGGTCGGAGGCGCCGTTCATCACTTTCGGGCCATCGAGGAATCCCGGCGCCGAGTTTATGAAGCCGCCAAGCCGCACAACCTGCTTGACCTTGTCGAGGTCGCCGACGGCAGCCTTCACCTGGTTGAGAAGGCTGATGGCGCACGCGCGTGCCGCCTTTTGCCCGTCCTCGATCGATACGCCGGCACCAAGCTGGCCCTTCGCGACGAGCTTGCCGTCACCGTCAAGGCAAATCTGGCCGGAGACGGTGAGCAGATTGCCGGTGCGCACGTAGGGCACATAATTGGCAATCGGTTTGGCCGGCTCCTTGAGCGTAACGCCGAGCTCTTTCAGCTTGCCTTCCACCGTGCCGGCCATCGCAGTCCTCCGAGGGGGTTGCCGCTCAATTTTCGGACGGGGTCGTCTTCGCCGATCCGCGGCAAGTGCGCAACCGCGCCCCGAACGGATCACGGTTGCGGGCGGCGCACAAGGTGCCTATCTTCGCCGCAATTCCAGCGACAAAGTGAAATACGCAAGTGCAGGGGGAAACGGCGGAGCGGGCGATTCCTGAAGCGAGCAGAGCGAGAGGGAATATAGCCGTGCATCTCCCGTTCGGATCGCCCAGAGCTGCCTTTGCCTTGGCGACCTTGATCTTGGCACCGGCCTTCAGCGCGGTCGCACAGGATGCACCAATCGTGCTCGTGCCGCACCGCGCGCTCTACGACCTGTCGCTCAGCGAGACCCGGGGTAATTCGGCGATTGCCGGTGTGCGCGGGCGCATCATGTACGATTTCGGCGGTAATGCTTGCGAAGGCTATTCGCTGGAGTTTCGCCAAGTCTCGGAGCTCGATTCCGGTGAGGGCAAGGTGTCTACCAGCGATCTGCGCTCGACGACATGGGAAGGCGCCGACGCCAAGAGTTTCAAATTCACGTCGCAAAATTATATCGACGAAAATCTTGTGGATTCGGTCGACGGTCATGCCGAACACGGTGCCTCGGCAACCGCAGTGAATCTCGTGAAGCCTAAACAGGAAACTCTCAACCTCGACGCCAAGGTCGTGTTTCCCACCGAACACATGGTGCGGGCGATTACGGCGGCGCGCGCCGGCAAGACCGTTCTCGACTTCCCGGTCTTTGACGGCTCCGATACCGGCGACAAGGTGTTCGACACCCTCACCGTGATCGGGAAAAAGATCGCGCCCGACGAGCGCAATCATGACGATGCCGCCGGCGGCGAGCCGAAGCTTGCCCATGTCCCGCGCTGGCCGGTTACCATCAGCTATTTCGACAAGACGAAAGCCGCGGAAAGCTCCGAGCAAACACCGGCTTATGCGATTGGCTTCGAGCTCTACGAGAACGGAATTTCGCGGGCGCTGTCGCTCGACTACAACGACTTCGTGGTGACCGGCAAATTGACCTCGCTCGAATTCAAAGAGCCGAAGCCCTGCCCGTAAGCGACGGTAGCTAGTTCTCTTCCGGCTCTTCGAACGCCAATCCCCTGACCACGGCACCGTCGCCGAAGCGGGCGCGCACCCGGTCGACCGCATGTTCAGCTTGGGCAGCACGGCCGTCGACGAGGTCGCCCGGGTCGGCCTCGTCAGCATCGACGATCGCGCTTACCCCGACGCCAAGAAGCCGGAACCGGGTGCCGTCGGTCTCGCGCTGGAGCAGGCCCCGCGCGGCGGCGAAAATGCGCTGCGCCAGCTGCGTTGGCGAGTCCAGCGAACGCGCCCGCGTGCGGATGCGAAAATCGGCGGTCTTGAGCTTGAGTGTCACGGTCGAACCAGCGAGTTCCTTGGCCTTTAGGCGCGCCGAAACTTCTTCAGTCTGGCTCCACAAAATTCGTTCCAACGACTTGAAACCCGACAAGTCGCGCTCGAATGTCGTTTCCGAGGAAACGCTTTTCGTTTCGCGATCGGCGCTGACAGTGCGCGCATCGAGGCCACGGGCGAGCCGCGACAGACGCCGGCCTTCTTCGCCGTACCGGCGCGCCAAGTCCGTCTCGCTCATCTTTTGCAGATCGGCGATACGGTGAAGCCCGTCGCGGGCATATCGCGCCGCATTTGCCTTGCCGACGCCGTAGATGAAGCTCACCGGTTTCGGCGCCAGAAAAGCTTGCGCCTCGCTTGCACCGAGCACCGCAAAGCCGCGCGGCTTGTCGAGCTCCGATGCGACTTTGGCGAGGAATTTGTTGCAGGACAGGCCGATCGAGACCGTGATGCGCAGCTTCTTTTCGACCTCGCCGGCGAAACGGGCGAGTGCCTTGGCGGGCGACATGCCATGCAGCCGCTCGGTTCCGCTGAGATCGAGGAACGCCTCGTCGATCGACAACGGCTCGACCAGCGGGGTGAGCGCCAGCATCATCTGGCGCACCTCGCGGCCAGCCCTGGAATATTTCTCCATGTTCGGCCGGACCACTTTGGCCTGCGGACACAGCCGCAGCGCTTCGAACATCGGCATCGCCGATTTCACGCCGAAGGTGCGGGCGACGTAGCAGGCGGTGGCAACGACGCCGCGCTTGCCGCCGCCGACAATGACCGGCTCTGCGGCGAGCGAAGGATCGTCGCGCTTCTCGATCGTGGCGTAGAAGGCATCGCAATCGACGTGAGCGATGGACAGGGTTTCAAGCTCGTTATGGCGGACCAGGCGCGGCGAGCCGCAGGCCGCGCAGCGCACCGCTTGCGGCGCGCCGTCGGCAAGGCAGTCGCGGCACAGGCTCGAGCTCACGGCAACCCTTCTTCAAGGCATATCGCGGTCCCACTCGCCGCCAAGCGTGCTATGCGCCCGCGCAATATCGGCCGGATCAGCGGCGGTGCTGTCGGCGAAGGCGATCAAGAGAGATTCGTCTGCAAGCATATGCTCGAGCACCCCTACGAGGAAGTCCGGATGGCTTGCCGACTCGCGGATACGGCCGGGCGCCAGACCGGTTGCCGCGAGGAAGCCGGCGAGCCGGTCGGGATCCTCGGCGAGGAACGCAAGCGCCTGAATCGCCAATGATTCTGCTGCTTCCCGAGTTCGTGATGAGCGCGACTTCATGGGCACATATTTGCCTTTCCGTAACAAATCGGCACTACGTTGGCCGTAACGGCGGTCGCGTAGGGGCTTGAGTCTTCCATGCGCTGGCCGCCGTCGTCATTGGGCCGGGGCGGCCTGAAGGAACGGGGATGGCCAAGACTGTCCTGATTGTGGAGGACAACGAGCTTAATATGAAGCTCTTCCACGATCTGTTGGAAGCCCACGGCTACGCGACGGTCGGAACGCGCAACGGCATCGAAGCCATCGACCTTGCGCGCAAGCATCGTCCCGACCTTATCCTGATGGACATCCAGCTCCCTGAAGTGTCGGGCCTGGAAGTCACCAAATGGCTTAAGGACGACCAGGAGCTGCGGCGCATTCCCGTCGTCGCCGTCACCGCCTTCGCCATGAAGGGCGACGAAGAGCGGATCCGCGAGGGTGGCTGCGAGGCCTATTTGTCGAAGCCCATTTCGGTCGGTAAGTTCATCGAGACCATCCGTCATTTTCTGGGAAATCCGCAATGACCGCCCGCGTCCTCGTCGTCGACGACGTGCCAGCCAACGTGAAGCTGCTCGAAGCGCGGTTGTCGGCGGAATATTTTGACGTCGTCACCGCCATGAGCGGCGCAGAGGCGCTCGCCATGTGCGAGCGTGCCGAATGCGACCTCGTGTTACTTGACGTCATGATGCCCGACATGGACGGTTTCGAGGTGTGCCGGCGGCTCAAGGGTAACGCGGCAACCCATCACATCCCGATCGTGATGGTGACGGCGCTGGACCAGCCGTCCGACAAGGTCCGCGGTCTCGAAGCGGGGGCCGACGATTTTCTGACAAAACCGATCCCCGAACTGGCACTGATCGCGCGAGTGCGTTCGCTGGCGCGGCTCAAGATGGTGACTGACGAGTTGCGCATGCGCGCCCTGACCTCGCGCGACATCGGCATTGAATCGCCGGAGCGCGAAGCGCTAGCGGACACCGGCCGCGGCGGCCGCGTGCTGATCGTCGACGACCGGCCGGCGTCCTACGAGCGCATCGCGGCGACGCTGTCCAAGGAACACCAGGTCGAAGTCGATTCCGATCCGAACCACGCGCTGTTTCATGCCGCCGACGGCAATTACGACCTGCTCATTGTCTCGCTTGGACTGGAAAATTTCGATGCGCTGCGGTTGTGCAGCCAGATTCGTTCGCTCGAGCGCACGCGCAACATCCCGATCCTGGCGCTGACCGAGCCCGACAATAACGCGCGCATGGTGCGCGGACTGGAGATCGGCGTGAACGATTTCCTGGTCCGGCCGATCGACAAGAACGAATTGCTGGCGCGGACACGCAGTCAGGTACGCAAGCGCCGCTACACCGAGCGGCTGCGCGACAACGTGCAAATGTCGATCGAGATGGCGATCACCGATGCGCTGACCGGCCTGTTCAATCGCCGTTACATGGAAAGCCACCTCTCGACGCTGGTGGAACAGGCGGTGGCGCGCGGCAAGCCGCTCGCGACGCTGGTCATCGACATCGACTATTTCAAGGCGATCAATGACGGCCATGGCCACGACGCCGGCGACGACGTGTTGCGGGACTTTGCGCTGCGCATCAAGCGGTCCATTCGCGGCATCGACCTTGCCTGCCGCTATGGCGGCGAGGAATTCGTCCTGGTGATGCCGGAAACCGATATGGCGGTAGCCGCGATGGTTGCCGAGCGGCTACGCCGGCGTATAGCGGCGGAGCCTTTTGCGATCGAGCAGGGCGCGAAGACCGTTCCGGTGACGATCTCGATCGGCATTGCGGCGCTGCGCGGCAAGGATGACAACGCCGCGGGGCTACTCAAACGCGCCGATCAGGCGCTGTACCGCGCCAAGCGCGATGGCCGAAACCGCGTCGTGCCCGACGCCGCCTGATACGGCGATTCACCATCCCCGTTAATTCGTCGTCAGCGCCGCGGTAATCACAATTGTTGTGGTTGACGGCAGTTCGGTCGATTTGTCGGAATTTTGGCGGTTGATTTCCGAACCGGTTCCGCTAGCTTTTTCCCGCGGCAAATTTGCAAATTGTCAGACGTGACCTGCGCGCCGGGGAGGCGGCCGGGACCGTCTGTTCGATAACCCTGCGGGAATGCTCAGGTCCGCCGCATCTCCTGGGTCCGTGGGGTTCGGCCGGCACGGGAACGGTGCGAGTGGCCTCCTCATATCACCGTTTCCTGCCGGCCACCTCTCCACGGTCAGCGTCATGATCGTCTTGCCCCGCCCCGCTTCTTGCCAATCCGCCCGCTGAATCGAAATGCCCGGCACAAGGCCGGGCATGACACAAGCCCTACGGCTTATCCGTCTTATTTGATCTTGGATTCGCGAAACTCGACGTGCTTTTTCGCAACCGGATCGTATTTCTTTTTCACCAGCTTGTCGGTCATTGTTCGAGAATTCTTGCGGGTGACGTAATAGAAGCCGGTATCGGCGCTGGATACCAGTTTGACCTTGATTGTGACGCTTTTGGCCATGATCGGACCTTCATTCCTGCGGCGGGTGCGGGTTGCTTGATTGGTCGACAACCTAGTCACAGAGCCTTGAAAGTCAAGAAAGCTCCGAAATCGGCCCTATTTCGGGCCGCTCAGGCCTTTGGCGTCTGTCCGCGCAAAATCTGATCGAGAACCGCCATGTCGATATTGCCGCCTGAAAGGATCAGCCCGACCCGCTTTCCGGCGTAACGCTCCTTTTCCTTCAAGAGTGCCGCGAGCGGGGCAGCGCCGGCACCCTCGGCCAGGTTGTGCGTGGCCGTATAATAGATGCGGATCGCCTCGGCGATTTCGTCTTCGCTGACGCGGACGATACGGGTCGCCCCCTTGGCGATGATCTCGAACGCATCGGCCTGCGGATCGCGGCACGCCATGCCATCGGCGAATGTCCGCGCCGAGTTGGTTTTGACGGGGTGCCCGGCCTCGAACGACAGCGCGTATGCCGCGGCATTCGCGGCGACCACGCCGACGATCTCGGTCTTGAGCCCGAGCAGGTCGCGCACTGTGATCAGGCCGCTGATCCCGGAACCCATGCCGATCGGAACATAGACCGCGGCGAGGTCCGGGTGGCTTGCGAGCAGCTCGTGCGCGTAAGTCGCAACACCCTTCACAAGGTCGCGATGAAACGACGGAAAGAAATGATAGCCGCGTTCACGCTCGATCTGCGCTGCCGCCACACGGCTCTCGTCAAAATCCTTTCCCGCAGTCACCAGGTAGCCGCCGAAAGCGACCATGGCGGCGTTTTTCTCGCTCGAATTACCCTCGGGAACAACGATGATTGCCGGAATGCCGTATCGCGCGGCGGCGATGGCGACTGATTGGCCGTGATTGCCGCGGGTCGCCGTGACGACCCCGGCTGGCATTTTGCCGGTGCGATGCAGGGCTTCCATGTAGACCATGGCGCCGCGGGCTTTGAACGATCCGGTCGGTGTGTGGTTCTCGTGCTTGACGATGACTTCGGCCCCGGCTTTTGCGGCGAGCAGCGGCCAGGCGTAGGCCGGAGTTTGAGGCACCAGCGTGCGAACCGTCGCCATAGCGGCATTCAGTTCGTCGAGCGAGAAGAGCGGCATCCGGTTACAGCGTTTTCAGTTTCAATGTTCACTAAAGCTCTTGCCGCACAAATTTCTTGTGCAGCATGCGATAGAGCGGCGCCGGGTGATCGTAGCTCATGTCGGTGCCCATGCGGTCCTGCAATTCCTCGAGCGCAATCGCAGTAATACCCGGCATGTCCAGCCGGCGCGCTTCGGTGATCGGCAGCCAGACCAGTTCCACGAGTTCGGCATCCGGCCCGACAAAGCCATCAGCCAGGTGTGCAATCGCCGAGATATCGGCGGCAAAGAAACGACTGTCGAAGCGGCGCGACCGGTTCGGCGGCGTGATGGCGCGGGCAATGAAATGAATAGCGTTGAGGTCGGGAATAATGCCCGCTTTGGCAAAGGCTTCCCACGGGCCCGGCGGCGTTGCGATCGGACCCGCGCTTGGGACACCGAGCATCAGCCCGGTCTCCTCATAGGTTTCACGTATGGCCGCGAGCGCAAAGCTTGCCGCCTTGGCGGCGCTCGGCCGTTTCACGCGCGTCATCAAACGTGCGATGTGGCGCTCGTGAAGAGATCCGGCCGTCACCATCTGCCGGTCCGTGGGCTCGATGCGGCCGCCCGGGAAAACGAATTTGCCCGGCATGAACTTGTGACGCTCGTGACGCCGGCCGAGCAGAACCTTCGGTATGCTGGCGCCGCGGTCGATGAGGATAAGGGTCGCGGAGTCCCGCGGCTTGACGTTCGGAAACGTCTGATCGCGTATCGTCCGCGTCAACCTGTCGACCCTGTCGCCGGAACTGCCGCCCTCGATCGCCGGATCGCCGCTTCGGTCTCCACTCATGACGCTTCCGTTCTGTGTTGTCAGCGCCGGCGACGATGCCGTTGATCGCGGTGGAATTTCGGCCGGCCACGCGGGGGCTGTCCAGTCTTTTGACGCGCCGCATCGGCATGGCGCACAAGCTTGAAACGCAGTGCGCCAGCAACCGGCGCCGCCTCGACCAGCTCGACGCTGACCGGATCGCCGAGCCGGTGGATTTCGGCATGACCGACAAACGCGCGGCGGCCTTCGTCAAAGCGAAAATATTCATCGCCGATGGTGCGGGCCGGAATGAAACCGTCGGCGCCGGTCTCATCGAGCTCGACGAACAGACCGGCGCGGGTGACGCCGGAAATATGCCCGCTGAATGTCGCGCCGACGCGATCAGCCAGAAAATGCGCAATCAGGCGGTCTGCGGTCTCGCGCTCGGCCTTCATGGCGCGGCGCTCCGTCGCCGAGATCGTTGCGGATATTTCCGTGAGCGCGCGCAGGTCGGTAGATTCGGCAAGTCCGTCGGAGCCGAGCTTGAGCGCGCGGATCAGGGCGCGATGCACGATCAGGTCGGCATAACGGCGGATAGGGGAGGTGAAGTGCGCGTAGCGGCGCAGGTTGAGACCGAAATGCCCGTAGTTTTCGGCGGAGTATTCGGCTTGGGCCTGCGTGCGCAGCACCACTTCGTTGACCAGCCGCTCGACGTCGCGGCCCTTCACCCGGGCAAGGATCTGGTTGAACCCTTCCGGGCGCAGCACGCCGCCCTTCGGCAGCGAGATATCGAGGGTCGCCAAGAATTCGCGCAGCGCGTTGAGTTTCTCCTGGGTTGGCTCGTCGTGCACCCGGTAGATCAGCGGCGTGTGGGCGCGTTCGCACGTTTCCGCTGCCGCAACATTGGCGAGGATCATGAATTCTTCGATGAGCCGGTGTGATTCCAGCCGCTGCGGTACCACGACCCTGTCAACGCTGCCGTCGGATTTCAGCAAAATCTTGCGCTCCGGGATGTCGAGGTCGAGTGGATTGCGTGCGTCCCTGGCGCGGGCAACGGCTTTATAGGCGGCGTAGAGCGGTTCGAGAATTGTCCGCAGGATCGGTTCTGTCACTTCATCGGTGCGGCCGGAAACCGCGAACTGCGCCTGTTCGTAATGCAGCTTCGCGGCAGAGCAGATCATGACCCGATGGAACGTATGCGAGCGTTTGCGGCCATCGGCGCCGATGATCATGCGCACCGCGAGGGCGGGGCGGTCCTCGTCCGCCCTTAGCGAGCAAAGGTCGTTGGAAATCCGCTCCGGCAACATCGGAACGACGCGGTCGGGAAAGTACACTGAGTTGCCGCGGCGCAACGCCTCGCGATCGAGCGCAGATTCGGGGCAGACGTAGTGCGCAACGTCGGCGATGGCGACACTGACGATGTAACCGCCGGGGTTGTGCGGGGCGGTGTCGGACGCCGCATGGACGGCATCGTCGTGATCCTTGGCGTCGGGCGGATCGATGGTGACGAACGGCAGCTGCCGCCAATCCTCGCGGCCCACGAGCGGCGCGGGCCGGGCAGCCTCCGCCTCTTCGATCATGGCGCGCGGAAATACGTGCGGGATCTCGTGGGCGTGAATGGCGATCAGGCTGACCGCGCGCTCGCTTTTGATCGAGCCTAGTCGCTCAATGACCGAGGCCATTGGCTGACCGAGTCGGCCGCTGCGCGATACTTCTACGGCGACCAGATCGCCGTCGACTGCGCCTGCGGTATAGCTCGCGGAGATCGCAAGCTCGCGGCCCAGTTGTTTCTTATCGATCGGCACCAGCCGCCCGCCACCGCCAGGCAAACCGCGAAATATACCCAGCACCCGGTGTTTGGCGCGATCGAGAACTTTGATGACGCGAGCGGTGGTTTCGTGTTCGCCCGCCTGGGCAATGCGAAGCAAGGCGCGGTCGCCGACGCCGGCGATTTCCCCGGGATGGGCGCGCCGCGGCGTGGTGACGTGAATGACCGGAGCTGCACCGTGCGCCTCCTCGTCCCATTCGGTGGGCCGCGCCACAAGGTCGCCGTCGGAGTCGCGTCCGGTGATGTCGGCCATCACAACCGGCGGCAAGGTGCCGGCGGGGTGCAGGCGCTTGCGCCGCCGGTCGACCTGACCTTCGTCGGCGAGTTCGCGAAGCATGCGATTGAGCGCGGCACGATCTGCGTTCTTGGCGCCGAAGGCGCGGGCAATTTCACGCGCACCGACCTTGCCGCCGCGCTCGCGAATAAACGCGATCAACTCCGGTTTCGAGGGCAGGTGGGTCCGTTTCATAGGCCGCTCATTGGCCGTGTCCCTGCCCGGCGGTCCGTTGCGGAAATGCTATTCGGCAGCCTGCGTGGTCTTGCGTGGCGGTTTGCCGTTGCCCGGCCGTTTGCCGGAGCGAGCGCCGGGCCGTTTGCCGGAAGCCTTGATATGGCGCGCCGTTCCCGGCGACGGTCGCTTGGTCTTGCGCGGCCGCGCGTGCGGTGCCGGACCATTGCGCTCGGCCCTGGCGTCGATCAGGGCCACGGCCTCGTCCAGCGTAACGTTTTCGGGCGTCTTGTCGGCCGGCAAGGTGGCGTTGACGCCATTGTGGCTGACATAGGGACCATAGCGGCCTTTCTTCGCCACGACCGGACCGCCCTTGGCCGGATGATCGCCGAGAGCCCGGCCCGGATCGGCGCCGAAGCGGCGGCCCTTCGATGGCTTGGCGAGTTTTTCCGCAATCAATGTCACGGCGCGATTGAGGCCGATGCTGAAGACCTCGTCGGGGTCTTCGAGATTGGCGTAAACCTTACCGTGCTGCACGTACGGCCCGTACCGGCCGACGCCGGCTTTGATCGGCTCGCCATCCTCAGGATGAATGCCGACTTCGCGCGGCAGCGAGAGCAGCGCGATCGCGCGGTCGAAACCGATCTCGTCGGGCGCAACGCCTTTCGGCAGGCTGGCGCGCTTCGGTTTTTCGCCGTCGACGCCTTCGCCGAGTTGCAAGTAGGGGCCGAAGCGGCCGCTGCGCACCGTGACGTCAAGGCCGGTCGTCGGATCGACGCCGAGTTTCTTGTTGCTGACTTCGCCGTTGCCGTCGGCCGTGAGCGAACGCGTATAGCGGCATTCCGGATAGTTCGAGCAGCCGATGAAAGCGCCGAACTTGCTCAGCTTGAGCCCAAGCCGGCCGGTGCCACAAGTCGGGCAGACGCGCGGATCGCTGCCGTCTTCGCGTCCCGGGAACAGATGCGGCGCGAGCAGTGCATCGAGCGCATCGATCACGCCCGAGATTTTCAGGTCCTTGGTGTCGTCGATGGCGCCGATAAAATCGCGCCAGAAATCGCGCAACAGGTCGCGCCACGCCACCTCGCTGTTGGAGACGAGATCGAGCTTCTCCTCGAGATCGGCCGTGAATTCGTATTCGACGTATTTGGCAAAGTAGGTTTCGAGGAAGGCGACGACGATGCGGCCGCGGTCTTCGGGAATGAGCCGGCGCTTATCGAGCCGGACATATTTGCGGTCCTTGAGCACCTGCAAGATGGAGGCGTAGGTCGAAGGCCGGCCGATGCCGAGTTCCTCCATGCGCTTTACCAGCGAAGCTTCCGAGTAGCGCGGCGGCGGCTCGGTGAAATGCTGATCGGCAGCGATCGAACGCTTGGTCAAAGGCTCGCCGCGGTTCATTTCCGGCAGCCGGCGCGCCTCTTCGTCTTCGGGATCTTCGTCCTGGCCCTCTTGATAGAGCGCAAGGAAGCCATCAAGTTTCACGACGGTGCCGGTGGCGCGTAAATCTAGGAGGCGGCTGGCGACCTTGGCGATAATATCGACCGTGGTGCGTTCGAGCTCGGCGGATTCCATCTGGCTGGCCACGGTGCGCAGCCAGATCAGTTCGTAGAGCTTGGCCTGGTCGGCATCGAGGAAGTGCCGGGTTTCGGAAGGCCGGCGGGCCATATCGGTCGGCCGGATGGCTTCGTGCGCTTCCTGCGCATTCTTGGCCTTGGTTTCGTAACGGCGCGGCGATGGCGGCACGTAGCGCGCGCCGTAATCCTCCCCAATCACGCCGCGAGCCGCGCTGATCGCCTCCGGGGCAATCTGCACGCCGTCGGTACGCATATAGGTGATAAGACCGATGGTCTCGCCGCCGATATCGACGCCCTCATAGAGCCGTTGCGCGACACGCATGGTGTGTGCCGGCGCGAAACCGAGCTTGCGGCTTGCTTCCTGTTGCAGCGTCGAGGTCGTGAACGGCGGCTGCGGATTGCGCTTGACCGGCTTGGCTTCGACTGAGGCGACGTTGAAAGAAGCGGTTTCGAGGGCTCGCTTGAACGCTTCCGCTTCGGCGCCCGAACCGATGTCGAGACGCTGCAGCTTTTGACCGTCGGCGCCGACCAGGCGGGCTTCGAAGGTTTCCTGGCGCGGTGTCGCCAGCGTCGCAACCAGCGACCAGTATTCCTTACGGACGAATTTCTCGATTTCGAGTTCGCGGTCGCACACGAGCCGCAATGCCACCGACTGTACCCTGCCGGCCGAACGCGCGCCCGGCAGCTTGCGCCATAGCACCGGCGAAAGCGTAAAGCCGACCAGGTAATCGAGCGCGCGGCGCGCCAGATAGGCATCGACCAGCGCCTGATCGATCGGGCGTGGGTGCGTCATCGCCTCGGTCACGGCCTGTTTGGTGATGGCGTTGAACACCACCCGTTCGACGGCCTGCTTGTTGAGCGCCTTCTTTTCTCTGAGCACTTGCAGCACGTGCCAAGAAATCGCTTCGCCCTCGCGGTCTGGGTCGGTTGCCAGGATCAGCTTGTCAGCGTTCTTGACCGCGCGCGCGATGTCGTTGAGCCGCTTCTGCGCTTTCGGATCGACCTCCCAGAGCATACGGAAATTGGCGTCCGGATCGACCGAGCCGGACTTGGCCGGCAGGTCCCGGACATGGCCAAATGAGGCCATCACCTCGTAGCCGCGGCCGAGATATTTATTGATGGTTTTGGCCTTGGCGGGCGATTCTACGAGGACAAGGTTCATGGAAGCCTTTGACTCAACTCAGTTTTCTGGGAGTAACCGGCCGCTCTAGGCCGGTCGGGCCGCCGCGAACATGGGTAATGCGACCCCACCTGTCAAATCGTTACGCCGGAACCCGTTAACATCGGGGGTGCCGAAATGAGATTTTGCGCGGCCACGATATTGCGTCGAAGAGTACCCCCATAGGTTGTATCATTGTAAAACATATCGTTAATATATATGATCGTTTCGTGCCCGAAACAGACGACATTGGTGAACCGAAGTCGGCAGCGTCGCCCGAAGCGGTGGCGCTTTATATAGGCGCGCTCACCGTCGAGCTTGGCGAGCTTGCACACGCGAACGGTCTCGACGCACTGGGGTACATCCTCGATATGGCCCGCCTCGAAGCCGACGAAGCTTCCAAAAGCACTGACGAAAGAGACCGCTGGGTAGATCCGGCCAGATCGCGCCGAGCTGACAGGCGGGTTTCAAGGCACGCGGACGCCGATGCGATCGAGGAACGCACGGCCTGGATAGCCATCCGGCGTTATTCCGAACTTTTGCTGCATATCGCGGATGTCGTCGCGCAAGTCGAAATCGATGTGTCCGTCGAAGTCCGCGACTTTGTAACCCAGTGCGGCTAGGCTGCGCTGCAATGCGATGCGCTCCGCGCGCGACGGCTGGAAATCATTGACCGGCCAGGCGCTGCGGATCGGGCCGAGGCCGTAAATGAGGTCCGCCAGATGGGCCACGGCCAATGCATAAGCATCCGAATTATTGTAGGTCTTGAGCACCACGAAATTCTGCGTCACCAGAAAGGCCGGCCCCGTGGCGCCGCTCGGGAAGAACAGTATGGCATCGCCCGCGACCGGAAAGTTGCTGCCATCGGCGCGCTTGAGCCCGCGTTTGACCCAATCGCGGAACGAGCCGCGGCTCATTCGGTAATCAAAGCCGCGCGGCACCAGCACCTCAAAGCCCCACGGCATCGACGGTTGCCAGCCGGATTTCTGCAAATAGTTGGCCATCGACGCGAGCACGTCGGGCACACTGGTCCAGATATCGGCGCGGCCGTCGCCGTCGAAGTCGACGGCGTATTTCAGAAAGCTCGACGGCATGAATTGCGTCTGGCCCATCGCGCCGGCGAAGGAGCCGAGAAATTGCCGTCTCGGAATATTGTCGGACTGGAGGATTCGGAACGCGCTCAGGAGTTCGTCGTGGAAATAGGGTTCCTGAAAATGCGCTTGCGCCAGTGTCGCCAGCGAACGGAATACGTCCCAGCGGTCCTGTGCTTCGCCGAACGAAGACTCGATACCCCAGATGCTGACGAGGATTGCCGCAGGGACGCCGAACTTCGTCTCGACCGCGCGCAACGTATCGTTCCACTGTGCCGACTTGCGCATCGCAGTGGCAAGCCGCGACGTCGACGCCATGGCATCGACGTAGGCGCCGAACGGCTTGCCGTATTCCGGCGCATGCTGCATCGCGCCGAGCACGCGCGCGTCAGGCGTTAAACCGGAAAGCGCGGCATCGAACGTTGCCCGCGTAATGCCTTGCGATTGCGCGTCCCGCCACAGCGCGGCAACGAACATGTCAAAAGGCTCGCTCCGCGCATCATTCGCCTGTGCGGCGACAAGCGCGAATAGCAAGATCGCTGCCGCTCGTTGCAGGAGCGATTTGAGACGTTCACTCATGCGCATCTAGATCAGGGACACCAATCCGCCGCCGTGGCGTTCCAGCCGGCCGGCGATTTCAAGCTCCAGCAGCACCATGCGCACCACCCGTGGCGAAGTTAGGGAAAGCCGCACCAGATCGTCGATCGAAACCGGGGCTGGGCTGAGGAGCCCCACGATCCGCGATCGCTCGTCGGCGGCCGGTTCAAGATCGCGGCCGGCATCGTCATTGGCCGGCTCCGGTTCCCGCGCCGGCATTTCGATACCCATGATGGGCTGGAGCACGGGCAAGATATCCGAGGTTTCGGTCACCGGGGTTGCGCCTTGCTTCAACAGGCCGTTGGTTCCCTCCGCGCGTGGATCGAGCGGCGAACCCGGCACTGCGAACACTTCGCGGCCCTGTTCGAGCGCCATCCGTGCGGTGATCAGCGAGCCCGAGCGTTTGGCGGCTTCGACGATGACGACCCCGAGCGACAGGCCGGATATCAGCCGGTTGCGGCGGGGGAAATCGCGCGCCCGCGGCTCCCAGCCGAATGGCATTTCGGTGACGGCAATGCCGGCGGGCAGGATGGCCGCGAGCAGTTCCTCGTGTTCCGGCGGATAGACCCGATCGTGGCCGCCGGCCAGAACTGCGATCGTTCCGGTTTCGAGGCTGGCGCGGTGCGCGGCCGCATCGATGCCGCGCGCGAGTCCGGAAACCGTGGCGAAGCCGGCTTCGCCCAAGCCTTGCGCGATACGTTGCGTCATCTTCAGTCCGGCAGCCGAGGCGTTGCGCGAGCCGACGATGGCGACCGCCGGCATGGCGAGCGTCGCGCGCCGGCCACGCACGGCAATGAGCGGCGGCGCATCGTCGATCATTTGCAATCGAAGCGGATAATCCGCTTCACCGATACCGAGGAACACTGCACCGAGCTTGCGCGCGGCCTCGAATTCGCGCTCGGCCTGCGCGCGCGAATAGATCACGGGCGCCGAACCGCCGCCGCCCCGGCGCGCAAGCCCCGGCAGCGCCTCGAGGGCCGCGCGCGCACCGCCGAAATGATTGATCAAGGCCCGAAATGTACGCGGACCGACATTTTGACTGCGGATCAGACGCAACCAGTCGATGCGCTGCTCGTCGCTGAGACGAACGCCCTTGGTGGAGTTATTCACCGCGCCCCCGGGACGAGAGCGGGCGCTGGTGCCCGCTCCAATACCCTACATTTGGCGGCGCGAAGCGGCGAGAGCAAAGGTAGATGTTGCAAAACAGCGGCTGAACCCGCACAGTCGCCGTGAAAAAGCGGCATTTTTCGGCGTTGGAACAATGTTCTGCCGTGGGGGACTATCCTGGCCAAGCGTGCGTTCAGAGTCGCCCTGATCAAGCCGTCGCACTACGATCGGGACGGTTATGTGATCCAATGGCTGCGTTCGACGCTGCCCTCCAACAGCCTTGCCAGTGTTTATGGGCTGATGCAGGAGTGCGCGGCCAATCGTGTGCTCGGCCCCGACGTCGATATCGAAGTCGAGGCCTGCGACGAATGCAACACGGTCGTCGATGTTGCCGGCATGGCGAAACGCATTCGCGCCGCAGGCGGCGGTATGGTCGGCCTGATCGGCGTGCAGTCGAACCAATATCCCCGCGCGATCGATCTTGGACGCCAATTCCGCGCGCTGGGATTGCCAGTGGTCATGGGCGGCTTTCACGTCAGCGGCTGCATTTCGATGTTGCCCGATCGCCGCGAATATATTCAGGAAGCGTTCGATCTCGGCATTCATCTGTTCGCCGGCGAGGCCGAAGGCCGAATGACGGAAGTGCTGCGCGACGTTGCGGCGGGGACGGCCAAACCGATTTACAAATATCTCAACGATCTGCCGGAGATGGCGGCGGCCGTCTATCCGATCCTGCCGCGTGACGTCGTCACCCGCGTCGCCGGACATTATTCGAGCTTCGACGCCGGCCGCGGCTGTCCGTTCCAATGCAGCTTCTGCACCATCATCAACGTACAGGGACGCAAATCGCGCTACCGGACGCCGGACGATGTCGAAGCCATCGTCCGCGCCAACGCGGCACAAGGCATCACGCGGTTTTTCATTACCGATGACAATTTCGCGCGCAATCGCAATTGGGAGCCCATCCTCGACCGCCTGATCGAACTGAAAGAGCGTCAGGGTTTCAACATCAGGCTCCTGATCCAGGTCGATACGCTTTGCCATCGCATTCCGCATTTCATTGAAAAGGCGGCGCGCGCCGGCTGCACCGCGATCTTTCTTGGGCTCGAAAACATCAATCCTGAATCCTTGATGGGAGCGAAGAAACGTCAGAACAAGATTTGGGAATATCGGGAAATGCTGCTGGCGTGGCGGGCGCAGAAGGTCATGACCTATGCCGGCTATATCCTGGGCTTCCCGACAGACACGCCTGAATCGATTGCGCGCGACATCGAGATCATCAAAAAGGAATTGCCGATCGATATTCTCGAATTTTTCTACCTGACGCCGTTGCCTGGATCCGAAGACCACAAAAATCTGGCGATGCGCGGAGTGCCGATGGACTCCGACATGAACAAGTACGATCTCGAACACGCCTGCACCGGGCATCCACTGATGTCGAAGGAGACCTGGACGCAGGTCTACGCCGATGCGTGGACGCGTTATTATTCCGACGCGCACGTCGAGACGATCATGCGGCGCTGCATTGCCTCCGGGATCAATCGGACGAAGCTTCTGGATTCGCTGACCATCTTTTCCGGCGCGGCGCGGATCGAGGGCGTGCACCCGTTGCAGTTTGGCTTCCTGCGGCGCAAGCTTCGCCGGCAGCGCCGCCACGGCATGCCCGTTCCAAACCCGATTGCATTCTATGCGTGGCGAATATCCGATTTTATCAAGAACGTATCGCAGTGGCTGGGTTTGATCTGGCGGTATCGCCGCATCATGGCGCGCGTGGTCGCCGATCCGAACTCGCGTACCTACAGCGACGAAGCGTTGCGGCCGCATACGGCGCCGGGCGAGACCGATCATTTCGTCGACGTGTTCGCCGACAAAATCCCGCATACCCACGGGGCGCCGGTGCGTGTGACGGCTGCGGCGGTTGCCGACGCTTCGGTTTAAGCCCCCGAACTGCGTCCGATCTTGCTTTCGGTGCCGCCCACGAGCCGAGCGATATTGGCGCGGTGCATGATCCACAGCAAAACGGTGAGCGCAAGGAACAGCGCCGCCTCGTTCACGTCGCCGCGCCACCAGAGGATGGCGGGCGTCGCGGCGGTTGCGATGAGCGCCGCGAGCGACGAGTAGCGCGTCGCCGCTGCGACCGCGAGCCAGATCGCGCAGCACGCCGCTAACGCAAGCCACGCCTGAAAGCCGAGCAAGAGGCCGATATAGGTCGCAACGCCTTTGCCGCCCTTGAAGCCGAGCCAGACCGGAAACAGATGACCGAGGAACGCGCCAAACGCCGCTGCGATAGCGGTATCCTCGCCGTAACGGTGCGCGATCAGGATTGCCACCGTGCCCTTGAGCATGTCGCCCAACAGCGTTGCGGCGGCGAGGCCCTTGTGCCCGGTGCGCAAGACATTGGTCGCGCCGATATTGCCGGAGCCGATCGAGCGCACATCCGGCGCGCCGGCGAGCCGCGTCAGCAGAACGCCGAATGGAATTGAGCCGCATAAATAGCCGAAGACGAAAGCTGCAATCAGGTACGGCATGGCTTGCGGCAGGGCGCTCCCGTGGCAGCGGGCTAACTTGCGCGCGCCCTGGTCCCCGGCGCTCGCGGTGAAAATCCGGCCGCAGCCGCATCCCCGGCGCTGCGATGAATGACAAGGCGCCGGAATTTTTCTTCGGAGCCGCGAACGAGCGCGCCCAATCCATCGCTATAGGTCTGCTTCGTGGTGTCGGCGACGACAAAATTGGCCGTGGCGTCTTCGTCGACGTCCTTTTCACAATAGACACAGCGCAGCTTGCAGCGCCGCGGCGTTTCTTCCGCGATCACGAAGAACTTGTTGGCGGCATATTGCCGTTCGGATGGGTCGCCGGTGATGCAATTGGGATTATCGCATTGCAGCCCGACCCCGATCGGTTGTGCGTAGACCAGATGACCGGACTTGGCGAAGCCACTGTCGAACTGGCGCAGCGATTTGCTCTTGTGCAGGTGCAGTAAAAGCGAAATGAGCGCCATGCGGATCGGAACGCCGTAGGCGGCCTGCTGGAAATAAACCGCGCGACGGTCGCTGTCGAACGAGGCATCGAGCTCGTTGACCCGCGGCAGCGGGTGCATGACGCTGGCGTCGGAGTATTTCGCTTCACCGAGGAATTTGGCGTCGATCTTTGGGTAGGGCCGCTCTTTTTCAGCCCAGCGTTCTTTTTGGAAGCGGGTGACATAGACGGCGTCGGTTTTCTTCTGAACTAAAACGCCGTAATCGATTTCCGGATCGGGAATGAGCGACAACTGGTGCGGCTGATCGGCGGTGACGTAAAGCGCGTCAATCGTCCCGCCGTGCGGTTGGCCGGGATCCTTCGACACCATGCGGCAGTTGAATTCCTCGCGCAGCCGGCGATCGACATAGGCGGGCAATTCCATGCCGGGGGCGGGCAGGGGGTCGATGGTCGCGCCGAACCGCGCCAGCGCGTAAACGAAAGAATGAATAGTGCGGCTTCCTTTGAGATCGCCTGAGATCGCGACCTTCATATTCTTGAGCGTTTTCTTTTTCGAGCGCAGCGTGAAGAGATCGCACAGCGTCTGTGTCGGATGCTCGTGGCTGCCGTCGCCGCCGTTGATCACCGGGATTTGCGAATATTCAGCGGCAAGGCGGGCGGCGCCGTCGCGCGGATGGCGGATGACGACGACATCGGCATAGTTGGAAATGACACGGATCGTGTCGGCGAGGCTTTCGCCTTTGGCCGCGGAACTGACCGCCGGATCGGCGCTGGTGATGTTGGCGCCGCCGAGCCGCAGCATCGCGCTCTCGAAGGACAGGCGCGTGCGCGTCGACGGCTCGTAGAACAGGCTCGCCAAGATAGATTTGGACGCCAAATTGGTGCTGCGTCCGATCCGGTAATTGATTTTCGGGTCCGCGAGTTCCTTCAAAAAGCCCTGCGCGACCTCGAAGATCGTTTCGATCTCCGCGTTGGTGAGGTCATTGATCGAAACGATATGACGCGTGAGCGGCTGGGTTTTAGTCATTAAAACGCTGCTATAGGCCCAATCCGAGCAGTCCGGCAAGCCCGCGGCACGCGAATAGGCGGCGCGATGCACCGGAAAACGCGGCGATGACCGTGCTACGCTTCGAACACGAGGGGAATCGCCATGGCTACGCTCTCGCGCTTCGACACCCACGAGGTCTTCAACCAGTCCCCGCCCTACGAAAACGTCGATTTGTTCGCAAGCGACGTGCCGCTGAAGGAAGCGGTCGCGGCGAACGGGGCGGCGGGAGAGGCTGCCGCACTGTCGGGATTCGGCCGCCATTGGGGCACCGCCGAAATGTTCGCGCAAGGCCGGCGTGCCAATGAAAATGCGCCAAAACTCGCGACTTTCGACGCCAAGGGCTTTCGTCGCGACACCGTCGAATTTCACCCTGCCTATCACGACTTCATGACGCAAAGCGTTGCCGCCGGACTGCATGCTTCGAGCTGGACCGAAACCGGCTCACGTGCGGCCGCGCCGGCGGAAGTCGCGCGCTCGGCGCGGTTCTACATGGCGGCTCAGGTCGAGACCGGGCATCTGTGCCCGATCACGATGACGCGAGCCTCGGTCGCGGCGCTTGCCGCCGAGCCCGTGCTCGCCGCGCAAGTGGTGCCCAAGGTCGCCACACGTCTTTACGATCCGACATTTCGGCCGTGGCGCGAAAAGTCTGGCATGACGCTCGGCATGGGCATGACGGAGAAGCAGGGCGGCACCGATGTGCGCGCGAATACGACGATCGCCACGCCCCTGGGCGACGGCTATTCCCTTGTCGGGCACAAATGGTTTTTCTCCGCGCCGATGAGCGACGCGTTCCTGGCGTTGGCGCAGGCGCCGGGCGGCCTCACTTGCTTTCTGCTGCCGCGGTTTCGCCCCGATGGCACGGTCAATGCGCTGCGTTTTCAGCGCTTGAAGGACAAGCTGGGCAATCGCTCGAATGCGTCCAGCGAAGTGGAGTTCACCGACGCATTCGCATGGCGTGTCGGCGACGAAGGCGCCGGCATACGCACCATTTTGCAGATGGTGCAGTTGACACGGCTCGATTGCGCCGTCGCATCGGCCGGATTGATGCGCATGGCGCTCGCGCAGGCTTTACACCATTGCCGTCATCGCAATGTTTTCGGCAAGCCGTTGTCCGAGCAGCCGATGATGCGCGCGGTGCTGGCTGACATGGCGCTTGACGTCGAGGGTGCCGTTGCGTCCGTGATGCGGCTTTCGCGTGCGCTTGATCGGGCCGGCACTGACGCCCATGACGCCGCCTACGCACGGCTGCTGACGCCAGCGGCCAAATACCGGATTTGCAAGTTGGCGCCGGGCTTCGTGTTCGAGGCGATGGAATGCCTCGGCGGCAACGGCTACGTCGAAGAGAGCTTGCTGCCAAGGCTGTATCGCGAATCGCCGGTCAACGCGATCTGGGAAGGTTCCGGCAATGTCATGTGCCTCGATGTTTTGCGCGCGCTCAAACACGACAGCGAAGCCGGCGTCGTCGCCGTATTGGCGCGCGAAGCTGGTGTAGGCGGCGGAGATTTGGCTGTAGCGAGCGAAGGCGACGCGCGCGGATTTGTCGAGCGCCTCGCCATGATGGCAAGCGCCGCCGCGCTCTGTGGGACGGCGCCAGCGGCCGTCTCCGACGCGTTCATTCAGACGCGGCTTGCCCATAGGCAAGGTCCGATTTACGGCGCGAGCGCCCTCGACGCTTCAACAATCGAATTGCTGCTGCAACGGGCGCTGCCTGAAACTTAGGACAAACATCGACGCGGTAAATTTAAATTTATTCAACGGCACATCCTGTTTTTCCGTCGGTGGTGCGAGGTGCCGCCGGATAATCTTGTCGGAACAAGTTCGCGCGCGTCTTGTTTTCCCCAAACACGTGGATGCGGGGCGGGAACTTTGAACGCCGAGGAGGCGAATATGAGCTTTAAGACCCTAAGGCGCGGCGCCGCCATGGCTGGACTTGCCGTTACACTTTCTGTCGCAGCGGTAACCAGCAGTTCCGCCGCGCCGCATTGGCACGGCTGGGGCCCCGGCCCGGCGATAGGAGCGGGCGTTGCCGGCTTCGCGCTGGGCGCCGCGGCCGCAGCATCGAGCGCGCCGTACTACGGTTATGACGGCTATTACGATTACGCCCCCGGTGGTGGCTATTACGATTACGCCCCCGGTCCTGTCGTCGTCGATCCTGGCCCGGCTTACTACGATTACGCGCCGGGCTATCAATGGCGGCGGGCAGGTCAGTGTCATTTTTCCATCCGCGGCTGCTAACGCTTGCGGATGACGGTCTCTGAGGCGCGATCGGCCCCCCGTGAGCGGATTTCTGCGCGGCGCACTGGATTGATGGCGGCCAGATTCGACGCCGGATAGGCCCTAGTCGGGCATACGGTGGGTCAGCCGATCGAGCGCTCCCTGGAGGATATAGGTCGCGGCGTGCTGGTCGATCACCGCTTTGCGGCGGGCGCGGCTTGCATCTGCCGCGATCAGAGCGCGCTCGACCGCCGCGGTCGACAAGCGCTCATCCCACAGTGCGATGGGAAGCTCGGTGAGGCTCGCAAAATTTTGCGCAAACGCGCGCGTCGACTGGGCACGGGCGCCTTCGGTGCCGTCCATATTGATCGGAAGACCGAGCACGAAGCCAGCGGCGTGGCGCTCGGCCGCGAGCTCCAGCACGCGCTCGGCGTCCAGTTTGAAGCGCCGCCGCGCTATGGTTTCGACCGGGGCGGCGAGGCGGCGGTCCGGATCGCTGACGGCAACCCCGATGGTCTTGGTGCCGAGATCAAGACCGATCAGCGCGCCGCGCGCGGGCAGGAGCGAAGCGGCATCCATAAGGTCGAGCACCGGCATGGCGCCCGATTAGCATGTTGGAGCCCACGCCACCAACGCCGCCTTCCGCATATCGCTGCGACCAGTTATTGTGCAACTCGCGATATCTTCAACGCGCCCGATCGTTGCGGAAGGAAAACCTCCCGGTGTCGAACAGGTGTCATGCCGCTTACGCCCACCGTCCTCGCAATCGTTCTGACATTCGCCATGCCGCAAATGGCTAACGCCGCAAAGATCGAGGTCATCAGCGGAGGTGCCTTCAAACAGGTGCTGAACGCGCTTGTTGCGCGGTATCAAACGGACAGTGGCAATACGGTCAATGTGACCTACCGGACGGTGGGGCAGCATTTGAAGCTGATCAAGGACGGCGAGGAAAGTTTCGACGTAGCCATTCTGACGCCTGAGGCGATCGTTGGTCTCGCAAAGGATGGTAAAGTGGTCTGCGGCAGCGGCGCCGATCTGGCAAGAACAGGCGTGGGCGTGGTCGTGAAAGAAGGCGCGCCGCTTCCCGATATCGGCACGGTAGAGGCCCTCAAGCAGGCTCTGCTCGCGGCAAAATCGGTCGCCTATATCGACCCCAAGGCCGGTGGATCGAGTGGCATCTATGTCGGCAAGCTGATCGAGAGACTTGGAATCGCGGATGCGGTCAATGCCAAGGCTGTGTTGGTTCAAGGCGGCGACGTCGCGAGCCACGTTGTCGATGGCGAGGCCGAAATCGGCATCCACCAGATCAGCGAGATTTTGGCGGTGAAAGGCGCAATCCTGGTTGGGCCGCTCCCTGCGGAGATCCAGAACTTCACGGTCTATTCGGCAGGTGTCAGCGCAACGGCCAAGGACGGCGCGACTGCGAGCGAATTCGTGAAGTTTCTCGCCGGGTCCCATGCGTTGCCGATCATCAAAGCGAAGGGCATGGAACCGGCTTCCCCCTGAGGCCGCCCGAAAAAGCCGGCGCCCGCACGAGGCGGGCGCTGACTCGACGAATATGCGAGCAGGAAATCAGTGTCGCGCGTGCTCCCAGGCAAGCCGCGGAATGTCCGAACGGGTGATACCGATATCGGCCAATTCGCGATCGTTGAGGTTGGAAAGCTCCTGCACCGCCGCGCCATAGCGCTTCCAAGCGTGAAGGTAGTGGATGAGGGATACAAGCATTGTTTTGGTTCCTTCCCCGGCATTGCCGGAATCATGGAACCGATATAGGCGCGGCTTGAGCCCTGCAAAATCAGATTTGTTGCAGTGCAGCTAAGACTTGGCTGCATGCTTAAGACAATAATTTTGCAACGATTTTGCCATTCTTGAGGGTTTTCTGCTGCGCTTGGGACGACTCAAGACATTCAGTTTATTGCAGTGCAATAAGGTGCCCGCTTTTAGCCACGGGGCGATCCCGCATCTGCCGCACTCGGCGGCTCCAATTCCCCTGGTTGACAGTGTTTGCGTAAACCGGGTGGTGTGCGATGGGGACGATCCAGGATCACCGTAAATGCGCGGAGCAATGCGTTGCGATGGCGCAGCAGTCGCGTGAGGAAAGTGACAAGACGCTTTGGCTCACCTTGGCGCAGTCGTGGGCGCGGCTAGCCGAGCACGTGGAACGCGCTCAAGCAGTCGAGATACCGTCTATCGAGACCAGCGAAGCGTCTTAGACCGGCAGCCGACCGCTCAGCATGCGGTCTTTCGTTACTGACCGTGGCTTGCCAGAACTTGCTGGCAGGAATTGCTTATTTTCTGACGGTTAGTTTGCAGACAGCCAAGAATCGAGAACACATCGTCCTGGCCGTCGTCGTGCAAAAATTGCTTGCAATACCGTATCACGTCCGGATGGCACGCGGCGCGCTCCTGGTCGGTGCCTTGGCCTAGCTGATTCTTCACCGGTGGCGGCTGCGGCGGCAACTGCGCCAGCGCGGCCGGTCCTACGGTCAGCACAAGAGCGATCGTCAAGACGCATGTACGAAACATCCTTGGCTCTCCCTCTGGGCATCCCGCCCCCTGTTATGGTTAGAAAATTATCTCACACTTTTTCAGCCGGTGTCAGTGCGCGCGTGTTTGTACACTGCGGTTTTTCGGCCGGTGAGGCCAATTTGTTACATGCACGTATGATGCAAAAACTGCGCTTTGATGGCCCCGGTTTCTTCTTGCTTGCGAACGACGCACTTGCGCACCGAGGTTCCCAAGCGATAAATCGCGCTGAGGGCGGTTAGCTCAGTTGGTAGAGCGTCTGCTTTACACGCAGGATGTCGGCGGTTCGAGTCCGTCACCGCCCACCAACCTTCGCGAATGGGGTGCCGCGCAGGGTGCACAGAAGCCACTTGGGCGCGCGGGACTAAAGTCCCCCGCTTCGGTCGGCGAGGCGCTTCGCAGGCGAATTATGACGTGGCGGTGTTGGCGTACAGACGCGCAATACGGCACCGCCCGCCGGCTACGCTGCCGATGCGGCAACGAGCAAGCGGGCGGTAATAGCAATCGGACCGGCTTCTCGGGTCCGGGTCTGCGGCCGCAACAAAGCCGATCGTCAGATCGCTTCTTTGAGTTCCTTCGAGGCGCGGAACGCCACTTTCTTGCTGGCCTTGATCTGGATCGCTTCGCCGGTCGCGGGATTGCGGCCCATGCGCGCGGCGCGCTTTCTCACCACCAGAATGCCGAGGCCGCCGATGCGGATCCGCTCGCCCTTCTTGAGGTGCTTCACAATATTGCCAACCAGCCCGCCGAGAATTGCCTCGGCCTGCTTCTTCGAGATTTCGTTATCTTCCGCAAGGCTTGCCGCAAGATGCTTCAAGGTCACGGTAGTAGTTGCTGTTTTGCCTGCCATTAGACCCTCCTCGATAAAGCGGTTATGCGCGAAAAGCGCCGCTTACCGGGTTGCAGTTAGACGATTCGGATGCGGCTGACCACGATTGTTTTGCCGATTCCACCGATGTTTTCGCGCTTATTGCGCTGTCTGCGATCACTCTGTGGCGTGTCTAAGGCGTGCTGAAATGGCCGATTTAGGCCTAAAACCTTGACTTGTCCGGAGCCGGGCCTTAACTGCCGACCGCGCCCGCGGGGGCGTAGCTCAGTTGGTTAGAGCGTCGGCCTGTCACGCCGAAGGTCGCGGGTTCGAGTCCCGTCGCTCCCGCCACTTCTTCTTATGATTGAAGTGTTTAGCGCGGTTTCGACAGACCTCATTTGGCAACCATGCGCTCGACGATCCTGTCCGTCTTGGGCCGGAACCGATAGCGCGGGATGGCATCGAGATCGGTGCCGGTGATCCGGATCACCCAGGCCTTTTGCGGGTGGGCGGTCGAGTGGATGAGGCCGGACGCATAAGCCCGGGTCTGACCCGGGCCGAGCGCGTATTGTGTGGTCCTTTCGAGTTCCGCGCCCTCCGCATCGGCGGCGTTGATGCGGCGCCATTCGGTCATCTCGGTCACCCCGCGGGCCGTCCCGTAGATTGCCCAGGAGGCGCCGTGGCTGTGCGGCTTGCCGACTTTGGCGCCTTCCTGCACGTGCGCCAGCACGTACACGTCGGTTTGCGGATCGTGCCAGAGTTCGCGCCGCCCGACAGGTGTGTCCTCCGAGAACGTCGCGTTGACGAAGGCCTGATTGGCGAGGAGCCGCGAGAGTTTGTCCGCGATCTCGGCAAGACCGCTCTCGCCCTTGTTCTTGAGCGTCGCCGAAGGGTCGGTGCAGAAATCGTCAAGCGTGTACGGCATGTGTTTCGGCTCCCTGGCGTCAGTTCTTGTCCGGTCCCACCAGCGCATTGTAGCGCTCGATCACCTCGCGCGGGGTGGCGGCAGCGCGCGCAATCGACTTTAAAACGGTTTCGCCGTCGATGGGACTCATCTCGATGCCGAGCTTTTCCGCGTCGTCGAGCACGGCGGGATCCCGACACATGGCCATGAAGGCTGTCTCGAGCGCCTTGGCGCGGTCCGCCGGCACGCCGGGAGGCGCCGCAAACGGCAGCGAGATGGAGAATTGCAAATCGGCAAAATCGAGCAGCGCGAGCGCGCCTGGGTCCTTCGTCATCTCGTTGCCGGTCGGCACATCCGGAAAGTCCGCAAGCCGCGTCGAACGGCCGAATTGGAGCAGCGGACGGAACGCATGATGGGTCCACAGGTCGCGCTGGCCGGTGCGAACCGAACTGTAGCCGATGATCTGGCCGTCGATCTCGCCGCGTTGCATCGCAAGAAACATCGGCGCCGCGCCGACATAGCCGCGCACGACCTTGATATTGAGACCGAGAATATCTTTGGCGATGTTGGCGAAGATCAAATTGCTCGAAGCGACATTATCGCCGCCGAGCGTGATCGATTTTCCTTGCCCCTTGAGGTCGTCGACCGATTTGACCGGGTTCGTCGCCATGACCAGCATGAGGTAGGCGTCGCGCGCATAAGACGACAGGCTGCCGAGCCAGGTGATCTTCAGCGGATCGAAGTTGACCGCGGGATCGCCCTGAATGGCAAGCATCGGCACCGCGCGTTCGAGCTTGACGATGACCGAACCGTCGCGTTCGAAAACATTGTAGAGGCGGTTGGCCGAGGCGATGCCGCCGGCGCCGGGCTGGTTCTGCACGACGATGGTCGGATTGCCCGGAATATACTGGCCGAGATGTCGCGCCACGAACCGCGCCGTGATGTCGTTGATGCCGCCCGGCGCGGTGCCGACGATCATGCTGATTTGCCGGCCCTTGTAGAACTGCTCGACGGTCTGCGCGCCGACGCTGCCGGGCGCGGCAGCGGCCACAATGCCGCCGAGGAGCGTCAGGGCGCGAAGCCGTGTCGCGATCATGGAAAGGCCGAGAGCAGGTGACCATAGCCCTGGACCGGCTGCCGCACGTGCAGCCGCTTCTGCATTTCCCACACCCGTGCCGGCACCGGATGGACCACCGGCACCTGCAGGTCCTGCTCCAGGGTTTTGATGATATCGAGCGTGCGCCAGCCCGAGCCGAGCATATAAATCGCATCGGCGCCTTTCGCCTTCAGGAAATTCCTCTTGATGTGGGCATAGACCTGCTCACCGGACAGGTTCTGTGCCTCGCTGAAAGGCACGTCGATACCTTCCATGCCGCGCACCTTAAAGCCCGCATCGCGAAAATATTTCGCAAAGATGTCGTTGAGCTTTTTTGGGAAATACGTCGCGCCGACGAAGCTCCTGGCCTTGAGCGCCCGCAGCGCATTCACGTGGTTCTGCGCCACGCTCATGATCGGAACTTTGTATTTCTTCTCCCACGCCTCGACGATCCTGGCTTCGCCCTTGCGGCCGAGCACCATGAACGGCGGTGCGCCATGCGGATGGATGAGATCACATTTTTCCTCGGCGAGGATCGCTACCAGTTTTTCGTAATGCGGCATCATGGTGTGAAACTCATCCGCGGTGCCGCGCTTGATGTTGAGGAAGAGGGGGATGAGACCGATCCCTTCGGGCAAAAGCCGGCAGACCTCCTCGGTCACGCCTGGCCGCATGGTTGGGTTGATCATGCCGACCACGCCACGCCAGGAGGAAAACGCCATGACACGACCCTTCTACGAAAGAAAGTTTGCCTAATCCGGAAAAAGCGAATTGAGTTATTGACCTGCTTACTCGCGCGTCACCCCCGGTAGATCGGCGCCGGCTGCGCGAAGAAGCTCCACAGAATGTGATAAACCAGCGCGTAGTTCTTCTGCTGGAAGCTCGCATGCGAAATGCCGGGCATCACGGCAAAATGCTTGTCCGGATTCGGCAGCTGGGCGAAGAACGCCACAAGGTCCTCGAAGCTCGCAATGCCGTCCCACTGGCCGCGCATGATCAGCGTCGGCACCGTGATCTTGGCCGGATCGACAACCGGCAGCCGCGAGCACATGTCGACGTAAGTGCCGGTCGGCACCGAGTCATCGAGGGCGGTGACGGCGTTGGCGAACGCGTCGATGACTTTTTCCTCGGCGGTGCCGGGATGATCGCGGTCGAAAATCGAATGGATGAAGGCCTTGTCGATCGGCCGCCGGTTCTTGGCTTTGAATTCGGGCAGCTTTTTCTTACGCTCGGCAAGCGTCGGCGAGCCTTCGCCGGTCCACACCATGGCGTCGAGCGCGAGTCGCGCGACGAGATCCGGGTGACGTTGCGCGAATAAAGCGGCTCGCAAGGCCCCCGAGGAAATACCGTAGACGAGGAAGGGACGCTTGCCGCGGAGCTTCTGAATATAGTTCGCCGCCGCGAAGCAATCGTCGGCGCCCTGGGCGATCGGCGCATTATTGTCGCGATCCTTGGTGGAGCGGCCATAGCCCTCCATATCGACGCACCAGCAGTCGTAATTTTGCCGGGCGAAGAAATCCATGACCGAAGAATCCGGCCGGCCGGGAACCTGGAGATCGAATGTCGGCTGCGCCGCCATCGACGAGCCGTGCACGAAGAGAATGGTGCCCGCGCTCTTGGCCGGATCGCCGGCGCATTTTTCGAGCAGGAACAGCTTCACGCCGCCGTCCTTGGCGGTCCAATGCTCTTCGCCCTTGATCGCCGCCGAAGACGGCATCGTCATTTCATTCATGGTGGCACCTAATCGATCAGCGTTATGTGGTTGGCCTTGATCACCCTAGCCCATTTGTCGACCTGTGCCTGCATGAAGGCTTCGTAGTCCGCCTGCGTCATGGTAAAGGGCCGCGCGCCCTGTTTCTCCCAGGCGTCCTTGATGTCGGGACGGCTGAGGATCCCGGTGATGGTGCGGTTGAGCAGGTCGATGATCGGCTGCGGGGTTGCTTTGGGCGCCATGAAACCGATCCACAACGTGGACTGAAAACCCGGAACGGTCTCGGCGATGGTCGGCACTTCCGGCAAAATAGGCGAGCGTTTCGCGCCGCTGGTGCCGAGCGCGCGCACCATGCCGCTCTTGATCATCTGCGCCATGGTCGGAATCGAATCGAACAGCATCTGGATCTGCCCGCTCAGGATGTCGGTGCGGGCGCCGGTCGAGCCTTTGTAGGGCACATGGACGATATCGATCCCGGTCAGCGATTTCAGCAGCTCGGCGGACATGTGATAATTCGAGCCCGGACCGGACGAGCCGAAATTGATCGTTCCCGGCTTCGCTTTCGCCAGCGCAATGAGCTCAGCCACATTGTGAGCGGGAACCGAAGGGTGGACCACCAGCACCAAGTCGGTATCGATCAACGGCGCGACGGCGACGAGGTCGCGCATGAGCGTGTAAGCCCTCTTGGCATAGAGCGTTTCGTTGACGGTTTGGGTGCTTCCCGCCATCAGCAGTGTGTAGCCGTCCGGATCGGCATGGGCCACGAGGTCGGTGCCGAGCGTAGTGCCGGCGCCCGGATGATCTTCGATAATGAAAGGCTGGTGCAGGGCCCCATGCAGTTCTTCGGCGATGGCGCGGGTGTAAACGTCAGTGGGGCCGCCGGCGCCGAAAGGGGCGATAATCTTGACCGGCCGTGAGGGGTAATCGTCGGCGCAGGCAGCCGGTGCGGCGGCGAAGACCATGCCGCCCAAGGCAACTCGTGCAGCAGCGCGTCGCGAAATGCTAATCGTTGTCGGCATCGGTGTCGTTCCGGTTTATTTCAATCCAGCGTCACGCCGGTGATGCGTATGACATTGCCCCAACGCTTGTATTGGCTGACGATGAACGCAGCAAATTCCTGCGGCGTCTTCGGCTCCGGCACGCCACCGAGCTCCTTGAGCTTGTCGCGCAGTTGCTGTGTCGCGAGACCCTCATTCACGGCCTTGTTGATCTTGGCGACGATGTCGGGCGGCGTCGCCGCGGGCGCAACGATGGCCTGCCAGGAGTCCGGCGGCATGCCGGGGTAGCCGAGTTCGTCCATGGTCGGCACATCGGCAATCTCGGGGATGCGCGCCGGGCTCGTCACGGCGAGCGCGCGAATTTCACCTGATTTGATATGCGGCACGATCGCGGTGGTGCCTTCGAAGGTCATGTTCATCTGCCCGGCCAAAACGTCGATTGCGGCTTGCGCGGCGGATTTGTAGGGCACAAAGACGATATCGGTGCCGGTGATGTGCTTGAACATTTCCCCTGCCATATGCGGCGGGGTTCCGATCACTGCGCCGTAATTCAGCTTGCCGGGATTGGCCTTGGCGTAGGCGACCAGTTCCTTGACGCTGCGGACGGGGATCGAGGGGTTGATGGCGACGACGAGCGGTGCCGACGACACCAGCGCCACCGCGGCAAAATCCTTGATCGGGTCAAAGCCCGGATTCTTGTAAAGCTGCGGACTGATGGAGAGCGAACCGGCGGTCGCGGCGAGAAGGGTGTAACCATCCGGCGGTGAACTTGCGACGAGCCGCGCAGCCAATCCACCGCCGGCGCCGACGTGGTTTTCCACCACGACCGGGCCAAGATGGTCCGACAGCCACGCACCGATCAGGCGCGCCGCCACATCGGGGGGACCGCCGGGCCCAAACGGCACGATCAGCTTGATCGGACGGTCGGGAAAGTTTTCGGCCTGAGCGATCGAGGATTGGCAGGCGCCGGTTATGGCGGCAATGACGAGAGGAAGCGCAGCGCGCAGCCCGATCCCGCGCGCTATCGAGCGATTCATGGTCTCCTCCCGCCGGACCCAATGATTTGATCGTAGCATTGCTGCATCTGGCGGCGCCAACGCACAGGTCCGCCTTGCACCTTTTTGTGCACTGCGCTAAGGGTCGGAAAGTTCCGTGGTTTATGCGAATCCGCTGAGTTTTAGGGCAAATCAGCGCGGTCCCGTGCATTGCGGAACTGCGCCACCGCGGTCACATTCCGGTCCGGAAGCGTGTCCGATAATGGCCGGCCAGAAAGGCTCCCGATGACCCAATCGATGAGTCAATTTTTGCTGGGCTATCTGCCGCTCGTCGTGTTCATCGGCATTGCGGCGGTGATCGGACTTGTACTCCTGACGGTGGCCTTTCTTGTCGCCTATAAACAGCCTGATCCGGAAAAGCTTTCGGCTTACGAGTGCGGCTTCAACGCGTTCGACGACGCGCGCATGAAATTCGACGTGCGTTTCTACCTCGTTGCCATCCTTTTCATTATATTCGACCTCGAAGTCAGCTTCCTGTTTCCGTGGGCGGCAGCCTACGGTCATCTCGGCGTCTACGGCTTCTGGTCGATGATGGTGTTTCTCTGGGTCCTGACGATCGGCTTTATCTACGAATGGAAAAAGGGAGCGCTCGAATGGGATTGAGCGAACCCACCGTCATCACGCCGAACCGGGACATCGTCGATCCGCGTGCCGTGAAGCCGCCCGGAACGGACGATCCGTATTTTGCCGGTCTCAACAGCGAGCTGTCCGACAAGGGATTTCTGGTCGCGGCGGCGGACGACCTGATCGCCTGGGCGCGCACCGGCTCCCTGATGTGGATGACATTCGGGCTTGCCTGCTGCGCCGTCGAGATGATGCAGATGTCGATGCCGCGCTATGACGCCGAGCGGTTCGGCTTTGCACCGCGCGCCTCGCCGCGGCAATCCGACGTGATGATCGTCGCCGGCACGCTCACCAACAAAATGGCGCCGGCGCTGCGCAAGGTTTACGACCAGATGCCGGAGCCGCGCTATGTGATTTCGATGGGCTCATGCGCCAATGGTGGTGGTTACTACCATTACTCCTACTCGGTGGTGCGCGGCTGCGATCGCATCGTGCCCGTCGACATCTACGTGCCGGGCTGTCCGCCCACCGCCGAAGCGCTGCTCTACGGCGTGCTGTTGCTGCAAAAGAAGATTCGCCGCACCGCGACGATCGAACGCTGATCATGGACGAGACGCTTGAAACGCTCGGCAAGACGATAGCCGCTGCGCTTGTTTCCTCGGTAACGGGCTACACGGTGGCCTATCGCGAGTTGACCGTGACCGCAAAGGCAAGCGACGTCGTGTCCGTCATGCGGTTTCTGCGCGACGACGCGCACTGTCAGTTCTGGAATCTGATCGATGTCACCGCGGTCGATTGGCCGAGCCGCGAGCGGCGTTTCGACGTGGTCTATCATCTGCTTTCGCCAAAGCAGAACGTCCGCGTCCGCGTCAAGATCGAGACTGACGAAACGACGCCGGTCGCCTCGATCATCGAAGTTCACCCCGGCGCCGATTGGTTCGAGCGCGAGACCTACGATCTCTACGGCATCGTTTTTACCGGCCATCCGGATATGCGCCGCATCCTCACCGATTACGTCTTCGAGGGTCACCCGCTGCGCAAGGATTTTCCGCTGACCGGCTTCGTCGAGGTGCGTTACGACGACGAACTCAAGCGCGTGGTCTACGAGCCGGTGCGGCTCGCTCAGGAATTCCGCAACTTCGATTTTCTATCGCCATGGGAAGGCACCGACTACGTGTTGCCGGGCGACGAGAAGGCGAAAACGGGCGGACAGGGATCTTGAGATGAAATCGACGCTCAAACCCGGCCTTAAACACCGTTTCACCTACAAGGTGCCCGAGAACAAGACCGTTCCCTACACTTATCCGGAATCGCCCGAGATCGCTTCGATGCCGAAGGTGTTTGCCACGGGGTTCATGATCGTGCTGATGGAATGGGTCTGCACCCAGCTTCTGGCGCCGCATCTCGATCCGGGCGAAGGCAGTCTTGGCGTGCATGTCGATGTCAGCCATCTCGCCGCGACGCCGCCGGGAATGACCGTGACGGTCGATGTCGAGTGCGAGGCGGTTACCGGTCAGCGCGTCACATTCAAGGTCAAAGCCCACGACGGGATCGACCTCATCGGCGAAGGCCGGCATGAGCGTTTCGTGGTTATGTGGGACAAGTTCAACGCGCGACTTGCGACGAAGGTTGCGAAAATGGCGCAGGTGGCATGATGGCCGAGGCGGCTCCGCGCACCTTCACGATCAATTTCGGTCCGCAGCATCCGGCGGCGCACGGCGTGCTGCGGCTTGTGCTCGACCTTGACGGCGAAGTGGTCGACCGCGTCGATCCGCACATCGGGCTGCTTCACCGCGGCACCGAAAAGCTGATTGAGCACAAAACCTATCTTCAAGCGATCCCGTATTTCGACCGGCTCGATTACGTCGCGCCGATGAACCAGGAGCACGCATTCTGCCTCGCCGCGGAAAAGCTGCTCGGCCTGACTATTCCGCGGCGCGCCCAAATCATCCGCGTGCTGTACTGCGAGATCGGCCGGCTCCTGTCGCATCTGCTCAATGTCACGACGCAGGCCATGGATATCGGCGCGCTGACGCCGCCGCTGTGGGGCTTTGAGGAGCGCGAGAAGCTCATGGGCTTCTACGAGCGCGCTTCGGGCTCGCGCATGCATGCGGCCTATTTCCGGGTGGGCGGCGTGCACCAGGACTTGCCGCCGAGACTGATCGACGACATTGCCGCGTTTTGCGACCCGTTCCTCAAGATTTGCGACGATCTCGAAGAGCTGCTCACCGGGAACCGCATTTTCAAGCAGCGCAACGTCAATATCGGCGTAGTGTCGATCGAGGACGCCTGGGCGCGCGGATTTTCCGGCGTCATGGTGCGCGGCTCAGGCGCGGCGTGGGATTTGCGCAAGGCGCAGCCTTACGAGTGTTACGCCGAGCTCGATTTCGACATTCCGGTGGGCAAGAACGGCGACAACTACGACCGCTATTGCATCCGCATGGAAGAGATGCGGCAGTCGATCCGTATCATGAAGCAATGCATCGAGAAATTGCATGCCGCCGACGGGCAGGGCCTAGTCGTCGTCGACGATCACAAGATCTCGCCGCCGCGCCGCGAAAACATGAAGCGCTCGATGGAAGGGCTGATCCATCACTTCAAGCTCTATACCGAGGGCTTCAAAGTGCCCGCTGGCGAGGTTTATGCGGCCGTCGAGGCGCCCAAAGGCGAGTTCGGCGTCTATCTGATCGCTGACGGCACCAATAAGCCCTACAGGTGCAAAATCCGCGCGCCCGGATTTGCCCACCTGCAAGCCATGGATTTCCTGTGCCGCGGTCACATGCTGGCGGATATTTCCGCGATCCTCGGCAGCATCGACATCGTGTTCGGCGAGGTGGACCGATGAGCGTTCGCCGCCTCGCCGAAAAGCAGCCGCCGAGCTTTGCCTTCACGGCGGCAAATCTCGACTGGGCCAAGGGACAGATCGCCAAATATCCGACCGGCCGGCAGCAGTCCGCGGTGATCCCGATCTTGTGGAAAGCGCAAGAGCAGTGCGGCGGCTGGCTGCCGCAGAAAGCCATCGAGGCCGTCGCGGAATTGCTTGGCATGGCGAAGATCCGCGTGCTCGAAGTCGCGACCTTTTACACCATGTTCAACCTGTCGCCGGTCGGCAAATTCAATGTGCAGCTCTGCGGCACGACGCCATGCATGCTGCGCGGCTCGGAGGAACTGAAAAAGGTCTGCCGGCGCATGATCGGCGAACCGGATCGCGTTTCCAACGACGGCTTGTTTTCCTGGACCGAGGTCGAATGCCTCGGCGCCTGCGTGAATGCCCCCATGGTGCAGATCAATTACGACTACTACGAAGACCTCACGGCGGATTCGTTTTCGCGCATCCTGAACGATCTGGCGGCCGGTAAATCGCCGAAACCCGGGCCGCAGGTGGCCCGATTGAACTCGGCGCCGATCGGCGGTCAAACGACGCTGACAAGCAAGGTATGATCGATGCTCGCCGATAAGGATCGCATTTTTCAAAATCTCTACGGCCAGGGCGATTGGGGCCTCGACGGCGCGCGCGCGCGCGGCGCCTGGGACGGCACCAAGGCGATTTTGGACAAGGGCCGCGAGGCCATCGTCAACGAAGTGAAAGCGTCAGGCCAGCGCGGCCGCGGCGGCGCCGGCTTTCCGACCGGTTTGAAATGGTCGTTCATGCCGAAGCAGTCCGACGGCAGGCCGAGTTACCTTGTTATCAACGCCGACGAGTCCGAGCCCGGCACCTGCAAGGACCGCGAGGTGCTGCGCAACGATCCGCATCTCCTGATCGAGGGTTGCCTGATCGCCGCCTGCGCCATGGGCGCGAACCATTGCTACATCTATGTGCGCGGCGAGTTCATCCGCGAGCGCGAACGGCTCGAGGCAGCCGTACAGCAGGCCTATGACGCCAAACTCATCGGCAAGAACAACGTCCACGGTTGGGATTTCGATCTCGTCGTGCATCATGGCGCCGGCGCCTACATCTGCGGCGAAGAGACCGCACTGCTCGAAAGCCTCGAGGGCAAGAAGGGCCAGCCGCGGCTGAAGCCGCCGTTTCCGGCCAATGTCGGGCTTTATGGCTGCCCGACCACCGTGAACAATGTCGAGACGATCGCCCAGGTGCCGGACATCATGCGGCGCGGCGCGGCGTGGTTTGCCGGCATCGGGCGCGCGAACAACACCGGCACGAAACTCTATTGTATTTCCGGTCACGTCGAGCGTCCGTGCAACGTCGAGGAGTCGATGGGCATTCCGCTGCGCGAACTCATCGAGAAGCATGCCGGTGGGGTGCGCGGCGGCTGGAATAATCTCCTCGCGGTGATCCCCGGTGGGTCCTCGATGCCGCTCATTCCGGCCGGTCCCGATCAGGCCGATACTCTGCTGATGGATTTCGACGGTTGCCGCGACAAGAAATCCGCGCTCGGGACGGCGGCGGTGATCGTGATGGACAAATCGGCCGACATCGTCAAAGCGATGGCGCGCATCTCCTACTTCTACAAGCATGAAAGCTGCGGTCAGTGTACGCCGTGCCGCGAGGGCATGGGCTGGATGTGGCGCGTGCTTGAGCGCATAGCGAAAGGCCATGCGCAAAAGCGCGAAATCGACATGCTGATGGAAGTGACGACCCAGATCGAAGGCCACACTATCTGCGCCTTCGGCGACGGCGCGGCGTGGCCGGTGCAGGGACTGCTGCGGCATTTCCGGCCGGAGATCGAGCGGCGGATCGACGAATACACCGCCAATCCGCAACCTCATCCCGTCCCGGTTGCGGCGGAGTGAATGCGATGAGCGAAGCCAGGCACCTCGCACAACTCAACATCGGCCGCTTCCGCTATTCGACGGACGATCCGCGCATGGCGGATTTCATGAATAATCTGGACCTCGTGAACGGCCTCGCGGAACGCAGCAAGGGTTTTGTCTGGCGCCTTCAGGACGACAGCGGCAACGCCACGAATTTCCGGCCGTTTCCCGATCCGAACATGGCGGTCAACCTGTCGGTGTGGGAATCTGTCGAAGCGCTGGAGCGTTTCGTCTATCAGACCGTGCATAAGCGCTTCTATGGGCGGCGCGATGAATGGTTCGACAAGCTCGAAGGGCCGCACTCCGTGATGTGGTGGGTAGCGGCCGGTCATCGCCCCAATCTGATCGAGGCGAGAGAGCGGCTTGAGTACCTCGCCATGCATGGCCCATCCGCGTTTGCGTTTGGCTGGGAGAGTGTGCCCAGCGCACAATTATGGAAGACGGCGCGCTGCGCGCCCGACGGACAAGCCGCATGACCAAGCTTATCGTCGACGGCAGAGAAATCGACGTCCCGCCGGAGTACACGCTGCTCCAGGCCTGCGAGGCGGGCGGCGCGGAAATTCCGCGCTTCTGCTTCCACGAGCGGCTGTCGATCGCGGGCAATTGCCGCATGTGCCTCATCGAGGTTGCCGGCGTGCCGAAGCCCCAGGCGTCCTGCGCCATGGCGGTGAAGGATTTGATGCCGAACAAGGACGGTTCGCCAAAAGTTCTCAGCACGCGTTCGCCGATGGTGCGCAAGGCGCGCGAAGGGGTGATGGAATTCCTGCTCATCAATCACCCGCTCGATTGCCCGATCTGCGATCAGGGCGGCGAGTGCGACCTGCAGGATCAGTCGATGGCCTACGGCATCGATTCCAGCCGCTTCCACGAGAACAAGCGCGCCGTCGAGGACAAGTATCTCGGCGCGCTGGTCAAGACCTCGATGAACCGTTGCATCCAGTGCACCCGCTGCGTGCGCTTTGCCACCGAGGTCGCGGGTGTGCCGGAGCTCGGCGCCATCGGGCGTGGCGAGGATATGGAGATCACGACCTATCTCGAAGAGGCGATGACGTCGGAGCTGCAGGCCAATGTGGTCGATATCTGCCCGGTCGGCGCGCTGACGTCGAAGCCTTATGCATTCGCGGCGCGGCCGTGGGAGCTCAACAAGACGGAATCTATCGACGTGATGGATGCGCTCGGCTGCGCCATCCGCATCGATACGCGCGGCCGCGAAGTCATGCGTATCCTGCCGCGCACCAACGACGACATCAACGAGGAATGGATCTCCGACAAGACGCGGCATGTGGTGGACGGCCTGCGCACGCAGCGTCTCGATCAACCCTATGTTCGCGACCACGGGCAGTTGCGTCCGGCGACATGGACGGAGGCGTTCCAGGCGATCGCCGCAAAAGTCGTACGCGGTAACCCCAAGCGCATCGGCGCGATGGTCGGCGATCTCGCAGCGGTCGAAGAAATCTTCGCGCTGAAGGATTTGATGACGCGCCTTGGCGTGACCAACCTCGATTGCCGGCAGGATGGCTCCGCGCTCGATCCGAAATGGGGCAGGGCCACGTACCTGTTCAACGCCACGATTGCCGGCATCGATGCGGCCGACGCGCTTCTCATCGTCGGATCGAATCCGCGCAAGGAGGCTCCTATTCTCAACGCCCGCATTCGCAAGCGTTGGCGTGGCGGTAAATTCCCCGTCGGTTTGATCGGGCCGAAGGCTGAACTGACATATCCTTACGACTATCTCGGCGCCGGTGCCGAAACGTTCGGGGCGATCGCGCGGCACTCCTTCGCCGATCTGATGCGCAAGGCGGAGCGCCCCATGCTGCTGGTCGGCGCCGCGGCATTCGCACGCGCGGACGGCTCGGCGATCGCGTCGCTCGCCGCCAGGGCGGCAGCCGATCTCGGCGTCGTCAAGGACGGCTGGAACGGCTACTGCGTGCTGCATGGCGCGGCATCGCGAGTCGGCGCCCTCGATCTGGGCTTCGTGCCGGCCGCTGGCGGTTTGAATACGCGGCAGATGGCAGCCTCGGGATCGCTCGATATCGTCTTTCTTCTGGGCGTCGACGAGATCGACATCGCGGCCGGCTCTTTCGTCATCTACATCGGCAGCCATGGCGACCGGGGCGCGATGCGCGCCGATGTGGTGCTGCCGGGGGCGGCTTATCCGGAGAAATCGGGGACCTACGTTAACACCGAAGGCCGCGTTCAGATGGCGACCCGCGCGGCGTTTCCACCCGGTGATGCGCGCGAGGACTGGGCGATCCTTCGCGCGCTGTCCGACGTGCTGGGCAAGAAACTGCCCTACGACTCGCTCGCAGGGCTGCGCCAGGCGATGTACAAGGCTTATCCGCATTTCATGCGCCTCGGCGAAGTCGCTCCCGGCGACGCGGCCGACCTTCAGAAGCTTGCAGGCGTGGGCGGCAATACCGACCGCGCGCCGTTCGTCTCGAGCGTCGACAATTTCTACTTCACCAACCCGATCGCGCGGTGTTCCGCGGTCATGGCGGAATGTTCGGCGCTCGCGGCCGGGCGTCCGGCCATGACGGCGGCGGAATAGAGGGCAGCAGAATGGCGGAGTTCTGGTCCGACTATATCTGGCCGCTAATAATCATGGTGGCGGAGAGCGTGATGCTGCTCGTCATCCTGCTCATTGCGGTCGCCTATGTGCTGCTCGCGGACCGCAAGATCTGGGCGGCGGTGCAGATCCGGCGCGGCCCCAATGTGGTCGGTCCATGGGGCCTGCTGCAATCGTTCGCCGATCTGCTCAAATTCATCCTCAAGGAGCCGGTCATCCCGGCCGGCGCCAACAAGGGCGTGTTTCTGCTGGCGCCGCTGGTGACCTGCGTGCTGGCGCTGGCGGCCTGGGCGGTGATCCCGGTCAATGCCGGCTGGGTGATCTCGAACATCAATGTCGGCATCCTCTATATTTTCGCGATCTCCTCGCTCGGCGTCTACGGCGTGATCATGGCGGGCTGGGCGTCGAATTCGAAATATCCGTTTCTGGCGGCGCTGCGCTCGGCCGCGCAGATGGTGTCCTACGAAGTCTCGATCGGCTTCGTCATCATCACGGTGCTGCTGTGCGTCGGTTCGCTCAATCTCACCGCCATCGTCGAAGCACAAAATACGCCATGGGGCTTGCTGCGCTGGTACTGGCTGCCGCTGTTCCCGATGCTGGTGATCTTCTTCATTTCGGCGCTCGCGGAAACCAATCGTCCGCCATTCGATCTGGTCGAAGCGGAGTCGGAACTCGTCGCAGGCTTCATGGTGGAATACGGATCGACGCCGTACATGATGTTCATGCTCGGCGAATACGTCGCGGTTTGCACCATGTGCGCGATGTGCACGATCCTGTTTCTCGGCGGTTGGCTGCCGCCGTTTCCGGTGGTGCCTTTCACCTGGGTTCCGGGCGTGATCTGGTTCGTCGCCAAGGCGGGTTTCGTGTTCTTCATGTTTGCGATGGTGAAGGCGTTCGTGCCGCGCTATCGCTACGACCAGTTGATGCGGCTCGGCTGGAAGGTGTTCCTGCCGATCTCGCTGGCGATGGTCGCCATCGTCGCGGGCGTATTGCAGGTCACCGGGTGGGCGCCGAAGTGAGCGGAGAGCGCCATGGAATTGTCGCTGCCGGCATGGCTCGGCGGTCTCGCCGGAACGGTGATTGCGGTCGCGCTCTACGTGCCCGGCATCCGCATCATCGAGGCGCGCCTGCGCGCGCGGATCGGACCGCAGACGCTCGAGCAACGCGCGGCGTTCGAGGAGAAGCTTTCCGTTGCGCGCCGCTTCATCCTCGGGATCGCCGTCGCGGCGCTTGCCACGATCGGCTACTTGATCGGCAATGCACTGTTCCCTTCACGATTTTAGGCGGCAGGAGAAGTTGACATGGTACTCGACCAAGCCGCCCGTTCGCTGTTCCTGAAGGAATTCGCGCAAGCCTTCGTCCTGTCGATGCGCTATTTCTTCAAGCCGAAGGCGACGCTGAATTACCCGTTCGAGAAGGGCGTGCTGTCACCGCGGTTTCGCGGCGAGCATGCGCTGCGCCGCTACCCGAACGGCGAGGAGCGCTGCATCGCCTGCAAGCTATGCGAGGCGATCTGTCCGGCGCAGGCCATCACCATCGAAGCCGGCCCGCGCCGCAACGATGGCACGCGCCGCACCACGCGCTACGACATCGACATGGTCAAATGCATCTATTGCGGGCTGTGCCAGGAGGCATGTCCGGTCGATGCCATCGTCGAAGGCCCGAATTTCGAATTCGCCACCGAAACGCGCGAGGAGCTTTACTACGACAAGGAACGCCTGCTGGCGAACGGCGACCGTTGGGAGCGCGAAATCGCACAGAGCCTCGCGCTCGATGCGCCTTATCGGTGAGATGCGGTCCCTATGATCATCAGCGCCATTTTCTTCTACCTCTTTGCAGCGGTCTGCGTGGCCTCGGCCGTCATGGTGATTGCCTCGCGCAATCCCGTGCACTCGGTGCTGTTTCTCATTCTCGCCTTCGTCAACGCGGCCGGGCTGTTCGTGCTGATGGGGGCCGAGTTTCTGGCGATGATCCTGGTCGTGGTTTATGTCGGCGCCGTCGCAGTGCTGTTCCTGTTCGTGGTGATGATGCTCGACGTCGATTTCGCCGAGTTGCGCCAGGGCTTCCTGAATTATCTGCCGGTGGGCGCCCTTGTCGGCGCGGTACTGCTCGCCGAGCTTCTGGTTGTGGTCGGCGGCTGGGTGATCGGCCCCAACATCTCGACTGCGATCACGGCGCCGATCCCGGCGCCGAGCGACATCAACAACACGCAGGCGATCGGGCTCGTGCTTTACACCCGTTACGTCTATTTCTTCCAGGCCTCGGGCATCATTCTGCTCGTCTCCATGATCGGCGCCATCGTCCTGACGCTTCAGCATAAGCCCGGCGTGCGCCGGCAGAACATCGCCGACCAGGTGGCGCGCCGGCCGGCGACCGCCGTCGAGATCGTCAAGGTCAAGTCGGGGCAGGGGCTGCCATGATCATCGGACTTGGCCATTACCTCTCGGTTGCCGCCATTCTGTTCACGCTCGGGGTGCTCGGCATCTTTCTCAATCGAAAGAACGTCATCATCATTCTGATGTCGATCGAGCTCATTCTGCTCGCCGTCAACATCAACCTCGTCGCCTTCTCGACGTTCCTCGGCGATATCGTCGGCCAGATCTACGCGCTGATCGTGCTGACGGTCGCGGCGGCGGAAGCCGCCATCGGGCTGGCGATCCTGGTCGCCTATTTCCGCAATCGCGGCTCCATCGCGGTTGAAGACATCAATCTGATGAAGGGCTGACGGCAGCATGTACGAGGCCATCGTCGTTCTGCCGCTTATCGGCGCCATCTTTGCCGGCGCGATCGCGCTCATTGGCGCGCGCAACCGCTATCCGGGCGCCAATCCGCCGCCGCCAGACGACGATCACGCCGTGCCGCACGTCGACGAAACACATACGTATGCTGCACCTTCGCCGCATGCGGTGCACGCCGTCGCTTCCGAATCCCATCACGAAGAAACCTCAACCGAACCCAGCGCGGCCGGCTCGGGGATTGCGGAACTTGTGACCAGTACGTTGCTGGTGATCTCGTGCGTGCTGTCATGGTTTGCCTTTTACGACGTCGGTATCGCCGGGCACGACGCGCGCGTGAAACTGTTCAGCTTCATTACCTTCGGCGACCTGCATTCGGAGTGGGCGCTGCGGATCGACTCGTTGACCGCCGTGATGCTGGTGGTGGTAACGACCGTTTCGTCGCTCGTTCACATCTATTCGATCGGCTACATGGAGGAGGACCCCTACAAGCCGCGGTTCTTCTCCTATCTGTCGTTCTTTACCTTCGCCATGCTGATACTGGTGACGGCCGACAATCTCGTTCAGTTGTTCTTCGGCTGGGAGAGCGTGGGACTGGCGAGCTATCTCTTGATCGGCTTCTGGTTCCATAAGCCCGAAGCGAACGCCGCAGCGATCAAGGCCTTCGTCGTCAATCGCGTCGGCGACTTCGGGTTTTCACTCGGAATTTTCGCGGTGTTCTATCTGATCGGCGCCATCGACTTCGACACTGTGTTTGCCCAGGCGCCGGGGCTGGTCGGCAAGAGCATTCATTTCCTGAGCTGGGATTTCGACGCGCTGACCGTGGTGTGCCTGCTCCTGTTCATGGGCGCGATGGGTAAGTCCGCGCAATTCCTGCTGCACACCTGGCTGCCGGACGCCATGGAGGGGCCGACGCCGGTGTCGGCATTGATCCATGCCGCCACCATGGTAACCGCCGGTGTCTTCATGGTGGCGCGGTTGTCGCCGCTGTTCGAGCTGGCCCCGACTGCCGCAGCCTTCGTGACATTTATTGGCGCGACCACTGCGATGTTCGCCGCCTCCATCGGGCTCGTGCAGAACGACATCAAGCGCATCATCGCGTATTCGACCTGCTCGCAACTCGGCTACATGTTCGTCGCCATGGGCGTCGGCGCCTATTCGGTCGGCATGTTCCACCTGTTCACGCATGCCTTCTTCAAGGCGCTCCTCTTCCTCGGTTCGGGCTCGGTGATCCTGGCAATGCATCACGAGCAGGACATCCGGCAGATGGGGGGATTGTGGCGGAAGATCCCATTCACCTACGGCGTCATGCTGATCGGCACTCTGGCCCTGACCGGGTTTCCGCTCACTGCCGGCTATTTCTCCAAGGACGCGATCATCGAGGCAGCGGCCGTCGGCGCCAATCCGATGGCGGCCTATGGCTTCATCATGACGGTGGGCGCCGCGGCGCTCACCTCGTTCTATTCGTGGCGGCTCATCTTCAAGACATTTCACGGCGAGCCGCACGATCACCATCATTACGAGGCGGCGCATGAAAGCCCGAAGGTGATGCTGATCCCGCTCGCGCTGCTCGCCATCGGATCGATCGCCGCCGGCTTGCCATTCGTCTCGCTGTTCACCGGACATGGCGTCGAAGGCTTCTTCCGTGAGGCGCTGAAGTTCGGGCCGAACAATCACGTCCTGGAGGACATGGAAAGCCTGCCGCTCTACATCTCGCTCGCGCCGACTGTGATGATGATCGTTGGCTTCCTTGTCGCCTACCAGTTCTATATCCGCCGGCCCGATCTGCCGGTGGCTTTGGCGCGCGATCAAGCTGTGCTGTACCGCTTCCTGCTCAACAAATGGTACTTCGACGAGATTTACGATTTTCTGTTCGTTCGTCCTGCCATGTGGCTCGGCCGGCTGTTCTGGAAAGGCGGCGATGGTTTTATCATCGACGGCTTCGGACCTGACGGCGTTTCCACGCGCGTGCTCGACGTCACGCGGAATGTCGTTCGATTGCAGACCGGCTACCTCTATCACTACGCCTTCGCCATGCTGATCGGCGTTGCCGCGTTCATCACCTGGTTCATGTTTTCGGGAGGCCACGGATGACGAGTTGGCCGATCCTCTCGGTCGTAACCTTCCTGCCGCTCGCCGGCGCGCTGTTCATTTCGTTCCTGAACGAAGACGAAGCGGGCGTGCGTAACGCGCGCTGGGTCGCATTGTGGACGACGCTGATCACGTTTGCGATTTCGCTCATTTTGCTGTGGCGGTTCGATCCGGGTTCGGCGGAGTTTCAATTCCTGGAAAAGCGGCCGTGGCTCGGCGGCGCCATCACTTATTCCATGGGCGTCGACGGCATTTCGCTGCCGTTCGTGATCCTGACCACGGCGCTGTTGCCGATCTGCATTGTCGCCAGCTGGACGGCGATTCAGCGCCGCGTGCGCGAATACATGATCGCGTTTCTCGTCCTCGAAACGCTGATGGTCGGCACGTTCTGCGCGCTCGACCTCGTGCTGTTCTACCTGTTCTTCGAAGGCGGCCTGATCCCCATGTTCCTGATCATCGGGGTCTGGGGCGGACCGCGCCGGGTCTATGCCAGCTTCAAGTTCTTCCTCTATACGCTGCTCGGCTCGGTGCTGATGCTGCTGGCGATCATGGCGATGTATTGGTCGGCTGGCACGACCGACATTCCGACGCTGCTGCATCACGCCTTCCCGCGCAACCTGCAAACCTGGGCCTGGTTCGCCTTCCTCGCTTCGTTCGCGGTGAAAATGCCGATGTGGCCGGTGCACACCTGGCTCCCGGACGCGCATGTCGAGGCGCCGACCGCGGGCTCGGTGATCCTAGCCGCGATCCTGCTGAAGATGGGCGGCTATGGGTTCCTGCGCTTCTCGCTGCCGATGTTCCCGGACGCCTCGCAAGCGCTGGCACCGCTGATCTACGCCATGTCGGTCATCGCCATCATCTACACCTCGCTCGTCGCGCTGATGCAGGAAGACGTCAAAAAGCTGATCGCCTATTCATCGGTGGCGCATATGGGTTTCGTCACCATGGGCATTTTCGCGGTGACGGCACAGGGCATTGCCGGCGGCATTTTCCAGATGATCTCGCACGGCATCGTCTCGGCCGCTTTGTTCCTCTGCGTCGGCGTCGTCTATGACCGCATGCATACGCGCGAGATCGCCGCCTATGGCGGGCTGGTCAACCGCATGCCGGTCTATGCCTTCGCATTCATGGTGTTCACGCTCGCCAATGTCGGCTTGCCCGGCACTTCGGGATTTGTCGGCGAGTTTCTGACGCTGATCGGAACCTTCAGAGTCAACACCTGGGTGGCGACGCCGGCGACTGTCGGCACTATCCTGTCGGCCTGCTATGCGCTGTGGCTTTATCGCAAGGTGATCTTCGGCAAGCTCGAAAAGCCGGCGCTGTTTAACATCCGCGACATCGGCTGGCGCGAGATGGTGGTGCTGGCGCCGCTCGTGATTCTGACCATCGTTTTCGGCATTTATCCGAAGCCCGTGCTTGATCTGTCGGCAGCTTCGGTGGCGCAGCTGATGGACAGCTACCAGCACGCGCTGGCGCCCGTTCAAGCGGCGATGGCCCGGTGAAGCGATGAACGCAGTCCCCGATATCGCCTCGTTCTTTCCGCTGTTGCCGGAAATCGTGCTCGGCGTCGGCGCCATGATGCTGTTGATGCTTGGCGCCTATCGCGATGAGCGGCTGGTGCCGGTGATCGATGGCGCCGCCATCGTGCTCCTGGCTGTCGCCGGCATCATCGTTTGCCTGCTCCCCGGCGGCAAGCTCGTCAGCTTCAACGGCAGCTTCGTGGTCGACGACTTTGCCCGCTTTCTCAAGATCCTGGCGCTGCTCGGATCGGCCGCGGCAATCGCGATGTCGGTCGATTACGCCAAACGCGAGCGGCAGCAGCGTTTCGAATATTCGGTGCTGATCGTGCTGTCGACGCTCGGCATGCTGATGTTGATCTCGGCCGCCGACCTGATCGCGCTCTATCTGGGTCTCGAATTGATGAGCCTGCCGCTCTACGTCGTCGCCGCCAGTCATCGTGACAATCTGCGTTCGACCGAAGCCGGACTGAAATATTTCGTGCTTGGCGCGCTGTCGTCGGGGATGCTGCTTTATGGCGCGTCGCTGGTTTACGGCTTCACCGGCACGGTCACTTTTGCCGGTATCGCGCACGCGGCGGGGCCGGGCGGTGTCGGCCTGATCTTCGGACTTGTTTTTCTGTTCGCCGGGTTCTGCTTCAAGGTCTCGGCGGTTCCGTTCCACATGTGGACGCCGGACGTTTACGAGGGCGCGCCGACGCCGGTAACGGCCTTCTTTGCCGCGGCCCCCAAGGTGGCCGGCATCGCGATGTTCGTGCGCGCCGCGGTCGTCGCATTTCCCGGCATCACGTTTCAGTGGCAGCAGATCCTGGTATTTGTCTCCATCGCCTCGATGGCGCTCGGCGCCTTTGCTGCGATCGGCCAGCGCAATATCAAACGGCTGATGGCCTACTCGTCGATCGGCCATATGGGCTTCGCGCTCATCGGGCTTGCCGCCGGAACGCCGGAGGGCGTCGAGGGCGTGCTGATCTATGTGGCGATCTACATCACCATGACGCTGGGCGTTTTTGCCGTGATCCTGTCGATGCGGCGCTCGACCGGCATGGTGGAATCGATCGATCAGCTTTCCGGCCTCGCGCGCACCAGCCCGGCGACGGCATTCTTCATGGCGATGCTGCTGTTCTCGATGGCCGGCGTGCCGCCGCTCGCCGGATTTTTCGCGAAATTCTATGTGTTCCTCGCCGCCATCAAGGCCGGTCTTTATATCCTCGCCGTCATCGGCGTGCTCGCCAGCGTGGTGGGTGCCTATTATTATCTTGCGATTATCAAGGTCATGTACTTCGACGATGCGGTCGAAGGATTTTACACGATGCCCGTCGAGCTGAAGGTGGTGCTCGCCATCTGCGGCCTGTTCAACATCTTGTTCTTCCTCTACCCGGGACCGCTCGTGGGCGCGGCGAGCGCGGCCGCCCACTCCCTGTTCTGATGCGGCTTGATCCAATCGCGATCGAAGCTGGCGTGTACCTCTTCCCGCTCGACGAAGCGACGTCGACCAACGAAGAGGCGCTGTCGAGAGCGCGCATGGGTCACCCGCTTTGGGTCACCGCGGTAACTCAAACCCGCGGCCGCGGCCGACATCGTCGGAAATGGATCTCGCCGCCGGGCAATCTTTATGCGAGCCTTGGTATCCTCGAACCGGCGCCGTTCGATCGGGCGCCCGAGCTTGCTTTCGTCGCCGCGCTTGCCGTGCGCGACGCGGTTGTCGCGGAGGCGCCGGTGCTGGCCCCGCTATTGACGTTCAAGTGGCCGAACGATCTTTTGCTTGCGGACGAGAAATGCGCCGGCATTTTGATCGAGGGCGAGGTGCATCTCGACCGTGAGAGCCGTCCTCAGGGTTTCAGGGCCGTTATCGGCATCGGCGTCAATTGCGTGTCGCATCCCACCATGGATTTGGTTCTGCCCCCTCCCGGCGTGCCACTCAGCGAAGCGCGCCCGGCCATCAGATATCCGGCCACCGATTTGTGCAGCCACGGCGCCGATGTCACGGCAGACAAGCTGTTCACGCGCTTGTCAGCGACGATGTGCCAGCGCATTGCGCAATGGGACCGTGGCGCCGGATTGGCGGCGATCCGCGCCGACTGGCTTCGCCATGCGCGCGGCATCGGTGAAACCATCTCTGTACGTGATTATTACGATCAGGAGAAAGTGGGCTTGTTTGCCGGTCTTGATGAAGCCGGCCGCCTGCTGCTGGAATTACCCGACGGCACGATTGAAAAAATCGCCGCCGGCGACGTGTTCCTGTTCAACGTCAAGGGAGGCCGGATCGTCCCAAGCTGATCAGGCTGAACTGGGACGGATTGAACATGGCGCAAAACGAACTTGTATTCGCACCGCTTGGCGGCATCGGCGAGATCGGGATGAATCTCTCGATCTACGGCTTCGGCGACGAGCGGCGCCGGCAATGGCTGATCGTCGATTGCGGCGTGTCGTTTGCGTCAGAGGAGCAACTGCCCGGCGTCGACCTGATCCTGCCGGATATCCGTTTCCTCATTGAAGAGCGAAAGAACATTGTCGGCCTCGTCATCACCCATGGCCACGAGGATCACATCGGCGCGCTGATCGATCTGTGGCCGCGTCTCAAAGTGCCGCTGTACGCGACGCCGTTCACGGCGGCACTGTTCGAGGCCAAACGGCTGTCGGAACCGGGTGCGCCGGAAATACCTGTGAAGGTCGTACCGCTGGGCGGCCGCTTGTTGCTCGGCCCGTTCACCGTCAACTTCATCAACGTCGCGCATTCGATTCCTGAATCGAATGCGCTGTCGATCCGCACGCCGGCCGGCATCGTGCTGCATACCGGAGATTGGAAGATCGATCCCACCCCGCTCATCGGCGGCCCGACCGATCAGGCCAAACTGAGCGCGCTCGGCGACGAAGGCGTGCTGGCGCTGATCGGCGACTCCACAAACGCTGTCCGCGAGGGGCGGTCACCGTCGGAATCCGACGTGGCGCGCACGCTGGCGGAGCTGATCCGCACGGCGCCGCGCCGCGTCGCGGTGACCACGTTTGCGTCCCATGTCGGGCGCATCCGCGCCGTTGCCGAAGCGGCTCGTGCGGTGGACCGTGAAGTCGTCCTCGTTGGCCGCGCCATGGAGCGGGTCACGCAAGTGGCGCGCGAGACCGGCTATCTCGACGGGGTGCAGGACTTCCGCAGCGCCGAGAGCTACGGCTACCTGCCGCCCGACAAGGTTCTGGCGCTGTGCACCGGCAGCCAGGGCGAGCCGCGCGCCGCGCTGTCGCGGATTGCCAATGACGAGCACCCGGAGGTCACGCTGAACCAGGGCGACCGGGTGATCTTTTCCTCGCGCGCCATCCCCGGCAACGAGAAGGCCGTGGGCCGGGTCATCAACGGGCTGGTGTCGCAAGGCGTCGAGGTCATTACCGACCGCACCCATCTCGTGCACGTGACCGGCCATCCGCGCCGCGCCGAGCTGCTCGACATGATCGGCTGGGTCAGGCCGAAAATTCTGATCCCGGCGCACGGCGAGGCGCTGCATCTGGCCGAACACGCAGGTCTCGCCCGTAGCGCGGGCGTGCCGCATGTCCTGGTTTGCCGCAACGGCGACTTAGTCCGCCTGGGGCAGGACGGCGCGGAAATTATCGACGAGGTGCCGTCGGGCCGGCTCTACAAGGACGGTTCGCTCCTGATCGAAGCCGAGTCGCGGTCGGTGGCCGCCCGCCGCCGGCTGAGCTACGCGGGCATCGTTTCGGTGGCGCTGGCGCTGAGCGACAAGGGCGAATTGGTCGCAGACCCGGAAATCGAGCTTGTCGGTATCCCCGAGACGGACGCCGGCGGAGCTTCAATGGTCGAAATCGCCCGCGACGCGGTCGAGGAGGCATTCGACTCGATGCCCAAGCCCCGCCGGCGCGACCCTGACAGTGTCGCCGAGGCGGTGCGGCGCGCTGTGCGCGGCGCCATCGGCCAGCGCTGGAACAAGAAGCCGCACTGCCATGTGCATGTCCTGACCGTGTAACATGAGTTAGCGGTATAAGATCACCCTGCCGGGATGCAGGAGAATGCGAACATGATCGGCAAGCTCAATCACGTGGCGATCGCGGTCAAGGATCTCGGCAAGGCGGCAGGCGTGTACCGCGATGTTCTGGGCGCCCACGTTTCGGCTGCGGTGCCGCAACCGGACCATGGTGTGACCACAGTTTTCATCACCCTGCCCAACACCAAGATCGAGCTCCTCGAGCCGCTCGGCGAGGGCTCGCCGATTGCCAAGTTCCTCGAGCGTAATCCAGACGGCGGCATGCACCACATCTGCTACGAGGTGGACGATATCCGTGCCACCCGCGACGCGCTCAAGGCGGCAGGGGCACGGGTCCTGGGCGACGGCGAACCGAAGACCGGGGCCCACGGCAAACCGGTGCTGTTCCTGCATCCGAAGGACTTTTCCGGGACCTTGGTGGAACTGGAGCAGGGCTGACGTGCCCATCGCCACCTCCGTTGCGATCTTCTTTCTGATCTGGTGGCTGGTGCTGTTCGCGGTTCTGCCGTGGGGGGTGCGCCGGCAGGACGAGGACGGCGAAATCGCTCCCGGTACTGATCCGGGCGCCCCGGCAATTCCGGATTTGCGGCGGAAATTGCTATGGACCACCGTCGTTTCGTTGGTCGTTTACGCTGTCTGCTACCTTGTTTACGCCGAGCAATGGATCACGCTCGAAAGCGTGCTGGCGCCATTCGGATTACACATGACCATTCCTCGGTGATGGCTGGTCTTTGGCATTAAATAACATCGAATCAATGGCTTGCACGGGAATCCTCCGAAATCGGGTGGCAATGTTTGGGATTGGCTGCGGGCTTGTCGGACCCGGTGAACAAAAGAAAAGCAGGGCAAGCGCCCTGCTTTAAGATCCTCATCCGATTTCCGAACCGCGCGTCGCTTAAACTGATCTACGCATTCAGCCGGTTGCGGCGTTGCGTTGCGCGTTCGATCATCCTCCCAAGACTTGGACCGCTTCTCCCGAAAACCTGAGTATTCGGGATGGCGGTGTTTGTCGTATTCCATCTTGATGGCGATGTCATCATCTTACCACCGGCTACCGCCAAATAATTTTGATTTCGGCAGGCGCTGCCGGCCTGCAACGGCGTTCCGCCGCCTCTTGTAATTACGCAGCCGTTGCGGCTTCACTGCCGCGGCAACGACGGTTGCGAATCTCACGAGATTTCATGCGCGTTTCCCGCTTCTTCCTGCCCAACTTGCGCGAGACCCCGAAGGAGGCGGAAATCGCCTCCCACCGGCTCATGCTGCGCGCCGGCATGATCCGTCAGGAGGCGGCCGGCATTTACGCCTTCCTGCCGCTGGGTCTGCGGGTATTGCAAAAGGTCTGCCGGATCGTGCGAGAGGAGCAGGATCGCTCCGGCGCCATCGAGCTTCTGATGCCGACCATCCAGTCCGCCGACCTGTGGCGCGAAAGCGGCCGCTATGAGGCCTACGGCAAGGAAATGCTGCGCATCAAGGACCGCCATGAGCGCGACATGCTCTACGGCCCGACCAACGAGGAAATGATCACGGCGATCTTCCGCTCTTACGTGCGCTCGTACAAAGACCTGCCGCTCAATCTCTACCACATCCAGTGGAAGTTCCGCGACGAGGTGCGGCCGCGTTTCGGCCTGATGCGCGGTCGCGAATTCCTGATGAAGGACGCCTATTCGTTCGACGTCGATTTCGCCGGTGCCAAGCACGCCTATAACCGCATGTTCGTGGCTTACCTGCGTACGTTTGCGCGAATGGGGCTGCGCTCGATCCCGATGGTGGCCGAAAGCGGCCCGATCGGCGGCAATCTGTCCCATGAATTCATCATCCTGGCAGACACCGGCGAGAGTGAAGTGTTCTGTCACAAGGACTATCTCGATTTTGAAGTCCCGGGCCCGGACGTGGATTTCAACCATGTCGGCCGTTTGCAGGCGATCGTGGACAAGTGGACGGCGCTCTATGCCGCGACCTCGGAAAAGCACGATGCCGGGGTATTCGGCGCGCTGCCGCCCGACAAGCAGATTTCGGCGCGCGGCATCGAGGTCGGCCACATTTTCTATTTCGGCACCAAATATTCCGAACCGATGAAAGCGGTGGTGACCGGTCCCGACGGCATCGAGCGGCCGGTTCACATGGGGTCCTACGGCATCGGACCGAGCCGTCTCGTCGCCGCCATCATCGAGGCGTCCCATGACGACGCCGGGATCAAATGGCCGGAGGCCGTAGCGCCGTTTCAAGCCGCGATACTCAATCTTCGGCAGGGCTCGGCCGAAACCGATGCCGCCTGCGAGCAGCTCTACGCGGAACTTCAGGCCAAGGGCGTCGATACCCTTTACGACGATCAGGAAAAGGGGGCCGGCGCGAAATTCGCGACCGCTGATCTGATCGGTGTGCCTTGGCAAATCCTGGTCGGCCCGCGCGGGCTCGCCGAAGGCAAAGTCGAGGTCAAACGGCGTTCGGACGGCTCACGGGAACTGATGTCGCCGGCCGATGCCGTGGTTCGCCTGAGTTCATGAGCCTGTGTGCTACCGCGCCGTGCGGCGACGTTTCCAGGCTTGAAACCGCCAGAATCGTGTGAAACTCGGGGTGTTCACGGGGACCTGACCTGAATGGCCGAATCGACCGGCACCCATCCCTTTGCTCCATTCGAGTGGATGCTGTCGCTGCGCTATCTGCGGGCGCGGCGCAAAGAGGGATTTATTTCGGTCATCGCCGGCTTCTCGTTTCTTGGCATCATGCTCGGCGTCGCCACGCTCATCATCGTCATGGCTGTCATGAACGGCTTTCGCCAGGAGTTGCTGACCAAGATTTTGGGTCTCAACGGCCACTTGCTGATCCAGCCGCTGGAATCGCCGCTGACGGATTGGGAAGCCGTCGCAGACCGCGTATCGAAAATCCCGGGAATCCGGCTTGCCGCACCGATCGTCGAAGGCCAGGCCCTGGCGTCTTCGCCGTTCAACGCCTCCGGCGTCCTGGTGCGCGGCATCCGCGCTGCCGATCTGGCAAAGCTCACGTCGATTGCCAAGAACATCAAGCAGGGTACGCTCGACGGCTTCGACCAGTCTCAGGGTCTTGCCATCGGCTCGCGGCTTGCCGAACAGCTCTCGGTGCGGGCAGGGGACAATCTGACGCTGGTCGCGCCGCGCGGCGCGGTTACGCCGATGGGCACGACGCCGCGCATCAAGTCGTACAAGATCGCCGCCGTGTTCGAGATCGGCATGTCGGAATACGACGCCGCGTTCGTGTTCATGCCGCTGCCCGAGGCGCAGGCCTATTTCAATCGCACCGGCGACGTCACCGCGATCGAGGTTTACACCGACGATCCCGACCACATCGACAGCTTCCGCAAGCTGGTCACCGATGCCGCGGCACGCCCGATCTACATGATCGACTGGCGTCAGCGTAACGCCACGTTCTTCAATGCGCTTGAGGTCGAGCGCAATGTGATGTTCCTGATCCTGACGCTGATCGTGCTGGTCGCCGCGCTCAATATCGTGTCGGGCCTGATCATGCTGGTGAAGGACAAGGGCAGCGATATCGCCATTCTGCGCACAATGGGCGCGACGCAAGGCGCGATCATGCGCATCTTCCTCATCACCGGCGCATCGATCGGCGTGGTTGGGACGCTGGTCGGGTTCCTGCTCGGAATGGTTGTTTGCCTCAATGTCGAGTCGATCCGCCATTTCCTGTCCTGGCTGACCAATACCGAGCTGTTCTCGCCGGAATTGTATTTCCTGTCGAAGCTTCCCGCCGACATGGATTTGCGGGAAACGACGGCGGTCGTGGTCATGGCGCTCGGGCTGTCTCTACTGGCGACGCTCTACCCGTCCTGGCGGGCGGCGCGGCTCGACCCGGTTGAAGCGCTGCGTTACGAGTGATCCGGCGAGATGGACGACACCACAACGATAAATGAGGCGACAACGTCCACCCCTGACGATGACGAGCGACCGCTGATCTTCCTGCACGGCATTGGCCGGCATTTCCGCCAGGGGGATTTGACGCTCGATATTCTCAAGGGCACCGAGCTTGCGGTATGGCGCGGCGAATCGGTGGCGCTGGTGGCGCCGTCTGGCGCGGGCAAATCGACGCTTCTGCACATCGCCGGCCTCCTCGAACATCCCGACACCGGCGAGGTCTATATCGACGCTACCGCGACATCGAACTTGAGCGACGCTCAACGCACCAGGATCCGGCGCACCGAGATCGGCTTTGTTTATCAATTCCACCATCTGTTGCCGGAATTCTCTGCGATCGAGAACGTGATGCTGCCGCAGATGGTGCGTGGGCTCGGCCGCAAGGAAGCCCGCGCCCGCGGCGTCGAATTGCTGAGCTATCTCGGTCTCAAGGAGCGGCTGACGCACCGGCCGGCGGAATTATCGGGCGGTGAACAGCAACGCGTCGCAATCGCGCGCGCGGTAGCCAATGCGCCGCGCATCCTGCTGGCCGACGAACCGACCGGTAATCTCGACGTGCGCACCGCCGAGCACGTCTTTGCGACGCTCGGTCAACTGGTGCGGGCGTCGGGTCTTGCTGCAGTGATCGCCACCCATAATCTTGATATCGCCGCGCAAATGGACCGCCGGGTGACGATCCGGGACGGCCAGGTGGTCGAACTGCCTTGATAGCGCGCGCCGCGGTGTCGCGAGATCAGGAATTGTTCTGCGACTTTTTCGTAACGTGATGGCGATGATGCGACCCGGTGACCACCGTTGCCGCGGGGCCATCATGAGGTCCAGGTGGCGGTTCATATTGCGTATTTTGCCGACAATCGCCGCCGTTGCCCCAGGCGCTCTGCATGCACTGCTCGAAGCTGACAAAGCCGCAATTTCTGCCGCCACCGCCGCCCATGCCGCCGCCCAAATACTCGCACCACGGATAGTTTTGCGCCTCGGCGCGCGGGCCCAAACTCGACACGGCGGCGAGAATTCCGATTCCAAAAACCAGTGACTTCATGGCCTGTCTCCCGGAATTGCGATACCTCGGTACTGTTAACGCCGCAGGCCGTATCATATTTCACCCGCGCTTCGAAGAATTCGCGGTTTCGTCCGGTGTCGAACAACGAGGCCGCCCGACGGCGGCCTCGAAGGCGCCCCGTGCTGCGAATGCTAAACCTCGGCTAGTAGCAGGGACGGCACCAGCATCTGCCATACCGACCGCAGGTCCAGACAAAGCCCGGCGTACAATGCGAGCCGAAACTTCGACAGGCCGCTTGCGTGTAGATAGGCGTCGCGTTCTTGAGCGCATGCACGCTGGCTGCCCCTGCGCCCTGTGTTTGTGCACTGGCCGACAGAACCATCGCGCCAAGCGCTAAAGCGGCCGCTGACACGGTAAGTGTGAGCGTTTTCATAGACCCTCCATTTCCGTTGATTTCCGAATGCACCGCGGAACTCGCCGCCGCGGCGCGGCAATAACCCGTCACCGCGGTTGCGGTTCCACGTCATTCGTGGGGCCACCTGCCCCGGCAACTTAGTACATTGTAAAGAGCCTCTTGGTTCAGGGGGCGGTTGCGGCTCATCTTGACCGATAAAGGCATTCGCAGCTTGCATGCCTCACCGAAGGGGCATAGTCAGCCTCATGGGCAAACCCCGAGTCACATTTAAGATGCAGCGGATTGCCGAGGACGATTGGCAGATCCTCGCTGAATATCCGGGCGCCGAGACCCGTTACATCAAGGGCCTCAAGAGCAAAGCCGAGGTCGATGAGTGGCTAAACGGCTCTCGCCGGATCGACTGGCTGCGATCGCAAGGCTACGCCAAGTGACCATCGCTCGATGCTGGGGGCTATAACCAGCACTGCCACGTCACCCGCATATCTAAATTTACTTGTCTGAAATGTAAGCGAGGATGCCGGCGCCCGTTATCAGCGCAATGACAAAAACCCAGAATTTTCCCTTTCGGACGACCATGTCCTTCTCAGGCGCCGGTGGCGGCGAAGTGAGCCAGGCGTGACCGAGGGACACCGGCTGGCTCAGATTGCTCGGGCGCACAGCTACCCAATCAGGAAAAAGCAAAACGACCGCGTCAAAGAGTATGACTGCCCCGATAACCGCACTTTTGAAACCTGGGCGCCTCATTGATCCCCTCGCAACCATATTAGGGTGGGCTTAGGGGCAAATTCCAGCACCTCTTGCCCATCGATTTCCCCCTATCTTTCGAAAGATCGGTAAGCCTGGCCTGAGACGGTGGCCTTTCGAGTGCCCGTTAAGGAAAACCTACAGAAATTGAAATGCCCCACTATCCGGGATTGACTCCAGAACGTAACGCGAACTATGTTCCCTATTCGTTCTTACGGGGAGCAGGTCATGATCCGGTCCGTTGTCGAAGAAGCCATGGCATTGGCTTCGCTCACATTGTTTTTGGCCATGGTGGCCGTCTGGGCGCAGGTTCTTGGCGTCCTCTAGGGCTGCCCGTCTGGCCTTTGCGGCGGGAACCGAAAGTTCCTGTGTGCGGCCCCATGTGCGGGGCGTGCTCGTGGTGGACAGCGCTGGTCGCGATCCCGCATCCTTGCCGCCCAAGAATCGCGAAGTGGTCGCGACGTTATCGAGACACCGATCGTAAATCCGACCGCGAGCCGGATCGCGACCCTCTCGTAAAGCGCTTCGCCCACCGCGACGGACAGGCCCTATGGCTGCCAGACTAGGTCGATCCGAACTCGGCTTCGTGCACCTTCACGTGCACTCGTCGTATTCGCTCCTTGAAGGCGCGCTGCCGATCCCGCGGCTGGCGAAGCTTGCCAAAGACGACAAGCAGCCGGCTCTGGCGCTCACCGATACCGACAACATGTTCGGGGCACTCGAATTTTCCGAGAAGATGGCCAGCGAAGGCATCCAGCCCATCGTCGGCTGCGCGCTCGCCGTCGATTTCGGCGACCACGAGGTTCGGCCCGGCGCAATCGCCGGTGCCTTGCCGCGCATCGTGCTCCTGGCCGCAAAGGAGGGCGGCTATCGAAGCCTGATGCGGCTTAGCTCGCGCGCCTACCTCGAAACGCCTCAACACGAGCGGCCGCATATCAAGCTCGATTGGCTCAAAGGTGAGAGCGACGGTCTGATCGCACTCACCGGCGGGCCAAACGGGCCGCTCGATGTGGCGATCGCCGGCGGTCAGAACGCACTCGCGCAGTCACGCTGCGAAGAGCTGCAGAAGCTGTTCGGCGACCGACTTTACGTCGAGTTGCAGCGGCACGGCATGCCGGCGGAACGCATCGTCGAGCCGGCATTGATCGAGCTTGCCTATGGCCGGTCCATCCCGCTGGTCGCGACCAACGAGCCGTTCTTCGCCACACGCGAGGATTACGAGGCGCACGACGCGCTGCTCTGCATCGCCGAGGGCAAGCTGATCGCGGACGGCGAGCGGCGTCAGCTCACGCCCGAACACCGCTTCAAGAGTCGCGCCGAGATGGCGGAGCTGTTCGCCGACCTACCCGAAGCGCTTGCCGCCACCATCGAGATCGCCGCGCGCTGCGCATTTCGTCCGCTTACGCTGGCGCCGATCCTGCCGCGGTTTTCCGCCGCTCGCGACGATGGCGAAACGGATGAAACGCAAGCTTTGCGCCGCGCCGCCGAAGCCGGTCTCGAAAGTCGCTTGAAACGGTACGGTACCGCACCCGCACGCACAGTCGAGGAATATCACGAAAGGCTGGCGTTCGAACTCGGCGTCATTGAGCGCATGAAGTATTCCGGGTACTTCCTGATCGTCGCCGATTTTATTCAGTGGGCGAAGGCGCAAGGCATTCCGGTCGGTCCGGGCCGCGGCTCCGGCGCCGGTTCGCTCGTCGCCTACGCGCTGACCATCACCGATCTCGACCCGATTCGTTTCGGGCTGCTGTTCGAGCGCTTCCTCAATCCCGAACGCATCTCGATGCCTGACTTCGACATCGATTTTTGTCAGGAGCGGCGCGACGAGGTCATCCGCTACGTGCAGGAACGCTACGGCCGCGACCGCGTCGCGCAAATCATCACCTTCGGCACCTTGCAGGCCCGCGGCGTGCTGCGCGACGTCGGCCGCGTGCTGCAAATACCGTACGGACAGGTCGACAAGCTCTGCAAGCTCGTGCCTCAAAACCCCGCCAACCCGATCACGCTCAAGCGCGCCATCGATGACGAGCCGCGGCTGCAGGCCGAGCGCGACCGCGACCCAGTCACAAGGCGGGCTTTCGACATCGCGCAAAGGCTCGAAGGGCTGCACCGCCACGCCTCGACCCATGCCGCCGGCATCGTCATCGGCGAACGCTCGTTGAGCGAACTGGTGCCGCTCTATCGCGATCCCAAATCCAACATGCCGGTGACCCAGTTCAATATGAAATGGGTCGAGCCGGCCGGCCTGGTGAAGTTCGACTTTCTCGGGCTGAAGACGCTCACCGTGCTCGATCTTGCCGTCAAACTGGTGCGGCGGCGTGGCCTTGAGATTGATCTTTCCAACCTGCCTCTCGACGACGGCAAGACATTCGAGATGTTGGCGCGCGGCGAAACCGTCGGCGTGTTCCAGGTGGAAAGTCAGGGCATGCGGCGGGCGCTGATCGATATGCGTCCCGACCGCTTCGAAGACCTGATCGTGCTGGTGGCGCTGTATCGTCCAGGCCCAATGGCGAACATCCCGACCTATTGTGCGCGCAAACTCGGTCAGGAGCGCACCGACTACTTGCATCCCAAACTCGAACCGATCCTGCAGGCGACCTACGGCATCATCACCTATCAGGAGCAGGTCCAGCAGATCGCGCGCGACCTTGCCGGCTACAGTCTCGGCAAGGCCGACATCCTGCGCCGTGCAATGGGCAAGAAAGACCGCAAGGAGATGGCGTCGCAACGCGGCGACTTCATCTCAGGCGCGGTCGAGCGCGGCATCGCGCAAAACGATGCCGAGGCGATTTTCGACACCTGCGCCAAGTTCGCCGAATACGGCTTCAACAAATCGCACTCGGCGCCCTACGCGTTGCTCACCTATCAGACCGCCTACATGAAAGCGAACTATCCGGTCGAGTTTCTCGCCGCGTCGATGACGCTCGAGACCGGCAACACCGACAAGCTCGCCGAATTTCGCGCCGAGGCCGATCGGCTCGGCATCAAGGTCGAACCACCGTCGATCAATCGCTCAGGCGTCGAATTCGAGGTCGAGGGCAACACGATCTATTACGCGCTCGCGGCGTTGCGGGGGGTCGGTCGTCAAGCCGTCCAAAGCATGATTGAGTCACGGGGCGAGCGTCCGTTCGCCGAACTCGCCGATTTTGCCCGCCGGATCAATCCGCGCGCCGTCAACAAGCGCGTACTCGAAAGCCTCGCCGCCTCGGGAGCGTTCGATACGCTGGAGCCGAACCGCGCGCGCGCTTTTGCGGCGGTCGATGTCATGCTGGCGGCGTCGCAGCGTGCGCACGACAATGCAACGGTCGGTCAGGACGAATTGTTCGCCGGCCCCGCGACCCGGGAGCCCTTGATGCTGCCGGTGCTGGAGCCCTGGCTGCCGGCCGAGCGGCTGCAAAAGGAATATGAGGCGATCGGCTTTTTCCTGACCGGCCATCCGCTCGACGATTATGCCGCGGCGTTGAAGCGGCTTCGCGTGCAATCGTGGGCGGAGTTCTCGCGCGCGGTCAAGGCGGGAACCGGCGGCGGCCGGGTCGCCGGCACCATCATCTCGCGCACCGAGCGGCGCACCAAGAACGGCTCGAAGATGGGCATCATCGGCCTGTCCGATCCGAGCGGCCACTATGAGGCGGTGCTGTTCGCCGAAGGGCTCGCGCAATACCGCGACCTGCTCGAGCCGGGAACCGCGGTGCTGATGTTCCTCACTGGCGAGGTGCAGGCCGAGGAGGTGCGCGCCCGCATTCAATCGGTCGAGCCGCTCGACGACGCTGCGGCAAAAACGCAAAAGGGCCTACGTGTTTTTTTGCGCGACGAAGCGCCGATCGACAGCTTGATGCGCCGTCTGGAACGCGGCGGATCGGCGCGCAACGGTTCGGATCAGGCCGAAGGCGAGGTCAGCATGGTCTTGCTGCTCGGCAACGGCAGCGAGGTCGAGATCAAGCTGCCCGGCCGCTTCAAGGTCTCGCCGCAGATCGCGGGCGCCATCAAGGCGGTGACCGGAGTGGTCACGGTCGAAGCGCTTTAGCTCGGGGCGCCATCGCGGTAAAATTGCCCGTATGGCGCAACACTCCCTGAGGCGGCCGCTTCGTGTCGTTATCATTGGCGCCGGCATCGGCGGGCTTGCCGCGGCCATCGCGCTGCGCCAGCGCGGCTTCGAAGTGGAACTGTTCGAACGCTCGCACGAGCTCGGCGAAGTCGGCGCCGGGCTTCAGATCGGGCCGAACGGCGTGAAGGTGCTGCGCGCGCTCGGGCTCGAGGCCGAGCTGATGCGCAATGCGTTCGAGCCGTTCAGCATCATGTCGGTCACTTGGGACGAGGGCAGGTTGCGCTTCCGTCAGCCGCTCAAGGCGGTGGCGCGCGAACTCTATGGCGCGCCGTATCTGTGCGCGCATCGCGCCGATCTGCACAATCTGCTGCGGCGCGCGATTGGCGGTACCAAGCTCACGCTCGGCGCCTGCTGCATCGGCGCCGATACCGTGAACGGCGCGGCGGTGGCGCGCTTTGCCGATGGTTCGACGGCCGAAGCCGATATCGTGATCGGCGCAGACGGCATTCGCTCGGCGATCCGCGCCCAGCATTTCGGCGCCGACCGGCCGCGTTTCACCGAGATGATGGCGTGGCGCGCCATCGTTCCGATGGACTGCGTGCCGACGCGGATCGGGCCGCGCGGCGAGGTCGCCGTGCCGCACGGCGAATATTTCGGCTGGATCGGGCCGAACGGCCACGTCATCTGCTATCCGATCGGCGTCAGCGGCGACAAGCTCAACATCTTCGGCGGCCACGTGACGCGTGAGTGGGTCGAGGAATCCTGGTCGGTGCCGTCGAGCCGCGATGAGCTGATTGCCGCGAAGACCGGCTGGAACGAGGCATTGCTCGACATGTTCCGCCACGTCGAGCACGTTTACAAATGGGGCATCTACGACCGCGATCCGCTGCCGCAGTGGACGCGCGGGCGTGTTACGCTTTTGGGCGACGCCGCGCACCCGACCATGCCGACCTTGGCGCAAGGCGCCAATATGGCCATCGAAGACGGCTATGTGCTGGCGCGCGCGTTGGTCCGCCACGGCGAAGAGGTCGAGACGGCGTTAAAAGCGTACGTTGCCGAGCGGCTGCCGCGCACCAGCTGGGTGACGTTGAAATCGCGTGAGCAGTTCGAAAACAATCTGAAACCGTCGCCGCCGCCGTTCGTCGACCGAACCTGGCTGTTCGTCAACGATGTGACGCGGGACGAGGGCGCTTTGCAGCCGGCGTGAGCGTTCCGGTCACTCGGGCTTGGTGCCGGAGAATTTCAGCACCTTCGCCCATTTCTCGATCTCATCGCCGATAAACTTGCCGAATTCGGCTGTCGTCAGCGGCTTGGGCTCGACGCCGAGAGCGAGGAGCTTGGACTTCATGCCTGGATCGTTGACGCCGGCGACGATCGCCTTCTCGAGCATTGCGACAATGTCGGCTGGGGTGCCGAGCGGTGCGCAGATGCCATACCAGCCGCTCGCGTCGTATCCCGGCAGGAGCTCGCTGAGCGCAGGCACGTCGGGGAGCGCGCTGGTGCGCGTCGCCGTGGTCACCGCGATGGCGCGCAGCCTGCCATCCCGAACATATTCGATCACCTGGGCTATCGGACTGACCGCCGATTGCAATTGGCCGCCGATCAGATCCGTCATGTAGCTGCCCTTGTATGGCACATGAACGAGATCGGTGCCGGTCATCATCTTGAACAGTTCGCCCGATACGTGGGGCCCGCTGCCGACGCCTTGCGAGGCGAAGTCGACTTTGCCTGGATTGGCTTTGGCATAGGCGATGAATTCGGGCAGCGTCTTGGCCGGGAACGCCGGATTGACGACCAGGACAAAAGGGGTGCGGCCGATACCCGCGACCGGGATGAGGTCGTGGGTGAAATTGAAATTGAGATTCGTATAGAGCGTCGCGTTGACTGCGTTGGTCGAGACGGTCATCAGCAGCGTGTACCCGTCCGGTGCCGCATGAGCGACGAACTCGGTGCCGATATTGCTGGAGGCGCCGGGCCGGTTATCGACGATGAACTGTTGGCCGAGCCGTTCCGAAAGCGATTGAGCGACGAGGCGGGCGATGATGTCGGGACCGGCGCCGGCGGGATAGCCGGCGACGAGGTGAACCGGTCGCGACGGATAGCTGTCGGCGAGCGCGATGTCCGGCAGCGCAGGCGCCGTGGCGGCGGCGGCGGTCAACCGCAAAAACTCGCGGCGCGGCAGTTTCATGGCGTTTCCCTCTGGTTTGCCGGCGGTTTGACCGCTGATCCCTTGCGCTCAGGCTACATCGGCGCTTCGGAGAGGGGAACCGGATGGCCGAAAGGGGCGCTAAGTATAGGTTGCCTGGACCGGCCCCATCCCTATATAAGGCGCCCAATCTCACACGCGGACCTTGGCCTTAACAGCCGTCCGGTGTCGAACCCTCTCCCTATCTCTCCCGCTTGCGGGGCAGGTCGCGAAGGGGTCGGCTCTCGGTCCGCGGCGGATCAACCGGAGAACTTAGATGTCGCTGCCTGACTTCAATATGCGTCAGCTTTTGGAAGCTGGCGTTCACTTCGGCCATCAATCCCACCGCTGGAATCCGAAGATGTCCGAGTACATCTTCGGCACCCGCAACAACATTCACATCGTCGACCTGACGCAATCGGTGCCGATGATGCACCGTGCGCTGCAAGCGGTCAGCGACACTGTCGCCCAGGGCGGACGAATCCTTTTCGTCGGCACCAAGCGGCAGGCGCAGGACGCTATTGCGGAGGCGGCCAAACGCTCGGCGCAGTACTACGTCAATTCGCGCTGGCTCGGCGGCACGCTGACCAACTGGAAGACGGTGTCCAATTCGATCAAGCGGCTGCGCAAGCTCGAGGAAATGCTCGGGTCCAACGAGGCACAGGGCTATACCAAGAAAGAGCGGCTGACGTTGCAGCGCGAGCGCGACAAGCTCGACCGCGCGCTCGGCGGCATCAAGGACATGGGCGGGCTGCCCGACCTTCTGTTCGTGATCGACACCAACAAGGAAGATATCGCGATCAAGGAAGCGCGCCGGCTCAACGTTCCGGTCGCCGCCGTGGTCGACACCAATTGCGATCCGGACGGCATCACTTACGTCGTTCCCGGCAACGACGATGCAAGCCGCGCAATCACGCTGTATTGCGATCTGGTTGCCAAGGCGGCGATCGACGGCATTTCGCGGGCGCAAGGCGCGCACGGCGTCGACGTCGGCGCGCAGGCCGAGCCTGTGGTCGCCGAAGAATTGCCGCCCGAAACCAACAAGCTCGGTTTCGAGCAATTGTCGGGACCGCGCGGCGTTGCCGACGATCTCAAGAAACTTCCCGGCGTGTCCCCGGCGATCGAGAAGCAGCTCAACGACCTCGGCATTTTCCACTTCACGCAGATCGCCGAGTTGTCACCGACCGCCGCGCACAATGTCGGCGAGGAAGTCGGACTGCCGGGCCGCGTCGACGGCTGGATCACCAAGGCGAAGGAGTTGACGGCCGAAGCCGAGTAACGACCCGTCATTCCGGGGGTGCGACATACAGCGGCGCGAACCTGGGAATCCGTAGTCACGGTGCGCGCGGGTTCGCTAAGAACGGTGCGGATCATTTTGAAACGTATGAGTGGATTCCGGGATTTTCGCTTTGCTTGGTCCCGGAATGACCGGCAGATAAGGACCGAATGCGATGGCAAACATCAGCGCAAGCATGGTGAAAGAGCTCCGGGACTTGACCAACGCCGGCATGATGGATTGCAAGACGGCGCTTAGCGAAACCGACGGCAATCTTGAAGCCGCGGTCGACTGGCTGCGCAAGAAGGGTCTCTCCAAGGCCGCCAAAAAGGCCGGGCGGGTCGCCGCGGAAGGCCTGGTCGGGGTTGCGGTCAGCGCGAACAAGGGCATCCTGGTCGAGGTCAATTCCGAAACCGATTTTGTCGCGCGCAACGATCTGTTTCAGGGTCTTGTCAAGATGATCGCGGATGCCGCGCTCGGCAGCGGCGCCGATGTCGACAAGATTCTCAAGGCGCCGGTCGGCAGCCATACGGTCGCCGATGCGATCGCGGAGACGATCGCCAAGGTCGGCGAGAACATGACGCTGCGCCGTGCCGCCGCACTGTCCGTCGGCAAGGGCGTGGTCGCGAGCTATGTGCACAATTCGGTGATCGACGGGCTCGGCCGGATTGGCGTCATCGTCGGGCTGGAATCGGCGGGCGATGCGGACGAACTCAAGGCATTCGGCCGCATGGTGGCAATGCACGTCGCATCGGCCAATCCCCAGGCGCTCGAACCGTCGGGTCTCGATGCGGCGACGGTGGAGCGTGAAAAAGGCGTGCTTGCGGACAAGTTCAAGGCGCAAGGCAAGCCCGCCAACGTCATCGACAAGATCGTCGAGTCGGGCCTGAAGACCTTCTACAAGGAGGTCTGCCTGCTCGATCAACCGTTCATTTTCGACGACAAGAAGACCGTGGCGCAGGCGATCAAGGAGGCTGAGGCTAAGGTCGGCGGCGCGATCAAGGTCACCGGCTTTGTGCGCTTTGCGCTGGGCGAGGGCATCGACAAGCCGGCGGGCGATTTCGGCGGCGAAGTAGCGGCTCTTGCCGGCACCCATTGATCGGCCCGGCGACTCTGTTGGGTTTCGCGTCCAAATGCGATAGCCCTATGACGCTCGCTGCGGAATCGGCGGCGAACGGCGGCTCCTAGCGGATCGACTCCATGGATAGGGCGAAGTATCGGCGGGTGATCGTCAAGCTCTCCGGCGAGGCCTTGAGCGGCCCGGAAAAATTCGGGATTCATCAACCGACCATCGATCGTTTCGCCGCGGATCTGATCGCCGCGCACAAGCTTGGGGTCGCGCTGGGGGTCGTGGTCGGCGGCGGCAATGTGCTGCGTGGCGCGCAAATCTCCGAGCGAGGGCTGTCGCGGCCGACCGCCGACGCCATGGGCATGCTGGCGACCGTGATGAACGCGCTGGTCCTGGAAGCCGCCATCGAGCGTGCGGGGGTCGGCGCCCGCACCATGTCGGCGCTGTCGATGCCGCAGGTCTGCGAAACCTACGAGCGCCAGCGCGCGCTCCGCCACCTTGACGACAAGCGGATCATCGTGTTCGCCGGCGGCACCGGCAACCCGTATTTTACGACCGACACCACGGCGATCCTGCGTGCCGCTGAAATGGGCTGCGACGCCGTTCTCAAGGCCACCGACGTCGACGGCGTCTATACCGCTGATCCCAAACAGGACCCCAAGGCCACCCGTTACGAGCACCTTGGCCACCAGGAAGCGCTGGAAAAGAATCTCAAGATCATGGATGCGACAGCCTTCGCGCTTGCCCGGGAAAACCGAATGCCTATCATCGTCTTTTCCATCCGGGAGCAGGGCGCCATAGAGACCGTCCTGCGCGGAAAGGGCCACTTCACCACTGTCGGCTGACGCCCTGCCCGGGCGGTATCGATTGCCGACGGATGCAGGCCGGAAGGGCCAATTGCGGAGGGCGCCATGGCAACGACTGCATTTGACATGAACGATCTCAAGCGCCGCATGCAGGGCGCGATCGCCTCGCTCAAGCAGGAGCTTTCCGGCTTGCGCACCGGGCGCGCGTCCACGGCGCTGCTCGACCATGTGCAAGTGGAGGCTTACGGCAGCCACATGCCGCTCAATCAGCTGGCCACGATCAGCGTGCCGGAATCGCGCCTTCTTCATGTGCAGGTCTGGGACCGCTCCATGGTGCACGCGGTGGAAAAGGCGATTTCGGCGGCGAACCTTGGCTTGACGCCATCGACTGAAGGTCAAGTGCTCAAGCTGCGCATCCCCGAGCTTAACGAGGAGCGCCGCAAAGAGATCGTCAAAGTGGCGCACAAATACGCGGAAGCGGCGCGGGTGGCCGTCCGTCACGTCCGCCGCGACGGTCTCGAGTTTCTCAAGAAAATGGAGAAAGAGCACAAAATCGGCGAGGACGAGCATACCCGTCAGGCCGGCGAGGTTCAGAAGGCGACCGATGCGAGCATCGCCGAAGTCGAAAAGATGCTGGCCGGCAAGGAAAAGGAGATAATGACGGTTTGAGCGCAAAAACCGAGGTCACGCGGACGCTTGAGGCTGCGAACGACGGCTTCGAGACGCCGCGGCACGTCGCTATCATCATGGACGGCAACGGACGCTGGGCGGCCGCGCGCGGCCTGCCGCGGGTCGAAGGCCACCGCCGCGGCGTCGAAGCACTGCGCCGAACGGTGCGGGCGGCCGGCGAACTCGGCATTTCGATCCTGACGATTTTTTCCTTCAGTTCCGAGAACTGGTCACGGCCGGCGGCGGAAATCCGCGACCTCCTGACGCTGCTGCGCCGTTTCATCCGCAACGACCTTGCCGAACTGCACAAAAGCAATGTTCGCGTCCGCATCATCGGCGAGCGTGAAGATCTTGCGCAGGACATCCGCTCGCTGCTGGAGGAGGCGGAAGATCTGACGCGCGACAATGACGGGCTTCTGCTGGTCGTGGCGTTCAATTACGGCGCGCGGCAGGAAATCGCGCGCGCGGCGCGCCGGCTCGCCGACGAAGTTGCCGATGGGCGACTCGATTCCAGGCGCATTACGCCAGAACTTTTGGCCCAGCATCTGGACGCTCCCGATGTACCGGATCCGGATGTCATCATCCGCACCAGCGGCGAGCAGCGGCTGTCGAATTTCCTGCTGTGGCAGTCCGCATACAGCGAGCTCGTTTTTGTGCCGACCTATTGGCCGGATTTCGATCGGGCCACTCTTGAAGGTGCCATCGCCGAGTACCGCCGGCGCGAACGCCGCTTCGGCGGATTGATCGCCCAGACCGGATCGTGACACCGACCGACCAGCGCGAGAACGCCGGCGCAGGTGCGAAAGTCCCGTTGGCCTCGGGCCGTCAGAATAATCTCATGCTGCGGGTCGCATCGGCGTTGGTGCTGGCGCCGGCGGTTCTCGCCTGCGTCTATATCGGGGGCTGGATTTTTTCTGTGCTGTGCGCGCTCGCGGCCGGCGGAATCCTGTGGGAATGGATGCGGCTGGTCCTTGCACGTCCCGATGCCAGAGCGCTGGTGCCCGGCTTTGCCGCCTTGATCCCGGCCTTGCTGTGCGCCGGCTTCAATCAGCCAGGCGCGGCGATCGGCGTGCTCGCGACCGGGGCGATATTGACCTGGGCTGTCGTGACGGCGTGGCCGCGTGGCTTCCCTGAGCCCAATCCTGCGATATGGGCGGCGGCCGGAACGATCTATTCCGGGGTCGCTTGTCTCGGTCCGGTGCTGCTTCGGTATGATGCCAATCTGGGTTTCACGGCGGTTTTATTTCTCACCATAACTGTCTGGGCGACTGACATTTTTGCTTACGGTACGGGGCGGGCGATCGGAGGCGCGCTGCTGTGGCCGCAGGTTAGCCCGAACAAGACCTGGGCGGGGGCCGTCGGAGGGCTCGCAGGGGGGGTTGCCGCCGGAACCCTGGTCGCCTATGCGAGCGGCATCGGTAAGCTTACGACGGTAGGGCTTATTGCCTTGGTGCTCTCGGTCGCGGCGCAAGCCGGTGATTTATTGGAGTCCGCCGTAAAGCGGCGCTTTGGCGCCAAGGACACGAGCGGGCTGATACCCGGTCACGGAGGACTGATGGATCGTCTCGACGGTTTCCTGGTCGCGGCGCTGGCGGCCCTTCTGATCGGGATGTTGCGCCAAGGAACCAGCGCACCCGCCCAAGGCTTGCTGGTATGGTAGGGCCAATGGAGCAGTCGCCACGCAAAGCGCCGCGTGACCGAAGGGAGCTTGCGCCCACACCGCGAACCGTGACGTTGCTTGGAGCAACGGGTTCGATCGGTTCGAGCACAATAGATCTGTTGCAGCGGGAAGGTGCGCGCTACCGCGTTGAGGCCGTCACCGCTTATCGCAATGCCTCGGCGCTGGCGAAGCTTGCACGCGAGCTTGGCGCGAGCTTTGCCGCCGTAGGCGATCCCGCGGCCTACGGCGAACTGAAGGCAGAGCTGTCCGGCTCCGGCATCAAAGTCGGCGCCGGCGGCGATGCGCTGGTCGAGGCGGCACAAAGGCCCGCCGATTGGGTCATGGCGGCAATCACGGGTGCGGCCAGCCTCAAGCCGACGCTGGCTGCTGCTGAACGAGGCACCACGGTCGCTATCGCGAATAAGGAATGCCTGGTGTGTGCCGGTGCTCTTTTTATGCGCCGTGCCGCCGCGGCCGGCGCTACTGTTCTGCCGGTCGACTCCGAGCACAATGCGGTTTTCCAGGCGCTCACTTCAGGCCGCCGCGAAGAAGTGCGCCGTGTCATCCTGACCGCGTCCGGCGGCCCGTTCCGCACCTGGTCGATCGAGGCGATTCGCAATGTGACGGTGGAAGAGGCGCTCAAGCATCCGACCTGGATCATGGGCCCTAAGGTCACGATCGATTCCGCAACGCTGATGAACAAGGGGCTTGAACTGATTGAAGCGCATCATCTGTTCGCTCTGCGGCCCGAGGAGCTCGATGTCGTCGTCCACCCCCAGTCGGTGGTCCATGGCTTGGTCGAGTTTCGCGACGGGTCGGTCATTGCCCAGCTTGGTTCTCCTGACATGCGCATTCCGATTTCCCATTGCCTGGCGTGGCCGGTGCGCATGGCGACGCCCGCGCCGCGGCTTGATCTCGCCCGCGTTGGCGAGCTTGCCTTTGAGGAGCCCGACCCGGTGCGGTTTCCCGCTTTGGCGATTGCACGCCGCGCGCTCGTGGCCGGCGGTGGCGCGCCGACCGTGCTCAATGCAGCCAACGAGATTGCGGTGCGTGAATTTGTCGAGCGGCGCCTCGGTTTCAGCGGCATTGCCGCGCTGGTCGAGGCCACATTGGATGCGGCGGAGCGGCGCGGCGAGACCAAAGAGCCGCAATCCGTCGAGGAAGCTCTCGAAATTGACCATAATTCAAGAAGGTTAGCTGCCGACCTGCTGCCAGAAATTGCCGCAATGGCATCCTAGCGTTAATAAGTGGTATCGGGGCAACGGGGGACGGCCGGCGTATGGGATCGTATTTTCTCTCGCATTTGCACACATTTGGCGGTGGCGTCCTGGGCTATCTGGTGCCCTTCGTGTTCGTCCTCAGCCTGGTGGTGTTCTTTCATGAATTGGGCCACTTCCTGATCGCTCGCTGGTGCGGAGTGCGCATCCTGGTGTTTTCCATCGGCTTTGGCCCCGAAATTGTCGGCTTCAACGACCGTCATGGCACCCGCTGGAAAATCGCGGCCATCCCGCTTGGCGGTTACGTCAAATTCTTCGGCGACGACACCGCCGCAAGTACTCCCGACACGACCCGGATTGCGGCCATGGATCCGATGGAGAAATCACGGAGTTTCGTCGGTCAGTCCGTGGCCAAGAGAGCGGCCATTGTCGTTGCCGGTCCGTTGGCGAATTTTGTGCTCGCGATCGTGATTTTTGCCGGCGTCTTCATGTTCTACGGCAAGCAGACGATGAGTGCGCGGGTCGATTCCGTGCAGCCCAATAGCGCGGCTGCTGCAGCCGGATTCCAGCCCGGCGACCTGGTCACAGCGATCAACGGTGCTGCAATAGACAACTTCGCCGACATGCAGCGCATCGTCAGCGAAAGTGCCGGTGCGACGCTCCAAATCGCCATCAAGCGCGACGGCGCCGAGCGCGTTCTTACCGCCATCCCGACGTTGAGCGAGGAGAAGGACATATTCGGCAACGTCCATCGTATCGGCCTGCTCGGCATCCGTCGTTCAACGGCACCTGAAGATCTGAAATTTCAGCCGGTTTCCCCGCCGGAAGCGGTCTTGATGGGTGCGCAAGAGACCTGGTTCGTGATCGACCGCACGCTCAGCTATATCGGTGGCGTTGTGGTTGGGCGCGAAGCGGCCAACCAGCTTGGCGGGCCAATCCGGATCGCCGAGATGTCGGGCCAAGTGGCCACCCTCGGCTTCGTCGCCCTCATCCACCTCGCCGCAGTGCTGTCGGTCTCGATTGGTCTGCTGAACCTGTTCCCGATCCCGCTGCTCGACGGCGGACACCTTTTGTTCTACCTTGTCGAGGCCGTCCGAGGCCGTCCGCTGTCGGAACGGGCCCAGGAAGTAGGGTTTCGCATCGGTCTCGCGATTGTCTTGATGTTGATGATATTTGCAACGTTCAATGACATAGTTCATTTGGCGACGTCCTAGATTGGCCACTTTGAAGTCGCACTTGCTACTGCCAGCATGAGCAAGGGGGTTGGTCGTGCGTGCGTGGGGACATGAGGGGAAATATCAGTATTGCCAGCGCCATACGAAGGATAAGACGAGGGAGAAATCAGCTAACCCGCCATCGGGGGCGGCCGCGAGGGGAATGAGAGCGCGTTGCGCATGAACATGTGTGGGTGGGTGAGACGAGGGCTGGTCGTGGCCGGCCTGCTCCTCGGAGTGGGGTACATTGGCTTTACCGCTGGAAGTGCGCTGGCCGCGCCGCCGGCTGGCGCGAGCGCGACCGCGAACACCATCGTCGTCGAAGGCAATCGTCGGATCGAGGCCGAGACGATTCGCTCCTATTTCAAGGTTGGGCCCGGCGAGCCTCTCGACGATGCTGCAATCAACGCCGGCCTGAAGGCGCTCTACGGTTCCGGACTTTTCCAGGACGTGCACATTTCCCGCTCGGGCGGACGCGTCATCGTGACCGTCGTGGAAGCGCCCGTCATCGATCGGCTGGCCTTCGAAGGCAATAGCCGTCTGAAGGACGAACAGCTCAAGGAAGAGATTCAATCGCGCGAGCGCGACTCGTTGTCGCGAGCCAAGGTGCAAGCCGACACCCAGCGCATCATCGAGGTCTATCAACGCAGCGGTCGCTTCGACGTTACCGTGGTGCCCCAGATTATCGAGCGTCCGAACAATCGCGTCGATTTGATCTTCTCGATCAAGGAAGGCGAGAAGACCGGCGTCAAGTCGATCGTCTTCGTCGGCAATAAAAGCTATTCTGCCTGGCGCCTGAAAGAGGTCATCAAGACCGCTGAATCGAATTTTCTCAGTTTTCTCCAGACCACGGACGTTTACGACCCCGATCGAATCGAGGCCGATCGCGACCTGATCCGGCGATTCTACCTCAAGCACGGCTTTGCCGACGTGCAGGTCGTTGCGGCGACCGCCGAGTACGATCCCGCCAAGAAGGGCTTCATCATCACGTTTAAGATCGAGGAAGGCCCGGTCTACCACTTCGGCTCGATTGACGTTCAATCCAACGTCCGAGCGGTCGACTCGCATTCGTTACAACCGATTCTGCGCACACGCCCAGGCGACATCTACAACGGCGAAGCGATCGAGAAGACGGTTGAGGACATCACCGTCGAAGTCGCAAGACGCGGATATCCTTTCGCCAACGTGCGGCCGCGCGGCGACCGCAACGCCCAGACGCGAATGATTTCGGTCGTCTATGCCGTGGACGAGGGCACCCGCGCTTATATCGAACGCATCAACATTCGCGGCAATATTCGCACCCGCGACTATGTCATCCGGCGCGAACTCGATATATCGGAGGGCGATCCATACAATCGCGCTCTGATAGACCGGGCCGAGCGCCGGATCAAGAATCTCAATTTTTTCAAGAACGTGAAGATCACGAATGAGCCCGGATCGGCGCCGGATCGGGTCGTGGTCAACATCGACGTCGAGGAACAGTCGACCGGCGATTTCTCGATCATGGGCGGCTATTCGACCTCGGAAGGCTGGCTCGCAACGGTTTCGGTCTCGGAGCGAAATTTGCTCGGCACGGGCCGGTATGCGAAAATATCGGCAACATATGGCGAATATGTCCGCGGTTTGGAGCTCAATTTCATTGAGCCTTACTTTCTCGACGAGCGCATCGGCGCCGGAATCGACTTGTTCGCCAAGGAAACGCTCGCCAACAGTTACCTGTCATACGGAACCGAATCGTATGGCGGCACGCTGAAGTTCGGCATACCGCTGCGCGAGGATTTCAGCGTTCTCCTGCGCTATTCGCTCTACACGCAGAAAATCACGCTGCCGTCATATTTGGACGACTGCAACAACATCAACCCGGATTTTTCGAGTACCTACGCGACGCCGGCTGCGATCGCGGCTGCCGCGGCGGCGGGGTTAACCTATCCTGGATACACGTCCGGTACTACCGCCGACTGTTACACATACGGCCAAGCTTCGCTTCCAGTCCGGGTTGAACTCGCCAATGGCACAACGCTGACATCCGCGGCAGGGTACGGCCTGACTTACAACACGCTCGACAACAACAAGAGCCCGACCAACGGGCTGGTTGGCTCATTCAACCAGGATTTTGCCGGCCTCGGCGGCGATGTCGACTACGTGCGTTCAACCGTCGACTTCCGCAGCTATTACGAAGTTGTTCCGGACTTGATCGGCATCGTCCATCTTCAAGCCGGAAACATGATCGGGCTGGCCAACCAGGAAGTACGATTGCTCGATGATTTCAAGATGGGTCCCAATCTCGTGCGCGGATTTTCTCCGGCCGGTATCGGCCCGCGCGACATCACCTCTGGCACATCGAACGACGCGCTCGGCGGCACCAATTACTGGGGCGCCAGCCTCGAGTTCCAATATCCGTTCTATTTCCTGCCCAAGGACAGCGGCTTCCGTGGCGCGGTATTCGCCGACGCCGGCTCGGTGTGGGGATACAAAGCCGAGACCACGTATCCAGCGACCGGTGAAATCAACGGCACTATCAATTCCACCGCCGGCACTTTTGTGTGCCAGTGCGGCATGCAATACGTCGACGACTCCAGCGTTCGAGCGTCGGTCGGCGCCAGCATCATCTGGGACTCGCCGTTCGGTCCGTTGCGCTTCGACTTCGCCTATCCGTTCATGAGGAAATGGTACGACAAAACCCAGTTCTTTGCCTTCGGCGGCGGAACTCACTTCTGATCGCGGCCGGGCTTTCGCCATGGACGGCTTCATGCCGAATGTGCCTGGCTCGGACCGCAGCCTGACGATCGACGAGATTACTGCCCTCACCGGTGCCAAGTTGCGTCCGGGCGACCCGCACGATCGGCGCATCGCGAATATCGCTCCGCTCGATACCGCGGCATCGATCGACATCAGTTTCCTCGACAATTCCAAATATTCCGCCGCACTGGCGGCGACGCATGCCGGCGCCTGTTTCGTAGCGCCACGGTTCGCGGCCGCGGCCCCAGCTGGACTCGCCGTGCTGGTGACACCAGAACCTTATCGGGCTTTCGTCACGGTCGCGCGAACCCTGTTTCCAGGCGCGCTGCGGCCATCGTCGCTGTTCGAGGAGAGCGGGCGCAGCGCGCACGCTCATGTCCACCAGACGGCGCGGCTGGAATTGGGCGTTACCGTCGATCCGCTTTGCGTTATCGGACCGCACGCCGAAATCGGCGCCGGCACAGTGATCGCGGCGGGCGCGGTGATTGGGCCTGGCGTCTGTATCGGGCGCGATTGCTCGATCGGCGCCGGAGCGACAATCCTGCATGCCCTGATCGGCGATCGCGTCATCATCCACCCGGGTGCGCGCATCGGACAAGATGGCTTCGGCTATCTGCCGAGCCCGCAAGGCCATCAGAAGATCCCGCAAACGCGCCGTGTCGTCATCCAGGACGATGTTGAAATCGGCGCCAACAGCACCATCGACCGTGGCTCGACCCGCGACACCTACATCGGCGAGGGCACCAAGATCGACAATCTTGTCCAGATCGGACACAACTGCCTGATCGGCCGGCACTGCATTATCGTCTCGCAAACCGGCATATCCGGCAGCGTGAAGGTGGGCGACTTCGCGGTGATGGGCGGACAAGTCGGCGTTGCTGATCACGTCGAGATCGGCGCCGGCGCCGCGTTGGCCGCGCGTACTGGCGTGATTTCGGACGTGCCGGCCAAAGCACGCTGGGCCGGATTTCCGGCGCAGCCGGTGCGCGAATGGTGGCGAGGCATGGCGGTGCTGCGCCGGATGGCGCGCGGCGCCGGCAAGGACGACCGGGAGGATTAAAAATGAACGGGGAGAGCATCGGGGCTGCCGATATCCGCGAAATCCTGCGTCTCCTGCCGCATCGCTATCCGTTCGTGATGATCGATCGCATCATCGATATTCGCGGGGAGGAGCACGGCATCGGCATCAAGAATGTCACCATCAACGAGCCGCAATTCAGCGGTCATTTTCCCGACAACCCGGTGATGCCTGGCGTGCTTTTGATCGAAGGAATGGCGCAGACGGCGGGCGTTCTGTGCTTGCGCCAGATGGACGAGGCCGCCAGGGCGCGCTCCATGTTCTATTTTCTCACCATCGACAAAGCCAAATTCCGCAAGCCCGCTGTGCCGGGCGACACGATCGAATATCACGTCAACAAGATCGCGCACCGCCGCAACATGTGGTGGTATCGGGCCGAGGCCAAAGTGGGCGATGCTCTGATCGCCGAGGCCGAAGTCGGCGCGGTCATCACCGAGAACTAGATGGTCATCGATCCGACCGCGCGTATTGCCGACGGCGCACAAATCGGCGAAGGTGTGGAGATCGGGCCGTATTGCCTGGTCGGCCCGCAAGTCTCGATCAAAAACGGTGTGCGCCTCATGGCGCATGTCAACGTCACCGGCGTTACGACGATCGGTGAAGGCACGGTGGTTTATCCGTTCAGTTCCCTCGGCACGCCGCCGCAGTCCGTGCATTATCGCGGCGGACCGACACAACTCGTCATCGGCGCGAATTGCCAGCTTCGCGAGAGTGTCACGGCGAATACCGGCACCGAGGATGGCGGCGGCGTGACCCGTCTCGGCGATCGCTGCTTTCTTATGGTGGGCTCCCATATCGGCCACGATTGCCAGGTCGGCAACGACGTCAACCTCGCCAACAATGTGGTTCTGGGCGGTCACGTTACAGTCGGCGACAACACATTTCTCGGTGGCCATGTCGCGATCCATCAATACGTGCGGATCGGCGAGGGCGTGATGATGGCCGGCATGTCTGCGGCACGCGACGACATCATTCCGTTCGGATTTGCACTTGGCCAGACCGGTGCGCTGGTCGGCCTCAATATCGTGGGCTTGCGGCGGCGCGGCGCCACGCGCGCTGAAATGCACCGGGTCCGCAACGCGTATCGGTCCTTGTTTTTCGTCGGCGGAAAGATCGCCGATCGGGTTGACGCGGTGGAGCGGGAATTCGCCGGCGATCTTCTGGTCGGCAAAATGATTGCGTTCATCCGCGCCGGAGGTAAGCGTCCGCTGATGCGGCCGCGCATGCGGCGTTGGAACGATGAGCAAGGCGACGATGCGGGCCACTGAGCCGAACCATGGCTGACACAACGCCAGGCGGTGAGCCGCTTGCCCTCATCTGCGGGGGCGGGAGCCTTCCCGGCGCTGTTGCCGAAGCTGTTGTTCGGCGCGGCCGGCGGCCCGTGATGTTCGGCCTCAAGGGCTGGGCCGACGCCAAGGTGATCGAGCAATATGCGCATCACTGGATCGCGATCGGGCAGGCCGGCCGGTTCTTTCGTCTCGCTCAAGCGGAAGGCTGCCGCGAGGTGCTGTTCATCGGCGCGGTGCTGCGGCCGCGGATCACGCAACTGCGCCTCGACTGGCAAACCATCCGGGTGATGCCGCACCTGGCGCGGGCTTTCCGCGGCGGCGACGACACGCTCCTGGCCGGCGTCGCCAGCATCGCGGAAAGCGGCGGGGTGCGGGTCGTCGGTCTCGACGAAGTGGCGCCGGAAGTCTTCGTTCCCGCCGGAGCGCTCGGCCGCCACCAGCCTTCGGATCGCGACCGGGCCGATATCGCGCGCGCACTCAAGGTGATCGCCGCGCTTGGACCATTCGATGTGGGACAGGCTGCAGTCGTTGCGAACAATAACGTGCTGGCGGTCGAAGCAGCGGAGGGTACCGATAATATGCTTGGCCGCATCGCCGACTTGCGCCGGCAAGGTAGGGTGACGTCGCCGGTTGGAACCGGCGTGCTGGTGAAAGCACCCAAGCCGAGCCAGGACCGACGCTTCGACTTGCCCTCTATCGGCCCGCGCACCGTCGAGAACGCGGCGCGGGCAGGGCTTGCCGGGGTGGCCGTGACCGCCGGCAGCACGATCATCGCCGAGGCGGCCGAAGTTTCCGCGGCGGCCGACCGCGCCAAAATCTTTGTTGTCGGTGTCCCGGAGGACACCGCACGATGACGGCCGCGCCGGCGCAGCGACCGCTCTCGATCTATTTTGTCGCTGCCGAGGAATCCGGTGACGCACTGGGTGCGGCCTTGATCCGCGCGCTCAAGGCCGCGCACCCCGGCCCGCTAGACCTGGCCGGCGTCGGCGGCCGCGCCATGGCGGCTGCCGGCGTCGTCAGTCCATTCACGATCGAAGAGCTTTCGATCGTAGGCTTGAACGCTATCCCGGGGCGGTTGCCAAACATCCTGCGACGAATTCGTCAGACCGCGGACGCTATCGTAACCAAGGGCCCAGACGCTCTCGTCATCATCGACAGTCCGGATTTCACCCACCGCGTTGCCCGGCGGGTGCGGCGGCGCGCCGCTTCCATCGCGATCCTCGATTACGTGTCGCCTTCGGTTTGGGCATGGCGCCCCGGGCGCGCGCCGGCAATGCGCGCTTACATCGATCACGTCCTTGCCATCCTGCCGTTCGAGCCGGCGGCGCATGCGAAGCTTGGCGGGCCGCCGTGCACGTATGTCGGTCATCCGTTGGTCGAGCATATCGCCGAGCTGCGCCCCAATGCTTCCGAAGTGCGGCGCCGGAGTTCGCAGCCACCGCTTGTCCTGGTGCTGCCGGGCAGCCGGTTGACCGAAATCCGCCGTCTCCTCGGCGTCTTCGGCGCAACGATCGAGCGAATTGCCGATCGTGCCGGCCACATGGACGTCGTGCTGCCGACGGTTCCACACCTTGCAGCGCGTGTGCGCGAGGCCACGGCTGCCTGGGCGATCAAACCTCGCGTGGTGGTCGAGCCGAACGAAAAATGGAGCGCCTTCCGCAGCGCTCGGGCAGCGCTGGCGGCTTCCGGTACCGTTACATTGGAACTTGCGCTTTCGGGCGTACCGACCGTCGCAGCCTACCGCTTGTCGATCCTCGAAGAGGTCGTCGCTCGCGTACTGCGGTTTCACGCCAAGCTGCAAAGCGTGATCCTCGCCAACTTGACCATAGGCGAGAACGTCATTCCGGAGTTCTTGCAGTGGGATTGTACGCCGGAGCGGCTGGCCGAGGCGCTGCTCCCATTGTTGTCCGACACGCCACAACGCCGGCGCCAAATCGAGGCGTTCGAACGGCTCGACGGCCTCATGGGGATCGGCAGCGAACCGCCTAGCGCGAAGGCTGCCGACATCGTCCTTGCCGTCGCCAGAGGGCGGCCGGGCGTTAACCGCTGATCCGCGGCGGCCCTACCATTGCGCCGAGCATCCTGCTAATGCCGCAAACGTCCAGCCCTTCGCAAGCGAACCGGTAAAGCGTCCAGCGTGAGCAAAGCCAGGAAAACGGTTCGAAAAACGGCGATCCGCGCGGCGATTACCGGGGTCTTCGGCTATGTACCGCCCGATGTACTCAGCAATGCCGAGCTGGCGCAGATGGTCGACACCAGCGATGAGTGGATCGTCGAGCGGACCGGCATCAAGGAGCGACGTATCCTCAAGGGCAGAGGGCTCGGCACTTCGCATCTGGGCGCAGAGGCGGTTCGCGGATTGTTGAAGAAAACCGCGACCGTGCCCGGGGAAATCGAGCTTTTGATCTGCGCCACGACAACGCCGGACTTCGTGTTTCCATCGAGCGCCAATCTGATCTGCGACATGGTCGGCATCCGCGGCGTCGGCAGTTTCGACGTGCAGGCGGCATGCTCCGGCTTCGTCTACGCTTTGAGCGTCGCGTCACAATTCATAGAGAGCGGCAAATTTCGCAAGATCGTCGTGGTCGGCGCCGACAAGATGTCGTCGATCATCGACTATACCGATCGCGCCACCTGCGTGCTGTTTGGTGACGGCGCGGGCGCGGTCCTGATCGAGCCCAACGACAAATACGGCATCATCGACACGGTCCTGCATTCGGACGGTTCGGGCATGCCGCATCTGCATCAGAAGGCCGGCGGCAGCCGGATGCCCCCGACGGCGGAGACCGTGGCCAAGCGGCTGCACTACGTCCATCAGGAAGGCGCCGCGGTCTACAAATTTGCGGTGGCCCGGATGGCGGAAGTGGCCGCCGAGCTGATGAAGCGCAACGACCTGACCGGCGACAAGATCGACTGGCTGGTGCCGCACCAGGCCAACAAACGCATCATCGAGGCAACTGCGGAACGCATGAAGCTGCCGGCGGCGCGCGTCATGATCACGATCCACAAATACGGCAACACCACCGCCGGAACGATACCGCTTTCGCTGTGGGACTATGAAAGCATGCTGCGCGCCGGCGACCGCCTGATCCTGGCGGCGTTCGGCGGCGGCTTTACCTGGGGCGGAGCTTACCTGACGTGGGCCTACGATCCGCGCTGAAAGTCAGCTCGGCATCTACTTCCGCTTCGACATCGGCTGGTAATCGCGGCGCGGCGAGCCGGTATAGAGCTGGCGCGGGCGGCCGAGCTTCTGGTGCGGATCCTCGATCATCTCTTTCCACTGTGCGATCCAGCCGACCGTGCGCGCGAGCGCAAACAGCACGGTGAACATCGTCGTCGGGAAGCCCATCGCGCGCAGCGTGATGCCGGAATAGAAGTCGACGTTGGGATAGAGCTTCTTCGAGATGAAATAGTCGTCATGCAGCGCGATTTTCTCGAGCTCCATGGCGACGTCGAGCAGTGGGTCCTTGACGCCGAGCTCGTTGAGAACCTCATAGCATGTTTTCTGCATCAGCTTGGCGCGCGGGTCGTAGTTTTTGTAGACGCGGTGGCCGAAGCCCATCAGCCGGAACGAATCCTTCGGATCCTTCGACCGCTTGATGTATTCCGGGATGCGATCGACGCTGCCGATCTCGCCAAGCATCTTCAGGGCCGCTTCGTTGGCGCCGCCATGGGCCGGTCCCCACAGGCAGGCAATGCCAGCGGCGATGCAGGCGAACGGATTGGCGCCCGTGGAACCGGCCAAACGTACCGTGGATGTCGACGCGTTCTGCTCGTGATCGGCGTGGAGCGTGAAAATCCGGTCCATGGCGCGGGCGAGCACCGGGTTCGCCTTGTAAGGCTCGCACGGCACGGCAAAGCACATGCGCAGGAAGTTCGAGGCGTAATCGAGGGAGTTGTCCGGATAAATGAAGGGCTGGCCGATCGTGTATTTGTACGCCATCGCGGCCAGCGTCGGCATTTTCGCGATCATGCGGATCGAAGCGATCATGCGCTGGGTGGGATCAGTGATGTCGGTAGAGTCGTGGTAAAATGCCGACAGCGCTCCGACCGAACCGACCATCACCGCCATCGGATGCGCGTCGCGGCGGAAGCCCTGAAAGAAGCGGCTCATCTGCTCGTGCACCATCGTGTGATGGATCACGCTGTCGACGAAAGCCGCCTTTTGCGGCGTGGTCGGCAGCTCGCCGTAAAGCAGCAGATAGCAGGTCTCGAGGAAGTCGCCGTGTTCGGCCAAGTCGTCGATCGGATAGCCACGGTAGAGCAGAACGCCCTCGTCGCCGTCGATATAGGTGATCTTGGATTCGCAGCTGCCGGTCGACGTGAAACCGGGGTCGTAAGTGAAAATGCCGGCTTCGGCGTACAGCTTGCTGACGTCGATCACCTCGGGGCCGATCGTGCCGTCATAAATCGGGAAGGAGTAGTTTTTATCGCCGATTTTCAGCGTGCCGGTTTTGATATTGGCGCCCGCGCCGGTCTTTGCGTCCATGATCGTACCTCGATGTCTGACAGCCGAAACGGTAGGCAGCGCGCCCTAATCGGTTCACGTGGCTGGCGTGGCAGGTTCCATCCGGCTCTATTGGCCTATCGTAACAAAGTGTGCACTGCAAGATAATAGGCTTGTGACAGAGGGCGCGCGACCGGGTCCGGGCGCATAACGGCGATCCCTCAGCCGCCTGACTGGTCGGCGACCCGCGCCAGGCTTTCCGCCTTGCCCAGTACGGTGAGCACCTCGAAAATGCCCGGTGAGGTCGTGCGGCCGGTCAGCGCCGCTCGCAATGGCTGGGCGATGGCGCCGAGCTTCGCGCCGTTCCTTTCGGCGAAGGTGCGGACCGCTTGTTCGGTACCCTCTGTGGTCCAAGGCTCGACCCCGGCAAGGTCGGCCGCAATTCCCGCGAGCAGCGACCGCGCATCCGGCGTCAGCAGCGCGGCGGCCTTGGAGTCCAGCGCAATAGGCCGGTCCGACAATAGAAATTTAGCGCCATCAATAAGATCAAGCAGCGTTTTAGCGCGTTCCTTTAAGCTTGGCATTGCCGCCAGCCATTGCTCCCGGAGCCGCTGCGTCAGTCTGGCCGCAACGGCTGGGCCGTCGGGAAGATAGGGCAGTAAACGTTCGATCGCGGCCAGCAGTTCGGCATCGGGGCTTTGCCGGATGTAGTGGCCGTTGAGGCTTTCGAGCTTGGCGACATCGAACCGTGCGGGGGATCGCCCGATCTGCGGCAGATCGAAAGCGGCAATCATCTCCTCGGTCGAGAAGATTTCCTGGTCGCCGTGGCTCCAGCCGAGCCGTACCAGATAGTTGCGCAAGGCTGCCGGCAGGTAGCCCATGGCGCGGTAGGCATCGACGCCGAGCGCACCATGGCGCTTGGACAGTTTTGAACCGTCGGGCCCATGAATGAGCGGGATGTGCGCCATGACCGGCACCGGCCAGCCGAGCGCCTGGTAGATCTGGGTCTGCCGCGCGGCATTGGTCAGATGGTCGTCGCCGCGGATGATATGGGTCACCGCCATGTCATGGTCGTCGACCACGACCGCGAGCATATAGGTCGGCGTGCCGTCGGACCGTAACAGCACGAGGTCGTCGAGGTTTTCGTTCTGCCAGACCACGCGGCCTTGCACCTGATCGTCGACGACGGTCTCGCCGGTCAGCGGCGCTTTCAGCCGTATCGTCGGTTTGACACCGGCCGGCGCCTCGCCTGGATCGCGATCGCGCCAGCGGCCGTCATAGAGCTTGGCGCGCCCTTCGCGTCGCGCCGCCTCGCGCATTTGCGCAAGCTCCTCGGGGCTCGCGTAGCAGCGGTAGGCGTGTCCCGAAGCCAGCAATTGCTCGGCCGCCACACGGTGCCGCTCCGAGCGGGAGAATTGGTAGATGACGTCGCCGTCCCAGGCGATGCCGAGCCACGACAACCCGTCGACGATGGCGTCGATTGCGGCCTGGGTTGAGCGCTCGCGGTCGGTGTCCTCGATCCGCAGCAGCATCTTGCCGCCGCGCCCGCGGGCATAGAGCCAGTTGAACAGCGCCGTCCGCGCGCCGCCAATATGCAAAAAGCCGGTAGGCGAGGGGGCAAAGCGGGTGACAACAGTCATCTCGGTCGTGATCCTCGCGTGCGCGCCCGTGTAGCACAGCCCATGCTTAAAGAAACCACGCAAACGACCGGCTTGGCGCTGCCGGCCTTGACCCTGCGCGTCAACTTGTTCAAGCCGGGGCCCGTCGCCACCTAAGCCGTGGAATCAGGCACGGAAACGATCACGTCATGACGGTTGCCGAAACACCGGTAAGGGAAGCGGGACAGGATTTCATCCGCGATCTCGTGCGCGCCGACCTGGATTCTGGCCGGCACAAGGCAGTCGTCACGCGCTTCCCGCCAGAGCCTAACGGCTATCTGCACATCGGCCACGCCAAATCGATCTGCCTGAATTTCGGCATCGCCGAGGAATTCAGCGGTCATTGCAATCTGCGCTTCGACGACACCAATCCGACCAAAGAGTCGCAGGAATACATTGACGCCATCGAAGCGGACGTGCGTTGGCTCGGTTTCGACTGGGGCAAGAACCTCTTCCACGCCTCCGACTATTTCGAGCGGCTTTACGGCTGGGCGGAGGAACTGATCCGCGCCGGCAAGGCCTATGTCGACGACCAGACCCAGGACGAGATACGCGCGACGCGCGGCACCTTGACCGAACCCGGCAAGAACAGTCCGTTCCGCGACCGCAGCGTCGAGGAGAACCTCGACCTGTTCCGCCGCATGCGCGCCGGCGAGTTTCCCAACGGCGCGCGCGTTCTGCGCGCCAAGATCGACATGGCGTCCGGCAATATCAACCTGCGCGACCCGGTGCTCTACCGCATCCTGCATGCCGCGCATCCGCGCACCGGCAAAACCTGGAGCATTTATCCGAGCTACGATTTCGCCCACGGCCAGTCAGACGCCATCGAGGGCATCACCCATTCCATCTGCACGCTCGAATTCGAGGACCATAGGCCGCTTTATGACTGGTTCCTGGCAAATCTGCCGGTACCGTCGCATCCGCATCAATACGAGTTCGCGCGGCTCAATCTCACCCACACGGTGCTGTCGAAGCGTGTGCTGACCGAACTGGTGCGCGGCGGCCACGTCGGCGGCTGGGACGATCCGCGCATGCCGACGCTTGCGGGCTTGCGCCGCCGCGGCGTGCCGCCGGCCGCGATCCGCGATTTCGTCAAGCGCATCGGTGTCGCCAAGGCCAACAGCATCGTCGACATGGCGATGCTGGATTTTTCGATCCGCGAGCACCTTAACAAGACCGCGCAGCGGCGCATGGCGGTGCTGCGGCCGCTCAAAGTGGTGATCGAGAATTATCCGGAAGGCGCCGGTGAGGAAGTCGAGGCGGTCAACCACCCCGAGGATCCTGCCGCCGGCATCCGCCGCATTCGCTTTGGCCGCGAGCTATTCATCGAGCGCGACGATTTCATGGAAAACCCGCCGAAGAAATTCTTCCGGTTGTCGCCCGGGACCGAGGTCCGCTTGCGCTATGCCTATTTCATCACTTGCCGCGAAGTGAAAAAGAACGCGCAGGGCGAGGTGATCGAACTGCGCTGCACCTACGACCCGGCCACCAAGGGCGGCAACGCGCCCGACGGCCGCAAGGTCAAGGCGACGATGCACTGGGTCTCGGCCGTGGATTCCGTGCCGGCCGAAGTGCGGCTCTACAATCCGCTGTTCACAAAACCCGATCCGAACCCGGGTGATTTTGCCGCCGAGATCAATGCAAACTCGCTCGAAGTGCTTCCCGACGCGAGGATCGAGCCTGACCTCGCGAAGGGCAATTCTGCCGACGCCGTGCAATTCGAACGCCAAGGCTATTTCTGCCGTGATCGAGATTCGGCCCTGCAGCGTCTCGTGTTCAATCGCACCGTCGGCTTACGCGACACTTGGGCAAAAACGTCGGCAAAGACCGCGGGCACTGCCGGTAGCAGCAGCGATTAGATTCCGGCAAGCGGACGTTGCTGCGACCGGGCAACACACTCACCCTAACATTATTTGCTCGGGCGGACATGATGCCAGGTTCCAAAGGGACCCGCTGCCTGGTCCGAAAACGGTCACGAGTTGGCGAGCAAAATCAGCACCGCATCGTGGGTAGTCTGAAAGTTCCATGCCCATACCGATGAGCGTGGCGGACAGCGGACACCGGATGCCCATGTAGCGCGCATTTGATTGAACCATATGAGGCTGCCGCGCGACAATGTTGCTAGAATGTTGCTGCAATGTTAAAGCGGCAATTACATTCAGGGTTTGGGCGACCATGAACCCCTACGTCGCAGCGAATGCCAGCATTGGCGGGAATGCTGAAGTGCCCGGGCAATGGGCGCCGGATGCACTCACGCGCGTGCCATTCTGGGTCTACGGCTCGCCTGAACTGCATGAGACAGAGCAAAAGCGGGTCTACGAAGGCCCGGTGTGGAATTACCTCTGTCTCGAGTGTGAAATAGCCGCCCCAGGCGACTACCGGGTTACCTTCGTCGGCTCGATGCCGGTGGTGGTGGCGCGCGATATCGACAACGAAATCTACGCCTTCGAGAATCGCTGCGCCCACCGCGGCGCGCTGATCGTGCTCGATCACGGCGGCCACGCGCGCGATTTCACCTGCGCGTACCACGCCTGGAATTACGACCTGAAAGGCAATCTCAAGACTGTCGCCTTCGAGGAAGGCGTTGCCGGCAAGGGCGGCATGGGCAAGAACTTTTGCCGGTCGGACCACGGCCCGCGCAAGTTGCGGATTGCGCTGTTCGCCGGCATCATCTTCGGCAGCCTCGACGACGACGTGCCGCCGATCGATGAATATCTCGGCGAAGAGATCGCGACGCGCATCAAGCGCGTGCTGCACAAGCCGGCCGTCGTAACCGGACGCTTTTCACAAATACTGCCGCACAACTGGAAGCTCTACTTCGAGAACGTGAAGGACACCTATCACGCGAGCCTGCTGCATGCGTTCTTCACCACTTTCCGGATCAACCGCTTGACGCAGCGCGGCGGTCTCATCGTCAGTCCGGACGGCGGCCACCATTCAAGCTTCGCCTATAAGGACGAGAACCCGACAAGCGATGATTATTCCGCGCTCGGCTTGCGCGCGGAGCGGGAGGATTTCGCCCTCAAGGATCAGAGCCTGGTCAAGAACGTCGACGAGTTCCACGATCGCGGCATCAATCAAATCCTGACCGTGTTTCCCGGGTTCGTCCTCCAGCAGATCCAGAACTCGCTGGCGATCCGGCATCTGGTGCCGCAGGGCGTCAATCAATGCGCTCTGAACTGGACCTATTTCGGTTTTGTCGACGATACACCCGAATTGCGCACGCTGCGGCATATCCACGACAACCTGGCTGGCCCGGGCGGCTACGTCTCGATGGAAGATGGTTGCATCGGCGGCTTTGTCCGGCGCGGCATCGCAGCGGCGTCCGCTGAGAATGCCATAGTCGAGATGGGCGGTTCCGGCACCGTGGCGGAGGGCACGCGCGCAACCGAGGCCGCGGTGCGCGGTTTCTGGAAGTGCTACCGAGATCACATGGGACTATGACGGCGGGGGCGCCAGGCATGACCCATCCGATCACGCTCGAGCGCATTATGGCGTTCCATGCTGCCTACATCCGTTGCATCGACAACGACGATCTGGAGGCCTGGCCGAATTCCTTTGCGGACGAGTGCCTCTACAAAATCACCACGGCGGAGAACCATCGCCTCGGCCTTGAGGCGGGCATCATCTTCGCCAACAGCAAGCGCATGCTCATCGACCGCGTTGCCGCTCTGCGCGGCGTCAACATTTACGAAAAGCAGAGCTATCGGCACATCCTGGGCCTGCCGAACATCCTGAAGAACGGCGGCCTCGAAGCCGACACCGAGACGCCGTTTCTGGTGGTACGGATCATGCATAACGGCCAGAGCGACCTGTTCGCGAGCGGCGTTTATATCGACACTTTTCGGAGCAAAGGCGACATGCTTCTTCTGACCAAGCGTTTCGTGGTCTGCGATTCATCGCGGATCGATACACTCGTTGCTTTGCCGTTGTGATGAAACACGTACGAGCATCCGCCGATATGACGATTGCAGTGAACACCAACATTACGAAGTCCGGCTTCACTATCGTTGCGGCAGACACCGGCTTTCGCTTTCCCTGCGAGCCTGACGAGTCGGTGCTTGACGCCGCGCAGCGCGCGGGACTTGAAATGCCGTTCTCGTGCCGCAAAGGCGTTTGCGGCACCTGCAAGGGCGGCCTTGTCTGCGGCGAGGTCCGCGCCTTCAGGGGTGACGCCCTGAGCGCCGACGAACGTAACTCCGGCCAGGTTTTGTTCTGCAACACCCGGCCGCGCTCGGATCTCATCATCGCACCGCGCACAATCAGCAAAGCCGATCCGTTCGCCCGCAGGACGGTGGTCGCACGGGTATTTCGTCTGCAACGTCTTTCAAGCGACATCATGGAGGTCCATCTGCGGTTTCCGGCCGGCATTAGAGTTGGCTTCAAAGCCGGGCAGCATCTCAGTCTCATTCTGGACAACGGCGAACGCAGGGATTTTTCGATGGCCAATTCGCCGCGCGAGAATGACGGCGCGCTGCTGCACATCCGGCATGTGCCCGGCGGCGAATTCACCGGTCACGTGTTCGAACACTTGAAGCGAGGCGACTTGTTGCGAGTTCAGCTGCCGTTTGGCGATTTCACTTTGCGGGAGAGCGACAAGCCGATTTTATTCGTCGCCGCCTCGACAGGTTTTGCGCCTATTCGTTCGATCATTGAGGACGCGCTGGCCAAAGGAATCAACCGCGACATGACGCTTTATTGGGGCGCGCGCCATCGCGGCCGCCTGTACTCCGATTTGCCCTCCCGTTGGGCAAAGCAACATTCCCATTTTCGCTATGTGCCGATCATGTTCGACCAGCAGGCTGAAGGTGCGCACCCCAACCTCATCTACCGCGCGGTGCTGGAAGATCATCCCTCGCTGGCGGGTTTCCAGGTCTATCTGTGTGGCGTAGCAACGATGACGCACGCCGCACGGGCCGCGTTCCTTGCCGCCGGTCTGCCTGACAATGAATGCTTCTCGGATACTTTCGTGACGCGCGGAGACTTGGCTTTGTCCGGTCAGACGAACCGATAGAAAGCCCTTCAGACCGGTGGTCGCACACTGAAAGTTGTGCACATCCACCTCGCCAGCGAGGGGACGCCCCGTTAGCATCGTTCCAATCCTCAACCGTTTTCGGGGGAGGCAGCTGGCCATTAGCGCGCAGGGGCTGAGCCGTGGCCCAGGATGGCAATGCAGAAAGCCGCGCCCGCGTCAGGGCGTGGACATGGCCTGCGGGGGTGCGTCCGAACTGGGACGTGTGGCGGCCGCGACCGAAATTTGTTGTCGCCGCGCAATTACGGCAGTGGGCCGCTGAGGAAGCTGCCGCCGGGCGCTTGCTGCCGTGGCTCGCGGTCTCCTACGGGCTTGGCGTTGTCATTTATTTCACCGCTGAACGCGAACCGGCGTGGCAGGCCGCGGCCATGCTTGCGGCGGCCTGCGTCGTTTGTGCCGCGCTGCTGCGGCGGCGTCTCGCGGCATTCGTCGTGACGCTCTTTGTTGCCGCCTTGGCGACAGGCTTTGCCGTGGCCACGATCAAGACCGCATGGATCGCGCATCCGATTCTGCGCTTCAACGCCTCCGGCGTGACGGTCGCCGGCTTCGTCGAACTGCGCGAGCAAAGCCAGCATACCGACCGCATGGTCATCCGCGTCCGGCGGATTGAAGGCAATCGCGTCGAAGACAAGCCCGATCGCGTACGGCTTTCGGTCAAGCGTGGCATGGCGCCGCCGCCAGGCGGATTTGTCGAGGTGAAGGCGCTGCTCGATCCGCCGTTGCAGCCGCTCGCGCCCGACAGCTACGATTTTGCCCGCGACATGTACTTCCAGGGCATCGGTGCTTCCGGCTTCGTGCGCGGCGCCATCAAGGTCGTCACGCCGCCTGCCACCGACACGCCTTTGCAACGGGCAGACGCCGCGATCCAGCGGCTTCGCGATGCGATCGACGAACGCGTGCGCGCCGTGCTGCCCGGCGACAAGGGCGCGATCGCGGCGATGCTGCTCAACGGCCGCCGCGATGTGATCTCCGAAAACCTCTACAACGCCTTGTTCATTTCCAGCGTCGGCCATGTGCTGTCGATCTCCGGTTATCACATGGCCGTCGTCGCCGGCGTCGTGTTCTTTCTGTTTCGCGCATTGCTGGCGCTGATCCCCGGATTCGCCGACCGTTTTCCGATCAAGAAATGGGCCGCGTTCGGCGCGCTCGCCGGCACGACCTTCTACCTTTTGCTGTCGGGCGCCGAAGTAGCGACGCAACGGTCGTATCTGATGATTGCGATCGTTCTTGTCGGCGTCATGCTGGACCGTCCGGTGCTGTCGGTCCGCACGCTGACGATCGCGGCGCTGCTGGTGCTGTTGCTTGCGCCCCAGGCCGTCGTCCATCCGAGCTTTCAGATGTCATTTGCGGCGACGCTGGCGCTGGTCGCGGCCTACGAACGCGGCGTCCCGCGCGTGCGCGGCGGACGCGACAGCCCGTTGCACGCCCGCGCCGCGCTGTGGAGCGTCAACGAAACGCTGAGCCTGATCGTCGCCTCGCTGGTTGCGGGGCTCGCGACCACGCCTTATGCCGCCTATCACTTTCATCGCCTGGCCCCCTATGGCGTGCTGGCAAACCTGTTGGCCATGCCGGTCATTTCGGCGTGGGTGATGCCGATGGGGCTGTTGGGCCTCCTCGCCATCCCGTTCGGCTTCGATGCCGAATGCTGGCGGCAGATGGGATACGGCATCGATTGGATGGATAAGGTTTCGTTGTGGGTCGCAAGCCTGCCGGGCGCCGTCGGTCACGTCACCAGCTACGGCACCGGGCCATTGCTGCTCATGACCGCAGGCCTTCTGGTCGTCGGGCTCTTCAAGACGCCGCTGCGCTGGAGCGGCGTGCTGCTCGGCGCGGTCGGCGTCGTCTGGGCCATGAGCGCGCCGCGGCCCGATGTTCTGGTATCCGACGACGGTCGGACCTTTGCGGTGCGCGGTCCCAGCGGACAATTTGCTTTCCATCACACCGGCGGCGACACTTTCGCCATCAAGGAATGGCTCGCCGCCGATGCCGATGGGCGCGATTATCACGACCGCGCGCTGGGCGAGGGGATCAACTGCGATCCGTCGGGGTGCGTCGGTAAGCTCGGCAACGGCGATCTCGTTGCCTATGACATGACGCCCGATGCGTTCGAGGAGGATTGCCGCCGCGCCGTGCTCATCGTGACGGCGCGCGATGCGCCGGCCGATTGCGCGGCGCAAGTGGTTGGCCGGGCGCTGTGGCGGCAGCGCGGCGCGCTGGCGCTGCGGCGCGAGGGTTCCGGTTTTGCGATCAGCGCCGTGTGCTCGCCGAATTTCGACCGGCCGTGGTCGCCGCAATGGCCGCGCAAGACCGAGGCGGTTAATGCGAACAGCGCGGCGTCAGTGCCGGCACCGGCACAGACCGCACCGCGGGACGCCACGCCGCGGCCCGAGGATGTTGAAGCGGACGAGTAGCGCCGTCATTCCGGAGTGCCGCAGAGCGGCGAACCTGGAAGATGAACCTCAATACCGCCGGAACAGTCCGACCAGTTTGCCCTGAATGCGCACGCGATTGGGCGGCAGGATGCGCACTTCATGCTGCGGATTGGCGGGTTCGAGCGCGATCGACGCGCCGCGGCGGCGGAAGCGTTTCAACGTCGCTTCCTCGTCGTCGATCAGGGCGACGACGATGTCGCCGGTATCGGCGGCGTCCATACGCTTCAATAGCGCGATGTCGCCGTCCAGAATTCCCGCCTCGATCATCGAATCGCCGCGCACTTCGAGCGCAAAGTGATCGCCCGTGGTCAGAAGCTCCGGCGGCATATTGATGGTGTGACTACGGGTCTGGATCGCCTCGATCGGGGTGCCGGCGGCGATGCGGCCCATGACCGGCACGGCGACCGGCCGGCCGCCCTCATCCTCCGATGCCGCGCGCACGCGGCCGAGATTGCCCTCGATTACGCTCGGGGTGAACCCGCGGGAGCGGCCCGAGACGATGCCGTGCGCGACCGATTCCGGGAGCTTGATGACTTCGATGGCGCGGGCCCGGTTCGGCAGGCGGCGGATAAAGCCGCGCTCCTCAAGCGCGGTGATCAGGCGGTGAATGCCGGACTTGGAGCGCAGGTCGAGCGCATCCTTCATCTCGTCGAATGAGGGGGGGACTCCGGCTTCCTTGAGGCGCTCATGAATAAATCGCAAAAGCTCGGCCTGCTTGCGAGTCAACATCGGCGTTCCTCTCCTGATGGCTCAGATCCGAAACAAATCATGAACGGACACTATCCGTTCCATATGTGTTCTGCAACCTTTTAATTTGAAGTGAAGAAGTCGAATGGCGCGCCAAACGAGCGCTTAAGGCTCGGACTTAACGAATGGCTGTGCTTTTGGCTTAGCGATTCTTCTACATGGCGCACGCGGTTCCGATTCGGGATACCGACGCGCTGCGAAACGCCGCTCAGCCCGTTTATCTCAATCACAACAATATTTTAACCAAGAATTCCCTGCCGAATTTCCGGCACTGGTGCGGTTCTGCCACAGCTTTTGGGACCTTTTCGGGTTATCATTACAGCCGGTCGTTTGATCGATTGGATGGGGACCATGAAAAAGCTGTCGCTCGTCTTCGCTTCGCTCGCATTGCTGTCGAGCGGGGCCTTTGCGGCTGATTTGCCCGTGGCCCCGGCCACACCCGCGTACAAGGTGCCGGCGATGGTGCCGGCGCCGGTCTATAGCTGGACGGGCTGTTATGTCGACGGCGGCGCTGGCTACGCGCTCTGGACCCAGGACCATTACGGCGAGTCCTATCCTGGACTGGTCTCTTCTACCGGGTCGAGCACCGCGGGTGGACGGGGTTGGTATGGCCAAGCCGGCGGCGGCTGCGACTATCAGTTCTCGCTTGGCGGTCTTGGCAACTTCATCATCGGCGTTCTTGGCGACTACGACTTCGCGAGCATCAAGGGGAATTTCGAAAGCTCCTTTGCCACGACGAGCGCCCTCGAAAAACAGACGAATACCTGGGTGGCTGGCGGCCGAGTTGGCTTCCTCATTACCCCCTCGTTTCTGACCTACATCTCCGGCGGCTACACCGAGGCCAAGTTCGACGCGATAAATTTTGGTACGTTCGGCCTCCCGGCGAACACCTACAAGGGTTGGTTCCTGGGTGGCGGCTCGGAAACGTCGCTTAGCACCTGGCTGCCGACCGGCTTCTTCCTCCGCAGCGAATATCGCTACTCAAGCTTTTCTGCCACGGATCTTCCGTACTCTGGCGCGGGGATCGGCCTCGCGGAGAACTCGAAGAAGTATGAGCAGATGCTCGGAACCGAATTGATCTATCGGTTCAGTTTTCAATAACGAACGTCACTTCGTTGATTTGAGCCCGGGACGAAAGTCCTGGGCTTTTTCGTTTCATGGATCGAGCCGCATCAGCACGCAGGGATCGCCTGCTTTCGCCGCGGGCGCGAATGGATCGCGGATCACGAGGCAGTCCGCTTTGGCCAGCGGCGCCATCATCGAACTGTCCTGCGCCTTGAACGGCGTCGCGATCAGCCCATCCGGCCCACGGCGCAGCGTCGCGCGCAGATAGTCGGCGCGCTCGTCGTTTTCGGGCAGATCGCAGCCGAGCCCGGCCGTTTCGGTCGGCGCAACGAGATCGCTGCGGCCGGTCAGTTTGCGGATGAGCGGCACCAGAAACAAGACGGCACAAACGTAAGACGACACCGGATTGCCCGGCACACCGAGCACCGCCATGGTGCCGAGCCGCCCATGCATCAACGGGCGGCCGGGCCGCATCGCTATCTTCCAGAACGAAAGGTCGATACCCTCGGCAGCGAGCGCGCGATTGACGAAATCGTAGTCGCCGACCGATGCGCCGCCGGTCGTCACCAGAATATCGGCGCCAAGATCGCGGGCGCGGCGTACCGCGGCGATCGTCTCCTCAAGTCGGTCGCCGACGACGCCAAGATCGATAACGTCGGCGCCTTCGGCGCGGATCAGCGCCGCCAGCGCAAAGCCGTTCGAATAGACGATCTGACCGGGGCCGGGTTCGGTGCCGGGTGGCACCAGTTCGTCGCCGGTCGCAAACAGCGCTACCTTGGGCTTGCGATAGACCGGCACCAGAGGATGATTCATGCCGGCGACCAGGGCGAGATCGCGTGCCGTCAACCGATGGCCCTTGGCGAACAGCGTCTCGCCAGCTCTGAAATCGAGGCCCTGGCGGCGAACATGACGGCCCGTCACGCTCGGTTTCTGGACTTCGACGGCGTCGCCGTCGCGCCGGGTCTGTTCCTGAACCACGATCGCATCCGCGCCATCGGGTACGAATCCGCCGGTGAAAATGCGCGCCGCTTCGCCCGGCCCGATCCGGGTGTTGAAGGGCTTGCCGGCGGGAACCTCACCGATGACTTTCAGCCGCACCGGCGCGCCCGCTACATCGGCGGCGCGGACGGCGTAGCCGTCCATGGCCGAAACGTCGGCGGGCGGCTGGGTGCGGCGCGATTTGAGAGCTTCGGCCAGCACGCGGCCGGCGGCCTCGGCGAGCGGCGCGTGCTCGGCATCGAGCGGCACGGCGTGGGCCAGCACGTGGTCGAGCGCCTGCGCCACCGAAATCAATGCCACGGCCTCACTCCCGCACGCGAAAATGGCCGCTGCGGCCGCCGCTCTTTTCGACGAGCCGAATGCCTTCGATGCGCATGCTGCGTTCGACCGCTTTGACCATGTCGTAGATCGTGAGGCAGGCGACCGAGACCGCGGTGAGCGCTTCCATCTCGACGCCGGTTTTGCCGGAAACTTTGACCCGCGCTCTCACCTTTACTCCCGGCAATTTGACGTCGGGCGTGACGTCGACCTCGACCTGGGAGACGGGCAGGGGATGGCACAGCGGGATCAGTTCATGGGTGCGTTTTGCGGCCATGATACCGGCGAACCGCGCGGCGCCGAGGACATCGCCCTTTTTCGCATTGCCCTTGCGCACGAGATCGAGGGTCTTGGCACGCATCACGACGCGGCCTTCGGCGACCGCGATGCGTTCGGTCACGGCTTTCGCCGAAACATCCACCATGTGGGCTTCGCCGCGCGCGCTGAGATGGGTCAGTTTGCGGCTACGCCGTGCCAAGGCAGTCACCGTGCCGAGGCGAGCGCGGATTGGCGCACGAGCAGTGCGCGCGTGGCGGCGGCCACATCCGGCTGCCGCATCAGGCTTTCGCCGACCAGGAAAGAAGAAATACCGGCCTTGGCCAGCCGCGCCAGGTCTTGCGGCGCGAATATGCCGCTTTCGCCGACCACAATACGACCGGCCGGGACGTGGTGCGCGAGCCGCTCGCAGGTGGCGAGGCTAGTCTCGAATGTTTTGAGATTTCGATTGTTGATGCCGAGGAGGCGCGACTTCAGGCGCAACGCCCGTGCCAGTTCGTCTTCGTCATGGACTTCGATAAGCGCATCCATGCCAAGTTCGGTCGCCGCGGCTTCGAGTTCGGCTGCGCAAGCATCATCGACCGCAGCCATGATGATGAGGATGCAATCGGCATCGTAAGCGCGCGCCTCCGCTACCTGATAGGTGTCGTACATGAAATCCTTGCGCAATACCGGAAGCGTAACGGCGGCGCGCGCCGCACGCAGATGATCGAGGCTGCCCTGGAACGAAGGCGCATCGGTCAGCACCGAAAGGCATGTCGCGCCGCCTTGCTCGTAGGCTGCCGCCAGCGCGGGCGGATCGAAATCGCTGCGGATCAGGCCGCGTGACGGGCTCGCCTTCTTGACCTCGGCGATCAGCGCATAGTCGCCGGCTTTGAGCTGCCGCTCGATCGCGCCCACGAAACTGCGCGGCGGGGCGGCCGCCGCCGCTTCGCGCTCGGTTTCCACTAATGAACGCTGCCGCTTTGCTTGCGCGATTTCCTCGCGCTTGTACTCGGCGATCTTTTGGAGAATGTCAGCCATCGTTCGACACCACGATCAGCCGATCAAGCCGGCCCTCGGCTTCGCCGGAATCGACCGAATGGGCGGCAAGCCCGAAACCGGCCTTGATGTCGGGCGCCTTGCCGGCGACCACAAGGGCGGCCGCGGCATTAAACAGCGCGACGTCGCGCAGCGGCGTCTTCTTGCCTTCGAGTACGTCCTCCACGGCTTTGGCGTTTGTCGCGGCATCGCCGCCGCGCAAGGCTTCCGGTTTCACCCTGGGAAGTCCGACATCCTCCGGCGCGATTTCGAAGCTGCGCACGTTTCCTTTTTCCAGCGCGGTGACGGCAGTCGCCCCGGTCGTCGTGATTTCGTCGAGGCCGTCGGAGCCATGAACCACCCACACGCTCTCCGCGCCGAGATTCTTCAGCACTTGCGCCAACGGTTCGGTCCATTGTTTCGAGAATACCCCGACCATCTGCCGCTTGACGCCGGCCGGATTCGACAAGGGCCCGAGCAGATTGAAAATCGTTCGGGTGCCGAGCTCGACCCGTGTCGGGTTGACGTTCTTCGTCGCCGGGTGATGCGCCGGCGCGAACATGAAGCCGATGCCGGCCTCGCGGATGCAGAGGCCGATTTTTTCCGGCGTGAGATCGATATTGACGCCGAGCGCGGCCAGCACGTCGGCAGCGCCGGATTTCGAGGACAGCGCGCGGTTGCCATGCTTGGCGACCGGCACGCCGGCGCCGGCGACGATCAGCGAAGCACAGGTTGAAATATTGAACGAGCCTGACGCATCGCCGCCGGTGCCGACCACGTCGATGGCGTCGGGCGGCGCATGGACACGGAGCATCTTGGAACGCATGGCGGTGACGGCGCCGGTAATCTCGTCGACCGTCTCACCGCGTACGCGCAACGCCATGAGCAATGCGCCCATCTGCGACGGCGTCGCTTCGCCGGACATCATCTGCTCGAACGCAGCCGCGGCCTCTTCGCGTCCAAGCGTGGCGCCGGTCGCGACCTTGCCGACGATCGCCTTGAATTCCACTGTCACGACTGCGCCCCTAATTCACCCGTTCCCGCGCCCGTACCTGCCGCCGGCCGGTCGACGCATTCCACGCCGCGGCGATGTCGAGAAAATTCTCCAGCATCAAATGGCCATGCTCGGAAGCGATGCTTTCAGGATGGAATTGTACGCCGTGTACCGGAAGTTTCGCATGCGCCAGTCCCATGATCACGCCGTCATCGGCATCCGCGGTCACGAGCAGATCGCGTGGCAGGCTCGAGCGCTCGACCACGAGCGAATGATAGCGCGTCGCCTTGAACGGCGCATTGATGCCGCGAAACACGCCGGTGCCGTTGTGCCGGATCTCCGACAGCTTGCCGTGGACCTGGGTCGGGGCGCGCACCACCTTGCCGCCGAAGGCGTCGCCGATGGCCTGATGGCCGAGGCAGACGCCGAGAATTGGAATTTTCGGCGCCGCCAGCGCGATCAGGTCGAGACAGATGCCGGCCTCCCGTGGCGTGCAGGGACCGGGAGAGAGCACAATGGCATCGGGATCGGCGTCGACAACCGCGCCGCTCGCCACCTTATCGTTGCGGCCCACTTCGACCTCGGCGCCCAGTTCACCAAAATAGTGCACCAGGTTGAAGGTGAAGCTGTCGTAATTGTCGATGAGGTAAATCACCGAAAAAGCTCTTGTTTTTGCCTTCTGGCGGTCAGGCCGCCAAGTCCGGTTTAGGATTTACCGCGAATGGCTGGTGCCCGCTAGGGCAGGCTGGTTGCCGCGAGATGTAAGGGTCTCCACTCGCGACCGCCGGCACATGGCCAAGGCGCGCGGCATGCGATAAATCGTCGGCCAAACTGAGAAAAGCGATAGGGGAAACGACATGATCCGCGCCCGGCCTTTCACGTCGGTACTTTTCGCGCTGCTATTGACCACCGCTGCCATGAACGGCGCGGTGCGGGCGCAAGACTATCCGGACCGGCCGGTCAAGATCATCGTGCCGACGCCGCCTGGCGGCCCGGTCGATGTCATCGCGCGGATCACCGCGAACTATCTGCAAAACGCCCTCGGCAAGGGCTTTGTCGTCGAAAACCGGGCCGGCGCCGGCAATACCATCGGGTCGAAGGACGCCGCCGAAGCCGCGCCCGACGGCTACACGCTCTTGTATTCCAGCGTGAGCGGACTGGTCATCGCGCCGCTCTTGCATCCCGACGCCGGCTACGATCCGCTCAAGAGTTACGATCCGATCGCGCTTGTCGGCGAAAGCTCAAACATCCTGGTCGTCAATCCATCGGTGCCGGCCAAAACCGTGCAAGAACTGGTTGCGTATGCCAAGGCCAATCCCGGCAAGGTGAATTTCTCCTCGGGCGGCATCGGGGTGCTGCCCCATCTCATCGGTGAAATGTTCAAGGCGCGGGCCGGCATCGATATTGTTCACGTGCCGTATAAGGGTGGCGGCCCGTCGATCAACGACGTTGTCGCCGGCAACGTTCAAATGACATTCGAGGGCACCAGCGTGTTGTTGCCGCTCATCCAGTCAGGCCGGCTGCGCGCGCTTGCCGTCACGACGCCAAAGCGCATCGCGCAATTGCCCGACGTTCCGACCATGGTCGAGAGCGGCTACCCGAATTTCGTGTCGACGAGCTGGACCGGGCTCCTGGCGCCCGCTCACACGCCGCAGCCGGTCATCGCCAAGCTCAACGCCGCCATCAATCAGGGTCTGAAATCGCCCGAACTGGCAACCACGCTGACGCGGTTGAGCAACGAACCTCTCGGCGGGACGCCGGCGGATTTCACGGCAGTCATCAAGGCCGATCTCGGCAAATGGTCGCCGATCGTCGATTCGCTCGGCCTCAACAAGCAATGACACGCGATAACGAATTTGCCGCGTCTAGCGCAAGGCGATCGCCGAGGTTCCGAGCTTGTGCGGCACGTTCTCCAGCGGCACGAAGCGCACGTCGCGCGGCGGCGTCAATCGATTCGACGTGTCCCGCAAGCACGATGCCTCGTAATACGGCCAAGCGCGTTGCGAACAATCTCCGCCGATGACGCGAGCGTCAGCGCGGTCCGATTTTCCGTTGAGCGCAGGTGCGCCAGCTTCGACTTGCGGGGTCAGGCTTGGCGAGAAAACAAAACACGCGACAATGAGCGCGGCCGCGGCGATGGCGTAGAGCGTCTTCATCATGACACCAGCCCTGTTGGCAACCTTTGCCGTGCATGCGGCAACGCTTTTGAGTTGTTTTTGGTTGCGCGTTCCTGCGATGTTAGTGTCGCTCGGCCGGGGCAAAGGTTCTTTGATCGCCATCACTATTTTGTAGATTCCTGCAACTCATTGAGAATATGCATTAATCCGACCAGCCAGGGGTCTGCGATGGGCTTTTCACGGCATCGGGCAGGTGGCGCCGGCTCGCCGGATAGCGCGTCTTGCGGTTCGCTTAGGCGCGGGCTAGAGAGCATGATCCGGAAAAGTGGATGCCGGTTTTCGGAAAGATCATGCGCAATCAAAAAGCGAGAGCCTCATCGGTTCGGGTTTCTTCCGGACCGGTAAGGCAGTAGATCGCGCCATGCCGCGCACCGCGCTTTTTGCAGGGTCGTTCGATCCCATAACCAACGGTCATCTTGATGTGGTCGGCAACGCCGTGCGCCTGGCCGACCGGCTGGTGCTGGCGGTCGGCGTCCACCCGGGCAAGACGCCGCTGTTCTCGGCGGATGAGCGGCTCGCCATGCTGCAGGAGATTTGCGTCCCGCTGGGACGGGCCGCTGGCTGCACCGTCGCCTGCACGACGTTTTCCGATCTGGTCGTCACGGCGGCGCAACGCGAGGGCGCTACGATTCTGGTGCGCGGCGTGCGCGATGTCACGGATTTCGATTACGAGATGCAGATGGCCGGCATGAATGCGGCGATGGTGCCCGCGGTGCAAACCGTATTCTTGCCCGCGTCGCCGTCCGTCCGCCCGATCACCGCCACGTTGGTACGGCAGATTGCGCAAATGGGCGGCGACGTTTCAGCCTTCGTGCCGGCGCAAGTTGCGGCGCGCCTGAAAAAGAAATTCGCCAAGACTTAATCAAGACCTGAAGCAAGACTTGAAGACATCTGAAACACTTCATCCGGGAGATGACATGTTCCGTCTGATGGCGATTCTGCTTGCGCTTACGGCCGCGCCTCCGGCGATGAGCCATGGATTGATGAATCCCGCGGCGCTCACCGCGCAAGCGCCGGCAACCTACAAGGCCAAGTTCGACACCAGCAAAGGCGTCTTTGAGATCGAAGTTCATCGCGACTGGGCGCCGGCGGGCGCCGACCGCTTCTATAACCTGGTCAAGAACGGATTCTTCGATAATGCACGCTTCTTTCGCGTCGTCTCCGGTTTCATGGTGCAGTTCGGCATCCATGGCGATCCGAATGTCTCGGCGCAGTGGCGCCAGGCGCGCATTCCCGACGATCCGGTCAAGCAGAGCAATAGCCGCGGCATGGTCACGTTCGCCACGGCGGGCCCCAACACGCGCACCACGCAGGTGTTCATCAACTTTGCCGATAATGCCAGGCTGGACGGCATGGGCTTCGCACCGTTCGGCAAGGTCGTGTCGGGCATGAACGTGGTCGACTCGCTGTACAGCGGCTATGGCGAAGGCGCGCCGAGCGGAATGGGTCCAGACCAGGGCCGCATGCAGCAGGAAGGCAACGCCTATCTGATGAAAAATTTCAACAAACTCGATTTCATCAAGAAGGCAACCATCGAACCATAGGTGCGCTGTCGCATTGTTCACCCGACGGTTCACGGAAAAGGAATGGAATTATGGCCGAGCATATACACGACGATCCGGAAAACACTCTCATTCTCGAGACCACGCCGGGAACGATCGTCATCAAACTGCGCATCGATGTGGCGCCCGGACATGCCGCGCGGCTCAAGCAACTCGCTCGCGAGAATTTCTACGACGACGTGCCGTTCCACCGCGTCATCGACGGCTTCATGGCGCAGACCGGCGACGGCCAGCACGGCAACGGCACCGGCGGCTCGAAGCATCCCGATCTGAAGGCGGAGTTCTCCAAGGTGCCGTTCGAGCGCGGCACTGTCGGCATGGCCCGCAAGGGCCACAGTAACGATTCCGCCAACAGTCAGTTCTTCATCATGTTCGACGAAGGCGCGTTCCTCAACGGCCAATACACCGTGATCGGCGAAGTCATCGACGGCATGGACGTCGTCGACAAGCTCAAGCGCGGCGAACCGCCGTCCAATCCCGACCGTATCGTGCGCATGCAGGTGGCGGCTGACGCAAAGTAAGGCTCGATAGAGGTTTTATTGAAGCTTCCGTCTTGCCAGAAATGGCGCGATCGCATCGAGCACGGCGTCGGGTGAAATCCGCACCATGCCGTCCGGCGTGGGGCCGCCCTCCGGCACCAGCGGGTGGATGAACCTGGAATAGGTCAGCACCGGCACATTGCCGAACAGGCCAAACGCGTCGGTTTGCGAGGCTGCGGCAAGATTGAGCGGGCCGGAACTGACGCCGACAAAAAGATCCGCGCGGCGCAACAGTGCAACCGACTCCATCAGTTTCAGATCGCAGGCGTTGATCATCGCTGCCCGCGGTGTGCGGCCGATCAGGGCTTCTGCCCGCGCGCGATTTTGCGGACCTCCAATCAGGAAGATCGAACCGGCCGTGCGCTTGCGCAGCGCCGCCGCGAACTGCGCCCAGTAGCTCTCCGGCCACTCCTTGGCGGGATGCGATGCCGCGATGCCGAGCACGACCCATGGCCGCGGCTCGGCGGCAAACCTGGCATCGATTGCCAGCAAGATTTCGGCGGACGCCGGCAGATCGGGCTCAAGCGCCGACACCGGCACATGCATCGCCGCCATCAGCGCACGCAGCCAATCGATCGGTTGATCGTGGCGGCGGCTGTGGTCGATGCCGGGATTGGTGATGAACAACCGTTGCGGCCCAAGACCGAGGCCGATGCGCTCGGGAATGCCGGCGAGCCAGGCCGCCACAGCCGGCCGAATGGTGCGATCGAGCACCCAGACGGTGCGGAAGCTGCCGCGCCGCAGCAGCGCGGCCAATCGCACGAGGTTGATGCCGCGCCGCAGTTCCGAACCGAGGTGATCGAAATAGATAGTCTCGGCCACGCTGGCCTCCGCCGCCAGCAGTTCCCGAGCGCCGCTCGACGGCGGTGCCAGAAATGTCACCTGATTGCCCGGCGATGCCGCGGCAATGGCGCGAATGAACGGAAGATGCCAGATGACGTCGCCGATGCCCAATTTGGCCTGGATGACGGCGCTCGGGATCACGTTGCTTGCCGCCTCATGTTTGCGATATGGCCTTCTAAGGTATTGCGGCGAAAAGTGGAATGCACACCGCCCTGTTCGATTTCGCGCTTCCGGAAGATCGCATCGCCCTGCGGCCGGCCACCCCGCGCGACGCCGCGCGTCTCTTGGTCGTGCGTCCGGGCGCACCGGCCGTGTTCGAGGAGCGCACTGTCGGCGAACTGCCGGCGCTGTTGCGGGCAGGGGATGCGCTCGTCATCAACGACACCAAGGTCATCGCCGCCAGCCTGCATGGCCGGCGGCTCGGCCGCGGCGGGCACGAACCCAGGATCGAAGCGACGCTGATCAAACGACTCGACGGCTCGCGCTGGAACGCGCTGGTGCGCCCGGCGAAGCGTCTCAGGCTCGGCGATGTGGTGCGTTTCGGCAGCGAAGGCCGCGTTTGTTTCCTCGACCAGCTCGACGCTACCGTTGAGGCCAAAGGCGAGGGTGGTGAGGTGACTTTTGCCTTCGCATTTCACGGTGCCGCGCTCGATCAGGCGCTCGCCGAGCGCGGCGACATGCCATTGCCGCCCTATATCGCGGGCCGCCGCGCCGCCGACGCGCGCGATCGTGCCGATTATCAGACCGTGTTTGCGCACGACGAGGGATCGGTCGCTGCGCCAACTGCCGGACTGCACTTCACCGAACGCCTCGTTGAAACGCTGCCCGGATATGGCGTCGCGCTCCATCGTGTGACGCTTCACGTCGGTGCCGGGACGTTCCTGCCGGTCAAGGCGGACGACACGTCCGGACATCGCATGCATGCCGAGTGGGGCGTCGTCAGCGCGGAGACCGCGGCCGCGCTCAACAAGACGCACCGCGACGGCGGCCGCATCGTCGCCGTCGGCTCGACGTCGCTGCGGCTGCTCGAGAGCGCTGCGGCCGAAGACGGCACGCTGAGGCCGTTTTCCGGCGAAACGGCGCTATTCGTCACGCCCGGCTATCGCTTTCGCGCGGTCGACACCATGCTGACCAATTTCCATCTGCCGCGTTCGACACTGTTCATGCTGGTGTGCGCCTTTTGCGGCCTCGATGTGATGCACCGCGCCTACGCGCACGCGATCGAAGCAGGCTATCGGTTCTATTCCTATGGCGATGCCTGCCTGCTGTTTCGTGCACAATAGCCGTCATGCCCGATCCCTTCTCTTTCTGCCTGACTGCGACTGACGGCGCCGCCCGCGCCGGCGAGATCGCCACGGCGCACGGCAACGTCCGCACGCCGGCCTTCATGCCGGTCGGCACCCAGGCGGCGATCAAGGGCGTTCATCACGACGACGTGCGTGAATCCGGTGCCGATATCATGCTCGCCAACACCTATCACCTGATGCTGCGGCCGTCGGCGGAACGGGTCGCAGCGCTCGGCGGACTGCACGCTTTCATGCACTGGCCGCATCCGATCCTGACCGATTCCGGCGGCTTTCAGGTGATGTCGCTTGCGCCGCTGCGGAAGGTTACGGAACAGGGCGTCATCTTTCGCTCGCATCTCGATGGCGCCATGGTCGAACTGACGCCGGAACGAGCGATGCAGGTGCAGATCCTGCTCGGCTCCGACATTGCGATGCAGCTCGACGAATGTGTGAGGCTGCCGGCGCAGCGGAGCGAGATCGAGCGGGCCATGAAGCTGTCGCTCGACTGGGCCGAACGCTCGAAGCGAGCCTTCGAAAATGTTCCGGCGGGCCGCGCCCTGTTCGGCATCGTACAGGGCGGCGACGATCCGGACTTGCGCATCGCAAGCGCGCGAGCGCTCGGCGGCATCGGATTCGACGGCTACGCCATCGGCGGGCTTGCCGTCGGCGAGCCGCAGGAGGTGATGCCGAAAGTCGTCGCCGAGACCGTGCCGGCGCTACCGCGCGACAAGCCGCGCTATCTCATGGGCGTCGGCACCCCGGCCGATCTGCTCGAGGCTGTTTCTCGCGGCATCGACATGTTTGATTGCGTCATGCCTACCCGCAACGGCCGCCACGGGCTCGCTTTCACCCGCTTCGGTCCGATCAACATCAAGAATGCGCGTCATGCCGACGATCCGCGGCCGCTCGACGCCGAGAGCCGGTGTCCCGCCGCACGCGAATTTTCGCGGGCCTACCTGCATCATCTGTTTCGCAGCGGCGAGGCACTAGGCGGCACGCTGCTGTCGATCGTCAATCTGTTCTACTACCAGGACCTGATGGCCGACGCGCGCGCCGCCGTCGCCGCGGGCCGCTTTGACGATTATCATGCGCAAACGCGTGCACGGTGGGACGCTGAACCGTGATCCGGCAAGCGGATCGGGCAAAATTAGTCCGCCGGCCCGTGGTACGCAGGGCCGGCGGACACTGACTTCGCGGCTGGTACGGACGCGACAAACCAGCCCGATTAAGCCTTCATAACCTGCCCGCGGATCTCGCCGCCCGGGTTCGCCGCGGTATGGATATTGGCGTACAGGAGACCGGCTTGCAGGTCGGAGACCTGTCCATCGGTCAATGTCGCCGAGCCGGAGAATGGGCTGGGGAACGGGCTGCCCTTGGTTGAGATCCATACCTCCACGCCGGCGTTCTTGCCGGGTTCCGCAGGGCCGTGGAAGTGGGCCGCCGTGGCGGCGCCAGTGAGGCCGGAATACGTACCGTTCCAGGTCAGCATCTTGGTCGCGGGGTCAAATGACGCGGTTAGCGAGCCTGTTCCCGCGGTGGTGTTAGGCGGCACTTCGCTCGCTCCATTGAGCGTGGCCTTAAACTGCATCGGTGCAGCGTAGCCAGGCCTGGTGCGCCCGAGCAGCAAGCCGCCTACCGCGCCGCCGAGCCCGAAGCCCAATATCGAACGGCGTACAAATGTTTGAGTCATTGGGGGATTCCTCCTTGTGGACAGTTCCGCGATACCGGCACAAACACCGCGCGAGCCTTATTATTGCGCGTTATTGCCGACTTGACCACGGACCATGCGCGGTCGGTTTGCCGATCAACGCCGCCACAAACGGATCGAAGTCATAAAGGCATGGCCGCAATCGTCGCACGACCAATCGTGATCGATGCGGCCGGTGGCACTGAAACGCGACTCCTCGGCGACGAGTTGAACGCTGCCGCAACGCGGACAGTTTGGCCGGCTCAGATCTGCTGTCGAAAGCGCCCGGGAGGCTGGAATTCGGCAGACGGGTTCGATCATCATCGTCGACTCTCCTCGACGCCCTTCACCGCACCCTGTCATCGCCGATCGTGCGCGCAGTCTGTGGCGCTCCCACGACGCCATCGTGAAACTGTTATGGCTGTGGATAATGCCGCGATGCGGCTCGATGCGGCGCTGAAACAAGGGCCCGACGATTGCAAATTTAGCGCTCTGGCGAGTTGATCGGGGCGCAGTTCGTGCGGCCGGACATCAAGCAGTCCTCCAGCTTGCTGTCGGCATAGAGCTCGCGTGCCAATATCCAGCCGATCACGAAAATGCAAACAACAACGCCAAGCCCGATAAGCGAGCGCCGCTGATTCCCCGACTGCTTGTCTCGATCTGCCATGACCTTCGCATCGTATATGTTGTCGGCAAAGCAATGCCGCCAGATTCGGAACGCGATCTCGAATAATATCAATATGTTACAGTAAAGGGCTGCATTGTGATCCAGGTCACTGCGAATCCCCTTCCGGAACGGATGATGGGGTCGGGTTGGCATAATGCGCAGGAGGGATCGATGAAAACTCCACTGCAGGAACGCGGCGCGGCGGTTACCCGGCGGATCAGCAGCATTGCCGCCATGGCAATGGGCGCCTCCACTGTGTTGGCGCTTACCCCAACCAGGGCTACGGCGTTCGACCTCGGAGGGCTCGTCGGAACCGCAATGGCGATCCAGATGGGTGCCTACGGCTATCGCGGCGTTCCCTCCGGACACCGCGGCCATGTCGCGTCGCACCACGACAGCGACGGAAACAAGAATAGCGGCGGTGGCGGCGAGCGCGACGCACGCGACGCCGTCACAACGGACGCGCCGAGCAAGGTGGCGACACGGCAATCCTTCGGCTCGACCGGAAATATTCGTCAGGCATCGGAGCGCGATGCCTCGGCCGGCCAAAGCGCCGCATCCGATCGCGCAGGAGACGACGCGCCTGCCTATCGTCCGTCGCGGTGAATCGCCTGTGCCGAGCGGCTTGGCGCTCGGCGAGTAAGCGGGACTTTCAAGACCAGGTGCCAGGCAACACGTTCAGCCGGCATATTGACCGCCCCGTTTCCACAAAATTCGCCGGCGACCGCCCATGAGGTAACGACTCATTAACTCTCAGGGTCTCACAATTCCGCGCCGGGGGAATCTCTCAGGGGTGGGCCCATGTTTGAAGTTACCAAATTCGAGCCACCGCAGATTTTCGTCACATGCCGCCGAACCGGCGAAACCTATGTGTTTGCCATCGGAAACGACGGCGCCTTGGAGCACGCAGGGGCCAATTCCGACCAAGGCGATGCCCGGCGGGCAGCGGTCGCCTATCTGGCGTGGTTTTCGCAAGCGCGTGAACGGCTTGCCGATCGTTATTCAACCGGCGTGTTGACCGGCGTGGCTCTGCGCTGAAAATCTCGGACTGATCGGCGTCACGAATCAGCTAGTCTCAGATTCGTCATGTGCTGATACGTTGTCTCCCGTCAGCATAGGCATTGTTCCCTGGCCCCGGCGATGCCGGGGCTTTTTTGATGGGCTATCGGTATGTCCAAAGCACCACAAGGACGCCGCCCATAAAACTGAGGGCCGCCGCGGCGAACAGAGAATACAAAATCATGTTTCGCTGTCGATCTGTCATTGCCATGACAATCGGTCGGTGAAGCGGCCCGTTACGGACGGTTTGCCGGCATCACCGCTTGATCGGCTGCCGCGAGGCGGCGGCGTTCTTCGAGCTCTTCGCGGCGATACAGGTCAGGCAGCAGCGCCACCAGCAATCCCGCAATGAGAGGCGAAAGCAGAAGCGCCGATAGAAACCATGACCCAAATCTGCGGCCGCGCGCATAGGCAGCCGCGGCGACCACAATGGATACGACAAACCACATCAGGATAATCAGCAGCATGGCTCACACCTCGCCGCATTCAGGCTAGGCATTCCGCCGCGTGCCCGCAAGCGCATAAGCGGAATGGCTCCGTGTCTTCGGCGGGCAGGCTTAAGCCGGCATCGTTGACGACTGAGCGCAGGGCACACGTGGCAAGTGTTGGGGGAGGAATCCAATGACACCAGGTTGACGGCTGCGGCTTTCCTCGCTCGCCGTCAGACTGCCGCGCGGTGTCGGAGGCGCCTCAGTTTTCGCGGCTGCGCCACCTGTTGCTCAATATCCGACGAGGGACGACTGCCAAAAATTTCGTGTTGAATCGGAAGTAGATTGGCATGGAGCCGGTCCATATACGATGGAAATTCCTTGCTGATGCGCCGATAACTCGCTGCCCAAGGTTCGCCCGCTGCGATCGCTTCGCTGTAGCGAGAGAGGCTCTCCGCGAACGGCACCTCAAAACGACTGCCGTACCAGGTCAGAAAGTCTCGTTGCGCTTCGCAGGCCCGGCGGAATTCCGCCTCCGCCTTCGACAATTCCGTCTCAGCGTCGCACTGATCAGTGCCTGCCATCGAAGGTCCCCTCCCTGGCGGTTCCCGCACAAGGAGGCGCGGATTCACCGGCGCGGTATGTGATCCAGATCACATTCCTGCATTAAACGCGCTTTGCGCAGTGGGCGGCGCCTCTCGGGTTTGCCGGTGTGTTCTCCGGGGTTGGGCCTCGACGAGGCGGAGCGAGTTGCCATCGAGCGATCGGTCGTTCGCATATTTCGATTTCGCGCTAAGATTGTACCGGGGGCGCGATCCATGCGTCCGGTCAACCTTTGAGGGCGCGTCATGAACCGTATTTCTTATCTCGGAGCTGCCACACTGGCGATTGCCGCGGGTATTTCGTCCATTCCGGCGCGGGCTCAGAACGCGCGGTCATTCGTGTCGGCGCAGAGCGGCGTCGATGGCAATCCCTGCACTCGGCCATCGCCGTGCCGGACTTTTGCCTACGCTATCACCAAGACCAATGCAGGCGGCGAGATCAATACACTCGATCCTGGCGGCTACGGCAGCGTGGCCATCAACAAGTCGATCAGCATTGTCAGCGGGCTCGGTGAGGCTGGTGTGCTAGTGTCGTCGGGCGACGCCGGTATCACGATCAGTAGCGGCGCCAGCATCGTCAACTTGCGCGGCCTGATCATCGAGGGTGCCAGCGTCGGCGCGACGGGGATTTTGGTCAATGGCACCACCACCGACCTGACAATCGAGAACTGCGTCATCCGCAATCTCACGGCTGACGGTATCGATTTCGAGCCGACCGTCGCGAGCGCCCTCGCCACGTTGGACACGTTTGTTGCCAATACCGGCAGCAACGGAATCTATGTCGCGCCTACCGGCTCGGGCGCCGTGACTGCCGCCTTCGCTCGTGTCGAGGTGCATAACACCCAATCTTCTGGTTTTGCCATTGACGGTTCCAACAGCACGGGAACGCTCCAAGCCACCATAACGGACAGTGTCGCCGCTAATAATCCCAGTGGCGCTGGTTTTGGCGCTTACTCATTGTCGGGCCACGCAGCCACCAGCCTGATGGTTACTCGTTCGGTGTCCGCCAATAACGATCAAGGTCTGTTCGCAGCCACTAACGCCACACTGTGGGTTGGCCAGTCTACGGTGACGGAAAACGCCAGCGGCTGGACGAACGGCGGCGGCGGTACCATGCAGAGCTACGGAACCAACCAAATCGCTGGAAATGGTAGCTCCCAGGGGCAACTTCCCGCAGTCTCAACCGGCAGTAACTAGTCGTCAGATTGTTATCTTGTCGATCAGCGCCGGATCGTCGTCCGGCGGCCGTGAACTATTCACGCGCTTCAATGCCGGCACCGCGTCGCCAACCGCGGCGGCGCAGGCCGGCGGTTCACCAAATTCCTTTCGGGAAATCGATTCCGGCATAGTTGTCCCCGAACGACACCGGTCGCGCTATTGAAGGGACGTGATCAAGATGAATTGCACAGTGACTGCCGTACACCGCGCGGGCGCCGCCAATGAGTTCCGATGCAATAATTTCCACAAATTGCGCGTCGTTGTAAGTTGCCGAGTGTCCGGAAGGGAAGATGATCCAGGCGTCGTACGACGGCCCGTTCAGCGGGTACTCCATCCTGATGCTGACGAAGCCAAACTCCTCGTGTCGCACCTGAGCCGGTTGAATGCCCCTCATGACTATGGGTTGCCACGGAATTCTCGGCGTCCAGCAGTCCGCGTGCCCCTTGTCGATGGGGTGGGCCAAGCGAACATTGATCGTTCCGGACCTGCCAAAACCCGCGACGGCGCAACAATGTACGGCCACTGCATCAATCATGCGTTCGTAATTTACGCTCGCGTCACCTTCTCCCGGTTCGATGACTCCGGGAATTCGAACGCCGAAGCCCCCGGTCGCCATCGGCGCCCCCTTGCCGCCTTTGCCGGCCTCTCCCATGCGCCTTAGCCCAGCGGCGCAATGGCGCTGGCCTGACCACAAGGCACACCAGTGGCTTTGCTGCCCCGCATGGAACCTTGGCCGTATATCGTGCACTTAAGTTGGTGAGCCCGCGGGGGCTCGAACCCCGGACCCCGTGATTAAAAGTCACGTGCTCTACCGACTGAGCTACGGGCTCACCTGGCGGATCAATTACTGAATACCGCCCCGGTTTACCAGCCTCACGCGCTTTTTTGTGCCGGTTTTGCTAGACTAGGCCCGCTTTGCCGGGCGAGCGCTTCACGAGGACGTATCCCATGCCGATCGTCAACCGCATTGCCGACCTCCACGGCGAGATCACCGCCTGGCGGCGGGACATGCATGCCCACCCCGAACTGCTCTACGACGTGCAGCAGACCGCCGCCTCCGTCGCCGAAAAGCTCAAAAGCTTCGGCTGCGATGCCGTCGTTCCGGGCATCGGCCGGACCGGCGTGGTCGGCGTCATCAAAGGCCGCAAAGCCGGCAACAAGGTCGTCGGCATGCGTGCCGACATGGACGCGCTGCCGCTCGAGGAAGAAACCGGTCTGCCGTACAAATCGACGGTGCCCGGAAAAATGCACGCCTGCGGCCATGACGGGCATACCGCGATGCTGCTCGGCGCCGCCAAATATCTTGCCGAGACCCGTAATTTCGCCGGCACCGCTGTGGTGATTTTCCAGCCGGCGGAGGAGGGCGGCGCCGGCGGCGAGGCCATGGTCAAGGACGGCCTGATGACGCGCTTCGGCATCCAGGAAGTCTACGGCATGCACAATTATCCGGGCTTGCCGGTCGGTCAGTTTGCGACCCGCTCCGGCGCGGTCATGGCGTCCGCCGACCACATCACCATCGAACTTGAAGGCAAGGGCGGTCACGCCGCCCGGCCGCACCTTGCCGTCGACACGATCCTGGTCGGCTGCCAAATCATCAATCAACTGCAATCGGTTGTATCACGCAACGTCGATCCACTGGAGAGCGCGGTCGTGTCAGTCTGCATGTTCCAGGCCGGACACACGGATAACGTCATTCCGCAGCATGCAATTCTTCGCGGCACCGCGCGGGCGCTCAAGAACGACGTGAGAGATCTGTTGCGCAAGCGCATCAACGAAATTGTCGAAGGCACCGCGAGACTTTATGGCGCGAAGGCCAAGCTGCATTACGCCAACGGCTATCCGGTCGTGGTCAACCACGAGCGCGAGACCGAATTTGCCGCCAGTGTGGCGCGCGAAATCGTCGGGAAAGACAAGGTGGACACCAACACGCCGCCGCGGATGGCAGCCGAAGACTTCTCCTTCATGCTCAACGAGCGGCCGGGCGCCTTCATCTTCGTCGGCAACGGCGACAGCGCCGGCCTGCATCACCCGGCCTACGACTTCAACGACGAGGTGATCCCGGTCGGAACATCGTACTGGGTGCGGCTCGCGGAGACGGCGCTGGCGGGGTAGTCCCTGTCGTTCCGGGGCCGCGTTAACGCGGAGCCCACAATCCATAAACCTGGCGCATCAGCGAGGTGCGCGGCGCAATTTGCATAAGACCTGTGACCAGGGATTCCGGGCTCGCGCCAATTGGCGCGATCCGGAATGACGGTTACTGCGCCGCTTCGATCCGGTTCTCGGCCGGCACTTTGGGCTGCTCGGCGATGGCCTGGGTTATGACCCGGCGCTGCGGCAAGAGCTCGGCAACCTTGGCCTCGATACCGCGCCAGAAGGCGAACGAGTTGAAGCGCGTGCCTTCGACGAGCGCGAGCGTGACGGCGGCGAGGAACGGCAGGCTCTGCACCACAAGCACGACGGCGAAGATATCAATCTCGCGAACCTGCTTGTAATTGGTGATCACCAGCGTCGCCGCGCCAGCCAGCAACAGCCCGGCGATCACCGCCTCCCAGAAGGCCGGGAAATCCGGGCCCTTGCGGCCGACGCCGCCCTTCGCGGTGCGCAGGAACGGCACATGCTCTTGCAGGATGCCCATGCCGACCCCGCGCGCCACCGTCCATTGCAGCGCCATCGCGGCGCAGACGGCGCCGGCCATTTGCCGAGGCGTGGCTCGCACCCGCAGCCGGTACAGCGCGGTGAAATGCGCCACGGAAACCGTGAAGGCCGCGATGATTGGAATGGTGAGGATACGATCCGGCACGGCGATATTGGCGAATGCCACGACCGGCACCCACAGGACGTTGAGCAAAGCGACGACGACGCCGATGGTGTCGCCGCCGAGCCAATTCAGCCAGCCGATGCCGTATTCGCGCTTCTGGTCGCGCGACAGTCCGGTCGCCCACGGCAGCATGTGGCGCCAATGCTTTTGCACCAGCTGGAAGCCGCCGAAGGCCCAGCGCTGGCGCTGGCGTTTGTAGGCTTCGAACGTGTCGGGGAGGAGCCCGTGACCGTAACGGCGGTTGGTGTAGTGCGCGAGCCAGCCGTGTTCGAGCATGGAAAGCCCGATATCGGTATCTTCGACGATCGTTTCAGTGGGCCAGCCGCCGGACTCTTCAAGCGCCGTGCGTCGGATCAGGCACATGGTGCCGTGCATGACGATGGCGTTGACTTCGTTCCGCTGCACCATTCCGATGTCGAAGAAGCCGGCATATTCGGCGTTCATCGCCGCGTGCATCAGGGAGCGCCCGCCGTCTCGGTGGTCTTGCGGGGATTGCACAAAGCCGACGCGCGGATCGGCAAACAGCGGCACCAGATCTTTCAGCCAATCCGCCGCGACGACATAATCGGCGTCGATGCTGCCGATGATCTCCGCATCCGGCGCGGAGTGCGCCTCCGCCAGGCGGAGCGCGCCGGCCTTGTAGCCCGAGAGCTTGTCGACGCGCAGGAACTTGAAGCGCTCACCGAGCGTGCGGCAATGCGCTTCGACGGGCTGCCACAACGCCGGATCCGGCGTGTTGTTGATCACCACGACGCATTCGAAATTGGGGTAATCGAGCTTGGCGAGGGCATCGAGCGTCGCCACCATCATCTCCGGCGACTCGCAACAGGCCGGGACATGGATGGACACCTTGGGGGCGTAGCCTTCGGGCACGAGCGGCGGCGAGGTGGTGAGCCGGCGCGGCTGGCGGCCGAACGCAATTGCGGCGATCTCTTCGAGGCGCGCCATCGCGATCGCGACCAGCGGAACCAGCAAAATGATGCCAAGGCCAAGGGCGAAAGCCGCTCCCGGCACGAAGTAATGTCCTTTCCAGAACGCAACGACTGCGGCGAACCAGGCGCCGACGACATTTGCGGATGCCGCGAGCAACAGCGCCTGGGTCACCGTCGCCCCGCTCATGGCCAGGATCGGCAACGACAGCAGCACGCCAAGCAGGACAGCAAGGCCGGCGCTCTTGGCAAAATCCGGGTCGGTGATGGGGCCGGTCCACGGGAATTTGGCCTGGCGCGAGGCGTCGAACAGTCCCCAGTACGGGCCGACGCCGCCTTCCATCGTCTTCCAAGGCTGGTCGATCGCTTCGACGACGTTGTAGTCGATACCGTAGGCCTCGGCGCGGTTGACGAAATCGCGGAGCACCATGGCCTGTTCGAAGCGGCCGGGCTCCGCGTTGTGGAAGTTGTAGCCGGCGCTCGGCCAGCCGAACTCGGCAATCACAATCCGCTTGCCGGGATGCATCTGCCGCAACTTGTCGTAGAATTCGATAGTGTGATCCACCGCACGGGATGCATCGAAGCCCTCCCAGTACGGCAGGATGTGCGCGGCGATGAAGTCGACGGCGGAGGCCAGCTCCGGATGGTCGATCCAGACCGTCCAGATTTCACCAGTCGTCACCGGGACCGGGCTTTGCCTCTTCACTTTCTGGATGAGCTGTATGAGCTGGTCCACCGTCATCTCGGCGCGCAGCGTGGTTTCGTTGCCGACGACGATGGCGTTGACGTTGCTGTTGTGCCGGGCAAGGTCGAGCGCGGACCGGATTTCCCGCTCATTGCGGGCCTGGTCCTTGTCGATCCAGGCGCCGACCGTGACCTTCAGGCCGAATTCGGCCGCGATTGGCGGAACAAGCTCGGCGCCGCCGGTTGCGGAATAGGTGCGGATGGCACGGGTATAGGGTGCGATCGCCTTCAGATCGGCGCGAATTTGTTCGGCGGTCGGGCGAACGCCGGAATCCGGGTGTTGGGAATCTGCGAACGGAGAGTAGGAAACGCTGTTCAGCTGACCGGTGAAATCCGGAGCCGTTTCTCTAGTTCGAAGGAGTGCCCACAGGCCGGCATGCACGCACGCTACGAGCGCGAGCACGGCAGCGACGGTGCGCATCGACTTTCAACCACGCGGGGCGAGGATACACTGGCCCGAACCCGTCCCCAAGGTTCGACGTTGGTCGTAAGGCGATGAGGCTACCTTGCGAGCGGCAAACAAACAAGTAGCGCCACGGCATGGCAAATTCAAGACGATCACATTTGTTCTGAAATTACTTTTCGCTCATCTGACCGCACGGCGCCGTCGCAGTTAGCGGCTGGTCGTGGGACTCGGTACCGCCGCCGCCGGCGCCGGTGCCGCCGGCTGTGCAGCCTGCAAGGCAGGATTGATCCAGCAAGCTTGCACACGCCCGTTCAGGCTGTCCGGAGCTTTGGGGTCAATCGAACTTGAGTGCAGGATCAGGCAACGGAAGGTCTCCTGGATATGGCCGCTGGGGCAGCCAAAACGATCGTACAGATCGAGATGGCGGAATGCGGTATCCAGATCGTCGCGCCAGAGCAGGCTTACCACCCGGCGGCCGAGCCAGACGCATTCCGGATTGCCCGCCGGACCAGCCAGGGCCTTCTGCGTCTCGGCGAATTCATCGATTTTTGACGCGGGTTCCTGTCCGGCTGCGGGCGGGTTCTGGTCGGCGGGCTTGGCATCGTTGCTCTGGGCCAAAGCCGGCGAGGCCAAGGGAGCGAATGGGGCCGCGGCGAATGCCAGGACCATGGCCATGGTACACAGTCCGGCCGCTACGCTAGGCACACGATGGAACATGGTTTGTCTTGATTCGTTGGCCGTTTTGCCGGTGCAGGCAGGCGTTTCCTGAGCGACGGGATTCTTCAGTTCCGGCCGCGCCCATGCCCCGCACAGCCGCCATGACAACAGCCTAAGTCCGTCCGTTTGTCCAGCGCACATGGCGGCGCAGAGCGGTTACGCTTGGCATGATGCTGCCGCATCGTTAATGCCACAGGGGTGTCACGCTTCCCGGATGGACATGCGGTCGGCCAGCCGCTTGGTTTTTTTGCGCTCACCGCGCTCGCGATCGGCGTGGCGTGGTGGTGGCTCGGCGCGCCGGTCGCGCTGCCGCCGTCGCCGCTGGCGGCGGGCGAAAAGCTATATTGCGTGTCCTATGCGCCGTTCCGCGACGGCCAGGATCCGCTGGTCGAGGGCACCGTCATTCCGGCCGAGCAAATCGACGAGGATATGGCGCTGTTGTCGCGCTACACCGACTGCGTGCGCACATACTCGGTTGACGATGGTCTCGATCACGTTCTGGCCAGCGCCCGCAAATACGGACTGAAAGTTCTGCACGGCGTCTGGGTGTCGAACAACCCGGAGAAAACGCGCCGCCAGATTGCCACGACCGTCGCCCTGGCGAAGCAGTTTCCCGACGTCATCCGCGCAATCGTTGTCGGCAATGAGGTGCTGTTGCGCGGCGAAATGTCGGTGACCGACCTCGAAGCGATCATCCATGACGTGAAGTCTCAGGTCGTCCAGCCGGTCACCTACGCCGACGTCTGGGAATTCTGGCTGCGTTACGCCGACCTGAAAAATTCGGTCGATTTCGTCACCGTCCACATCCTGCCGTACTGGGAGGACTTTCCGATCCCGGCGTCGCAGGCCGCCGATCACGTCGACGCCATCCGCAAGCGCGTCGCATCCGCGGTTCCGGACAAAGACATTGTCATCGGCGAGTTCGGCTGGCCGAGCCACGGCCGCATGCGCGAGGGCGCATTGCCGTCGCCGTCGAACCAGGGCCGCGTCATCGAAGACACATTGGCGCTGGCGAAACGCGAGAACTTCCAGGTCAATATCATCGAGGCATTCGACCAGCCGTGGAAGCGCTGGCTCGAAGGCTCGACCGGACGCTACTGGGGCATTTTCGACCGCGCAGCAAGTGGGCCGAAATTCGCCCTTGGCGGGGCGGTCTCGGATCATCCGCATTGGCTCTCCCAGGCGCTCGTCGGGATTGTGCTGGCCGCGCTGACGTTCGCCAGCGCGTGGTATGCCGGGCGAGGTAAAAATGCGGCGGCGCAGTCCTGGCCGCGTGTTGCAGGGCTGGCATTCTTCGCATCCGTATTGTTCGGCTGGACCGTCGAATTCGTTCCGATCGAGAGCTACAGCGTCGGCGGCTGGCTGCGCTCGATCGCGCTTGCCGCCGTGGCCGCTGCCGCGCCACTCGTATGCGCCGCGGCAAGTGCAGCCGGCCGGTCGTTGCCGCCGTTCACGACATTGCTCGGCCGCCGCGGCGACCCGCGCGATCCGCTCGATGCCGCGCTTGCCGGCGTCTTCCTGGTGCTGGTCGTGCTGGCAGTGCAGGAGGCGCTCGGCCTCGTGTTCGATCCGCGTTACCGCGATTTTCCTTTTACGCCGCTGAGCGCCGCGGTCATTCCATTCCTGGTGCTGACGGTCTCGACGCCGCGCCGCGCCGGTCCGCGCGCCGTGGCGGAGACGGCAGCCGCGGCCGTGCTCGCGGCATGCGCGATCTACATCATGCCGAACGAAACCTTCGCCAACTGGCAGGCGCTCTGGTTTTGCGCCGCGATCCTCGGCGTCGCGCTCATTCTGGTGCGGGCGCGGGACGCGCCAGGCTCAGAATAAGAACCGCCGCCGCCAGCGCCGACAGATCGGTGTTGTGCAGCACGAGACCGAAGCAGGCCGCCGCCAGCGCGACTGCGAACAAGACGAGCGAAGGCCTGCACAGATTGAGCAAGGCTGCCGCGAGCGCGATGCCGCCGAACGCTTCGTGATTGAACAGAAGCATCGTCAGGTGAAACGTGCCGCACAGCACGGTCTTGAGCCCGGCCTGACAGCCCAGCGCCACATTGGTGTTTTCGATCGCCATGTAGCGCAGATAGAGCGCTTGCCCGACCGACAGGAAGCCGACGATCAGAAGCCAATTGGTCTGGCGGGCGTTCGGCAAGAACAGTGGGCGGCGCATGGGCATTCCGGGAGGCGGGCAACGCCCGCGGTCACGAAATCCATAATCGGATAAAGGCTGGTTGGCAAAGACCGCGCTTTATTCCAGAGCGAGGTGCTGGCCGGCGAAAATCGTCGGTTCGCAGAACATCCTGTGGGCTGCGAGCGAGGCGCAGAGATGGGCCGCTGCATCGGCGCTTACCAGCGGCCCGACGATGAGCCGCAATTCCGGGCTGTTCGAGCGCGGGATTTCCCGAAGCGTCACCGTCGGCACCAATCCGTCGAACAGTTGCGGATGCACTTTGTGAATGTCCACCCAGCGCGCGCGCAAGCCTTGTATCGAAAGCGCGCTGCCGATATCGGCGCCGTATTCCATCGGCAGCGGCAAAGCCGGGGCGACCACGGCGGCAATCGCGGCGGGCGTCGACGGCATCGCCGGACCGTCGGGCCACGGCGGCAGCGCCGTCGGGCTCCGGGCGGATTGCGTTTCGCGGGCGATTGAGCCCGTAACGTCGGTCAGATCGTGCTCGAGTACTGCGAGGCGAGTCTTGATGTGACTATTGTCGGCCACAAGTTCGCCGAGGACGTCGGCCAGCTTCTTGTCGCCGGCTTCGGCGTCAGGAGGGCGCGTGATCGGCAGGGTTCGCACCTGCTGGACCCCGGCGCCTTTGCTCAACGTCGACATGGCAACTACGGCGCGTTGCGACCCGACCACGCCACGGCTTGCCAACAATGCGATCAGCATGGCCGTGACGGCGGTCGCGCCCCAGGTCACCAGACGCCACATGCCCTGCATGGTGAGGGGAATCGTTACCGCCGGCTTCTTGATGTCGTCCTGCGTCAGTCGCACTTCGTCGGTCATTCCGCCGCTCCGGCCCGCCGTCAGGCGAATCAGTGCTAAAAATCTAGCAGATTCTGACTGTTCGGACTCCCGACGCGGTGGCGTTCCGAGCGGTATTGGCCGCGGATGCGCACGCGGCTTTCGGTCGTGCTTGGGCTCGGATAAGACAACGCCGGCGGAGATGGCGATGGAGGCTCGGACGCCCGTTCGGACTTGCCTGGCGATCGTGCTCGCGGCTGGCGAAGGCACGCGCATGCGCTCGGCCCGGCCGAAGGTGTTGCACGCCGTCGCCGGCCGCTCGCTGCTGGCGCATGTTCTGTCCGCGGCCGCCGAGGCCGGCGTCACCGCGACGGCGGTCGTTGTCGGACCGAAACATGGCGCTGTCGCCGCCGAGGCATCGCGCGTCGCACCTGACGCGAGGATTTTCATTCAGCGCAAGGCCCGGGGCACCGCGCACGCCGTGCTCGCGGCGAAAGCCGCCATCGAAGAACCCGCCGACGATGTCGTGGTCGTCTATGGCGACACGCCATTCATTCGCCCGGTCACGCTTGAGCGCCTGCGGGCGCCGCTCGCCAATGGTGCATCAGTCGCGGTGCTGGCGTTTCGGCCGGCCGATCCCAAAGGCTACGGGCGGTTGATCACCGCGGGCGACGAACTGATCGCTATCCGCGAGGAAGCCGATGCAACCGCGCAAGAGCGCGCCATCGGTCTTTGCAACGGTGGCATCATGGCGATGGCCGGCAAGAGCGCGCTTGAAATCCTCGAGCGCATCGGCAACGACAATCGCAAACACGAATTCTATCTGACGGATGCGGTCGAGATCGCGCGCGCGATGAAGCTGCGCACGGTCGCGGTCGAAGTCGAGGAGGACGACGTGCGCGGCATCAACACCAAGACGCAACTTGCCGAAGCGGAAACCGTCGCGCAGCAGCGCCTGCGCAAGGCGGCGCTCGAAGCCGGCGTCACGCTGATCGCGCCGGAAACGGTGTTTCTCAGCGCCGACACCAAATTCGGCAGAGATGTCACCGTCGAGCCTTATGTGGTGTTCGGCGAGAAGGTGAGGGTGGAAGACGGCGCCGTCATCCGTTCGTTCTCGCATCTCGTCGGCGCCCATGTCGGCAAAAATGCCCTGGTCGGACCGTTCGCGCGGCTGCGGCCCGGCACCCGGCTCGGCGAAGGCGTGCACATCGGTAATTTTGTCGAGGTGAAAGAGGCGGCGGTCGAGGCCGGCGCCAAAGCCAACCATCTAAGCTACATCGGCGACGCCAGCGTCGGAGCCAAGACCAATATCGGCGCCGGTACCATCACCTGCAATTACGACGGCGCCGCCAAGCACCGCACCGAAATCGGCAAGGACGTTTTCATCGGCTCCAATTCGGCATTGGTCGCGCCGGTCAAGATCGGCGCCGGCGCCTATGTCGGCTCCGGCTCGGTGATTACGGAAAATGTTCCGGCGCAAGCCCTGGCGCTCGGGCGCGGCCGGCAAGTCGTTAAGGAAGGCTGGGCGGCGCGGCCGCGCGCGGTGAAATCGCTCCGCAAAAACAAAAAGAAAGCAAAATCGCGCGCCGGACGGTGATTTCCGGGCTCTGGCCGATCGATAAAAGAGCATTAAGTGTGCAACCAAGAATTTGTCACGAAACGAAACCTTATTTGATTTTTTCTCCTAGAATGGCTGCGCTTTAAGAGTTAACCGCTCCCACCGCGCGGCGGCGGAGTGTGGAGAGGCCGGGGCAGGTCGAGCACTATGTGCGGCATTATCGGAGTGATCAGCCGTGAACCGGCCGCGCCGCAACTGATCGATGCGCTCAAGCGCCTCGAATATCGCGGCTACGATTCAGCGGGCGTTGCCACTCTCGAACACGGCCAGCTCACGCGGCGTCGGGCCCAAGGCAAACTGAAGAACCTGGAACGGCGGCTGGCCAGCGAACCGCTGTCGGGAACGATCGGCATCGGCCACACCCGCTGGGCGACCCATGGCCGCCCGACGGAGAACAACGCGCATCCGCACGCCACCGAGCGGCTCGCCGTCGTGCACAACGGCATCATCGAAAACTTCGCCGAGTTGCGGCGCGAGCTTGAGAGCCAGGGCGCGACGTTCGCCACCGAGACCGACACCGAGGTGATTGCGCATCTGGTCTCGGCCGAGATGGCGCGCGGCGCATCTCCGGTCGAGGCCGTCAAAAGGGCGTTGCCACGGCTGCGCGGCGCGTTCGCGCTGGCCTTTCTCTTTGCTGGCGAGGACAACCTGTTGATCGGCGCACGCAAAGGCTCGCCGCTGGCGGTCGGTTTCGGCGAGGGGCAGATGTTCGTCGGCTCCGACGCGATCGCACTGGCGCCGTTCACCGACACGGTGAGCTACCTCGAAGACGGCGATTGGGTGATCGTTACCCGCGACGGCGCGGAGATCCACGATGCCGGCGGCGACGTCGTCGAGCGCGCGATTCTCAAGTCGCAAGCGTCCGTCATGCTGATCGACAAGGGCAACCATCGCCATTTCATGGCGAAGGAAATCCACGAACAACCCGAAGTCGTCGGCCATACGCTCGCCAATTACCTCGACATGGCGGCGGAGCGCGTCGCACTGCCGATGACGCTGCCGTTCGATTTCCGCACCCTCAACCGCATTTCGATCGCCGCCTGCGGCACCGCCTATTACGCCGCGATGGTCGCCAAATACTGGTTCGAGCGCTTCGCGCACCTTCCGGTCGAAGTCGATATCGCCTCGGAGTTCCGCTATCGGTCGGCACCGCTCGGAGCAGGCGGGCTTGCGATCTTCGTGTCGCAGTCGGGCGAGACCGCCGACACGCTCGCCTCGCTGCGTTATGCGCGCGACAACAGGCAGCACGTGCTGTCGGTCGTCAACGTGCCGACGTCGACCATCGCGCGCCAAAGCGACGTCGTGATGCCGACGCTGGCCGGACCGGAGATCGGCGTCGCCAGCACCAAGGCCTTCACCTGCCAGTTGGCCGCGCTGGCGACGCTGGCGATCGCCGCCGGCCGCGCCCGCGGCGTTCTCTCGGAAACCGACGAGAAAAGACTCGTACACGCGCTGATCGAGGTGCCGCGGCATATGTCGGAGGCGCTCGCGCTCGAACCGCAAGTCGAGCTGCTTGCCCGCGACCTCGCCAAATCCCGCGACGTGCTTTATCTCGGCCGCGGCACGAGTTTTCCGATCGCGCTTGAAGGCGCGCTGAAGCTGAAGGAAATCTCCTACATCCATGCCGAAGGCTACGCCGCCGGCGAACTCAAGCACGGCCCGATCGCGCTGATCGACGAGACCATGCCGGTGATCGTGATCGCGCCCCACGACCACATTTTCGAGAAGACCGTGTCAAACATGCAGGAGGTCGCCGCTCGCGGCGGCCGGCTGATCCTGGTGACCGATCCCGAAGGCGCGCGCGCCGCCAACATCGAATCCATGGCAACGCTGACGCTGCCGACCATGCCGGCAACCGTAACGCCGCTCGTTTATGCGGTGCCGGTGCAGCTCATCGCCTATCACACCGCTGTAGTCATGGGCACGGACGTCGATCAGCCGCGCAATCTGGCCAAATCGGTGACGGTGGAGTAACGCCGCACCGGACCGCCGCGCCGCCGCTGTGCGAAGCGCCGGCCGTTCCTATATACTTTGCGCTGGTATTCCACCGGGGCGCGACCGAGCATCATGAGTAACGTTCAAATACCGAGCGGGACGGCGCCGCCGAGCGCGGCGAAACCCAGCCTGATGAGCCGGATCCGAAACTACTTCCTCACGGGCTTGATCGTCGCCGGTCCGGTCGCCATCACCATCTGGTTGATCTGGTGGTTCGTCACCTGGGTGGACAATCTGATGCGTCCGCTCATTCCGTCGACGTACCGCCCGGAAACCTATTTGCCGCTCCATATTCCGGGACTCGGCCTGATCTTCGCATTCACCGCGCTCACGCTGCTCGGCTTCCTCACCGCAAATCTGGTCGGGCGCAGGCTTGTCGCCTTCGGCGAGAGCGTCCTCAACCGCATGCCGATTGTGCGTCCGATCTACCGCACCGCAAAGCAGATTTTCGAGACGCTGTTCTCCAGTTCGCAATCGAGCTTCCGGCATGTCGGCCTTGTCGAATTTCCGTCACCCGGCATGTGGTCGCTGGTGTTCCTGACCCAGGCACCGAGCAGCGATATCTCGTCGCGGCTGCCGCAGGGCGAGCATGTTTCGGCGTTCATGCCATGCACGCCGAACCCGACCACCGGCTTTTTCTTCTACGTGCCGCGCCGCGAGGTGATCGATCTCGACATCACCGTCGAGCAGGCGATGCAGCTCATCATGTCCGCCGGCATCATCCAGCCGGGCGGCGACGATCCGCAGAAGAACCTGGCTACGCTTGCCGCCACCGCACGCGCCGCGCAAGCCGCGCGCGAGGCCGAGCCGACCGCGGTGGAATGAACCGGGTTCTCCCTGCCGCCGACTAAGCGCTATCCTTGAGCGGCATCGCCGGGTTGGAGGGCAACGATGAATTTTCAGGAAGCGATAGCGTCAGTCCTGAGAAACTACGCCAATTTCTCCGGCCGCGCCTTGCGGTCCGAGTTCTGGTACTGGCAACTCTTCCTGGTCGCCGGAGGACTCGCCGCGGAATTGCTCGACTTCGTCATCGGCTCGCAAATTTCGGTCTTAAGCTCGCTGTTCTGGCTGATAACGCTCATTCCGAGTCTCGCCGTCGCGGTTTGCCGGCTTCACGATATCGGCCGCAGCGGCTGGTGGCTCTTGCTGTTCTTCATCCCGCTGATCGGCGAGATCGTGTTGATCGTCTGGTGGTGCACGAAGGGCAGCCACGGCTACAACGGATTTGGCGCCGATCCGCTGCCGCCGGAGCCCGGTCCGCGCCACCGCCTCAAGGCCCAGGCGTGATTTCAGCCCGCGCCCAATAGCCTGACCGCGACACAGGATTCACGTATTCCGTCGATGGCCATTCTTTGGCGCTATCGAGCGAGAAACGCGGTGATCTTGTCTGCGCCCTGTCCGATTGCCGTGAACGCGTTGATGTGGCCGTTTGGCCCGACCAGCGTCCCGCTCTCGATCGAGCCGCCCGCCGCGCCGATCGTCCGGACGGTCTCTTGCACGATGGGCTCGTAGAATACGAGATCGTTGGGCGCGTAAAGCACGAGTACGGGTACTTTGACGTTGGCGGGATCGACGCCGGCGAGCTGGTTCGCCTTGCACAGATAAAGAAAATGATTGGCATCGGAGACGGCGGCTCGCGCCCTGGCCGTTTGATCCAGATACTGCTCGATTTTGAACTTGTTCGCGAGCGCCTTTGCCGGATCCTTGCCGTCCTCGGCCGGCGCCGTCTCGAATGTCTTGCGCGCCCACTCCCAGCTATTGGCTTGCAGCGTCACGAGCTTGAGCGCAGCGGTAAGCCCGTCGACCGGCGGCTCCCTACCGTAGTAGTCGCCATTGTTCCATTTCGGATCGAGCCGGATCGGCTGCGCCCACATGTCCAGCCAGCCGATGAGATAAGGCTCGGCGGTCGCATAGGCGACCACCGCGACAATTCGATCCACGCTATCCGGATAGCTCTGCGCCCATTCATAAGCCTGCAGGCCGCCCATTGAAGCGCCAACCACGGCTTTCAGTTTCTTGATGCCGAGGCTGTCGATCAGCGCCTTCTGGACCCTGACGAAATCCTTGATGCTGACGACTGGAAAGCTCATTCCATAGGGTTTGCCGGTGTCGGGATTGATGCTCGCCGGTCCGGTCGTCACGACATTGGGGGCGTTGACGTTGAGATTGACGAGCGTGTCCGACGACAGGACGTAATAACGGTTGGTGTCGATGGCCTTGCCGGGTCCGATGATCGCGTCCCAATAGCCGGCAGCCTTGTCCTCGGCCGCATATTTTCCAAACGCGTGGCTTGTGCCGGAAAAGAAATGGGTGATGAGTATTGCGTTCGATTTGTCGGCGTTCAGCGTGCCCGCAGCTTCCCAACCGATCTTCACGGACTTTATCGTCTCGCCGGCCACTGTGGTGTAAAGCGGCAGTTCGAAGACCTTCTTCGCTACGATCAAGTCATCCGATCGGGCCGGCGAACAAATGGATATCAGGGCCAAGAAGAAGGCTGTGAGACCGAGGCGATACATCGGCGCTTCCTTCCTTAATGATTTGACGACAATCAGGGTAGCACGTTCCCTGATGGGCTGGCCGACACTATTGGAGAAATTCGAGCCTGGCCCTGCCGTGGCGTTCGCCGGTTCGCACGCTTGAGCTCGGCCGTCAGCCGGCGCCCAACAGCCTGATCGCCTCGTCGCGCGCGAACAGATAGAGCAGATCGCGCAGCGCCTCGCCGCGCGGCGTGGTGAGATGCGGATCGCGCGACAGCATCAGCGCCGCATCGTCGCGCGCCGCCGACAGCAGCCTGCCGTGAACGCCGATCTGGGCAATGCGGAAGCCGGGCATGCCGCTTTGCCTGGTGCCGAGCAGGTCGCCTTCGCCGCGAAGCTTTAGATCTTCCTCGGCGATGCGGAAGCCGTCCTCTGTCTCGCGCAGGATCGCAAGGCGCGCTTTCGCGGTCGGCCCGAGCGGGGCTTTGTAAAGCAACAGACATGTCGAGTGTTCGGCGCCGCGGCCGATGCGGCCGCGCAACTGATGCAATTGGGCGAGCCCGAAGCGTTCGGCGTGCTCGATCACCATGACGCTTGCCTCCGGCACATCGACGCCGACCTCGATCACCGTGGTCGCGACGAGAAGCCGCGTTTCGCCGGCGGCGAACCGTTCCATGGCGCGGTCCTTGTCGGCGCCGCGCATGCGGCCGTGGACCAGATCGACGGCATCGCCGAACCGCTTCTTGAGAGCCTTGTAGCGTTCCTCGGCGGCAGCAAGATCGATGCTCTCGGAATCCTCGACCAGCGGACAGACCCAATAGACGCGGCGGCCGTCGTCGAGCGCGCGCTTGACGGCATCGGTCACCTCGGCGAGCCGCTCGAGCGGTACGGCGCGGGTGTCGATCCTTTGCCGCCCGGCCGGCTTTTCGCGCAGCTCCGAAACGTCCATGTCGCCGAAATAGGTCAGCACCAGCGTGCGGGGAATCGGCGTCGCCGTCAGCACCAGGAGATCGACCGCTTCGCCCTTGCGGGTGAGCGCCAGCCGCTGATGCACGCCGAAGCGATGCTGCTCGTCGACGATGGCGAGCGCGAGGTCGCGGAAGGCGACATCGTCCTGGAACAGCGCGTGGGTGCCGACAACGAGATCGATGTCGCCGGCGGCGAGCGCCGCGATAATTTCGGGACGTTCGCGGCCGCGCTCGCGGCCGGTCAGGATGGCGGTGCGGATGCCGGCCTTGGCGGCGAGGGGGGCTATGGTCGCGTAATGCTGCCGCGCCAGGATTTCAGTCGGCGCCATCAGCGCCGCCTGGCGTCCGGCCTCGATCACGGTCGCTGCGGCAAGGAGCGCCACCACGGTCTTGCCCGAGCCGACGTCGCCGTGCAGGAGCCGCAACATGCGGTTCGGCTGCGCCAGATCGGCGACGATGTCGGTGATCGCGCGCTCCTGCGATGGCGTCAGCGAGTACGGCAGTGCCGCGACGATGCGCTGCCGCAGGCGTCCCTCGGCCGCGCTGCCGTGGCCCGGCCGTTTGCGCATGTGCGCGCGAAGCAATGCTAGCGCCAATTGCCCGGCCAGCAATTCATCGTAGGCGAGCCGCGACCACGGGCCGCCGTCCGGTTCGAGATCGGCCGGCGATTGCGGCCGGTGGATCGCGCGCAACGCCTCGGCAAAGGCTGGAAAGCGGTTGCGTTCGAGCCACGCCCTGTCTTGCCACTCGGGCAGCACCGGCAGCCGTTCCAGCGCGCCGTCGAGCGCCTTGCGCACATTGATCGGATGCAGGCCCTCGGTGAGCGGATAGACCGGATCGAGCAACGGCAGTTGCGCCAATCCCTCCGCGGTGACGACGCGGTCGGGATGCACCATCTGCAAATGCCCGTCGTAAAACGTCGCGACGCCCGCGACGTAGCGCAGCTCGCCTTCGGGCAGGAGCTTTTCCAGGTAATCCTTGCGCGCGTTGAAATAGGTGATGGTGAGCGTGTTGGTGTCGTCGCTGGCGTCGATATTGTACGGCGCGCGCGGCCGGTGCGGCGGTGGCGGCCGGTGGCGATCGACGGTGACGGCGACGGTAACGACCGTATCGGGCTTGACCTCGTTGAGCTTCGGCTGGTTGCGCCGGTCGACGAAGCCGGTCGGCAAATGGAACAAGAGATCGATGATGCGCGGCGACTCGCCGTCGCGCGCGATCAGGCGGGCGAACAGTTTTTCCAGTTTCGGCCCGATGCCGGGCAGCGTCGTGAGCGAGGCAAAAAGCGGATTGAGGATTGGCGGACGCATGGCCGCATCTTACACCGCCATCTTAGGTGGCCTTAACTGTCATCATCCGTGAGTTAGCTGTCATCATCCGCGAAGGCGGATGATCCAGTAATCACCGACACATTCGTCTAATGGTCCGCCGGAGCCTGTCATCGGGCCCCGCGCTTCGCGCGGACCCGTTGGCGGACCATGACCCCGCGGGGATAACGGCTGACATTTGCGCCGCCGCCCTCTATATACCCCGTGCCCGGCCGCGTCCGGGCTTTTGGCGTTTGGCTGCGCGATGGTGTCGGCGGGATGACTGGGCGATCGAGTGAGGGCTTGGACGTGCGGCGGCGCCGGCTGTTGTTCCGGGCCTGGCGGCGCGGCGTGCGCGAAACCGACCTGATCGTCGGGCGCTTCGCCGACGCCTACATCGACAAATTCGACGATGCGGCGCTCGACGATTTCGAGCGGCTGATCGAAGTGCCCAATGCGGAACTCTACGGCTGGGTCAGCGGCGAGGCCGCGATCCCGGCCGGCCACGACACCGCAGTGCTGCGCCAGCTCAAGACTTTCCACGCGCGCGGCAAGGACCAGCGCTGATGGCGCCCACCTCTGCGCAATCTCCGGCCCGCCAGCTCAAGCCCGGCAAGCCGCTAACGCTGGCCGGCATTGCCGACGGCGCCGAGGGGCTTGTCGTCGCCGATTTGGCCCGGTCGATCGCGGCAGGCGCGACGCCGCCAGCCATCAGCATGGCGGTGGTCTGCCGCGACGGGCCGCGGATGGCGATGCTGTCGCGCGCACTCGGCTTCTTCGCGCCTGACATCGAGGTGCTGGAATTTCCGGCCTGGGACTGCCTGCCATACGACCGCGTCTCGCCGCATGCCGCCGTGGTGGCGCAGCGCATGACGGCGCTGGCGCGGCTCGCGCGGGTAAAGGGCCGCGACAAGCCGGCCGTGCTGCTGACCACGGTGAACGCGATCCTGCAACGCGTGCCGGCGCGCGAACTGGTGGCGCGGCAATCGCTGTCGGCGGCGCCCGGCAACGTGCTGCCGATGAGCGGCATCATCCACTGGCTCGAGCTCAACGGCTTCAACCGCGCCTCGACCGTGCGCGAAGCCGGCGACTACGCCGTGCGCGGCGGCATCGTCGACTTGTTCGCGCCCGGCATGGGCGACCCGGTGCGGCTCGATTTTTTCGGCGACGCGCTGGAGACGATCCGCAGCTTCGATCCGGAAAGCCAGCGCACCCAGGCGGATCTGCGCGCGCTCGATCTGGTGCCGATGGCGGAATTCCAGCTCACCTCCGACACCATCCGGCTGTTCCGCACCGGCTATGTCGCGGCCTTCGGCGCCGCCGCGCCCGACGACGTGCTGTACGAGGCCGTCAGCGAAGGCCGCCGCTACGGCGGCATGGAACACTGGCTGCCGCTGTTCCATCCGCGCCTGGAGACGCTGTTCGATTACCTGCCGGCAACACCGCTCGCGCTCGAACCGCTGGCCGATGAAGCCGCCCACGAACGGCTGGCGCAGATCGCCGACTATTACCAGGCGCGCAAGGACACCCAGGATCAGCCCGGAGGAGGGGCGCCCTACAAGCCCTTGCCGCCGGACCGGCTGTATCTTGCCGAAAAGGAATGGCGCGAACGTCTCGATGATGCGGCGCTCGCGCGGCTGACGCCTTTCTCGGCGCCGGAAGCCGCCAATGTGATCGACATCGGCGCTCATGCCGGCCGCAATTTCTCCGCCGAGCGCGCGACGCCGAACACCAACGTGTTCGAGGCGGTCACCGCGCACGTCAATGCGCTGCAAGCGTCCGGCAAGCGCGCGCTGATCGCGCTGTGGAGCGAAGGCTCGCGCGACCGCATGGCGCATGTGCTGGCCGAGCATCATCTCGTCAATCTCACGCCGGTCGCGTCGTGGCCGCAGGCGCTCGCGTTACCGCGCCACCAGACCGCGCTCGCCGTGCTCGGCGTCGAGACCGGCTTCGAGACCGCCGACGTTGCGCTGATCAGCGAACAGGACATTCTCGGCGAGCGTCTGGTGCGCGGCCGCCGCCAAACGAAGCGCGCGGAAAATTTCATCGCCGAGGTGACGAGCCTCGCCGCCGGCGATCTCGTCGTCCACGTCGATCACGGCATCGGCCGCTTTATCGGGCTTCGCGCCATCGAGGCCGCCGGCGCGCCGCACGATTGCCTCGAAATCCATTACGCCGCCGGCGACAAGCTGTTCCTGCCGGTGGAGAACATCGAGCTCCTCTCGCGCTACGGCTCGGAAGGCTCCGGCGTCGAGCTGGACCGGCTCGGCGGCACCGCCTGGCAGACGCGCAAAGCGCGGATGAAGAACCGCATCCGCGAGATCGCCGGCGAATTGATCAAGGTCGCCGCCGAGCGGCTGTTGCGCGAGGCGCCGCAGCTCGCGGTCGGCGCTGGTCTCTACGACGAATTCTGCTCGGGCTTTCCCTATGAGGAAACCGACGATCAGGAGGCCGCCATCGCCGCTGTCCTCCGCGATCTCGCCTCGGGCCGGCCGATGGACCGGCTCGTCTGCGGCGATGTCGGCTTCGGCAAGACCGAAGTGGCATTGCGCGCCGCCTTCATCGCCGCGATGAACGGCAAGCAGGTCGCGGTCGTGGTGCCGACGACGCTGCTCGCGCGCCAGCACACCAAAACCTTCACCGAGCGCCTCAAGGGCTATCCGGTTCACATTGCGCAGGCCTCGCGCCTGGTGTCGGCGAAGGAACTGGCGCGGGTCAAAGCCGGCCTCGCCGACGGCAGCATCGATATCGTGGTCGGCACCCATGCCATTCTCGGCAAGACCATCAAGTTCAAGGATATCGGCCTGATCGTGGTCGACGAAGAGCAGCATTTTGGCGTCGCGCACAAGGAAAAGCTCAAGCAGCTCCGCGCCGAGGTTCACGTGCTCACGCTCACCGCGACGCCGATACCGCGCACCCTGCAACTGGCGCTCTCCGGCGTCCGCGACATGTCGATCATCGCCACGCCGCCGATCGACCGGCTCGCGGTGCGCACCTTCGTCTCGCCGTTCGATCCGGTGGTGGTGCGCGAGGCGCTGCTACGCGAGCGCTATCGCGGCGGCCAGGCGTTCTATGTCTGCCCGCGCATCGAGGACCTCGCCGACGCCAAGGCTTTCCTCGACAAGGCGGTGCCCGAAGTGCGCGTCGCGGTCGCCCACGGCCAGATGCCCTCGACCGTGCTCGAGGACATCATGTCGGCGTTCCTCGACGGCAAGTTCGACGTGCTCTTATCGACCACCATCATCGAATCCGGCCTCGATATCCCGACCGCCAATACGCTGATCGTGCACCGCGCCGACATGTTCGGCCTGTCGCAGATCTATCAGCTCCGCGGCCGCGTCGGCCGCTCCAAGCTGCGCGCCTATGCGCTGCTCACGCTGCCGGCCGCGCGGAAAATTACGCCGCAGGCGGAGCGCCGGCTGAAGGTTCTGCAATCGCTCGACACGCTCGGCGCCGGCTTCCAGCTCGCCTCGCACGATCTCGACATCCGCGGCGCCGGCAATCTCCTTGGCGACGAACAGTCCGGCCACATCAAGGAAGTCGGCTTCGAGCTTTACCAGCAGATGCTGGAAGAGGCGGTGCTGAGCCTGAAAGCCGGCATCAGCGCGCCGGTCGCCGACCGCTGGTCGCCGCAAATCACCATCGGCACGCCGGTGCTCATTCCCGACGACTACGTCACCGACCTGCCGGTGCGGCTCGCGCTCTACCGCCGCCTCGCCGAGATCGAGACCGATCGCGACATCGAGGCGTTCGCCGCCGAGCTCGTCGACCGCTTCGGCCCGCTGCCGCAGGAGGTCGACTATCTGCTCCAGGTCGTCGCTATCAAGACGCTGTGCCGGCGCGCCAATGTCGAGAAGATCGACGTGGGCCCGAAAGGCGCGGTGCTGTCGTTCCGCGACAACATTTTCGCCAATCCCGCGGGCCTCATCGCCCACATCCACGACCAGGCGCCGCTGGCGCGCGTGCGGCCGGATCAGAAGGTCGTGTTCTTCGACGATTGGGAAACGCCGGCGGCGCGGCTCAAGGGCGCGACGGACATTCTGCGTTCGCTGGTGGCGATTGCCGAGAAGGGCAAGAAGGCGGCGTAGAGAATTTCGCTCGCACCGGTGGAGGAGAGCCCGTGCATTGCGTTAGCTGCGGGCGTGGTGGGGGCGAATTATTTTTTAGACTCTCGCACGCTTCCAACTGTGTTCATAACCGTCAACTGGCCTGCACCCGGTTCCGCAGACACCGAGTTAGGTGTTTTTATGGGACCGGAGGTGAGTCATGGAGAGATGACGGTTTACGCGGGAGTTCAAGCTTGAGGCGGTGCGGCTGATCAGAGA